>Ga0299907_10002374_pt1 | contig 11552 bp, 12 predicted proteins | sample RVTome_16_FD_198680 | JGI IMG/M metagenome (GOLD analysis project Ga0299907, IMG submission 198680) | Soil microbial communities from uranium-contaminated site in the Upper Colorado River Basin, Wyoming, United States - RVT152D67 (version 2) ...
TCGTTCCGGCGAGGGACGGGATGGACATCGGGGAGCCGGCCCGGCGGTTGTGATCACCGACCTGGGTGTGTTGCGTCCCGACCCGGACACGAATGAGCTGTGCCTGGTGGCGCTGCATCCTGGTGTCGAGGTGGAACAGGTGGTGGCGAGCACCGGCTGGCCACTCCGCGTGTTGGGCCAGCTGGAGACGACGGTGCCCCCGAGCGCAGAGGAGTTGCGCATCCTCCGCGGCTTGAAGAAGCGGACAGCTGCCGCGCATGCGAGATCGTGAGCACGACCGACCGCTCGGGGGACTTCATCCAGTCACTCGAGCGAGGCCTGTCCGTGGTCAACTCGTTCTCGAGCGAGAACCCGGCGCAAACCCTCAGTGAGGTGGCCGAGCGCACCGGTCTGACGCGAGCGACGGTCCGCCGCGTGTTGCTGACTCTCGCCGAGCTCGGCTACGTGTCCCAGAGAGGCCGGGCCTTCTCCCTGACACCGAAGGTGCTCGATCTGGGATATTCGTTCCTCTCGTCGCTTCGCGTGGTCGATTTGGCGCAATCCTCGATGGAGCGGCTTGTGGAGGTCGTCGAGGAGTCGTCGTCGATGGCCGTCCTCGATGGCTCCGAGATCGTCTACGTGGCGCGGGTTCCCACCAAGCGCATCATGACGATCGCCCTGGCGTTGGGGTCCCGGCTCCCGGCATATGCGACTTCGATGGGGAGAGTTCTGCTCTCAGGGCTCCCCGACTCCGAGTTGGACGATTACATCGGCCGAACCGAGTTCGAGAAGTTGACCCCGCATACTGTCACCGATCGACGCCGTCTCCGCCAGTTGGTCCGCCAATGCCGGGAGGACGGCTTCGCGCTGGTCGACCAGGAGCTCGAGGAGGGTGTCCGGTCCATCGCGGCGCCCATCCACAATGGCAAGGGAACGATCATCGCGGCACTGAATGTGAGTTGTCACGCCTCCCGCGTCGACGTGGAGCGAATGAAGGCCGAGTTCAAGCCGAGACTGCTCGAGACCGCTGCCGAGATCACCAGCCGGGCGACGGCAGTGTCGATCTGACGGTCGTTCGGTCGTCGTTCGAGAAACGCCCCGACTTCGACTTCAGAGCTGCGGAACGGCGGTCTCCATGAGCGAGTGCCAGGCCGGGTGGAACTCGACCATGTCGACCCGGTGACCGAATCGGTCATGGGTGATGAGGCTCGGGTCGTTGCGATTGGCCTCGAAGCCCCAGCGGTAGTACTCCGGAGAGCCAGCGGTGCCGCCGAAGTCGATCAGGTCGTCGCGGGCGTCCTTGCCACCTTCACGAGCCACTGCGCCGTCGAGCATCGGGTCGCTCTGGTAGAGGTTGTAGCCCTCGAGCGGAGGAGGCTGGTTGAGGACTTCGTGAGTGCCACCCATGACTCCGAGGATACGTCCCTCGGCTGGCCTCGAGCGCGGGCCTGAAGCCGTGTTCCGGTGGCAGGCACGGAATCGGGTCACACTAAGTTCGTCGCCGATGCGGCTGCGGAATACGACTCCATGACGACGACGATTCACAGGACAGGGATCGGATCGGCTTGATCTCCGCAGTCTTGTTCACCTGGTTCTCCGCCGCCTGCATCTGGACGATCAATGCTTTGCGGCGCCCGGTCCCGCCGGGGAAGAGATTTCCCCCACTCTGGCTTCCGGGGATGCTCATCTCCGAGCTGGCGCCGCTCTATCTGATCCTGCGCGTGCTCGTCGCCGCCGGGCTCGTCGCTCTGGGCGGAGCCGATCTCGCCATCGGCAGGGCCGGTTTGGGGCTCTTCGTCCTTTCCGAGGCAGGTCTGCTCGTGGTGATCGCCCGGTCGGTGCGCGGGGCGAGATCCACAGGTCGGTCCCCATCGATGCTGACGCTGTTCCAGGTGTGGGAGCGGTTGCCCGTTGGAGTCGAGCATCGTGCGGAGGTGCCCTACTGGGGCTCGTTCACACTCGACATCTATTCCCTTCCCGGATCGAAGGATGCCCCAGCTCTCATCTATGTGCATCCGGGCTCGTGGATGCGGGGGCGACCCGGACGCCAGGCGCGGGCCTTGTTCCACCGTCTCGCCAGCCGCGGCTGGGTGATTCTCGACATCAGGTACCCACTCTCACCGATGGCGACCTTTCCGGACCACCTCATCGGTATCAAGAGGGCGATCGCGTGGGCGAAGACGGAGGGGGTCGCTCATGGGGTCGATCCGAAGAGGGTGGCCATCTCTGGGGGCTCGTCGGGAGCTCACCTCGCCGCCCTCGCCGCCCTGACCGACGACGACGCGCTGCAACCGGGCTTCGAAGACGCCGATGTCTCCCTCATCGCGTGTGTCCCCTTCTACGGCATATACGACCTGCTCGTCCGGAATCCCACCAGATACGATTGGCCCTTCATCGCGCGCGCGGTGATGAAGACACGAGCTGACTCCGATCCCGACCTGTACGCCCTGGGATCTCCGATCGACCAGGTCCACGCGGGGGCGCCGCCGTTCTTCGTCCTCCACGGTGAGTTCGACTCCGTGGTCCTGCCCGCCGAGTCCGAGCACTTCGTCACCGCTCTGCGGTCAGTGGGCGTCGACACGTCCTACTTCGAGATCCCTGCGGCCCAGCACGGCTTCGACGTCGTCGCCAGCCTGCGCAGCCGGGCGGTGGCTCGACTGTGCGCCGACTGGCTCGTGGAGAAGATGGCGGTTTGACGAGAACCCCGAAGGTTCGGCCATCCCAAGGCCAGTCAGGCCAGCCGGTCCTCGAACGCGTGTGACAGGTCCTCGGGGAGGGCCGGCCCCTAGGCTTGCTGTCCGTGACACACATTCTCGGGTTCGGGGGTTACTCGCCCACGCGCGTCGTGACCAACGACGATTGGGCGAAGGCCCTCGACACCAGTGACGAGTGGATAACCCAGCGCACCGGGATAAAGAGGCGTCGCTACGCCGCTCCCGATGAGTCGACGATGACACTCGCCGCAGAGGCGGCTGTCGTGGCGTTGAAGGACGCCGACCTCACGCCGGACGAGGTCGACGAGATCGTGCTGGCCACCGATACGCCGGAGATGATGACTCCCGATACCGCGGCTCTGGTCCAGAATCGACTCGGCTGCCGCAACATCCCGACCTACGACCTGAGTGGCAGCGGCTGTGCCGGCTTCGTCCAGGCTCTCGATGTGGCCCGCTCCAGGATCCTCGTGGACCCGAAGACGATCCTGGTCATCGGAGTGGAGCTCATCTCGCGAATGATCTCCCAGGAAGACCGGTCGACGGCGATCCTGTTCGGAGACGGAGCGGGTGCCGTTGTCATGGGGCCGGATGGTGGCCAGGCCCAGGTTCTCGGCGTTGTCGCCGGCACCGACGGCAGCGCGGCCGAGATCCTCACCCTCGCCGCGGGGGGAACTCGCAACCCATTCAATTCGGATTCCCTGGCCAGCGGTGACTACAACCGCCTCGTCATGGACGGCCGCAAGATCTTCGTCGAGGCGGTGAGACGAATGTCTGAGGCGGCTGTGGAAGTGGTGGAGAAGATCGGCCGCTCCGTCGGCGACGTGAAGCTGGTGATCCCACACCAGGCCAATCTCAGAATCATCGACGCAGTGCGCAAGAAGCTGGGCCTGGAGGAGGAGTCGGTCTACGTGAACGTGGACGAGTACGGGAACACCGGCTCGGCGACTGTTCCCTTCGCGATGTGGGAGGCCGTCGGCAATGGGCGGATCGGAGAGGGGGACCTCGTAGTCCTCACCGCGTTCGGCGCCGGGTTCCACTGGGCGGCGGCGGCAGTCCAATTCTAGACCCTCCCGAGGAAGCTTCTCAGGTATCGGTCATAACGTTCCGGGTCGGCATTCCAGCTCATGACGTGGCCGGCGGCCGGGGTCTCCACCAACTCGACGAGGTCGGGCAGGCGCCCCGCGAGTCGACGACTGACCGCGACGGGTATCACCTGGTCCGCCGTTCCGTGGAACACGAGTGTGGGAACGCGGATGATGCGCTCGGCGCGTTCGACGAAGTTGGTGGCTTCCCAATCGACCTTCCAGCGGAGGTCGGCGATCCACATGCCGAACTCAACCATCAGACGAGTCGCTCTGACGTCGCGAGTCCCCCGTCTGAAGGCCTCGGCGAGCACGATGTTGGGGGAGTCGAGCACAACCGCTGTCACCACCTCAGCGAGACGCGACCTCTCCAGAAACGCCATCACGAGCGCTCCGCCGGTGCTGCATCCACTGAGGACCACCCCGCTCGCCCCCCCGTCGAGCGCTCTTCGTACCGCAGCCTCGAGATCCTCCCACTCGCTCAGCCCGAACCGGTGTCGGCCCGTCGGGTCGAGGGGAGCGCCTGGGTCGTTGCGATAGTCGATCACCAGGGATGTGACTCCGGCTGCGTGGTACGAGGGGAGCATCCGGAGCAGTTCGCGTCTCTCGGCGGTCCATCCGTGGCAGTGGACGGCCCACAGGTCGGACCCGTCGCCCGGGACCAGCCACGCCCTCATCGTGCCAACCGGTGAGTCATAGGTCGTAGAGCGAAACTCGAGGTCGACGTCGCTCGGGTCGTTGGGGAAGGTGAACGAGTCGATCTCCACGGGTGGACAGTCGTCGAGAGCTCCGACACACACGGGGGGCGACCCGGTCACCGGCTCGAAGCTCCTGATGAACCGTCGGCCGTCGACGTCTATCACGTCGCCGAGCCGCCCGTATCCATCTTCCCACGACAGTCCCAGGGTGCCGGGGTGTCCGATGTCCCGACGAGCAGTGGGTGCCTCGAGCACAATCCGGCTGCGAGTCACCTCGCGAACCCGGACGCCGAGATCTTTGGTCCGCGGCTCCACTGCCAGTGCGCCGCGGTGCAGCCCGTTGGAGATGAGCCAGCCGACGACCAAGTGGATCGCAGCCACCAGCACAGTTCCACCTGCAGCCACAATGAGGAAGATCACGCCATCAGTCTGGCGGCGAAACAGCGATCTACCAGCTGTCGGCGGCCGAGCGACCTGGGGGATCCGTGTTCACCATTGGCCGCTCGCTTCGTTCGTGTGGCCGGTGCGAGGTCAGCCGGCCGGCCCGTCGACGTAACCCTCCTCGTAGGCGAGGGCTGCCAATTCGTGGCGGCTCGCCACGGATAGCTTCTCGAAGATGTGTCCCATGTGACTCTCCAGGGTCTTCACCGAGATGCTGAGTCGGTGGGCGGTCTCACGGTAGGAGTAGCCACGAGCGATCAGATTCACCACTTCACGCTCACGCGGGGTGAGTCGCTCGATGGTAGAGCCGGCTGCGATGTCCTCGTCGATGTCTAGGAGGAACGCAGCGACCTCGGGAGACACGGGGCGCTGACCCGCGGCAGTCTGCTCGATGAGATCGGGGAGCTCGTTGCTCGAGGTGGTCTTGGTGATGTAACCGTCCACGCCTGCCTGCATCATCTGGACGACGTCGTCCCTGGAGGTGGACACGGTCAGCGCCATGAACCTCATTTCTCGCATGTGGCCGCGAACCTGCCGAATGACCTCCGCGCCCCCTCCGCCGGGGAGCTTTACGTCGAGCACTACCAACTCGGGCTCGGTCTCCAGGATGCCCGAGATCGCGCCAGACACATCTGCGGCCTCTCCGACGATGTCGTAGTTGTCATCGAGCACCGCCTTGGTGCCGGCGCGAACGACATCGTGATCGTCGACCAGGAATATGCGACGGGTCATGCCCCCACCGTGATCTTGACTTCCGTCCCGTTGGCAGCTCCGGAGTCGATGTCGACCAGGCCACCCACCGTCTCGACTCTCTGGTTGAGACGTTCCGACACTCTGGCCAGGTCGGGCCCATCGAGTCCTCGACCGTTGTCCCTGATGTGGATGTGCGCCTTGCCGTCGGACAGCTCCGAGAACACCGAGATGCTCCTTGCTTCGGAGTGCTTGACGGCGTTGGTGAGGGCCTCGCGCGCCGCGTCGATCGCCGCCTCGAGGTCAGGGGTGAGGGGAGCGTCGTCACGAATCACCGCCTCGATCTCCACCCGGTGGATGTCTTCGACGTCGTCACGGACTGCCAGGAGGGATGCCCGGAAGCTGCGGGCATACTCGGAGCGCCACTCCTCGATGTTACGCCGTAGCTCACGCTCCTGACGACGGGCCAGATAGCGAGACTGTGCCGGGTCGTCGGCCCCCATGCGGATTGCATGAAATGTCTGCAGCACCGAGTCGTGGAGCTTGTTCACCAGGTTCACCCTCGCCTCGTGAGCAGCGACCGCCTCACGTTCGGTGGCGAGCTGGCCCTCAGCTCGCTGTCGGGCGAGGTCGTAGTCACGCAGCCGGTCGAAGGTCCAGCCGACGATGGCGGCGATGATGAAGAAGATGATGCTCCCGGCCGCCCTCACCGCTCCCAACTCGGCGACCACATGCACCGCGAACTGCTCGACCGCGAGAAGAACCGCAGCCACCAGGGATCCGGGGAGGCCACCCCAGAGAGCGCCCACGAAGACGTAGGACAGGGGCATTCCACCATGGAACAGCTCATCGGCACCGGACGCCACCGATGCCGCTCCGATCGCGAGCATCACCACCGAGTCGAGGGCGAACCAAACGCCATTGGCGAGGCGCTGAGGGTGGGCGCGGGCCACGAACCAGGTCAAGAGGGTCCAAATCGTGGCTACGCCCAAGGAGGCATAGACGATCCACAGGCGTGGTGGTGGGCTCGACAAGACAGTGACGACGACGAGGAGGGTCATCCAGATCCATCCGAGAAAGCGGAAGACGACCACCATGCGACGCAACGTCGACTCGAGCTCAGGGCTCCCCCGGTGGTTGAGACTCCCCTTCGGCATCTGCGAAAACCTAGCGAACAGTGCTTTGAGCATGATTCCCGAAAAAGGGCCTGGGGAGCCGTTGAACGGCTCCCCAGGTGAGGTCCCCATTGTCGCTTCGAGGGACGGAGTGATTGCCCTGAAGTCCCCCTTGGACGTCATCATGTCGCTCAAAGGGTCCCGCGTATATAGGGGATGTCCCCCATTTCAGCGGGACTGGTGACGGCCAACGGCCGCCGTTAGCCGGCGGCCGTTGCTTTCGTGCGGGCCCACCTATCGGGACCCGTGGAACTCAGAACATTCGGATGGCTATCGGGATGGCGATCAGGGCGGCGGCCACCAAGGCCAGACGACCGGTGGTCGGGAGTCTTGCTGCGCGCACCGACGAGGCCGCCAGAGCGACTCCGAGGAGAACCAGGGCCCACGAGCCAGAATCCACGACGCTCGCCGTCATCATCACGAGTGTGGCGGTGGCCAGGCCGGCGCAGGCGATGAAGATCCTGGCCGCTTTTCCGGCAGGGTGCGTGGCCCAGGCTTCGGCAGTTTGGGTGAGAGCTGTCATAGCGGGAGTGTTCGGCAGGCCCGGTTTTTTCCTTGAGGGTCTGTGGACCCATTTTCCACGGGGCGATCATCTGCCGGCCCTCCATCCCTCGCCATCGCGAGAGATACCGAGGGTGGCCAATAGGTCTTCGTGGAGCTGGAACCAAACCGTGTGATATGAGTCGACGTTGTCCGCCACATACGCCGTCTCGCCGGCGAGGGCGCGCTCCAGTGCAGATGAGAGTCGCCGGCCATAGACACCGAATCGCCCCAACCGGACGGCCAGGTCGGCGCACACCCGCTGTGCGGCTTCGTCGATCCTGGTCAGGCTCGACAGGACGGCGGCGTCGTAGTCCCGGTCCTTGTGCTCATTGCGAACCTGGGTGCTCCCTCCACGCCGCATCTGCCAGTCGTGAGAGATCCGCAGCACGACTGGATTGAGCTCCAGGAAGGCTCGATAGCAGCTTTCGATGTGGGCCCGGGCACCGGACTCCTCGAGCTCTGACCTGGTCAGCTCGTCCTCGGTGACGCGTCCGCCGGAGGTCAGGCTCCAACCCCCGAAGGGTCCCGGATCGTGCTCGACCAGCCCTCGTCGGGCCAGGCGATTCAGCAGCTCGGTGACCTTCTCACCCGGCAGGCCAATGGCGCGGGCCAGTCGTTCTTCTCCAGCGACCCCGATGCAACGTAGGCCGTGCAGGACCATGAATGCAGGCTGATAGCGAAACGGCTCGGTCAACGAGGGCCCCCTTCCAATCAGCCTCTCGGAGTGGTCAGCGTCGATCGCCTCCGAACGACGACGTGAGATCGGTGGCGGCCGGCCCCTCGTACTCGCGTTCGTAGTAGCTGTCTACGTCGCGCCAGCGCTCGTAGAGCCACGCAGCTCCGAGGAGAACTGCGATCGCCATCCCGACCAGGAACAGGAGCGACGCCATGTGAGCACATTATGCCCGAAGCCGGTGGGCCCCATCACAGGAGGTGCCAGTCGAGGAATCGCTCGAGTCGCTTGTAGAAATGGATCTGAGAGGACCTCCTCAGGAACCCGTGTGCCTCATCGGGGTAGGTGAGATACTCGTAGCGCTTCCCCAGTCGCTTCAGCTCGGCTACCAGCTCCTCGGCCTGCTCGACGTGCACCCTGGCGTCTCTCTCACCGTGTGCGATCAGAATCGGTCGGTCGATCCTCTCGATCTCGTGGATCGGTGACCCGGCTTGATAGGCACTCCGGCTCCGGGACGGATGGCCCATCATCCGTTCGAGGTCGTCTCTGCCCGGACGATCCCCCTGTGCCCAGGAGGTGAGGATGTTGCTGTCGCCGTACTTGGCGACCCCGCAGGCAAACGGGTTGTCCGGGTGCACGAGAGCGGTGAGGGCCATGTAGCTGCCGTAGCTCGCCCCGAAGATGGCGATACGGCGGCCGTCGACCCAATCCAAGCCCTGCAGATACGTGCCGGCGGCGATGCAGTCCGCGGTGTCGCCCACCCCCCAATCACCGTGGTTGGCCCGCTCGAATCCGAGACCATAAGTCGTCGACCCCCGGAAGTTGATCGCCAGCCACGCGTATCCCTTGTCTACGAAGTACTGAGCATGGCCGTCCCACTCCTCGCCGTACACAGAAGTCGGGCCGCCGTGCGGATACACCACGGCCGGAACCGAGTCCGAGACATCGTCCGGCCTGAACAGGAATCCCTCGATCTCCGTGCCGTCGTCAGACCGGAACACGACTCGCTCGAATCCGACGTGGGGGGCCGCAGAAACGGCCGCGGGTACCCCGTCATAGAGCACACGGGATCGGCCGTCGGTGCTCGCGATCAACCTGGGAGCGGTGTCGTGAGCCTCGTGGACGGCGACGATGGTGTCGCCTGCCCACGTCGGCGACTGCCAAAAACCACCCTCGGCCACGACAGTCACGGTTCCGTCGTGGTCGATGGTGACCAGGTCTGCTCTCCCTCTCCTGGACCGGATGGCCACCAGAGGTCCGCCGTGGTCCGACCAGGCCAGGTTGCCGAAGTCGGCGTCGTCCTTGGCAATGAGCCGATGCTCGGAGCCGTCGAGATCTGTCAGGTACACCGCTCGCCAGTCACCCTCCTCCAGGGCATAGGCGACTGAACCATCGCGGACGGTGGGATCGAGGGCCCTTCTGTCCGGGTGGCCGACCAGAGCTCTCCAATCTCCATCCGGCGCGGCGATCACTACGTCGGAACGGCTCAGGTCGTCCTTGGGCCAGAACGTGGCCACGACGCGGCCATCGCCGGCCGACCGTACCTGGGAGACATCGCCATCCCCCGGCCCGAAGGGACGGGGCCACGGGTCGTCGACGTCGACGACCGCGAGACGGGTGGAATTCCTCCGCTCGACGACCACGACGAGTCTGTTGTCGTCGAGCCAGGTGCCCAGGGAGACATCGGGTATGCGATAGGGGACTCCGCCGGAGACGTCTACGACGAAAATGTGGTCACCCGACGTGTAGGCGATGCGCGTGCCATCGGGTGACCACTCCGGTCCCGAGTCCTCCCAGTACGAGGCGAGAGCCCGGTCGGTGCTCAGTCGGCGTGTCTGGCCCCCCTCGACCTCGATCAGATGGATGTCGCTCTCGGAGCCGGAGGAGAGGACGAAGGCGACCGTAGCTCCTCCCGGGGAGACCGAGACGTGATGGGGCCGTTCCGTGGCGTATATGGCGTCGAGCCGCCAATGCGGGGGCAGCATGTGGTCGGGGCGGGCCTGACTGGGAACCCCCCCATGCTCGTCCTTGCCCAACCAGGGGCTCGACGTCACCATCTGCGCCTCCTGCGCTCGAGAACCGGGACAAGTTAGCGCCGCAGTGGGCCCGTCGGGTCGCCGGTCGTCTTGATCTGAGATTGAATCGGCCTCGAGGACTGGTTGAGCCGCCGTCGAGCAAGTTGTCGCAACGACGAAAGGAACAGCTCAGACTCCCCATCGCGTTCGGCACGATGGCCCTCTACGGAAAGGTGGTCCTCGTGTTCAGTTTCTACGTGCGGAAGTGGATTGGGCGGCGGGTCTGGAGGGCCATCCACTTCGGGTCGATCGGTGTGTTCGTCGTCACTTGTCCACGGGATCCAGGCGGGGACCGACACGGCGAATCCGTTGATGCTCGGGCTGTAAATCGGAGCGGCGGTGGCGGTCTTCGCGCTCATCGCCCATCGTCTCGTCCCTCTGGAGGCGAAGGCAGGGGAAGTGAGCTCGACTGCGGGCTGACATCGTCGCGGTCGGTTGCAAACCGGGTCAGGAACGAGGTGAGGTCGGCTTCCAGGGACGGCAAGTGATAACCCCCTTCTTGCACCAGGACCGTGGGTAGGCGAAGGTCGGCGAGCAGTGCAGCCACCCGAGCAAATCCGTCGCCGGTCACGAGCAGCGGCGAGTTCTCGTCCTCGGCGCCGGCGTCGACCCCGAGCGAGACGACCAAGAAGTCACACGATGCCCCGCCGACCACATCGGCGAGAGCCCCGACCGCCGAGACGAGCTCGTCGTCACCGCTCCCCCGGCTCAGCGGGATGTTGCGGTTGAAGCCCTCTCCTCGCCCTTCACCCGTCTCGTCGGCGAACCCGCTCCAGTGCGGGAACCACCCGGCACCGGGATCTATGTGGGCGGAGGTGTACACGACGTCGTCACGGTCGTAGAAGATCTGTTGGGTGCCGTTGCCATGGTGGGCATCGATGTCGATGATCCCGACCCGTCCCTCTCCGACCTCCCGTAGGTACTGGGCTGTGATTGCGGCGTTGTTCAGGTAGCACGACCCACCGAAGTAGGTGGTTCCGGCGTGGTGTCCGGGAGGTCTCACTCCGGCGTAGGCATCGCCGGTGCCACCGAGCACCGCGTCAGCGGCGGTGAGGGAGGCATCGACGGCATACCTGATCCCCCGAAACGAGCCAGGGCCGATGGTCGTGCACGTGTCCAAGCAGTAGACACCCGCCCTCGCCGCCCGACTCCGTGGGTCGCGGTGCCCTGCGTGGTCGAAGGCCGCAGGATGGCGGAAGGCATAGGCCACCACCCGATCCTGTCCGTGCTCGTCGCCATATCCGGCGGCCACCCAGTCGTCGTGAGCCGTCTCGAGGTAGGCGAGCATCCCGGGATCGTGCACCGCGGTGATGGCGCTGTCGGGATGCTCCTCCGGGCCGACGACGGGGAGGCCAGAGGCAACCAGGGCACGTCGCATGGCCTCTCCCCGTGGTGGGGTCTCATCCCCTTCTATGGGAATGCCGATCCACACCTCACCATCGGGATCGTGGAGAAAGCTGCCCACCGACCAGACCCCGGTGA
>Ga0299907_10002375_pt1 | contig 11551 bp, 11 predicted proteins | sample RVTome_16_FD_198680 | JGI IMG/M metagenome (GOLD analysis project Ga0299907, IMG submission 198680) | Soil microbial communities from uranium-contaminated site in the Upper Colorado River Basin, Wyoming, United States - RVT152D67 (version 2) ...
CCTCTCGCACGACCTCGCAGATGCCGGCCACGCCGGGTGGATTCGCGCTCGAGTGGTAGAAGAAGGCCAAGTCGCCGGGCTTCATGGCCGTCAGGTGGTTGCGCGCGGCGTAGTTGCGCACGCCGTCCCAATGCTCGACGACCACTCGCTCCAGGTCGTCGATGGAGAACGATTCGGGTTCGCTCTTCACGAGCCAGTACGCCACGCCAGTCATGGTACGGGCGGTCGGGCCGCGCCGGGCTAGCCCTCGACGGCCTCCAACGGCGACACCGCGGGTCCCTCGATAACGGTGCCGTCCACCGCGAAGCGCGAACCGTGACACGGGCAATCCCACGTGCGCTCGGCCTCGTTCCATCCGACCAGGCAGCCGAGATGCGTGCAAACGGCCGAAACCGCATGGCGGGAACCGTCGGCGTCCACGTAGACGGCGACCGGGTTTCCGTGCTCACGAACCACGGCACCTTCCCCCGGCCCGGGTTGCGCACGCAGCCTGGCTGCGACCCGATCGCCGACGAAATGCTTGGCGGTGTCGGCCCCCTCGCCGAGCATCCGGCGCAGCGTCGCCACCGGATGCCCGCGAGGATCGAACACCTTCGCCAGCGGGTGCTCCCGGCCCGTGATCCCAGCGGTCAGGATCTCGGCCGCCGCGGTGGCGTTGGCCATCCCCCACTTGCGGAAGGCCGTCGCCACCCAAACGTGGCGGGTCGTCGGCGTCAGCGTGCCGACCATCGGCAGCCCGTCACCGGAGACGGGGTCCTGGGCCGACCACTCGAACTCGTAGGAGCCCAGACCGAAGTGCTCGGCTCCCCACTCGCGCAGGGCTTGGAAATGAAGGTCCTCCGGCTTGCCTTGTCCGGTCTTGTGCGACTCGCCACCGACGATGAGCCATTTGTCGTAATCGCGCACCGACCGCACCGGCTTATCCGCCGACAGATACATCCCGCCTGGAGGTTCGCGGTCGTAGCGGGCGGCGACGGCGTAGGACCGCGACGGTCGAGTCTTCGCGAAGAACAAGCCGCGAAACATAAAGGGGATGTGGGTCGCCACGACGACATCCGCGGCACGTACCTCGGCGTGATCGGTCTCAACGACGCAGGATGTGCCGCCCCTAACTTTGGTCGCTCGCACGGTCTCGGCGATCACGCCACCCTTCCCAGCCACCTCGGCCGCCAGGGCGCGACAGTAACGGCGGGCGTGAAACTGCGCTTGCCCGTCGAGACGCAGTGCCGTCTCTACCTCGAACGGCAAACCGGTGTCGTTCGTCTCCTCTACCGCGAGCCCGGCCGCCCGTGCAGCGTCGAGCTCGCGTCGCAACGTCTCGGTGGTTTCCTCCGACAACGCATAGGTGTAAGCGGACCGCCGTTCGAACCCACACTCGATGTGCAACTCGTCGACGAGCCGCGCGATCGTTTCGAGGCCGTCGATGTTCGCGCGGGCGTACGCGCGTGCAACGTCCTCGCCGAAGTCCGACGCGAAGGTCGCATAGACGGGCTCCTGGAGCGCGGTGATCTTCGCGGTCGTGTGTCCGGTCACCCCGGACGCTACCCGCGCCGCTTCTACCACCGCGACGCGCAATCCTTCGCGCTGACACAGCAACGCCGTCGTCAGACCCGCGATGCCGGCCCCCAGCACAGCCACATCGACCGTCAGGGTCTCGTCGATAGGCGGGTAGGTCGGCGGGCCTGCGTCGGTCGCCATCCAGACAGACGTCATGCCCGGGACATTCCCCGGCCCCTGCGCGGGCTAACCGGCTCTACAAAAGCGCCGGGCCCGCCACGAGGGCGGGCCCGAGCGGTCATCTGATCGAAGGCTAGCGAGCATACTCCACAGAGCGGAGCTCCCTCAGGACCACCACCTTGATCTGCCCCGGGTACTGGAGTTCCTCCTCGACCTTTTTGGCGATCTCGCGGGCCATGACCTGGGCGGCCACGTCGTCCACGTCGCCCGGCTCCACCATCACGCGGACCTCCCGGCCCGCCTGCATGGCGTAGACCTTCTCCACGCCCTTGAAGGACTTGGCGATCTCCTCCAGGCGCTCGAGCCGCTTCACGTAGGCCTCGAAGCTCTCGCGGCGGGCCCCCGGACGCGAGCCGGAGATGGCGTCCGAGGCCTGACAGATCACGGCCTCGATCGTCCTGAGCTCGACCTCGCCGTGATGCGCCTCGATGGCGTGGACGACCGCAGGCGCCTCGCCCAGGCGCCGGGCCAGCTCGGCCCCCACGTGGGCGTGCGTGCCCTCGACCTCCATGGCCACGGCCTTGCCGATGTCGTGGAACAGCGTGCACCGCTTGGCCAGTTGTGGGTCCGACCCGAGCTCGGCCGCGATCATCGCTGCGAGGTGAGAGGCCTCGACGGAGTGCCGCAGCACGTTCTGTCCGTAGCTGTAGCGGAACCGCAGACGGCCCAGAGCCCGGACGAGCTCGGGGTTCACGTTGGTGATCCCCAGCTCGTTGATCGCCTCCTCACCGGCCGAGCGGATCTCGTTCTCGATCTGAGCGCGAGCGCGCTCGTACTGCTCCTCGATCCGGGCCGGGTGGATCCGCCCGTCCGAGATCAGCGAGTCGATCGTGATCCGGGCCACCTCTCGGCGGACGGGATCGAAGCACGACAGGATCACCGCTTCGGGCGTGTCGTCCACGATCAGATTCACGCCGGTCACCTGCTCGAAGTGACGGATGTTGCGTCCCTCGCGGCCGATGATCCGGCCCTTCATGTCCTCGTTGGGCAGCTGAACCACCGACGTCGAGGACTCCTGGGCCTGCTCGGCCCCCAGGCGCTGGATGGCGGTAACCACGATCTTGCGCGCACGACGCTCGGCCTCCTCGCGGGCTTTAGCCTCGAAGTCGCGGACGATGGCGAGCGCGTCGCGCTTGGCCTCGTCCTCGATCCCCGCGAGCAGCTGGTCCTTTGCGTCCTGCTGGGTCATGCCGGCCACGCGCTCGAGGGTCAGGCGGATCTCCTCGACCCGGGCCGCCACGCTTTCGCGCAGACCGTCCACGTGCTTCTCACGGTCGAGGATCTTCTGCTCACGGCCTTCCAGCTTGCCTTCCCGGGCGTCGAGGGCGTCCGAGCGTGCCTCCGCCGTCTCCTCCCGCGCCTGGATCGCCTTCTCCATCCGGCCCAGCTCAGTACGAAGCTTTTGCGTCTCGCTCTCGGTCTGCTGACGTAGGTCGTCGGCCTGCTTCCGCGCCTTGTCGCGCGCCTGCTCGAGCAGTTCCCGCGCCCGGAGCTCGGCCGTGCCGAGCTGCGCTTCGCTGAGGCGCTTGCGGACGAGGAACCCGGCGGCTCCGCCGATGGCCAGACCGAGGACGACGCCGAGGATGATCATCTCCATCCCGGCTCGCCTCCCTTCCTCTTCGTTCACAGGGGGCGCCTGACGGCGCATCCTGAGATGCATCTCAACGCATGCACAAGCGCGCATGCGGAGCACGGAAGCGGTGCGAACCCGGAAATGGACGAACGACGCTAGAACGTGCTTCTACGCCGACAGTCTAAGAATTCGTCTCTGACCTGCCGTTTTGCCCTGCGGTTCGTCTCGTCCATTTATCTCAGCGCCCGGTCGTCTCAACCTTTGCGTTGCCTGGGGCCGATCACTGAAGCCGGTATTCGCATAGAGCGCTTCCGCGCTCGCATCTATAGTAACCGCCGGTCAGACCACCCCGGCAACACATTCCTCGCCTCCACAACACCCCCGCTTCTATACTGTTCGAACAGCGACCAGCTCTCCGGGACGGTGCTACGCGCCCGTTCCGCCGAAAGGAGAACAAGATGAAGATGCGATCGATGCTCGTCGCCCTTGCAGCAGGCATCGCCCTCTGGCCGGCCGGCGCCGCGGTGGCGCAGCTTCCGGACGTGCCCGGCATGGGCGCCGCCCAGGACCAGGTCGGCTCCGCGCGGACTGCGCGGGCGCCCGCCAACCCCTCCGCCGGGCTTCCCGGTTCAGGAGCGCTCCCGGTGGACACGTCCCGGGCAGCTCCCTCGACTGGAACGGGCTCGCCGACGCGCCTTCCTGAGACCGGCGTCGACACCACCGCGCTCGCGCTGGACGCGATCACGCTGCTCGGGGCAGGCACCTTGCTGCTGGCGATCCGTCGCCGCTTCGCGACGAGCTCATAACGTCAGATAGCTAGATCACGCTCGACGTCGCGCAGGTGATGCGAGGCGTCGTGCACGGCATGGCGTAGGAGCCGCCCGGCGTCGGTTTCGACGCCGCCCATCGTTGCCGTGCGCTTCCAGTGCTCCGGAAGCGCACGGTCGCCCCGTGCGGCCACCCGCTCGGCGTTGGACGCGAGCTCGTCGAGTACGCGCTGGGGGTCGAGCTCGTTGTACCCGTGATCGGTGCCCGGCGGATCGGGCTCGATCGCGTCGAACGACGGTCGGCCGCCCTCGAGCACTTGGTGCATCCCCCAGCCGACGAGCGCAAGCACGTCACGCGTGTGCGCCGCGTACTCGAGCGGCGACCATGTCTGCGGGTCGGGCCGCTTCCGCAATCGCTCCTCCGGCACGTCCCGGAACACCTCACGCCAACGCCGGCCCATCGAGCGCAGGGCGGCTATCGAATCCGAGGTCGTCAGGCGCGTGCCGTCGAAGCCGCACTCCTCACAGCGTTCGGGCTCCATACTCGCCAAGTCTGCACCGACGAGCGTTCGCGCGGACGGGCTACTTCTTCTTCGCCGACCCTGCTCGAGCCGCGACGGCCTTCACGATGTCGACCTCTTCATCGGTCGGGAGCGGGCCGGCCGGCGGTGGTACCTCCGACACGGTCTCCGCCGGGGCCTCCGGAGCGTTCGCCGTAGCCAGCGCGGCCCGGATCAGGCCTTCGATCTCGGCGAGGACGTCGGGGTGCTCGGTCAGGAACGCCTTCGCATTCTCGCGTCCCTGCCCGATCTGCTCTTCCTTGTACGTGAACCAGGCGCCCGCCTTGTGCACGATGCCCTGCTCCACGGCCACGTCGAGGAGCGATCCCTCCTTCGATATGCCCTTGGAGTACATGAGGTCGAACTCGGCTGTGCGGAAGGGCGGGGCGACCTTGTTCTTCACGACCTTGGCCCGAACGCGGTTGCCGATGAAGTCGGTTCCGTCCTTGATCCCCTCGATGCGCCGGACGTCCAAGCGCACCGACGAGTAGAACTTGAGCGCACGGCCCCCGGGGGTGACCTCGGGGTTGCCGAACATCACGCCGATCTTCTCGCGGATCTGGTTGATGAAGATCACGCACGTACGCGACTTCGCCACCGACGCGGTGAGCTTGCGCAGAGCCTGGGACATCAGGCGGGCCTGGAGACCGACATGCGCGTCACCCATCTCGCCTTCGATCTCGGCCCGGGGGACGAGCGCCGCCACCGAGTCGACCGTGAGGACGTCGATGGCGCTCGAGCGGATGAGCATGTCGGCGATCTCGAGAGCCTGCTCGCCCGTGTCGGGCTGGGAGACGAGGAGCGAGTCGATGTCCACGCCGAGATTGCGCGCGTAGTTGGGATCGAGCGCGTGTTCCGCGTCGATGAAGGCCGCGACCCCGCCCGTCTTCTGGGACTCGGCGATCACGTGGAGGGCGACCGTCGTCTTGCCCGAGCCCTCCGGGCCGAACAGCTCGATGACACGACCTCGGGGGAACCCACCGACGCCGAGGGCGATGTCCAGGGCGATCGACCCCGTGGAGATGGCCTCGACCGTCAGCCGCAGGGCGTGGTCGCCCAGCCGCATGATGGACCCCTTGCCGAACTGCCGCTCGGCCTGGACGATCGCCATCTCGAGGGCCTTGTCCTTGTCCATCCCTTGGTTCACGCCCTTGCTGGTGTTGCCGTTGCCGTTGCTCATGCCAAAACCTCCCTTTGCTCCACCCGCTCGATCTGGGGGAAGGGCCTCGTCAACGTAGCCGCCCCCACCGACAGGACATGCGGCCGACTCTAGCGCGAACATCTGTTCGTGTCACGGAACTCGGCCTAGGATTCACCCCTGACGGCCGGGGGGAGGTGTCTAGCGCCAGGCGCCGATGATCACGCCGACGAGGACCAGCCCGCCGGTGTTGAACAGGCCGTTGATCAGGAACCAGCCGAGTGGATCGGGCTTGCGGTCGTAGATCGACGTGACGGCCGCAGCGGTCAGCGCGTAGCCCACACCGACGACCAGTCCGAGGATCGCGCCTTCTGCGGCTGAGTCGGTACCCGTCGCCACCGCGAGCATCGCCGTCGCTACGCCGGACACGAAGTAGGCGATCAGGGTGCCCACGAAGTTCAGCGGATTGGGGCTCTGCCCTTCCATCTCGATGCCGCCGGCTTTGGCCCACATGTTTCCCATCACCGGCGGGATGTACCAGATCGCTCCGAGCAAGAAGTACGCGACGGTCGCAACCAATACCGCCACCCAATTGACGCCCTGCAGCGACTCGAAGGACATGTCCGCCTCCTCTCCTCCCCGCCTGTCGTTATAGCGCGGGGAGAAGAGGAATCCTCGTCACCTGTCAGGTAAAACGGAACCTTTCGAGAGCCGTGTACTGCGCGCCTTTCGGATGAAGCCTGGACTGGAAGAGCACGACCTCTTCCACGTCGAAGGCGGCGGGCGGGACGTCGATGTCGGGCAGCTCGATCACTCGTGGACGTGGGAACCGCGCCAGCGTGAAATGACCGCGGAACGGACGGCCTTCCTCGGGAAAGCCGAGACCCTCGAGCTCATGCTCGACGTCGGCGGCCAGGTGAGCCATGGGCTCAGCCCCCTCCCCTATCCCCACCCACAGCACACGCGGCCGCCGCAGGTTCGGGAAACCACCGACGTCGGAGAACGATGCACTGAAGGTGGAGTGGCGGGCCGCCGCCGTCCGCAGCGCGGCAACGATCTCCTCGACGCGGTCGTCGGCGACGTTGCCGAGGAACTTCAGCGTCAGATGCCGGCTCTCCGGGCGCGTCCACTTCGCGCCTCCGATCCGGTCGCGCAAAGTCTCGACGATCTCGCCTTCGATGACGTCCTTCAGCGTCTGTGGGACGTCGATGGCGACGAACAGCCTCACAGCGCGTTGAGCAGGTGCGTCCGCAGCAGGCTCAGGGAGAACGTCACCGCGAACGCACGGACCTGCTCGCGATCGCCGGGCACACGAAGGCGCCGTGCATCGACGGTCTCGCCGAGTCCGGCGAGACCGAGGACGAGCGTCCCCGGCTCGGCACCGTCGTGCGGCTCGGGACCGGCCGCGCACGTGACCGACAAGGCGATGTCGGCGCTCAGCCTCGCTTTCGCGCCGATCGCCATCGCGCGCGCGACCTCCTCAGAGACTGCTCCGTGCGCCTCGAGGACCTGCGGTGACACGCCGAGCTCCGCCGTCTTCACCTCTTTGGTGTAGGCGACGATCCCACCGACGAAATACTCCGACGACCCGGGGATGTTCGAGATCCGAGCCGCCAGCGCTCCCGCCGTACACGACTCGGCGGTGACCAGTCTCAGGTTGCGCTCCTGCAGCATCCGTCCGACGACGCTTTCGAGCGTGTCGAGATTGGTCCCGTAGACGAACGGCCCGACGCGTTCGCGCACTACCGCTTCCGTCCCGTCGAGGATGCGGACGCACTCTTCCTCGGAAGCACCATGGGTGACGAAGCGCAGCCGGATCTCACCGCCGCCGGGGAGGAAGGCCATCTTCGGATTGTCGGCCGTCGCGAGGTCGGCCAACAGATCTGCGAGCTCGGATTCGGGCAAGCCGACGCAGCGGATCAACCGGGCCCGGATCGTCACGCCACTCCCGATCTCCGGGAGGATCTGCTCGTCGAGCATCCTCCGCGCTTCCCCGGGCACGCCGGGGATCGCGTAGATCACCGAGCCGTCGCTCGTGGCCCGGATCCCCGGCGCCGTCCCGTACGGGTTCGGGATCGCTCGAGCGCCCAGTGGGATGTCCGCTTGCTTGGCGTTGGACGGCGGCATCTCGCGACCGAAGGCCTTGAACCGGCCCCGGATGTCCTCGACGATCGACTCGTCGCGCTCGACCTGGGTGCCGAGGAGCTTGGCGATGGCCTCGCGCGTGAGGTCGTCCTGCGTAGGTCCGAGCCCCCCGGTGACGATCACGATCTCCGCGCCGGCGGCGGCTCGACGGATCGCATCGACTATCGCGTCCTCGTCGTCGGGCACGCACATCGACCAGAGCACCGGAGCGCCGACCGCTTGGAGGAGCTCGCCGATCATGGCTGCGTTCGTGTTGACGATCACGCCGGCGAGCAGCTCGTCGCCGACGCAGACGAGAACCGACTTCATCGCCACTCCACGGCGCCCCGTCCACGGGAGAGGTCCGACATGTAGCTCAGCGCCGAGATGGCCGTTAGAGCGACGGCGGCGTAAAGGACGGCGAGCGCGAATGGGTGGCCGGGAGACAGCATCGTGAGCAGCAGGACGGCGAGGATCTGGAGCCCCGTCTTGATCTTCGCGGCGCGCGACGCCGGCAGCGCACGTCCGCGCCGAGCGAGCCAGATGCGCAGTCCCACCCCGACGGCGAACTCACGGAACAGGATCACGCCGACCGCCCACCAGGGAAGGCGACCGTCGAGCGCCAGGGCGATCAGGGCCGTCCCGACGAGGAGCTTGTCGGCGAGCGGATCCAAGAATTGGCCGAAGCCGGAGACCAGATCCCAGCGTCGAGCGACGTAGCCGTCGAATCCGTCGGTGGCGGCCGCGCAGGCAAAGACGACCGCCGCCCAGATCGGCTGTGACGGCTCGCGCGCAAGGAGAAGCCAGGCGAAGACCGGAACGAGCAGAACCCGAAGGAACGTGAAAGCGTTCGCCCAATTCAGATGCGGCACTCGCCGGGTCGACGGCGCTTGCGCGTTCACACCGCCGAAGCGACGAGATCCAGACCGTCGGTCCCCGTCACACGGGCGGTGACGACGTCACCGGCTCGCGCGCCGCGGACACCGCTCACGATCACTTCGGCGTCCACTTCCGGTGCTTCGCGCCACGTTCGGCCACGCAGGTTCAACCCGTCGCGCGACTCGATGAGCACGTCCACATCGCTGCCGACGATCTCGGCCCGTTTGGCTTCGGCGATCTGGTTCTGAACGTCGGACAGCACCTCGGCCCGTCGCTCGGCGACCGCTCTCGGCACCCTGCCCCGGACGAAGCCACCGGCTTCCGTCCCTTCCTCTGAGGAGTATGGGAAGAACCCGGCCCAGTCCAGGCGGGCCTGCGGAAGGAAGTCGGCCAGCAGTTCCGCGTCGCTTTCCGTCTCGCCCGGGAAACCGACGATGAACGCGGAACGCAACGCGGCCTCGGGGAACCTTTCGCGGATGCGCTCGATCAACGCCAGGAAGCGCTCGCCGTCTCCCCAGCGGCGCATCTTGCGCACGAGCTTGCCCGACGCGTGCTGGAGCGAGAGATCGAAGTACGGCACCGCCGGTGTGGACGACGCCACGGCGTCGAGCAGCTTGTCGTTCACATAGCGCGGGTACTGGTAGAGCATCCGCAGCCACAGCAAGCCTTCGGTATCGCCAAGCCCGCGCAAGAGATCGGGCAACATCCATTTGCCGGCGGTGTCACGTCCGTACAGGGACATGTCCTGCGCGACGAGGATCACTTCCTTCACGCCGCGCGCGACCAGCCAGCGGATCTCCGCCCCGATGGCCTCGGGCGAACGCGACCGGTGGCCGCCCCGGATCATCGGGATCGCGCAGAAGCTGCAAACGCGGTCGCACCCCTCGGAGATCTTGACGAACGCCGTCGGAGATGCGGGATCGGGCCGGACGTCCAGGTCGATAGGAACCTTGCCGGCATCGAAACACAGCTGTCGCGTGCCGGAGACGGCCTTGTCCACGATCTCGGTGGCTCGTCCGTAGGACCCTAGGGACATGAAGGCGTCCACCTCGGGAAGCTCGTCGGCGAGTTCCCGGCCGTAGCGCTCGACGAGGCAGCCGGCGACCACGACGCGCTGGCCGTTCTCGCGCCGGTCGACCTCCTCGAGGATCGCGTCGACCGACTCGCGCCGGGCCGCCTCGATGAACGAGCAGGTGTTGACCACGACCACGTCGGCCCCGTCCGCCGTCTCGGCGGACGCATAGCCCGCGCGCTCGAGCAGACCACGGAGATGCTCGGAGTCGGCCTCGTTCTTCGGGCAGCCGAGCGTGCGGATGAACACCGATCGTTTCACTTGAACAGCCTACGGGTGTTAGGGCTGCGGCGAGGGCGACGCTTGGTCCGTGGGCGGTGGCGGCACGGCCGGCGGCGAAGGGGACGGAGCCGGCGTGGCATCGGCCATAGCTCGGGGCTCATGCGCGGGAAGACGTTCGGTTCCCGGCGTGAAGACACCCATGAAGCTCGGCTCCTCGGGAGACCCGAGGATGCGTCCGTTCGCCGTGATCGCGACTTCGCGCGCCCGCGCCAGGAAGACCACGACGCGCTCGTTGCCTTTGAAGGTGCGCGACTCGGCTGCGTACAGCGTCCCCGCGAAGACGGTTTGGCCGTCGGCTTTCGCTTCGACCCAACTTGCTTCACCCACCACCTGGACCCGGACGATCGCTCCCTCGAGGTTCGGACGTGCCGACTGCATCGCCCGGACCGCATTCGCCTGGACGACCGGAACTTCCTCCGGGTCCTCGCCGCCACGGAACGCACCGAGCAGCGCGAGCAGCAGCATCAACGAAGCGGCCCCCGTGATCGCGAGCTTCCAAGCTCGGCGTTGCGCGGCCGGGGGTACGCGGACGCCACGCCGAACGACCCGTGATAGCTCCGGCGCGGGTTGCGCGTACTGCGCTTCGTACGCTTTGGCGAACGGGCGCCAGTCGAGTCCGAGATGCGTGGCGTACGCGCGGATGAATCCTTTCGCGTACGCGCCGGCCGGAAGGTCCTCGATGCGGTCTTCGTCGATGAGCTGAAGGAAATCCAGACGCACGAGTGTGCCGCGCGCGACGGCGTCGAGTGAGATGTGTCGACGTTCGCGTTCTGCGCGCAAGGCGGCGCCGATGCCGCTCATGGTGGACTGCCCGGATGAACTCATGGGTAGCTTGGAAGGCAACACTATAGGGCGATGGGGTCACAGCGACAAGCACGACTCTTGGTGCTCGAAGGTCTCGACGGCGCGGGCACAACCACACAAACTCGGCTGCTCGCCGATGCGCTTGCGGCGCGCGACGTGCGCGTTTGTTCGACGGCCGAACCGACGGACGGCCCCCTCGGCCTGGTGTTGCGGGCCCACGTGCGCGGAGAGATCGCACTCGATCCCATGACGACGGCATTGACGTTCACCGCCGACCGGGCCGATCACCTAGCCCGTGTGATCCGTCCGGCCCTAGAACGCGGTGAGTGGGTTGTCAGCGATCGTTATCTCCTGTCAACCGTTGCCTACCAGGGAGCCGAGGGCGTGGACAGGGCGTGGATCCTCGATCTCTCGGCGGGCTTCGCCGTACCCGATCTGACGTTCTATCTGGACGTGCCGCCGGATGAGCTCGCGCGGCGCCTGGACAGCCGCGAGCGGTCGGATCGGTACGAAGGCCGGGAGCTCACCCAGGCTTTGCGGCGGTCGTATGACGAATCTATAGCCCAGATGAGGGGTCGAGGCCACCCCATCGAGGTCGTCGACGGCTCCCAGATG
>Ga0299907_10002376_pt1 | contig 11551 bp, 7 predicted proteins | sample RVTome_16_FD_198680 | JGI IMG/M metagenome (GOLD analysis project Ga0299907, IMG submission 198680) | Soil microbial communities from uranium-contaminated site in the Upper Colorado River Basin, Wyoming, United States - RVT152D67 (version 2) ...
CGGCAGGTCCTCGCGCTCCAGGAAGGTCGTGGCGGGCAGGACGTAGTCGGCGTGGCGGTTGGTCTCGTTGACGTAGAGGTCGAGCGAGACGAGCAGGTCCAGCTCGCCGAAGGCGGCCTCCAGCGCCGCGCCGTCGGGCACCGACATCACCGGGTTGCCGGCCGACACGAACAGCGCGCGCAGCGAGCCCGGGCCGCCGGTCTCGATCTCGTCGGACATCAGCGACGCGGGCGCGGCGCCCAGCACGTCCGGGAAGCTCCCGACCCGCGAGCGCCAGCGCCCGTAGGTGGCCAGGCCCGCCTGCTCGGCGACCTCGTCCAGGGCGATCGCCGGGCGCCCGAAGACCCAGCCGCCGGGGGCGTCGAGGTTGCCGGTCACCACGTTGAGCGCGTCGAGCAGGAAGGCGACGAGCGTCCCGAAGCGGCCCAGGCACGAGCCGGTGCGCCCGTACACCGCCGCCGACGGCGCGGCGGCGAGGTCGCGCGCCAGCGCGCGCGCCACCGGCGCGGGGACGCCGGTTCGCTCCTGCGTGGCCTCGGGGGGATGGGCGGCCGCCGCCTCGCGCAGCCAGCCGTAGCCCTCGGCCTGGTGGACCATCGCGCCCCAGTCCTCCAGGCCCTCGTCGAAGATGACGTGCAGCAGGGAGAGCAGCAGCCAGGCGTCGGTGTCCGGGCGCACCGCGACGTGCTCGAAGGCGCGGGCGGTCTCGCTGCGCCGCGGGTCGACCACGACGACGCGCCCGCCGCGGTCGACGATCGCGTGCAGCTGGTCCTTGACGCGCGGGGCGGTGAGCACGCTCCCGTGGGAGACGAGCGGGTTGGCGCCCACCATCAGGAGGAAGTCGGTGCGCTGCAGGTCGGGGATGGGCAGCAGCGCGGGGCACCCGTAGAGCAGCGCGGAGGCGGCGAAGCGGTTGGCCACGTCCTGGGAGGAGGCCGTGTAGTAGTGGCGCGAGCCCAGGGCGTCGAGGAAGCCCTTGACCCACAGCGGGTGCGAGTAGGAGAAGGCGCCGGGGTTGCCCATGTACCAGCCGATCGTCTCGCCGCCGTGGCGCTCGCGCACCGCGCGCAGCCGCGCGCCGATGTCGGCCATGGCCTCCGGCCAGGACACGGGCTCCAAGCCCGAGCCGTCGGGGCGGCGGCGCAGCGGCCGCGTGACGCGGTCGGGATCGTTCTGGACGTCGAGCATCGCGATGCCCTTGGGGCAGGCGTAGCCGCTGGACAGCGGGTGCTCGCGGTCGGGCCGCAGCTTCGTCACCGCCCCGTCCTGCACCGTGGCCACCATGCCGCAGTGGGCCTCGCAGATCCGGCAGAAGGTCACCCTCTGTTCCGTGCCCATCCCGCGGCCCAGCCTAAAGGGTCGTCCGGGTCCAGGGCGAACTTCACCGCCATGGAATCCGCCGTCGCCGCGCCGCGGGCGCAGCCCGCCTTCTTCCAGAGCTTCCTCCAGCGCGTGTTCACCTGGATGCTGCTGGGCCTGCTCGTCACCGGGGCGGTGGCGGCGGCCATCGGGTCCAGCGACTCGCTGCTGACCGACGTCACCGAGACGCCGGGACTCGTGATCGGCGTGATCGTGGCGCAGCTCGGGCTGGTGCTGGCGATCTCCTTCGGGATCGGGCGGATGTCGGCGGGGACCGCGCTGGGCCTGTTCTTCGTCTACGCCGCGCTGGTGGGCGTGACCTTCGCGTTCGTGTTCGAGCTGTACACGGCGCAGTCGATCTTCACGACGTTCCTGATCGCCGCCGCGATGTTCGCGGTCCTGGCCTTCGTGGGGGCGACGACGCAGCGCGACCTCTCCTCGCTGGGGACGATCCTCTTCGCGGCGCTGATCGCGCTGATCGCCGCGACGGTGGTCAACGTCTTCGTGGCCAACGGCGCGCTCTACTGGATCACCACCTACGCCGGGGTCCTGATCTTCGCCGGCCTCACCGCGTACGACATGCAGAAGCTGCGCCGGTACGGCGAGGAGGCGCAGGGCGGCGAGGCCGAGAGCCGGACGGCCGTCGTCGGGGCCCTGGCGCTCTACCTCGACTTCATCAACCTCTTCCTGTTCCTGCTGCGGATCTTCGGCTCGCGCCGCTGATGGCCGCCTCCGGCTCCTCCGTCGAGCGCGGCGTCGGCAAGGAGCGCACGCTGGCGTTCAGCGACGGCGTGTTCGCGATCGCGATCACGCTGCTGGTGCTCAACATCGAGATCCCGGCGCTCCCGGACGAGTCCTCGGGGGCGCTCGACCGCGCGCTGGACGCCGCCGTCCCGGACATCGTCTCGTACTTCATCGGGTTCTACGTGATCGGGAAGTTCTGGCTGGCGCACCACCGGCTGTTCGACGACCTCGACGAGCTCGACGGCCGGCTGATGAACGCCAACCTCCTGTTCCTGGCCATGATCGCGCTGCTCCCCTTCCCGACCGGGATGCTGGGGGAGCACGCCGAGCTGACCACGGGGGTCGTGGCCTTCGCCGCCGCCGTTTCGCTGGCGGGCTTCGCCGAGACGCTGCTGCTGGTGCTCGCCCACCGCAAGGGCATGCTCGGGAGCCGGCGCCACGGGCCGTGGCGCGCCGAGCTCTACGAGGCGCTGAGCACGCCGGCGGTGTTCCTGGCCTCGATCCCCATCGCCTTCGCGAGCCCCGACGGGGCGAAGTACTTCTGGCTGGTGCTGATCGCGGTCCGCGCGGGCGGCGCGCGCCTGGGCCTCAGGTCCGGCTGAGCAGGTCGGCCGCCTCGGCCTCCATGCCCGCGGCGAGGGCGCCGACGTCCTCGACGGCGGCGGCGTCGGCGGTGAGGCCGACGTGGACGGTGCCCGCGAGCGACACCGCGGTGATCCGCAGCGCGTGGCGCTCGCCGATCTCGGCCAGGGAGCGCAGGGCGGCGGCGGGGTGGCCCAGGACGTGGCGCGGCTCGACCGGACCGGGGAGGTTGGAGACCTCGAGCGCGAAGGTCCGCGGCGTCGCGGCCAGGCGGGAGGCGAGCCGGGCGACCGGGCGGGGTCCGCGGCGCAGGGTGCGGAAGAGGACGTCGAGGGTCTCGGGATCGTGCTCGCGCTTGCGCCGGCGCGTGTCGGCGGCGATGGCGCGCAGCCGGGCGCCGGGGTCGTCCTCGGCGAGCGGCAGGCCGACGCACAGGAACGAGTCGCGGTTGGCCACGGCGTCGGGGTGCGCATGACGGTCGTGAAGCGAGACCGGGACCTTGACGCGCAGCTCGTGCGGCGCGCCGCCGTGGCCGGCGACCCAGCGGCGCAGCGCGCCGGCCACCAGCGCGAGCAGGACGTCGTTGACCGTGGTGCGCTCCGGCTCGCCGTGCTCGATGCGCTTGAGGTCGTCGAGCGCGACGGCCGCGAAGGCGACCTCGCGGCGCACCCCCGCGGGCGCGTCGAGGGGGGACGGGGGGCGCTCGGGCAGCAGGTCGCGCACCACGGCGCCGGGGAGCCGTCGCGCCTCGACGGCGGCGGCGCGCCAGGCCGAGGGGGACAGGGCGCCGCGCGCCAGGGCCGCGGCGCCCCCGGCCGCGTCGCCGGCGCGCTCGCGCAGGGCGGCCGCCACGAGGGCGGGGGCGCGCGGCTCGGGCTCGGGGCCGGCGCCGGCCCGGGCCTGCGCCGGCGGGGCCGTCTCGTCCCACAGGATCGCGTCGGCCAGGCGCAGCGCCTCCGTGCCGTCGGCGAGGGCGTGGTGCAGCTTCCAGATCAGCGCGGCGCGGCCGGCCTGGTCGGGCTCGACGACGTCGATCGTCCACAGCGGGTGGGCGCGGTCGAGGCGCTCCTCCATCGCGCGGGCGCACAGCGCACGGAGGCGCTCCTCGTCCAGCGGCGCCGGCGACGTCGCGGCGCGGCGCACGTGGCGCGCGAGGTCGAAGTCGCCGTCGTCCACCCACGCGGGGCGCGCGAGGCCGAGCGGCGTCTCGACCACCCGGCGGCGCAGCTGCGCCGCCGCCTCCAGCCCCGCGGCGACGCGCGCGCGCAGGGCGGCGACGGTCAGGGGGGCGGCGCCGGCGGGCGGCGGGTCGAGCAGCACGACCTTGCAGGTGTGCCCCGCGACGGTGGGCGACTCGAGGGCGAGGATCGCGGCGTCCTCGGAGGACAGGCGGTGGATTCTCAACGGATGTTCGATTCGGGTCGCACGGGCGAAGGCCGGGCCCCCGAGGGGCCGACGCAGGACACATAAGCGTTCACAGGGGTGTTCTGCATGCGGTCGCCTGACCCTCGTGCCCGGTGGGGCCCGAGGTCCCCCACGTTCTACTCGAGGCTCCTCGCGGGCCTCGCCTCGGCCTGCCTGGCCCTGCTCGCCGCCGGCCCCGCCGGCGCGAAGAAGGACCCCCATGCCACCCGCGCCGGAGAGCCCCCCGCCGCCACCGCCTCGTCGCTGAAGGCCACGCCCACCCGCGGCTCGTCCGCGAGGGGCTCCTCCAGGAGGGGGTCTTCGGCGAAGGGGTCTTCGGCGAAGGGGTCTTCGGCGAAGGGGTCTTCGGGGACGGGGTCTTCGGGGAAGGGGTCTTCGGGGAGGGGGTCTTCGGGGGAGGGGTCTTCGGGGAGGGGGTCTTCGGGGAAGGGGTCTTCGGCGAAGGCGCCCTCCGCGGGCGGTTCCGCGAAGGGGTCTCGTGGGGGTGGGGCTTCGCGGGTCGGGGCTTCGCGCGAGGAGCTCTCCCGGGCCGGGTCTTCGGCGGTGGGTGCGGCGGGGGCCGGGAGGAGCGGTGGGGATTCGGGCGGCGGGAGGTCTGGGCGGCAGGGGTCGACCGTGGCAGCGCCGGGCGCGGCGGCCGCCCCGGCGGCGCCGGTCTCGGCCCCGGCGGCGGACGGCGCTCCGGTCGCGCCGCCCGCCCCCGCGGCGCCGGCTCCCGGCCCTGCCGGGACCGCCCCGGGGCCGGCCGCGCCATCGCCGGCCGCGTCCGGCGGCGGCGCTCCCGCCGCCGGCGCCGCCGGCGTGCTCGGCGCCTCGCTCGCCGGCCCCGGTGGCGCCTTCGATCCGCTCCCGGCCGCGGAGGAGCCGCCGGGCGGCGGGCCCGGCGCGGCGGCCGCGCCGCGGCGCGGCGGCCCGCGGACCGTCACCCGCACCGTCGTGCGCAGCGTCCGCGACGTGGTCGAGGTCGTCCCGGCCTTCCTGTGGGCCCTCATCGCCGCGCTCGGCGCCCTCTCGGTGCTCGCCGCGGCGGTCTCCTCGTACCTCGCGGGACGCAACCGCCGTCTGGCCCGCCAGCGCGAGCGGCTCCTGGAGGACGTCGGGCTCCTGCAGTCCGCGCTGCTGCCGGCGGCGCCCGCCCAGGTCCCGGGCGCGGTCGCCTCGGCCGCCTACCGTCCCGCGGTGGCGCGGCCGGCCGGCGGCGACTTCCACGACGTGTTCGCGATCGACGACGAGCGCCTGGGGCTGGTGATCGGTCGGGTGTCCGCCACCGGCCGGCGCGCGCTCGGCGTGACCGCGTTCATCCGCCACGTCCTGCGCGCGTACCTGGAGGGCGGGCTCCAGCCGCGCAACGCGCTCCAGGTCGGCGCCGACGTGCTCGGCCACCATCTCGGCCCCGACTACGCCAGCGTGACCCTGGCCGTCTACGACCGCACGACGTCCGAGCTCACCTACGCCTCGGCGGGGATGCCCCCTCCCGTCGTCCTCGGCGCCGCCGCCTTCGAGCCGGTGGCCGCGGGGGCGCCGGCGCCGGTGGGCATGGGGGTCCGGACGGGCACGCGCCAGACCAGCGTCGTGCTCCCGCCCGGCTCGGTCGCCTGCTTCTTCACCGACGGCCTGCTCGACGCGGGGCGCGACGGCGAGCGCCTCGGCTACCGCGGCGCCTGGCGCCTGCTCGACGAGCTCGGCCCCGAGGCCGACGCCGGCGCGCTCGTCGCCCGCGTCGCCGACGGCGAGCCCGCGGGGGACGGGCACGAGACGGTGTCGCGCCGCGAAGGCGAGCCCGCGGGGGACGGGCGCGAGACGGGGTCGTGCCGGGGCGGCGGGGACGCGGTCGGCCAGGTGGTGGCGGCGTCGCGTGACGACATCGCCGCCGTGCTCCTGCGCGTGGGCGAAGAGGCTCCCGCCGAGTCCCCGCAGGGCGAGCGGCGGGTGGAGGAGCTCGAGCTGTCGGCCGGCGAGCTGCGGGGCGAGCGGCCGGCGCTGTTCCTGCGCGACTGCGGGATCCCGTCCGACCGGATCGACCCGCTCGTCGAGGAGCTGCGCGAGACCGGTCGCCGCCTCGGCGGAGCCGTCCTGCGGGTCCGCGTCGGCCCGGGGATGCCCGAGGCCGAGACCGCGCTGCGCGCGATGGACGTCCTCCAGGCCCCGTCCGCGGGCGCCTGACGCCGATGCTCGTGCACTTTCCCCCCATAGGGGGGTTGATCGCACGAGCTTCCGCGTTCAGCCCGCCCGGGGCGGGCGCGGGCGGGCGAGCAGCGCGGCGCCGATCGCGCCGCCGAGGTCGCCGAGCGCGGCGACGTGGACCGCGGGCGGGCGGTCCGAGGCGAAGAGGTGGGGCCGCATGGCGTCGGCGATGCGCGCGGCGTAGTCCTCGCCGAAGCGCACGCCCAGGCCGCCGCCGACGATCACCGCCTCGGGGTCGATCACGTTGCACACCGAGGCGACGCCGGCGCCCAGCGCCTCCAGCGCCTCGTCGATCAGCTCGCGCGCCAGCTCGTCGTCGTGCTTGAGCGCCCGCGCCCAGATCCCGCTGGTCAGCCGGTCGCGCCCGCGCTCCTCCATCAGGTCGAAGAGCACCGTCGAGCGCCCCCTGCCCACCAGCTTGCGCGCCCGCGCCTCCATCCCCGCGCGCCCGGCGTAGGCCTCCATGCAGCCGCGCCGGCCGCACGGGCAGCGCCGCCCGCCGATCCGCACCACCACGTGGCCGATCTCCGCGGCCGCGCCCCGCCCCGTCCACGGACGGCCGTCGAGGACGATGCCGCCGCCCACGCCGGTGCCCCACCACACCCCGAGCATCGTGCGAAACGGCCGGCCCGCGCCCAGCTCGAACTCGCCGCGCACGGCCACATCGACGTCGTTGCCCACCGCCACCGGGACCCCGCCGAGCGCCTCCGACAGGGCGCCCGCGAGCGGGAACGCCCCCTCCCAGCCGGGAAGGTTGCGCGCCTGCGCGACGACCCCGGAGACAACGTCCACCTCCCCCGGCGAGCCGACCCCGACACCGGTCAGAGGACCGGTCGTTCGCGACCCTCCGCCCGCCGCGCGGGCTCGTCGGCCGGCCGAAGCGGCCTGCCCGCCGGCCGCGCCGGACCGCGCGTCGGCCTCGATGCCCGCCTCGCCGGCCGCCTCTCGCACCACGTCGGCCAGAGCGGAGATGACAGCCTCCGGGCCGCCGGACCGCGGAGTCGGCGCACGCGCGGTGCCCCGGACCGTGTTGCGCCCGTCCACGACCACGGCCTGGACCTTGGTCCCGCCGAGATCGACCCCCGCGCGGGCCTCCATGTCAGCGGCCGTCGGTGATCTTCTGGATGAGGTCGAGGTACTGCATGAGCGAGCGCACGGCCAGGAACTCTCCGCGCACGCGCTCCTGGGCGGCTCGGCCCATCGCGCGCGCCCGCTCGGGGTCCTGGAGCAGCCCGCGGACCGCCGCGCCGTAGGCCTCGAGGTCCATGGGGTCGTCCAGGAGCACGCCCGACACCCCGTCCTCGATCTGGTCCTGGATCCCGCCGATGCGCGTGGCCACCACCGGCCGCGCCTTCCACATCCCCTCGGCCACGGTCAGCCCGAAGCCCTCGGCGATCGACTTCTGGACCACGACGTCGGCGCGGCGCTGGAGCGCGTTGATGATCGCCGCGTTCTCCTCCAGGTCGTCCATCGGCACCGCGACCAGGTGCAGGCGCTCCTGCGCCTCGGGAGCCAGGCCCTCGAACAGCGCGATCGCCTCGTCGAGCACCTCCTTGCCCTCGGGATCGTCGGCCACCGCCGCCACGTCGGGGCCCGCGTACACGAGATGCGCGTCGGTGTGCGGCAGGACGTGGTCGACGAAGCCCCCGATCACGCCGATCGGGTCCTTGAGCCGGTCCCAGCGCGACACCTGGAGCACCACCGGGTCCGAGGAGCGCAGCGGGCGTCCCTCCCACACGGTGGCGCTGCGCACCACGCGCTCCGGCGAGCCGTCCTCGCGCGTGTAGCACGGGTCGGCGTCCCCGCCGCCGTCCTCCTGGAGCCCGGTGGCCACGAGGATCGCCCCGACCGTCTCGGGCGACAGGTCCTGGTTCTTGGGCGAGAAGGCGTCGATGACCGGCGCGATCAGCTGGATCTTGTCGTCGTCCAGGCCCTCCCACACGAAGGCCTCGCGCGAGAACACGTAGGCGTCGGCGGGCTCGACCTTCGGCAGCAGGAAGCTCCACGCGCGCCGCGACAGCTCCGAGGGAGTGTCGATCCCGACGTGGCAGCGCCAGATCACCGCGACGCCCTTCTCCTTCAGCGGCGCGATCAGGCCGGAGGGCTGCGGGTCGTGCACGATGACCACGTCGTCGGGCGAGACCATGTCCACGAACTCGGCGATGTTCGGCGCCAGCGCCTCGGCGTAGATCGCCTCCTCGGCCTCGCCCAGGTCCCCGCCGTCGCCCGGCGCCGAGTGCAGGTTGTTGTGGATGCGCTTCGTGAGCGCGAAGAACGGGTCGGTCCCGGAGATGACCTCCCAGCGCGCGTTCACCCCGGCGCCGTTGGCGTAGGCCAGCAGCGACACCAGCATCTCGGCCACGCCGCCGCCCCGCGAGGTCGAGTTGACGTTCCACACCACGCGGCCGTCCAGCAGCTGCCGGGCGCGCTCGACCGCCTCCCGGAACTGGGTGTAGCCCTCGGCGTCCATGACCGACTCGAAGCGCTCGAAGGGAAGCCTGCCGACGTGGACCGTCTCGATCGCGGACATGCGGGCGACCCTAACCCATGCCCTCGGGTACGTACGCCGTATAGGGTGAGCGCTGAGGGCAGGAGACCACCGCGAGGGGGAGCATGAGCACGCAGACGACCGACCGCCAGGCGCTGGACCAACTCGCGATCAACACCATCCGGACGCTGTCCATGGACGCCGTCCAGAAGGCGAACTCGGGCCATCCCGGCACGCCCATGGCGCTCGCTCCCCTGGCCTACGTGCTCTACACGCGCGTGATGAAGCACAACCCGGACGACCCGCAGTGGCCCGACCGCGACCGCTTCGTCCTCTCCGCGGGCCACGCCTCGATGCTCCTGTACTCGATGCTCTACCTCTGCGGGTACGGCCTCACCCTCGACGACCTCAAGGACTTCCGCCAGCTCGGCTCGCCGACCGCCGGCCACCCCGAGTACGGCCACGCGGCGGGGATCGAGACCACCACCGGCCCGCTGGGCCAGGGGATCGCCACCAGCGTGGGCCTGGCCCTGGGCGAGCGGATGCTGGCCGCCCGCTTCAACCGGCCCGGCGCCGAGGTCGTCGACCACCACACGTACACGATCGCCTCCGACGGCGACATGCAGGAGGGCGTGCAGTCCGAGGCGGCGTCGCTGTGCGGCCACCTGGGCCTGGGGCGGCTGATCGCCTTCTACGACGACAACCACATCTCGATCGAGGGAGACACGGCGCTGTCGTTCTCCGAGGACGTCGGCGCGCGCTACGAGGCCTACGGCTGGCACGTGCAGAACCTGGGCGAGGACCTCGAGCTCGACCGCCTCGAGCAGGCCATCGCCGAGGCCAAGGGCGTCGAGGACCGGCCGTCGCTGATCGTCGTGCGCACCCACATCGCCACCGGCGCGCCCAACAAGCAGGACACCGCCGGCGCGCACGGCTCGCCGCTGGGCGACGAGGAGATCCGCCTGACCAAGGAGGCCTACGGCTGGCCGCCCGACGAGCAATTCCTGGTCCCCGACGAGGTGCTCGAGCACTTCCGCGCGACCCGGGAGCGCGGCGAGCAGGCGCAGCGCGAGTGGCGCGAGCGCATGGACGCCCTGAAGGCCGACGACCCCGAGGCGCACGCCGAGCTGACCCGCATCGTCGAGCGCCGCCTGCCCGACGGCTGGGACCGCGAGGTCCCGAAGTTCCACGTCGACACCGGGATGGTGGCCACCCGCAAGTCCAGCGGCCAGGTGATCCAGTGGGCGGCCGAGAACGTGCCCGAGCTGGTGGGGGGCTCGGCCGACCTCGCCGGCTCCACGCTGACCCTGATCGACGGCGCCGAGTCGGTGCGCCCCGGCGACTACGCCGGGCGCAACCTGCACTTCGGCATCCGCGAGCACGGCATGGGGGCGGTGGTCAACGGCCTGACGCTCCACTACCTCCGCGCCTACGGCGCCACCTTCCTGATCTTCAGCGACTACATGAAGGCGGCGATCCGCCTGGCGGCGCTGATGCGGATCCCCTCGATCTTCGTGTTCACGCACGACTCGATCGGCCTGGGCGAGGACGGGCCCACGCACCAGCCGGTGGAGCAGCTCCTCCAGCTGCGCGCCACGCCGAACGTGAACATGGTCCGCCCGGCCGGCGCCAACGAGGTCGCGCTGGCCTGGCAGTTCGCCATCGCCGCCACCGAGACGCCGACCTGCTTCGCGCTCAGCCGCCAGGGCGTCCCCACCTGGAACCCGGCCGGCGTGCCGCGCGACGCGATCCGCCGCGGCGCCTACGTGCTGCGCGAGTCCTACAAGGAGGGCGAGCCGGACGTGATCCTCATGGCCTCGGGCTCGGAGGTGCACATCTGCAACGCGGCGGCCGACCTGCTGGAGGCCGACGGGATCGCCGCGCGGCTGGTCTCGGTGCCCTGCATGGACACCTTCGCCGAGCAGGACGACGAGTACCGCGACGGCGTGCTGCCGCCCGCCTGCCGCGCCCGGCTGGCGGTCGAGGCGGCCAGCCCGTTGAGCTGGCACCGCTGGGTGGGCGACGCCGGCGACGTGATCGGGATGGAGACCTTCGGCGCCTCGGGGCCGCAGAAGGCGCTGTACGAGCACTTCGGGTTCACGCCGGACAACGTCGTGGCACGGGCCAGGAAGGTCGTGGAGGGGAGCCGGGCATGAGCACCCAGGCCCGGGTCAACCCGCGCCTCGCCGCGCTCACCGAGGCGGGCACCGCCGTCTGGCTCGACCAGATCCGGCGCTCGCTGATCGAGGGCGGCGAGCTCCAGCGCCTGATCGACGAGAGCTCGCTGCGCGGCGTGACGTCGAACCCGGCGATCTTCGAGAAGGCGATCCTCGGCTCCGACGACTACGAGGACGACCTGCGGGCCATGGCCGAGGAGGGGCTGGACGCCAAGGAGATCTACGACCGCATCGCGGTCACCGACGTCTCGATGGCCGCCGACGTGCTGCGTCCCGTCCACGATTCGCTGGACGGCCGCGACGGCTTCGTCTCGCTCGAGGTCCACCCGCGGCTGGCGCGCGACATGGAGGCCACGCTCGAGCAGGCGCGCGACTACTGGAAGCGCGTCGACCGTCCCAACCTCTTCATCAAGATCCCCGGCACCGACGAGGGCGTGCCCGCCATCGAGCAGGCGATCTACGAGGGCATCAACGTCAACGTGACGCTGCTGTTCTCCGTCGCCGCCTACGAGCGCGTGGCCGAGGCCTACATCCGGGGGCTCGAGCGCCGCCACGAGGAGGGCAAGGCGCTCGACGTGCACTCGGTGGCCTC
>Ga0299907_10002377_pt1 | contig 11551 bp, 9 predicted proteins | sample RVTome_16_FD_198680 | JGI IMG/M metagenome (GOLD analysis project Ga0299907, IMG submission 198680) | Soil microbial communities from uranium-contaminated site in the Upper Colorado River Basin, Wyoming, United States - RVT152D67 (version 2) ...
TGCAGGCCAGAAGAACGTCTCGGGCGCCGACCACATCCCGTCGCCGACCAGGTGCAGCAGCCACCCAACCGCGATCCCGAACACCGCGAGCCGGACCTCCCCCCGGAAGCCCAGGATGATCAGCACCGCCACGGCGATCACTGCAATGAGGGAATGAGCGATCCATCTCCCGGCCGGGCCATCGAACCAGAAGATCCCCAACAGACCATCGACCAGGTCGGGGAGAACGGCTCCCAGGAGCACGAACCGGTAGTCAATCCGGCGCCGGCCCAGACTCACGTACACGATCAGGGCGGCGACGCCCATGTGCCACAGGATCACTCGAGGAAAGTCTGTTCCGGCAGCGGATCGTCGCCGGAGATCTCTGACTCGTCCATTCCGATGTTGGCGAGACGATCCGCATCCTGATTCTCGGCGCGCGGCACATACGAGATCGTGGCCCTATCAAACTTGTCCATCAACGATCGCGCCTGGACTGCGAGGCCGCGCAGCCGGTCGTTCTTGATCTTCCACCGGCCCGACACCTGGTTCACCACGAGTGTGGAGTCGATCAGCACTTCAATTTCCGTGACGTCGTTGGCGAGTGCCAGCTCCAGCCCGGAAATGAGTGCTTTGTATTCCGCGACGTTGTTCGTCGTGGGGCCGATCCCCCGGCCCAACTCGGCAAGGATCTCTCCATCATGAGATCGCAGGACGACACCGATACCGGCGGGACCCGGATTACCGCGCGCGCCACCGTCGGTGTTCAGAATCGCTTTCAAAATCCGCCCGTCCTCAAGTGACGACCAGGATGCGACGGCAGTTGTCGCACCGCTGTAGTCCTTTCTCGACGCGCAGACGCTCGACCTCGCGCGCGGGCAGCGCCGTGTGACAACCCTGGCAGGTATCACCGACGAGCGCCGCGACCCCGATCCCCTGCTTCGAGTCGCGCAGGCCCTCGTAGAGCTTCAGCAACTCGGCCGGAACGCCGGCCGCAACCTCGGCTCGGCGCGCCGAATGCTCTGCCAGAGCGGTCTCGACGTCCGACGTGAGTTCCGCCACCTGCGCAGTCAGTTCTTCCGACGTGCGCGCCGTCGCCGACCGCTCGGCCTCGATTGACTGGATCGTCTCGTTGGACGAGTCCCTGTGCACCATCACCTCGAGGAGCTCGTCCTCGAGTGTGCCGCTCCGTCGCTTGAGGCTGGCAACTTCCTCTTGGAGAGCGGACAGCTCCTTCGGGTTTGAGACTCCACCCGAGAAAAGCCGCCCTTCCTCCCGCCCGATCTTCTGAGTGAGGATTTCCATCTCGCCCTCGAGCCGGTTCTGCTCGCGCGTGATCTCTTCCACCTGCTTGCGCGCGATCTCGAGATCGGCGTCCAGCTCCTCGAGCTGCGAATTGACCTCCGCCAGCCGCCTCGCCTCGGGAAGAGAGTCCCGGCGCTGGGTCAGGCGCTTCATCTCGGAGTCCTCGGTCTGGACTTCGAGCAGGCCTTTTAGCGCGGCATCGTCGGCATCTACGGGCATTCGCCGGAGCGTAACAGCCCTTACTTTCGAGACCCACCCGAATGTGACAGCGCCGCCGTCAGACCCAGGCCGACCAGCACGCCGCCGGTAACGAAGCGTTCGGCGCGCCGGTAGAAAGAGCTCGAACGAAGCCAGCCTCCAAAGGTAGCGGCCGCCATCGCGTACGTGCCGTCGCTCAGCAGACCCAGGAAGATGAACAGGGCTCCGAGGAGAAGGATCTGAAGGGCCACGGTTCCGTTGGATGGATCGACGAACTGCGGAATGAAGGCGAAGAAGAACAGCGCCGTCTTCGGATTGAGCGCGTTCACGAGGATGCCCTGGCCGAAAACTCTGAGGAGGGAGGCCGACTCCACCTCTGCCCTCCCGATCGACGGTTCCGACGATGCCAGCCGGCGAATGCCGAGGTAGATCAAGTAGGCCGCGCCGGCGTACTTCACGGTGTTGAATGCCAGCGCCGAAGTCATCAGCAGTGCGGAGAGCCCGAATGCCGCGGCCCCCACATGGATCAGTGTGCCGGTGTGGATCCCGAGGACGGAGACGAGGCCGGCGGTGCGGCCTCCATCCATGCTCCGGGTCACGACGTAGATGACGGATGGGCCCGGCACGATTAGCAGGGCAAGCGTGGCCACCGCAAAGACGGTGATGGTGGACGTATCCGGCATTCGACCTCCCGAGCCAGCAGTTCGGGCGCAAGCCTACCCGGCGGCTGCGACGCCCTGCCTGTGCGACGGGCTTAAGGTCCCGCTATGGAGATTTGGCCGGGAAGCTCGACGCCGCTCGGATCCACGTGGGACGGGGAGGGTGTGAACTTCGCGCTGTTCTCCGAGCACGCCTCCGGCGTCGAGGTATGCCTGTTCGACGATGGCGGCGAGGAAACGCGCATCCCGCTGAAGGAGATCACGGGATGGGTGTGGCACGGGTACGTCCCCGGAGTCCGTCCAGGTCAGCGCTACGGCTTTCGGGTCGACGGGCCCCACGAACCCGCGGCGGGCCACCGCTTCAATCCCCACAAGCTGCTGCTCGACCCTTATGCGAAGGCGATCGACGGAGACATCGACTGGGGACCGGAGATGTTCGGCTACGAGATCGGCGACGAGGACCAGGATCTCAGCTTCTCGGAAGAGGACTCGGCGCGCCGGGCTCCCACGGCCGTGGTGGTCGACGAGTCCTTTTACTGGGGCGACGAAACGGCACCGGGAACACCGTGGCACGAGACCGTCATCTACGAAGCGCACGTAAAAGGCTTCACCGTGCGACACCCCGGAATTCCTGAGGAGTTGCGCGGGACCTATGCGGGGCTCGCTCACCCCGCCGCGATCGAGCACCTCCAGCTGCTCGGAGTCACGGCCGTCGAACTAATGCCCGTTCACCACTTCATCCATCCCCAGTTCCTCCTCGACAAGGGTCTGCGCAACTACTGGGGCTACGATCCGATCGGCTACTTCGCCCCATATTCCGAGTACAGCTCATCGGGCCGGCGCGGAGAGCAGGTAACCGAGTTCAAGCAGATGGTCCAAGCACTCCACGAAGGCGGGATCGAGGTGATCATCGATGTCGTTTACAACCACACCGGAGAAGGAAATCACCTGGGGCCGACGATCTGCTTCCGGGGTATCGACAACCTCTCCTACTACCGGACGATGGCCAACGACCGTCGTTACTACATGGACTTCACAGGAACGGGTAACTCGCTGAACGTAATGAACCCGCAGGTTCTGAAACTCATCATGGACAGCCTGCGGTACTGGGCAACGGACATGCACGTCGACGGGTTCCGGTTCGATCTGGCCGCTACGCTCGCGCGCGAGCTCTACGACGTGGACCGATTGTCGGCCTTCTTCGACATCATCCATCAAGACCCAACCCTGTCGACCAAGAAGCTGATCGCCGAGCCGTGGGATGTGGGACCCGGGGGTTACCAAGTCGGTAACTTCCCACAGCTGTGGTCCGAATGGAACGGGAAGTTCCGGGATACGGTCCGGGACTACTGGAGGGGAGAAAACGCACGGCTTGCCGATTTCGCATTCCGGTTCACGGGAAGCTCGGATCTTTATCAGGACGACGGCCGAAGCCCGCACGCGAGCATTAACTTCGTAACCGCCCACGACGGATTCACGCTCCACGACCTCGTCAGCTACAACGAAAAGCACAACGAAGCCAACGGCGAAGAGAACCGTGACGGTGAGAGCCACAACCGGTCGTGGAACCACGGTGTCGAAGGGCCAACCGACGATCCACAGATCAGCGCGCTCCGTGAACGGCAGAAGCGGAACTTCCTAGTGACCCTGATGCTGTCACAGGGGGTTCCGATGCTCGTGGGAGGCGACGAGATCGGTCGCACACAAAACGGCAACAACAACGCCTACTGCCAGGACAACGAGGTGTCGTGGTTCGACTGGAGCATGCGCGACGAGAACGTTGCTCTGCTTGGTTTCGTGCGGAACCTCATGGATTTCCGCCGGCGGCATCCGGTCTTCAGACGGCGGAAATGGTTTCAGGGCCGGGCCGTCTTCGGTGAGGCCGGTGATATCGCCTGGTTCAATCCGGACGGCGGAGAGATGACGCCGGAACAGTGGCAGGACGGCTTGGCCAAATCGATCTGCGTGTTCCTGAACGGCGAGGGTATTCCGAGCCCCGGATCGCGTGGAGAAGCCGTCGTCGGCGACAGTTTCCTCGTCGTGTTCAACGCCCACTCCCAGGAGCTGCCCTTCACGCTTCCCCCCGCCACTTACGGGGAGGCATGGGCGGTCGAGATCGACACCAACGATCCGCTCGTATCCGAGCAGGTGCGCACGCACAAAGCGGAGGAGGAACTGGCGGTCGAAGGCCGTTCGATCGTGGTGCTCAGTCGTGTCCGATAGCGGCCGCACGGTTCCGAACGCGACCTACCGCATCCAGCTCCACAGCGGGTTCACCCTCGACGATGCGGCTCAGGTGGCCGACTACCTTCACGACCTCGGCATCACCCACATCTACTGTTCACCGTTCCTCCAGGCTGCGTCGGGTAGCCGACACGGATACGACGTCGTCGACCACACGAGGATCAACGACGAGCTTGGCGGACTTGCCGCACACAGGCGCATGTCCGACGTCCTCGCACGCTTATCCATGGGGCACATCCTCGACATCGTTCCCAATCACATGGCGATCGCCGGACGAAAAAGTGCATGGTGGTGGGACGTTCTGAAGAATGGCCCCGCGAGCAACTTCGCACGCTTCTTCGACATCGACTGGGACCCGCCCGAGCGGCCGCTTGCGGAAAAGATCCTCGTCCCGATACTGGGAGACCACTACGGGCGTGTACTCGAAGCTGGTGAGATCGAGGTAGCCCGCGATGAAGAAGAGATCTTCGTCCGCTATCACGAACACGAAGTTCCCCTCGCGCCCGGATCGATCGACGTGCTTCCCGGCACGCCGGCCAACGACGATGAAGCCATTGCACACATCAATTCCGATCCCGCGCTGCTGCACACGTTGCTCGAGTCACAGCACTACAGGCTCGCCTTCTGGCGCACCGACCTCGAGCTCAACTACAGGCGGTTCTTCGACATCAACGACCTCGTGGCATTGAGGATGGAAGAGCCCGAGGTATTCGATCACGTGCACGCCCTCGCGCTGCAGCTGATCGAAGACGGCGAGCTGGACGGGCTCCGCATTGACCACGTCGACGGCCTGCGCAACCCCGACGCCTATCTCACCCGGCTTCGTCACCGCGCTCCGATCGCGTACATAGTCGTCGAAAAGATCCTGGGAGCCGGTGAGACTCTTCCTCGCTCGTGGCCGGTCGACGGAACGACCGGATACGACTGGCTGAACGTCTGCTCTCGGCTGTTCGTGGATCCGGCGGGTGAGAAGCCGCTCCAAGATCTCTATGCCTCGTTCATCGGGGAGGAAGCGGATCTCGGGGAGCTAAAACGGGAGAAGAAGCTCCTCGTGATGACCGAGGTGCTGGCCAGCGATCTCGAGCGCGCTACCGCCATGCTGGTCGAAGTGTGCGAGCGCCACCCTCGTCATCGCGACTACACACGCCACGAGCTGCGCGAAGCGTTGAAGGAGGTCACCGCATCCCTCGACGTGTACCGCACCTACATCGACGCGGATGCACGCTCCATCTCGCCCGAGGACGCCGGCCGGATCGAAGCGGCCGTGGCTTTAGCTCGCGATCGACGCCCGGACATCGATACGAACCTGTTCGATTTTCTCGAGGGCGTCTTGAAGCTGGGTCACGAAGGACGGCCGGAGACCGAGTTCATCATGCGATGGCAACAGACGACCGGTCCCATCACTGCGAAATCGATCGAAGACACCCTCTTTTACGATTTCTGTCCGCTCGTTTCCCTGAACGAAGTCGGGGGCGATCCAGAGCTCTGGTCGACGACGATCGAAGGATTCCACAATCACAACGCGCTCGCAGCCCGTGACTTCCCACTGTCGATGCTCGCGACGTCGACGCACGACACGAAACGAAGCGAAGATGTGCGCGCCCGGATCCACACGTTGTCCGAGATCCCCGACGCATGGGCAAATGCTGTCCGCAGTTGGGCGGTTCTCAACGCTCGACACAAGACCACCGACATGCCCGATCGCATCAGCGAGTACCTCCTCTATCAAACGTTGGTCGGCGCACACCCTCTGGATGCAGACCGGGCTGCGGACTACATGCGCAAGGCATCCAAGGAGGCCAAGCGGTACACATCGTGGACGGCTCCGGATCCCGACTTCGATGCCGCCCTCGAGAAATTCGTACGAGGCATCCTCGGAGATGCCGAGTTCGTCCGCGACCTGAATGACTTCGTTGCCCCGCTTATAGCGGCGGGCCGCGTCAACTCGCTGGCACAAACGGTCTTGAAGCTCACCAGCCCCGGAGTCCCCGATATCTATCAGGGCACGGAGGTGTGGGACCTGTCTCTCGTGGACCCGGACAACCGAAGGCCCGTCGACTACGACGCTCGGCGGAGGTTGCTGGACTTCGTATCCACGGCGACGCACGAAGAGGTTCTCGAGCGAACCGATGAAGGTGCCCCCAAGCTCTTCGTCATCCACCGGCTTCTGGCGTTGCGCGCAGAGCGCCCCGATCTCTTCGACCGGCGCGCCGCATACTCGCCGGTGCCCGTCGAGGGGCCTGCTGCGGCCCGCGCAGTTGCCTTCGCCCGTTCCGACGTGATGATCGTCGTGGTCCCCCGGCTTGTGCTGGCGCGCCCACCCGAATGGGGCGAGGCACGAGTGACGCTTCCGGCCGGCGAGTGGCGCAACCTGTTCACGGGCGAATCCGCGCATGAGGCGGCCACCGTGGGCCGGCTGTTCGCTTCGTTTCCCGTGGCCGTGCTCGTCACAGAGGCGTGAAAAAAGGGGACGTGCAGCCCCTAAAGAATCCCTAAGCGGGCTCCTTACCCTGGGACGAAATCCCCTGGAAAAGGAGCTTCGATGCGGTTTCGGATCCTGCTTGTGTGCCTGGCCGTGCTGTCCCTCGTTGCATCTTCAACCACGATCGCAGCCGCGCCTGCCTCGGTCGCGGGCCCGCCGGGGAAGTGGACGCGCATCACGGACAGGAACCGGAGAAACATCGACGAGGTTGGGCTTGCGCGGACGGCGGACGGAGTCCTGCATGTGGTATGGCAGACCGAGTTGGGCGCACTAGACGAAGCAGTCATGCACACGGCGGTTTCCCTAGGTGGCAAGGTGGGGGGAGAGGTCACCATCGTGGACGGCCTAGATACGTTGTCGAATCCGGACCTGCTGGTGGAGCCAGCCGGCGGGTTACGCATCTTGTTTGGAGCCACAACAGGTTCGAATGAGCTCGATGGGATCAGGACCGCAACGGCAGGGCCCGACGGTGCATCCTGGACGCCGCAGGGGGCCCGCGCATCCAACTCCAAGCAACCCGACAACGTCGGTGCGGGCGTGACCTCGTCGGGGTCCCCTATCTTCGCTTGGGGGGTAACCGGCTCGCTCTTTGTTCACACAGGAGTCAACTCGTCCACAGCCGATCTCGACCTCAACACAGACAACAAGTGCTGCTACTACGATCCCGACCTCGCCACCGACTCGGCCACCGGAGAGACGTTTGCGACCTGGTACTCCAACGCCGACGGGGAGTACGGAACGTGGGTGCAGAGGGTTGCGCCCTCGCTTGGAGAAAAAATGTTCGTACCCGGATCTGCCGAGGACGGCGACGCCATTCAGCCGCGAAACCGGACGCAGATCGCTGCACGCATCGGCGCGCCGGGTGTGTACGTCGCGTACTGCAATGGATATCCGGAGTGCAAGCAGGCACGCGTTTGGCGCGTGGGTTCGGGCAAGCCGATGGTGGTGGGCAGGGACGGCGACGTCGAGTCGGTCGGTCTGAGCGCCGGTCCGAATGGGCGGCTCTGGATCTTCTGGCAGGACAACGATGGCGACGTCTACAAGGCGACCCGGAGCAACGAAGCGGCGACCAGGTTCGGGGCCATCGTGAAGGCCAAGCCGCCGAAGGGAACGACAAGTCTCTGGCGTGTTGCCGGTGAGGGGTCCAGGGGCAACCTCGACCTCCTAGCGCACGTTTCCACCGGAAACTCAATCGCCACCTGGCACACCCAGGTCAAGCCGGGCCTGACGCTCGCGTGCAAGGGTGGCAAGGTGGTCACCTGCACCGTTAGCGACGCCGGTGACCCGGTCGGCGGAGCCAAGGTGAAGGTCGGCGGGAAGACACTCACGTCCAACTCCAAAGGCAAGGTGTCGGTGAACCTGCCGCCGGGAACGTTCGTGGCCAAGGCGACGAGGGCCGGGTATACGCCGGCGAGCAAGCGCGTGAAATCGAAGTAGTCGCACAGCCCGCTTCGCTCGAACAGTTACGGTCTCTCCCTCAGGTATCGCGCCGTTCCGGAGTGAGGCTGCATGAGGTTCGAAGTGTGGGCACCGAATGCCCGGCAGGTGGAGTTGGTCCTGCGCAACGAGCGCATCGAGATGGCGCGCGACGAGCGCGGTCGTTGGAGCGTCGATGCGACGCAGGCCCGACCCGGCGACTACTACGGCTTCTGCATCGACGAGGACGATCCGCTTCCCGACCCACGATCGCCGTGGCAGCCGCTCGGCGTCCACGGGCTGTCGCGCGTGCTCGACCACTCGGCGTTCGCGTGGACGGACGCCGAGTGGCGGGGTGTAGCGCCGCCGGGCGACCTCGTATACGAGATGCACGTCGGGACGTTCACCGAGCAGGGCACCTTCGACGCGGCCGCGGCGAAGCTCGACCATCTTGTGGATCTGGGCGTTGGAGCGGTCGAGATCATGCCGGTGGCCGAGTTCCCCGGGGACCGGGGATGGGGCTACGACGGAGTTGATCTGTACTCGCCGCATCACTCCTACGGCGGGCCCGACGGTTTCAAGAGGTTTGTGGACGCGTGTCACGGGCGCGGGCTCGGAGTGATCCTCGACGTCGTCTACAACCACCTCGGGCCGGACGGGAACTATCTGGGGCGGTACGGCCCTTACTTCTCGGACAAGTACTCGACGCTGTGGGGCGACGCAGCGAACCTCGACGGTCCCGGCAGCGACGATGTCCGGTCATTTTTCATCGACAACGCGGTGGGATGGCTCGAGCACTATCACTGCGACGGTCTGCGGCTCGATGCCGTGCACGCGATCTTCGATCAGAGCGCGGTTCATTTCCTCGAGGAGTTGTCCGCCCGAGTTGACGAGCTCAAGAACCGCTTAGGGCGAACGCTGTTCCTGGTTGCCGAAAGCGATCTGAACGATCCGCGCGTAGTGACTCCCCGCGAGGCCGGCGGCTACGGGATCAATGCTGCATGGAGCGACGACTTCCATCACGCGCTGCATGCCCTACTGACCGGTGATCTCTCCGGCTACTACGCGGACTTCGGCGCCGTCTCACAGGTGGCCCAAGCGTTGGGATCTGTGTACGTGTACGACGGCAGTTACTCAGGTCATCGAGGGCGGCGGCATGGCCGGCCGGTCGGCGATCTGCCCGGCACCCGGTTCTTCGGCTATCTCCAGACCCACGACCAGGTCGGAAACCGGGCCCTCGGCGAACGGAGCAGCCACCTCATGAGTCAGGAGTTGCTCAAGGTGGGCGCGGCACTGGTCCTTACCGCGCCGTTCGTGCCGCTTCTTTTCCAGGGAGAAGAGTGGGGAGCGAGCACGCCCTTCTGCTATTTCACCGACCACTCCGATCCCCAGCTCGCGCACGCCGTGTCTGAGGGTCGCCGGCGTGAGCTTGCATCGTTCGGCTGGGATCCCGCAGCGGTCCCGGATCCTCAGGATCCGGAGACGTTCAACATGTCGAAGCTGAACTGGAGCGAGTTGGACGAGCCGCTGCACGCCGAACTGCTCGCCTGGCACCGTGATCTGATCGCGTTGCGGCGCGCCCAGCCTGCGCTGCACGACGGTCGCCGCGATCTCGTGGAGGTCCGGTTCGACGAAGAGTCTCGGTGGCTCGTGATGGAGCGTGGCCCGATCACCGTGGCATGTAACTTCTCCGCCGGGGTGGCTTCGATCCCGCTGGACGCGGGCCGCTCGGCGCGGGTGCTTCTTACGTCGGTGGAGCCGCCCGAGGTGCGCGCCGCCTCGGTGGAGTTGGGGCCGGAGAGCGTGACGATCTTCTCGGCCGAGGCGTGACCCGTCCGGGTTTTATGCCGCATCCTTCAGAGCCGGCACTTTCTTTTCGCCAGGACTTGCTCTCGGTGCAAGTCTGGGACCGAAGAACCATCCAGCACCGGCGAGAAGAGCTCCGAACGCAAACGCAATCCCTGCAACGTCGATGGGGAACGGCTTATCGGCTGCGGCGCGCCGCGCGCTTTGCAGAGCGGTGGACAGCTTGTCGAACCGCTCACTCTGTCGATCAATCCGCACACGCGTGTACTCCCGGAGCCCGTTGAGGTCTTTCTGCAGGCGCCGCTCAAGTCGCCTATCTACCTCGTGCATAAAGCCATAGACCCCATCTTCTGAGGCGGCGATAGAAGCGTCGATACTTTCTTCTAGGCGCTCTTCTAGTGGTCCTGACACCACTCGAATCGGAGTCGGCTCGAGCTCCTCGATGGTTCTCGTGCATGGGTGGGTGCAGATGTCGATCCGGTAGCTCCCCAGTGGAACATCGGGCATCCTGAAGTCGACGCCGAACGTAGCCGACCACCATCGCCCCTGCTTCTCGTAGCCACCGATCTCGATCGGGGCCAAGATTGTGGCACCCTCCGGTAGCGGAGGAGCTTGGCGCAACCTCACCCCCGGAACGTCACGCGACAGGTATACGAAGTAGGGGCCTCCCGCCATGTACTCCCTAACGCCCGACTTGGTCCTGGCCCAGAAGACCTCCTCCGTGGAGAGGACTTCGTTCCTCTCCACCTGCTCATCGAACTCAAGGTGAGAGGGCCCTTTGGCACGAGCCGGCGACGCCAGAAGCAAAACCAACCCTGCAGCCACGGCCGCAGCCCAAGCTCGTCTCATGACTGCCCCCTTTGTCGAGGTCTCGACAATGAGACGGCGCGCCGACCGATTTGGTTCTGGCAGCGGATAGCGTTGGGGCCATGCCCGAGCACAGCGCCAGGGAGGTCTTCGAGGAGCTCGTTGCCGACGCTCTCGACTCGCTCCCCGAGGAGATCGCAGCGGCGATGGAGAACGTCGAGGTCGTCGTTGAGAACGAGCCCTCACGCCAAGATCTGGCGCGCGTCCCCCGGGGACACACCCTGTTTGGTCTCTACCATGGCATCCCACTCACGAATCGATACGGCTACAGCAACACGATGCCGGACAAGATCTCGATTTTCCGCGGGCCGATCATCCGGGCGGCGCGCACCCGAGAGGCGATCCGGGAGCAGGTCCGGCGAACCGTCATCCACGAGGTCGCACACCACTTCGGCATCTCGGACGAGCGCCTCCACGAACTGGGCTGGAGCTAAGCGGGTCCGGCGCGATCCTGAAATGGCAACTTAACGTCGACAGGTGACGGCGCGTTGCCATCTCAGCGCCGAAACGAACCGGCGCGCCGAAATGGTAGATGAACACCGACAGGTGGCGGTTGATTGCCATCTCAGCCCGGAAGCGGTGCGGCGCAATCCTG
>Ga0299907_10002379_pt1 | contig 11545 bp, 12 predicted proteins | sample RVTome_16_FD_198680 | JGI IMG/M metagenome (GOLD analysis project Ga0299907, IMG submission 198680) | Soil microbial communities from uranium-contaminated site in the Upper Colorado River Basin, Wyoming, United States - RVT152D67 (version 2) ...
TCGGCGTCCAGTGCGGAGCGCATCGCCCGGTTCGACACCATCCGCTGCTCCAGGTCATCGGTCATCCAGGTCGAATACCCCATACCTCCGAACATACGTTCGAGGTGGGACAGAAACAAGAGGTTCGGCACGGCGAAACTGAAGTCTTTTCAGAAGTCGTACCCTTGCCCGGTGAGGAGACCCGGGCTGGTGATCCTGGTGTTCGGCTGGGTGGCACTGATCGCGTGCAGCCCTTCCTGCGAGGAGTCTCTCGGGGAATACCCGCCGGATCACATCATGGTCATCGGCGTCGAAGCAGTCGAGGTTCCCCATATCGGCTGGGCCTGTCCCGGTTTCCATTCCGACACAATCGAGCCGCCGCCGTCGGTCGCACCAGACCCGGAAGGGACCGTCCTGGTGGAGGTCACCATGGAGGCCGGGAGCACCATCGATGTCCGCTTCGGCAATCACGTCGTGGCGGTTGAGCCGGCCCCGACGGACGGCGCCAACTCCTGGGTCCTGCGTGTACCAGGTCCTTCAGAGCCACTTGTCATCCGGCTTTGCTCGGCGGACGAGGCCTGCGCCCTCTACTGGGCCAACACCTACGCGCCTTAGGAGCCGAGCAGGCTCCTGAGGGCAGCCAGGTCGTCGTCGTTCGGGCTCCACTCCCCAGCGAGGGCGTTTGCCACGACCTGCTTAGGACTGGTGGCCCCGGGCGCAACCGCGGGCACTGCGTCCTGGGCCAGGAGCCATCCCAGTGCCACCTGGACCAAAGTCACTCCCCTCTCTGCTGCGAAGCGCTCGACCCCCTCGACCAGATCGAAGTTCTCCTCGGTGAGGAAGTCCTGATAACGCTCCATCTTCAACCGTCCCTGGGGCTCCCCACCACGCCGGGTCTTGCCGGTGAGCAAGCCATTGGCCAACGGGTAGTAGGGGAGAAGCGCCACCCCCGACTCGACACACAGATCGGCCAGCCCGTTGGTCTCCGGCTCCCGATGGATCATGCTGTATTGGACCTGGTCGCAAACGAAAGGCGGCCATCCATGCTCGGCGGACACCGCCAACGCCTCGTTGAGCTGGGCAGGATCGAAGTTGGAACATCCGATCTGTCGAACCTTTCCTTCGTCAACCATTCCGCTCATCACCGCCAGTGTGTCCTCGATGGGGGTATTCGGATCGGGGAAATGGATCATGTAGATGTCGACGTAGTCGGTACCGATCTCGGAGAGACTCCTCTCCAAGACTTTGCGGACATAGTCCGGGGCCGCCCCACCGCTTCCCTCCCAGCCGGGAATGGCAACGCCGACTTTGGTGGCGATGACGACATCGTCTCTGCGTCCTCTCAGGGCGGCGCCCAGGAAAGACTCAGACTGACCTTCCCCGTAGTTGCTGGCCGTGTCGAAGTGGGTCATGCCGGCATCCAATGCCGCATCGACCACGGCCGACGACCCGGCCTTGTCCAGGGCCCGCCCGAAGTTGTTGCAGCCCAGGCCGATCACCGAGACCTCGAGATCCCCGATGAATGCCGTCCGCATCAGGTCGCGTCCAACGGTCGTAGGAAGCGCTCGGCGTTCTGCTGGAGAACTCGGGCCTGGTCGTCGTCGCTCATCTCCACCATCTCCACACCGCCTACCGGGTCGGTCGAGGCCATGTCGAATGGATAGTCGCTGCCGAGAAGAACGTGGTCCCATCCCATCCTCCGTCCCAGCATCTCCAGCGAGAGCGGATCATGGGTGAGGCTGTCGAAGTACATCGTCCCGAAGAATTGGCGGGGGCCGGTCTCGGAGATGTTGACCCTTGGCTCGGGCCGCACCGTCCAGCCATGCTCCCAACGCCCGATCTGATACGGGGAGAACCCACCACCATGGGTGAACCCGATCCGGAGGCCCGCGTGCCGGTCGAGCACCCCACCGAAGATCAACTTGGCGGCGGCGATGGTCGACTCGAGGGGGATACCGATCAGGTTCTGAAGGTAATAGGAGCTCATCCGGTCGGCACCGGCGATGGAGCGCTGATCCGAATGGAACCAAACCGGGAGGTCTCGCCGCTCCAGGTCTGCCCACACCGGCTCCAATGATGGGTCATCGACATCCGTGCCATCGATATTGGACCCGATCTGCACGCCTCGAACCCGGGGAAACGCTGCCACGCGCTCGATCTCGGCCAGTGAGGCTGCGATGTCCTGGAGAGGGAGGGTGGCGAAGACGTGAAACCGATCCGGCTGTTGGTCGCTGAGGTCGATCAGGGCATCGTTCTGGATCCTGGCGAATTCTGCGCCGACCTCGGGCGGCACGTGGTAGTGGAAGTTAGGTGGGGGGATGGCGATCACCTGGAGGTCCACACGCTGGCGGTCCATGTCCGCTAGCCGGATCGCCGGTTCGAAGATCCCCTCGGGGAGGGGGCCGAGCCGCTCGCGCCCCGGGTACCGAAGATACCTGCGCCCGCCGTCCTCGATCAGCTCCGGCCCATGCTCGGGATAGGCCGCGGCCATTCCTGTCAAGGCAGCGGGGACGATGGCGTGGGCGTGGATATCGATCGTGGCCAACTGCTTCCTTTCTCAGTAGCTGCCGAAAGACCCGTATCCGGGGTGGCTGAATCGGTTGGGGATCTCGATGACGGTGGGGCCCTCGGCGTCGAGAACGGACTCGACTGTCTCGCCGATCCGGGACAAATCCTCGACCAGGATGCCCCTCGCCCCGAAGGCATGAGCCAGCGCGACGAAGTCTGGCGGTCTCACGTCGACCCCGCTTCGCCTCCCGTAGAGATGGTCCTGATGGCGCCTCTCCACTCCGTAGCCCTCGTCGTTGAAGACCAGGACGATGACCGGGACGTTTTCCTGTACCGCGGTCATGAGGTCCTGGATGGTGAACATGACTCCCGCGTCGCCGATGATGGCAATGCTCGGAGTGTCGGGACGGGCGAGCCGTGCCCCGATGGCCGCCGGCATGGCATAGCCGAGGGTGCCGAAACCGGACGGAACGAACCAGGTCCGGGGCCGATCGGTCTTCCAGTGGGATCGTGCCCAGAACGCGATCGTGGTCGGGTCGTTGAAGACCAGGGATTCAGGAGGGAGGACAGAGCGGATCTGGTCCAGCACCTCGATCTCGATGGGCGTGCCAACCGCCTCGGTGATGCGGCTGAGCGTCTTGGCCACCTCGTCATCCCGCCAGGGCAGGGCCATGTGCCCCATGAGATCCAACTGGGATCCCAGGCCATCGAGGACAGGCCCGGCGTCGCCGACGACCCCCGCCTCCACCGGGTAGTTCCTCCCGATCTCGGCGGGATCGAGATCGATCTGCACGATTCGATCCGGAAGTCGGAGCGACCATCCGCCGGTGGGGAAGTATGAGAAGCGCGTGCCCACGGCCAAGAGCACGTCGCAGTCGGCGATCAGGTCGCGCACCGGCTGTTCGTTGGCCCAGTTCCCGATATGGAGCGGGTGCTCGGAGGAAAGCGCGCCCTTGCCCTTCTGAGTGGTGATGGTTGGTGCCCCGAGACGCTCGACCATCCGAGTCAGAGCGGCAGACGCTTCCGTCGTCGCGATGCCCCCGCCGGCCCAGACCAGCGGGCGCTGAGCATCAGCCAGGATCCCGGCCGCCCTGGCCAATGAGGAATGCTCGATGGTGCGCTCCAATCGGGCCGCCCGCGGCAGCATCCCGGCCGAGGTCGCGGTGGTGAAGGCCTCGTTGGCCAACTCGACCAAGGCGGGTCTGGGCCGCCGGTTGCGCAGGGCGAAGAAGGCGGCATGGACTGCAGCCGGGATCTCATCGGCCAGAGCCACCTGGGCGGCGTGGCCGATGACAGGGCGAAAGACGCCGAATTGATCCGATATGTCATGGAAATGCCCCTTGCCCTTACGTCTCACTTCGGGCGGGTTCTCGCTGACGAGGTGGAGCACCGGGACACTGTCATTGTGGGCCGTGGCCATGGCCGTGATGGTGTTGAGAGCGCCGGGGCCGTTGGAGGTGAAGGCGACGCCCACCCGTCCCGAGGCCCGAGCGTATCCGTCGGCCATGAACACCGCTGACTGCTCGTGCCGCACCTCGATATGGCGCAACTCCGGGTGGTCGATGAATGCGTCATACACCGCCAGCGTTCCCACCCCGGGAATGCCGAAGAGGAGATCGACACCCTCGGCGAGGAGACACTCGACGAGCCGGTGGGCGCCGCTGACAGCCATCAACAGGACCCCGTGCTCCCGGTCGACTCGGCGACCCAGGTCCGGGGATAGGTGATCCGGTCCACGATCATGATCTGATCGCCGGATACCGCTGCGCCGGCCCCATCCACCTCCTCGGGGAGCATCGACCAGCAGAGACCGTCAGCCGAAGTCCACCCGATCGCATTCGACCTCTGGCCGTCCCGACCCAGGATCAGCCAACCCGCCGGCCCGGCCTGCACGGTGTACAGATCCACGCCGGATACAGCGCCCAGCGTGGCGACCCCTACCCAATCCCGGCCGTCGACCGAGGTCCACACCGCCGGCTGCCCGATGCCAGTTCCGCCCACGGCGGTGAACCGCCCGTCGCGCCATGCCATGTTGTAGACGTAGCTGCCGTCGCCCAATGCGGCATCGATGCCGGTCCACGATCGACCGTCGGCCGAGGAGAGCAGCTGAGGCTCGCAAACGGGCCAGATGCCAAAGGGCTCGGCCGGACTGTTCGAGATCAATGCGGCGAAGCCTGAGTCGGTCGTCACCATCGGGGGCACATCGGGAGAAGTCCGGGTCGGTGGGCGGCACACGGAGTCGAACGGCACCTCGACGGTCTGTCCCGGTCCCCATTTCGGGTGGGCCACAACGAGGTCGAACGCCGACCCGTCAGCCGACCACCACACATCCCCGAGAATCGAGGTGACGATGAAGCCGCTCTCATCGGCGATCAAAGTGGGCCGGCCCGATCCTTGACGAGCCCTGAGCTCGTCCGGAAACACGATCTCTTCCCCCTCCACCCAGGATTCACCCTCCCGGGTAAGAATCCGACCAGCACCGACCCCGTAGGCGAAGATGCGGTCACCCATCACCGCCAGCTGGGAGGGCGACCCCCGCAAGGGCCGGTAGTCCCACGTCTCACCGTCTCGCGATGACCAGAGCAGCACGCCGTCGGTGGTCACGCCGGACAACAAGGCGAAACCGTCGTTGTTCGCCACCAGGCTGTCCAGGTTGATCGGCCCGGTCGGTCCCGTGCCGCGTTTCCATTCGAGATCGGGATTCGCAGGCCGGGTGATGGGGACGATCACGACGAGACCCACGATCAGGGCCACCAGCATCAACGGAAGCAGCCAACGCCGTGATCTCAGCGGGGAGTCCTCGGGAGGCGGGATCTCCACGACTTGGTCCGGCAATACGGCCATGCCTCTCGGTCCGTTTGGGGCGATCATGCATCCTATATGATCCGACCCGTGGAGCAGACTCGTTGAACGGGGCCAGTGCGGCTCGCACGGTCGCGGTCATCGAGGATCTGGGCTTCACCGACGTGGTCTCGATACCGGACGGTGAGAGCCGTCATCTTCATCAGGCCTTGCTCGACACCCCCGATATTGAGGTCTACTCCCCGACCAGGGAAGGGGAAGGGATAGCCCTGGCCGCTGGTCTCTGGGTTGGGGGCCGCAAGCCGCTCGTGATATTGCAGAACACGGGTCTCATGGAAGCCGGGGATGCCTTGCGTGGCTGCGGGATCGGCCCCAGCATTCCGCTGCTCCTCCTCGTCGGTTGGCGGGGCTACCCGGGTGCGATGGCAGGAACTTCGCCCGTCGACTCGGCCTACCCCTACACCGAGCCGCTGTTGAGGGCCTGGGAGCTGCCGCACAGACGACTGTTGTCCGACGACGACCTCGGGGTCATCGGTGAGATGGCCGCTGTCGCCGAGGGGACGTCGAAGCCTGCCGCGGTCGTCTACGGGTACGGATTCACCCCATGAGCATGGAGCGTCTCGACGTGTTCCGTGCCCTGGCAGCACGACGGACCGCCGAGGTGGTCATTACGACGATGACCGCCACATTGCAATGGCCGCTGGTCTCGAGCCATGACCTCGATTTCGACTTTCTCGCCTTCGGGATGGGGCACGCCTCGGACTTCGGGCTCGGCTTGGCCCTGGCCCGGCCCGAGCGCAAGGTGGTCGTGCTGAAGGGCGATGGCGGGTTGCTGATGAGCCTCGGCTCGCTGGTCACCATGGGCCGGTACGGCCCACCGAATCTGCTGGTCCTGCTGCTCGAGAATCGGAGCTACGAGATGACCGGCGGGCAACCCCTGGCCCCGAAGGTGGACTTCGTCGCGATCGCCCGTGGCGCCGGCGTCGACAAGGTAGAACGAATCGACGACATGACCGCGTTCGAAGAAGAGCTGCCCAGTCTCTTGACAGAGCCCGGTCCCCATTTCGTTGTTCTACCGGTCACCAACTCCGAGCCGCTACCCCCGGTCGCCCACACCGACCACGCCGAAAGGGTGGTCAGGCTGCGCCGGGGGCTAGGGCTGGAGTGACCTCATTCTGGAGCCGGGACGACCTCGAAGCGGGGGGCGTCGAAGCCGGCTTCCACATAGTTGGCGTTGTCGGGGTTGAGCTCGGTCTGGAAGTCCCAGATCGCCTGCTCCGCCTCCACCCATTCGTCGGTGAAGTACACCGAGTCGACGAACCAGTCGTTCTCGCCGGCCATGTACTCGGTGATGAAGGCGATGTCCTCGTCTGACTCCACCGCGAAGTGCTGGGGGTAGGTGCTGATGATCTCGGCCTGATTCTCCTCCCACAGCTCGATGCCCTGTTGCCAGAGGGCAAGGAAGGCCGCCATCTCCTCGGGGTGGGCGTCGTAGAACTCCTCCGTCGCGGTGAAGAGGTTGGACATGATGTGCGCCTCGTCGCTCTCGAACCCGGAGAAGGTGTTGTAGAGCTGGAACGGCGACTGCCCGTCGTACATGACGACCATGTCGTCGGTCACCATGTAGGGAGTCGCCGCCTCGGGGATGAAGATCCCGGCGACGCAGTCCTGGTTGTCCACCATGTTCTGGGGATTGACGAAGTGGTCGTTGACGACCAGTTCGTAGTCCCCGCCGCCGACCCTGAAGTCGATGCCGTGCAGCTCATTTGCCGCCACCGCCCAGAAGCCTGTGGCCGAGACCGGGCTGGCCACACAGAGAGTGGAGCCGGCCGGAATGTCCTCGATGGTCTGAAACCCGGTGTCGGGTGTGGTCATCATCGAGTCACGCAGGGCGTTGTACTTGCCGAACGTCACTGTTTGGATCCCGGTCTCCTGTTCCAGGACTGGGATCTCCAGGGTGCCCATGGAGACGACGTCGCCATGGCCCCCGGCGAAGAAGGTGAACTCGTCCCACGTAGTGCTGGTCACGATCCGGATGTTGTTCTCCTGCTCCCAGTCGACCAGGTACCCGTTGTCGTTCATGTAATCCCACACCGGGTCCGGGGCGAAGGCGAACCGGATCACCGTCCGGGCTTCCTCGCCTCCCGTGGTATCGGTTGCCTCGCCTTCGCCATCCCCATCCCCGCCACACGCCGCCACCAGGACAGCGAGCAGGGTCAGCAGCGCAACCCAAGTTCTCTTCGATCGTGTTCGCACGTTCTCCTCCAGGTTTGTTTGTCGGGGCTCAGACACTCAGCTGGCGATCAGGTCCAGTTCCTCGAACTTGCGCAGGACCTGGGCCTTGGCCACGGCTACGTCATCCTCAGCCGGGTCACGGGGGAAGGGGAGGTCGATCTGAAGGTCGTCCTCGAGTCTTCCTCCTTTGGCAAAGACCAGGATCCGGTTGGAGAGCTCCACGGCCTCTCCCACATCGTGGGTGACAAAGAGAACCGTCTTCTTGGTCTGGAGCCACATCTCGTGTAGCTCGCGACGAAGCGAGCGGGCGGTGATGGCGTCGAGATGGCTGAACGGCTCGTCCATGAACAGCACGTCGGGCTCGATGGAGAAGGCCCGGGCGATCCCCACCCTCTGTTGCATGCCTCCGGAGAGCTCCCCGGGATACTTGTCGACCTTGTCCCCGAGTTGCACCATCTCGAGATACTTCTGGCAGCGAGCCCTGGTGGCGTCGCTGCGGTCCTTCTGCACGAAGAGGAGGTTGTCCATCACGGTTCGCCAGGGGAGGAGACGCGCCGCCTGGAACACATAGCCGGGCTCTGCATCGCGGTTGTCCTGAGTGATGGTGACCTTGCCCGAGCTCGGCGTCTCAATTCCGCTGAGGATGTTGAGCAGCGTCGACTTGCCGCATCCGGACGGACCGACGATGGACACGAACACGTGACCGCCGACATCCAGGTTCACGTTCTCCAGGGCGACCACTCGATCCTCCCCGACCCCGAACTCCTTGTGCAGACCCTCGACCTTGATCTCAGCCATCCCTGGAATCGCCCTCCATGCTCGTCATCGGGACACCTTCCCCGACCTCCTGGTTCTCGGCGAGAAGGAACGCCTCGCTCCTCACCGCGCCGAAATCGCCTTCGGCCATCTCCACCGCGTCGATCTTGGGCCGCCACTTGAAGGCCCGATCGGCGAGTGGGTCGAACACCAACTTCTCCAGGGCCAGGGCGAAGATGATGAAGAAGATGGCGTAGCCGATGACGCCGTGGGCCCGATGGGCGTCGTACCAGAACTTGATGGTCCACCCCATGCCCCGGTCCGAGGCGAACACCTCGGTGATGACCAGACCCTTCCACCCGACGGCGTAGGCGTAGCGGACGGCCGCGAAGAAGAAGGGCAGCAGCGAGGGGAGGAGGACGTGCCGGGTGATCTTGTTCTGGGGGACCTCGAAGGACTGGGCCATGTCGATCAGCTCTTTGGGAGTGTTGCGCACCCCCTCCCTGATGTTGATGATGACGAACGGTGCGCCGGCCAGTACCACTGCGACGATCGGGCCCAGGTTGGTGAAGCCAAGCGCCAAACCGAGAAAGAGGGCATACACCAGGGCGGGCATGGCGAGCAGGCCCATCACCCAGTCGTGAAAGAAGGCGTCGACCTTCTTGGAGATCCCCATGGCCAGACCGATGATGGTGCCCACAATGAGGGCGATGAAGAAGCCGATGGTGAGGCGCATCAAGGAGATTCCAAACTGGACATAGAGGTTCTCGGCGACGCTGCTGTATCTGACCCCGCTGCTCAGCGTGATCTCCTCCCACATGAACACCGCCACCTGTTGTGGTGTGGGGAAGATCCGGGAGTCGATGGTGTAGTAGATCAGGTACCACACCCCGAGCACGACGAACGGGAAGAGGACCCGGGCGGTGGTCGGCGACCTGAGGATCCTGGGAAATCCCCGCGGCGAGCGTGATCCGGTCGCGACGGCCGTTGCCATCAGGACGCCACCTCCTGACGCCAACGGAAGAACCTTCGCTCAGAGCGCTGGAGCACCAGTTTCTCCAGGATCAGGGCGAAGATGAAGAAGGAGATGGCCCAGGCGAGCAGCTCGTCCATCCGGAACAGCTGCTGCGCCACCCGCATCTCGAATCCGATGCCTTCATTAGAGGAGAACACCTCGGTGAGCACCGTCACCTTCCATCCCACGGAGAACCCGAACCTGAGGGCGGTGAAGATGAAGGGCGCCAGGAAAGGTACGACGATCTCCCGCTGCCGTCGCCAGTTGTTCACCCCGAATGCCCTCGACATGTCGATCAGGTCCTTGGGCAGTGCCCGGATCCCTTCGGCGACATTCACGGTCACCAGGGCAAAGGTGGTCAACACGATGGCGAAGATCCATCCCTGTGGCTCGAAGCCCCAGATCACCAGCCCGGTCAACGCCCAGATCAGGGAGGGGGACACCAGGCTGATGGTGACCGCGTCCTTGAAGAATCCGTTCCACCACGGGCTCTGGGTCAGAACACCGATGACGATCCCGAGGAGGAAGGCGAGGCCGAATCCGATCCCGATCCGGGTCAGTGTGGCGGCGAAGCTGGAGAAGAACCGTCCACTCTCTATCAGCTGGGGAATCGTCTCGGCGATGCGGATCGGCCCGGGAAGCAGGTTCTCGCCGATGATCCTCGACGCAATCTCCCAGGCGATCAGGAAGAACACATAGCCGGCTATCCGCCAGATCCATCGTTGCTGGGTCTCACGTCGGCGGAGGGCGAGCAACCGCTCCTCTTCCGCCGACCGGGCCTCTGGCGCCCTGTCCTCGACTGTCGTCGCCACTTACGTCCTTAGCGTATCCATTCGGTCATAGGAGGTGGACGGCGCGGGGCTCGCCCACCTCCGGTCATCATTTTTCGGGTCAGGGAGCCGCCACCACTTCGAACCTCGGCTGGGGGAAGCCCTCCTCGAGCTTGTTCTGGTTGTCGGGATGGAGATCGACCATGAAGTCCCAGATCGCCCGCTCCGCCTCGACCCATTCCTCGGTGAAGTAGACACTGTCGACGAACCAGTCGTTCTCCCCGGCCATGAACTCCTGGATGTAGGCGATGTCGTCCTCTTCCTCGACGGCGAAGTGCTGGGGATAGGTGGCGATGATCTCGGCCTGGATCTCGGGGTCGGACCACGCCTGGATACCCCTCTCCCACAACACCAGGAAGGCCTGGGCCGCCTCCGGGTTGGCGTCGTAGAACTCCTCGGTGGAAGAGAAGAGGTTGGACATCACATGTCCTTCCTCGCTCTCGAACCCGGAGAACTCGTTGTAGAGCTGGAACGGCATGAGGCCGTCGTACATCAGCACCAGCTCACCGGTCCGCAGATAGGGCGCCGCCGCCTCGGGGATGATGACCGCTGCCTCGCAGTCCCCGTTGAGCAGGTTCTGCGGATTGACGAAGTGATCGTTGACGATCAGCTCGTAGTCACCACCACCGACGAAGTAGTCGATGTCGTGCAGCTCGTTCATGGCCACCGACCAGAACTGGGTATTGGACACCGGGCTGCTGACACAGATCGGTGACCCGGTCGGGACGTCGGTCAGCTCTTGATAGCCGGTGTCGGCCCTCGTCATCATCGGCGAGCGTTGGAAGTTGTACTTGCCAAAAGTCACCGTCTTGATCTCGGTCTCCTGCTCCAGGACCGGCACCTCTTGGGTGCCGATGGAGACGATGTCGCCGTGGCCGCCGGCGAAGAAGGTGAACTCGTCCCAGGTCGAGCTGGTGACAACACGGGTGTTGAACTCGTCCTCCCACTCCACGATCATCCCGGTGTCATTCATATAGTCCCACACCGGATCCGGAGCGAAGGCGAAGCGAATGACAGTCCTCGCCTCCTCGGGAGTGGTCGTGTCCCCGGCTTCTCCTTCACCTTCGCCATCACCACCGCAGGCCGTCACCACCAGACCCATCAAGGTGATCAGCACTGCCCATCGCCACTTCGATCCCGGTCGCACCATTACCTCCCGAGTAGTTGTCAGGCCTCCCGTCCGCGGAGGCGGGACTGCGCCGATCATATATCAGACAATCCATACTTTGTAGTGTGAAACGAGGCAAACGATTGTGAACGTGCGAATCTCCAATCTCGGCTTCGCCTATCCGTCGGCACCGGGAGCTCGGGTCATCTCCGGTCTGGATCTCGAAGTGACCTCGGGGAGCGTCCATGCCGTGGTCGGGCCCAACGGGTGCGGCAAGAGCACCTTGCTCCGCATCGTGGCCGGTCTGGAAAA
>Ga0299907_10002380_pt1 | contig 11545 bp, 7 predicted proteins | sample RVTome_16_FD_198680 | JGI IMG/M metagenome (GOLD analysis project Ga0299907, IMG submission 198680) | Soil microbial communities from uranium-contaminated site in the Upper Colorado River Basin, Wyoming, United States - RVT152D67 (version 2) ...
CGCCGGTCCCGGACGCGCAGCTGATCGCCACGATCTTCAGCAACCGCAACGCCGCCCTGATGTACTACGGTCTGTCCGCGCTGGACGATGAGACGCTCGAATGGCTCGCGAGCGACCGGGATGCGCTGTTGCATATCCTGAAGCATCCAGGCGCATTCGCGGCGTTCGGAAGAAGCGTACGCGTGCACGGTGGCCGCGTCGCGCTGCCCGGTGGTCCTGCAGCGGGATCGCTGTGGCAAGCGGTCGTGGGCGGAGATCCTGCCAACCCCTCCGCGTTCGTGCGCGCCTTGTTCCGGTTCGATCGCGGGCGCGCGGCATTCCTGTACGACACGGTCGCGCATCTTGACGCTGCGCGCCGGCAGTTCGTGTTGAACCGGCATCTTGACGCGCTCCTTGGCGTCTTCCGCGATTTCGCGCGCGACTGGGATGTGGAGACGCGGCCATTCGCCAGGCCTCAACTCGATCCGTCGCTGCTGCTCATCACAATTCGAGTCGACGCTCGGGGAAATCCCGCCGCGCCCGCGGCGCGCGGCTTGTGGGAGCGTGTGTTCCGCGACGACCTGAACGCCGATGTCCCCTTCAAAGAAGTCGCCGCGTGGGAATCCATGACACGGGACCCGCCGGTCGATGCCGCGTGGCTCGCCCGGCAGATTCATCTCGCGCCGTATCCGGTGGCACGGAGGCGGCTCGATACATTCCTGTTCGCTCAGCGCGTGCTCGGGCACCAGCCCACCGAGCCTCACGTGATGGCGAGCGCGCTCCGCGCGTTCGTGTCGATGCCAGCGTTGATGCTCACGCTGGAGCGGGCCGCCATAACGGACGCCTCAGCGCTTCTCGGGGCGGCCCGGCACGCGCACGCGGTGAACGGCATCGGCAACGACAGTCTCCGCCACCTGTCGGTTACGCTGTTTCAGGTCGCGCTCGGCGTGATTGAGCGTGGAACACGGTCGCGGGCGCTCCCGCCGGCGGCCGCGCGAGCCTTGCTCGATTCGCTCGTCGCGATTCCGGTCGATCGCGGCCGCGGTTACGACGACCGCGTGGCCGTGTGGATGCGGACGGCGCTGTTCACAGCGGCGCCGCGATCTCCTGTCGAGTCCAGCGATCCGGTCGAGGAGGCGGTCCTCTCCCTCCTCGCCGGGGCTACGCGTGGAACGACCGCACCGGTCGTCGAATGGGAGGGGGTCAAATACCGCGTCGATCCGGCAGCTGCCGAATTGACGAGACTGCGGCGCGTCCGCCAGCGACAGGCGGGCCTTCCCCTCGACGCGGCCATCGCGCAGCTGCTGGATCGCCGATCGAACGCGCGCGGCCGGGAGGACGCGCGGCGGGATCTCAGGGAAACGATGGTGTCCGTACTCTACGCCGCGCACCTCGGCGATCCCGAGGGGCCGGCGCTCGCGGCGGGTAACGTGGCCCTGAGGCACGATTTCGGGTTCACCTCCGCGCGCCCGGGCGTCACGCCGATGACCGCATGGCGCATTCCCGTCGAGACGTTCGGACGTGCAGACGGATGGCGGATCCAGGGATCGCTGCTCGGCCTCGACGCGGGGCTTCGCCGCCTCGCCCTTCGGCGGCTCGACGCCGGACAGCTGCCCGTAGGCACGAAACTGCCGATCCTGGAGCGCAATACGGCTATCCTGACAGCGGCGCTGATGAACCCGTATGCGCTCACGGACGAAGGGCGAGATCGCGTTGCGTCGGCGCTGGCGCGTGGACGTCGTCGTGTGGCGGCGCTGCGAGGCGACGTGAGCCTCGCCGCGGACCTCGCGCACCGAGCGGGGCTCAGCGAATGGCGGCGCGAGGCGTTGAGGTGGGCGCTCGTCCATGCGTCCGATGAAACGGATCGGGCGTTTTCGCTCGTCGAGCTGTTCTGGCTCGGCGCGGACGCCAGCGATCTCGACGCGTTCGGGGCCGCCCCGCTCGCGTTGACCGGATGCTTGTGTCTCGAGATGCCGGCGGCGCGTGCCTGGGAAAATCTGACGGGTCGCCCGGCGGCAGGGCTGCTGGCCAGCCTCGGCGTCGACGTGACGCTGCGGCTGACCGAGGCACTGGCGGAGCGCGAGCTTCCGGCGGCGCTGCTGCCCGGCGTTCTCGCATACGCGATGCTGGATGTCGTCGACGAAGCGGATCTGGCATATTTCGATGATTGGCCCGCGTTCTGCCGCACGGCGGCCGCAATCGACAGCGGCAGGATCGACGATTACATCGCGGCGCTGACGGCAGATGGACCGCTGATTCCAGCGTCACGGGGAACGCAGTAGGCGTTTCCTCCACGGAACGACATGGCTTTTCTTCCGCCGGGTTCACGTGGCGCGGCAGCAGCGGTGATGCTGGCCGCGATCGCCGTCTCGGCGCAGCCCGCGGCGCCAGTGCTGCGGATAGCCTCGCCTACGCAGGACGCGTACGTGAGTGGGCCCGTCAGGCTCGTCGCTCGCGTCGACCCGCCGGCGCTCGAGAAGACGATCGTCCACGTGGTGTTCTTCGCCGGCGGCAAGCAAGTCTGCGCCATCACGCGTGCGCCATTCGAATGCGAATGGGATGCCGGCGATCGCATCGTCGAACATCAGATCAGGGCGAGAGCCGTGTTGAAGGATGGCACGCGGCTCGTGGGGAACGTCCGCACGCGCGGGCTTCAACACGTCGAGGTCACAGACGTCGACGTCGTCCAGGTGACGGCCGTTGTCACCGACGGCGGCGGACGGTTCGCGCGTGGGCTGAAGGCGACGGACTTCAAGATCTACGAAGACGATCGCCAGCAGCAGATTACGCATTTCGCATCCGAGAACATCCCGCTGGAGCTCGTCGCCGCGATCGACATCAGTTGGAGCATGACGGACGCGCTGCCGGGTGTAAAGGACGCAGCGAAGCGGTTTCTGTCCGGGCTTCAGCCGGCCGATCAGGTGACGGTGCTCGGATTCAACGAGAACATCTTCACGCTCGCGCGGCGCAGCACGGATAACGACGTGCGCGAGCGGGCCGTGGACCGCATGGCGGCGTGGGGCGGGACGGCGCTCTATGACGTCGTCCTGAAGGCCGTCGACGTCCTCGGCCGTCAGACAGGACGCCGGTCCATCGTCCTCTTCACGGATGGGGACGACCAATCGAGCCACGTGTCGCTCCAGGCGGCGATCGCACGGACGGAGGGGAGTGACGCAACGATCTACGCGATTGGGCAGGGACGCGCCGTCGAGTCGCCCGATCTGCAGAAGTTGTTGCGGCGTCTCGCCACGGTCAGCGGCGGCCGGTCGTTCTTCACCGAGGATCAGGCGTCCCTGGACGCGAGCTTCAACGAGATCCTCGAAGACCTGCGCAGCCAGTACCTGCTCGCATTCGTCCCGGCACACAGCGAGCGCGACGACTCGTGGCATAGAATCCGGGTCGAGGTCTCGGGAGGTCACCACGTCAGAGCCCGCCAGGGCTACAGATTGATGAAGCGCCGATGAGGTTCACATGGGAACGGTGAAATGCACGACGAGAGGACTGGCGGCCATCGCGATGTTCGCGATGGGGGGAACCGCGGCCGCCCAGGATCCGCCGGCGGCGACGTTTCGGTCGTCCATCGACCTGGTGCGCGTCGATGTCAGTGTGCTCGGCAAAGAGGGCCGGCCGATTCAGGGGCTGACGGCCGACGATTTTGCACTGACGGTCGACGGCAAAGCGCGCCGTGTCGTCACCGCCGACTTCGTGGCGGCGTTCCGCGAGAATGAGAAAGCGCCTGCCACATCGTCTTACCACAGCACCAACGCCAACGCGTCCGGCGGCCGGTTGATCATGTTCGTCCTCGATCAGGGCACGATCCACACGGGGCGTGCACGTCAGGTGACCGCCGCAGCCGAGCGGTTCGTCTCGCGCCTCAGTCCATCGGATCGCGTGGGGCTCATCACGATTCCCGGCATGGAGCATGTCGATTTCACCGCAAACCATACAGTCATCCGATCCCAGTTGCAGCGGATGGCCGGCATGGCGCCGCCCTCAGTGGGGCAGCGGCAGGTCGGCATCGCTGAATCGCTCGCCATTTCGCGCGGCGATTCCCGTGCGGTCGACGCGGCCACGGTCCGGGAGTGCAGCGGCATGATGAGGGCGTTCGAGCGGAGCATGTGCCGGCAGGAACTCATCACGTACGCATCGACCGTCTATTCAGAGACGCGCGATCGCGCCCGGAATACGATCGCGTCGCTTCGGTCGCTGCTCGAGCGGCTGGCGGAGACGCAGGAGCCGAAAACCATCATTCTGATTTCCGGTGGCCTGATCCTCGATCAGGACTACGCGCAGATGACGTGGTTCGGGCCGCTTGCCTCGCGCGCGCAGGTAACCCTCTATTCCATCTTCCTGCTCGCCCCGCACTTCGAGGCGTCCCTTCAGCGCTTGCCGGTCCACTACCGCGAGGACATGATGCTCTCGGAAGAAGGGTTGGGCCACGTGGCGGATCTCGGCCGGGGATCGCTCTTCCGCCTGACGACGGATCCCGCGCCGATCTTCGACCGGCTCGAGCTCGAGCTCTCCGGGTATTACCTTCTGGGGTTCGAAGCGGACGCCGCCGATCGCGACGAGCGGCCGCACAAGATCAAGGTTTCGGTGCCGGACCGAGCCGGGATGGAAGTGCGCGCCCGGCCGGAGTTCAGCGCCCCGTCCGCGAAGGCGAGGACGGTCGATGAACTGCTGATCGACACGATCAAGGGGCCGTTGATTGCCAGCGAGATCCGGCTGAAGGCGACGACCTATACGATGCGCGATCGTGCGAGCCAGAAGCTCCGCGTCATGATCGGGGCTGAGGTGGAGCGCGCGCGTGACACGGCCGGACGGCTGGCGCTGGCGTTCGGGTTGTTCGACTCACAGGGACGCCTCGTCGCGAGCCATGTCGAACCTGATGTCAGCACGCGGATCAATCCGCGCACCGGCGCACATCAATACTTCAGCTCCGCGACGGTCGATGCCGCAGGCGTCTATATGCTGAAAGTCGCCGCCGTCGATGACCTCCGCCGGCGCGGCAGCGTCGAGCACACGTTCCGGGCGGAGCTCACCGCGTTCGGCCCCCTGCGCGCAGGCGAACTTCTCCTCGCCGAAACCGGAACGGATGCATCCGGACAAGCCGACCCGGTCGTCTCCGCTGATTACACGAGCCACGTGCTCCACACCGCCGTCGAACTCTACGCCGACTCCGGCGAGGTACTGAAGAACACGACCGTCACCTTTGAAATCGCGGACACGGGGAACAGCGGCGCGATCAACTCGGCGGCCGGATCTCCGCCCCGAAATGTCGAGACGAAAGAAAACGTCCGCACGTTGCAGGCTGGCATCGCGATCAGTCTGCTTCCGCCCGGGGAGTACGTGGCACGCGCCGTGATCAAGACGGGTGGACGCAAAGTCGGTCAGGTGCTGCGTCCGTTCCGCGTGGCACGCGCCGTCGTCGACGTCAGCCGCCTCGGCGCGGGCCGCACGCCTGCCGTCCTTCCCTCGCGGCTCGATGCGTTCGACAGGCGGGCCGTGCTCTCGAGCGATGTCGTCGGCTTTTTCCTGGATCGCATGGCTGCGAAGAGCGTGGCCGGGAGCGCGGACGCGATGACGCACGCACGCAGCGGACGCTTCGATGATCTGTTCGCAGAACTGAAGAACGCCGGTAGCGACCCGCTGTCGGCCGCGTTTCTCAGCGGCCTGGCGCTATATGCGCGCGGTGAGCTCAACGCGGCCGCCGAGCGATTCCGGCATGCGCTGAAAGTCGATTCCGAGTTCTTTCCCGCCGCGTTCTATCTCGGCGCGTGCTACGCCGCCGGCGGACGCGATCGCGAGGCGGCGAATGCCTGGCAGACGTCGCTCGTCACGGAGAGCGACGCGCCGTTCATCTACCCGCTCATCGCGGACGCGCTCTTGCGCGCGCGCGATATGGCTGCCGCGGTCGACATCCTGAAGGAGGCCGCCGGCCAGTGGCCCGAGAACGAGCAACTGCAGATCCGCCTGGCTGCGGCCTATGTGATGGCCGGCCGGGGCGCCGACGCGGTGAAGACGCTCGACCCGTATCTGGCGCGGCACCCCGACGATCACGAGCAGCTGTTCGTGATGCTGCGAGCCATCTACGAGGCGCGCAACGCCGGCGTCTCGATCGAAACACCTGAAAAGGACCGCGAGCGGTTCGTCCGCTACGCGCAGGCCTATGCCGCCGCCGGCGGGCCGCACCACGCGCTCGTCGAGCGCTGGAAGAAGTTTCTGGAAGCAAAGTAGCCGCCCAGTCGCCGTTTTAACTATCTTCTGCCGGGCCGGTCTAACAGGTCATGAAGCGTACGAGTTCGGTTCTCGGGTCGTTCGCCGCGCTGGCCGTGCTGCTGTCCCCTGTGGCGGCTCAGCAGCCCCGTAGGCCCTCCGGCGTACAGCACGCCATCCCAGCGTCGCCAGACGATAAGGCGATCGTCCACGTACTCAACCGAATTGGCTTCGGTCCGGGTCCCGGCGATGTCGACGCCGTCCGGCGAGTCGGACTCGCGGCCCACATCGACCAGCAACTGCATCCAGAGCGCATCGCTGACGCCAGGCTGACGGAACGGCTCGCCGGCTTCACGACGTTGCAGCTGAGCACGCGCGAGCTCGCGGACCGCTTCTACATCCCCGCGCTGATGGACCGTCAACGGCGGCAGCGGGAGCAGGGCGCAACCGGCCAGCCGCCCGCGACCGCGGCGCCGGAGATGGTTCAAGCCGAGCGCGGGCAGCGCCAAGTGTTCGCGGAGCTCGCCCAGCAGAAGATCCTGCGTGCCGTGTACAGCGAACGGCAGCTCGAAGAAGTGATGGTGGACTTCTGGTTCAATCACTTCAACGTGTTCGGCGGCAAGGGGCCGACGCGGATGTATCTCACCGAATACGAACGCGATGCCATCCGGCCGCATATGCTCGGACGCTTCCGAGATTTGCTGCAGGCGACGGCTCAGAGCCCGGCGATGCTCTTCTACCTCGATAACTGGCAGAGCGCCGCGCCGGACGGCGCGGCGATCGCGTCGCCGATGGCGCGTGGCCGCGGCCGCGGCCGATTGCGTCCTCCGCAACAGCGGCCGGCACAGGGGAGGCGGCGCGACATCAACGAGAACTACGCCCGCGAGCTCATGGAGCTGCACACGCTCGGCGTCGATGGCGGCTACACGCAGAAAGATGTTCAGGAAGTGGCGCGCGCTTTCACGGGCTGGACGATCCTTCAACCGCGGATGGGCGGCGAGTTCCGGTTCGAGCCGCGGATGCACGATGGCGGTGAAAAGGTCGTGCTGGGGCAGAAGATCAAGGCTGGCGGCGGGATGAACGACGGCGAGCAGGTCCTCGACTTGCTGGCGCGTCATCCATCGACGGCGACGTTCATCGCAACGAAGCTGGCACGCCGTTTCGTCGCCGATACTCCGCCCGCGGCACTGGTCACGCGTGCGGCCGCGCGGTTCACCGAAACGAATGGCGACATTCGTGAAGTCGTTCGGGTGATCGTAACCTCACCTGAATTTTTCGCGCCAGGGGCGTATCGCGCCAAGGTGAAGACTCCGCTGGAGTTCGTCGCCAGCGCCGTGCGGGCTACCGGCGCGAATCTGCCCAATGCCATGCCCGCGGTGCAAGCGCTCCGCGAGCTCGGCATGCCTCCCTACATGTGTGAGCCGCCGACGGGATATGCGGATCAGGCCGAGGCATGGGTCAACACGGGCGCCCTGCTGAACCGCATGAACTTCGCGGTCGCGCTGACCGGCGGCGGGCGAGAGCGTCGCGGCCGCACGCGCGCGTCGGCGCCGATGCAACCGGTCGCCGTTGACGTCCTGATCGAGAACATCCTCGCGGACGACCTATCGGAAGCCACCCGCTCGACGATCGCGCGCGCGTCGTCGGCGCCGCAAGCCATCGCGCTGGTCCTCGGTTCACCGGAATTCCAGAGAAGGTAGGGGCGCCATGATCTCACGACGGGTATTCCTCAAGGACGGCGGCCTCGCGCTGGTCAGCCTCGGGTTTGCGCCGGCGTTTCTCGCGCGCACGGTGGCCGCCGCGGACGCGAAGCAGCGGGTCTTGATCGCGATTTTCCAGCGCGGCGCCGTCGATGGGCTGAACATGATCGTGCCGTTCGGCGAGCGCGACTACTACGCGAGCCGTCCGTCCATCGCCATCGCTCGTCCCGGCACCGGCGCCGACGCCGCCCTCGATCTGGACGGCTTCTTCGGGCTGCATCCACGGCTCGCGCCATTGAAACCGCTCTACGACTCGAAGCAGATGGCCATCGTCCACGCCTGCGGCTCGCCCGACGGCACGCGGTCGCACTTCGATGCGCAGGATTACATGGCGACGGCGACCCCTGGCGTTAAGAGCACGCGGGACGGCTGGCTGAACCGGTATCTCCACGCTCGCGAACACGAGCGCGCGACGCCGTTCCGCGCCGTCGCCGTCGCGCCGCAGCTCCCCCGCGCGCTTCAGGGTCTCGCACCGGCGCTCGCCATCGGTCAGATCGATCGCTTTGGCATCCGCGGCGGCGACACCGACATGGTCCAGTCGTCGTTCGAGGCGGAATATGCCGCGGCGGCAAATACCCTCCTGCGCGACACGGGGCGCGAAGCATTCAACGCCGTCAAGATGTTGAAGGATGTCGATCCGCAGCGCTATCACACGGCCAACGGCGCCGAGTACCCGAGGTCCGCGTTTGGCGAAGCCTTGAAGCAGATCGCGCAGCTGATCAAATCGGACGTCGGACTCGAAGTGGCGTACGCGGAATCCGGCAACTGGGATCATCATGCGAACGAAGGCGGCGCGACCGGCACGCTCGCCAATCGGCTCGACGATCTCGGCCGCGGCATCTCCGCGCTCACGCGCGACCTCGGCGACCGCATGCAGGACGTCGTCGTCATGACGATGTCGGAGTTCGGGCGGGCGGTGGCGGAGAACGGCAGTCGTGGCACCGACCATGGTCATGGGAACGCGATGATGATCGTCGGTGGCGCCGTTCGCGGCGGGAAGGTCTACGGCCGCTGGCCCGGCATTGCTCGCGGGCAGAGATATGACGGAAGGGACCTCAAGATCACCACCGACTTCCGCAGTGTGTTCGCAGAGGTGGTGCGCGGCCATCTCGGTCTGGCGGACACGCGGAGCGTATTCCCCGGCTTCGCGAATCCGCAGCAGCTTGGGTTGCTCGGCGCCGGGGTCTAAAGACCCCGGCCTACGGGTCGGCCTACGGGGGCTCACGGCCACGCCTGCCGGCGTCGCGTAGAGCCGGGGTCTTCAGACCACGGCCACCGGCCGATGGTACACTCCGGGCGTGACGCTCGGAGAGCTCAGAACACCTGCCGTCCTGATTGAACAGTCGCGCGTCGAGCGCAACCTTGATCGCATGCAGGCCGCCGCTGACGCCCGAGGTCTGCGGTTGCGGCCGCACGCGAAGACCCACAAGAGCGTCACCTTCGCGCGGCTGCAGGTTGGACGCGGCGCGGTTGGCATCTGCTGCGCCAAGCTCGGTGAAGCGGAGATCTTCGCCGACGCCGGCATCGGGAACATCCGCCTTCCCTATCCGCTGAATCCCGTCAACGACGACCGCGTCGTTGCGCTTCTCGACCGCACGCACCTGTCCTTCATCGTCGATCACGTTGACGTGGCGCGCGGCTGGTCACGCGCCATGGAGGCCGCCGGGCGTACGGTGGACGTTCTGGTCAAGGTGGATGTGGGGTTCCATCGCTGCGGCATCGATCCCGAAGCGGCAAACGCGGCCGTGTTCATCGCTGCCATCGCGGAGCTGCCCGGCCTCCGGTTCCGCGGTCTTCTCAGCCACGCGGGACACGGTTACGGCGGCACGTCGGAAGCCGAAATCGAAGCCGTCGCGGCGACCGAGGCGCGCCTGCTTCGAACCGTGGCGGAGCGCTGCGCCGCTGATGGCGTGCCCGTCGAAGAGATCAGCGTCGGCGCTACGCCGACCGCGCGGTTCAGCCTGCAGCAAGAGGGGCTCACGGAGCTGAGGCCGGGCAATTACATCTACTACGACCGCACGCAGGTCGGGCTCGGCGCTGCGACGTGGTCCGACTGCGCGCTGACGGTGCTCGCGCGTGTCGTCACGCGTCCGGCCGCCGATCGTATCGTCCTCGATTGCGGCAGCAAGACGCTGACGAACGATCTCGCGCGCGGGTTCGGCCCGGCGCCGGGATACGGCGTCGTACTGCAGGCGATCGATGCGGAGGCGCCGGACGAATCGCTGCTCGTCGAGCGGCTGTCGGAGGAGCACGCAGTGGTGAAGGTCCTCGGCGGAGAATCGTCGCTGCAGCCGGGCGATCTCGTCCGCGTCGTGCCGAACCATTCGTGCGTCGTCTCGAACCTGATGGACACCGTGTGGGTTGTGGACGGCGCGGCGGTCGTCGATCAGCTGGAAGTTTCAGCCCGCGGCGCCGTCACGTAGTAGACTACCGCGATGCCAAAGGACCTCCCGGGGGAAGCATTGGGCCTCGTGGAAACGCGAGGCCTGGTCGGCATGATTGAAGCGGCGGACGCGATGGTGAAAGCCGCGAACGTCGTCTTCGTCGGCTACCAGAAAGTCGATGCCGGGCTGGTCACGGCCATCGTCCGCGGCGATGTGGCGTCGGTGAAAGCGGCGACCGACGCTGGTGCGGCGGCTGCGCGGCGTGTTGGGGAGCTCGTCGGCGTCCACGTCATTCCGCGTCCGGCAGACGGCCTCGACAAGATCTTCCCTATCGGTTAGTCCCGGCTTTTCTTTTTTGGCTTCACTCTCTTTCTCGCGCTCTTCAATTTCGTCGTGAGGGCGCGCAGCTCAGGCTCGGTTCCAATCACCAGCAGTGCTTGATCCGGATCGCGCAACACGTTGAAGAACTCGCCGGAAGCGGTGCGGGCGTAGATTTCTCTGCCGTCGGTGAGCAGCGTGAGCGGACCTCCGCCTCCGATGGCGTGGAAGAGGCGGATGTGGAAACGGTCGCGGAGCGTTTCGAGCAGCTGGCGGATGCGGGCGACCGAGACGCCGTGCTGCCGAAGGTCGGCGAGGACGAGAAGTTCGAGCAGGTCTACCGGCGTGTAGCGGCGCTCTGTAAAGCCGCCCGCGGCCGTCCGCTTCGAGGCGACGGCGGACGTGAACAGCCGGCACGAGTCCCACCACTGAAGCTGGCGGGCAGACAGGCCCGTCAGGGCCGCCACTTCGCGGGCGCTGTACGTGTTCTTCAGCTGCATGGTCAACGGTTTCACGGCTGGCACCTTTCCGTGAAAGGTGCCAGCCGTGGTTTTAGCCGGCGGCCAGAGCCGTGGCGCGCTCGGCGCCGGCGAAGTCTTTGTCTGTCAAGCCGTTCTCGCTGTGCGTGCTGTATGTCAGCCGCACGCGCTTGTAGTTGATGAGGATGTCCGGATGATGATCCGCCGCTTCGGCCTCGAACGCCAGCTGCACGACGAATGCAACGGCCTCCGGAAATCCTCCGAACGTGAACTGACGGCTGATCGCGTCGTTCTGGAGCTCCCACCCTGGCAGCTTCTGCAATCTGGTGCGTGCCTCATCTGCGGCAATCTTCGTCATGCCCGCAAGGATACCCCTGTTTGAAAGGCCATACTTCGCGCTAATGTTTCT
>Ga0299907_10002381_pt1 | contig 11544 bp, 12 predicted proteins | sample RVTome_16_FD_198680 | JGI IMG/M metagenome (GOLD analysis project Ga0299907, IMG submission 198680) | Soil microbial communities from uranium-contaminated site in the Upper Colorado River Basin, Wyoming, United States - RVT152D67 (version 2) ...
GACCACTTCCACCGTGAGGACCGGCTCGACCTCGTGGAAGAGCTTCACCCGCACCTCGTGCGTGCCGACCGAGCGGATCGGCTCCTCGAGGTGCACGTCTCGGCGGTCCAGGTCGATGCCCACCTGCGCCGACACCGCCTGAGCCACGTCGGCCGGGGTGACCGAGCCGAAGAGCCTGCCTTCCTCGCCCGCCCGAGCGGAGATCCGAACGGCGCCGGCCGCGATGAGCCTGGAAGCGACGGCCTCGTACTCGCCCTTCTGCTTCGACAGGCGAGCCCCATGGGCACGCTTGAGCGACTCGGCGTGGCGCATCGTCCCCTTCTCGGCCTTGATCGCGAGCCCTCGAGGGATCAGGTAGTTGCGGGCGTAGCCGTCGGCGACCTCCGCGACATCGCCCGGCGTGCCGAGCTTCTCGACGGGTTTCTGCAGGATGATCTTCATCGGCTGGAGAACGGCAGCAGCGCCATCTCGCGGGCGTTCTTGATCGCCATGGCGACGTCGCGCTGGTGCTGCACGCAGTTGCCGGTCACACGCCGGGCGCGGATCTTGCCGCGTTCGGACGTGAACTTCCGCAGCGTCATGACGTCCTTGTAGTCGATGAACTCGGTCCGCTCCTTGCAGAAGATGCAGAACTTGCGCTTGCCCTTCTTCTGCCAGGCCTTGTCGTCCTTGTCACGGCGCCGGGACGGCCCGCTCCGCCGATCTCCTCCTCGTTTACCGGGCATCCAGAGGTGTCTCCTCGCTCTCTCCGCCGCCACCGACGGGCGCGGCCACCGCCGACCCCCAGTCGGAGGACGCCGACGAGGAACGGCTGGTCTTCTCGATCTTCGCCGTGGCCCACTTCAGGCTCGGCCCGAGCTCGTCCGCCTCGATCTCCACGACCGTCCGCTTCTCGCCCTCCTGGTTCTCCCAGGAGCGCTGCTTGAGCCGACCGGTGACCACGACACGCGTCCCACGCGTGAGTGTCTCGGCGGCGTTCTCGGCCAACGACCGCCAGCAGTTGACCGTGAAGAACGAGGTGTCCCCGTCGGTCCAGTTGCCCGCGGCATCGCGGATCCGCGTGGAGTAGGCAACCCGGAAGTTGGCCACGGCGGCACCGTTGGCCGTGTAGCGAAGCTCGGGGTCGTCGGTCAGGTTGCCGACGATCGTGATCTGGTTGTCGCTTGCCATCTGGCTGTCCCCTTTCGGTTCGCGCGCCCTAGGTGGTGGTTGCCGCGGGTGCCGGGGAAGCGGCCTGCGCCGTCTCGTCTGGTTTCTGGTCTGGTTTCTGGTCTGCCTTCTGATCTGACTTCTTCTGAGCTGCTTTCTTCTGGTCCGGCTTCTTCTGGGGCAGGAGCATCACCTTGTGACGGAGGACCTCGTCGGCGAGGTTCAGGGCGCGCTCCAGCTCGGTCTGGGCCGCGGGCTCGGCCGTGAACGTGGTCACGACGTAGTACCCCTCGTGTTGGTCCGCGAGCTCGTAGGCGAACCGGCGCCGGCCCCAACGGTCGATCTGGCCGATCGCCCCGCCGTGGGCGGAAACGATCTTCTCGATCCGGCCGACCGCCGTTCCCACCAGGGCCTCGTCGGCCTCGGCGGGCAGGATGAGCATGACCTCGTACTCCCTCAAGCGTCACCTCCTCTGGACTGGACGGCCCCCGCGAGAGGGAGCAGAAAGGAACTCAAGGGCTGTTCCAGCATTGTACGTGACCGACCCGAACGCTAGCAGCCGGGGCCGACACGCCTGCGGGTTCGCTCCATAGTGTGACCACCCGCGACGGTCAGGTGAACAGAGCAGGGAGGAGACCATGGCCACCGACATCCAGGTCGTCATCGATTGTGCCGACCCGGCGCGGGTCGCGACGTTCTGGGCCAGCGCGCTCGGCTACGTCGTGCAGCCTCCACCCGAAGGGTTCGCGTCCTGGGAAGAGTTCCTCACGTCGATCGGATTCCCGGAGGACCGCTTCAACTCGCGATCCGCGGTCGTCGACCCTGCCGGCCAGGGACCTCGGATCTTCTTCCAGCAGGTGCCGGAGTCCAAAACCGTCAAGAACCGCGTACACATCGACATCAATGCGAGCCACGGGGCGGCGAACGAGGCAGAGGCGCGGGATCTCGTGGACAACAAGGTCGACGAGCTCGTGACGCAGGGCGCGATCGTCCTTCGGGACTACGAGGAGTTCGGTGAACGCACGGTCGTGATGCAGGATCCGGAGGGGAACGAGTTCTGCGTGCAGTGAGAGGCGACCAGTGAGGCGACCAGTGAGGCGACCAATGAGAGGCGGGTAGAATCCTCTCACGGAAAGGCCGTGCACTTCTCCGAAGGAGGCGCGAGCGACATGACGATCACCATCCACGATCTCCGCGCGTGGAAAGCCGAAGGCCGACGGTGGGCGATGCTTACCGCCTACGACCATCCCACGGCGCAGATCCTCGACCGGGCGGGCGTCCCCGTGCTCCTCGTCGGCGACTCGGTGGCGAACAACGTTCTCGGGTATCCCGACACCCTGCCGGTCACGATGGAAGAGATGCTCCACCACACCAGGGCGGTTGCCCGTGGAGTCGAGCGCTCGATGGTCGTCGGCGACATGCCGTTCATGTCCTTCCAGGCGAGCGTCGATGACGGAGTTCGCAACGCCGGCAGGTTCGTCAAAGAGGGCGGTGCCCACGCGGTCAAGATCGAAGGGCCGCAGCTCGACCTCATCCACCGCCTAGTCGACGTCGGGATCCCTGTGATGGCGCACGTGGGCCTTACGCCGCAATCGGTGCACGGCTTGGGCGGCTTTCGCGTGCAGGGCCGGGGTGAGGCGGCCCACAAGGTCATCGACCAGGCGCTCGCCCTCGAGAAGGCGGGAGCGTTCGCGATCGTGCTCGAGGCCATGCCCGCCGACCTCGGCGCCGAAATCACCGGCTCGGTCCAGATACCCACGATCGGGATCGGCGCGGGACCGGGCTGCGACGCCCAGGTGCTCGTGGTGAACGATCTGCTCGGGATCACGGAGAAGCCGCCGAAGCTCGCGAAGAGTTATGTGGACCTGCGGTCGGTCATCACCGAAGCGGCGCGGGACTTCCTGCGTGACGTGGAGTCCGGCGCGTTCCCCGACGAGGAGCATTCGTACTCCTAGACTCGTGTCGTGAGGCGTCCGGATGTTCGGTTCTGGGCGGCAACGGTTGCCGTGGGCCTCGCCTCGGCGGCGCTCCTGCTCGTCACGCACGACCCCGTCGTCGCCCCGCAGACGCATGTGACGCTTGCCGGCGTCGTCGCCGTGGCATGGTCGGCGGCGACGGCGGCCGCCTGGAGCCGCTACCGAAGCTCGAGCGACCCGCACGTTCTATTCCTGTCGGCGGGCTGCGCGATGCTGGCCGCCGGCTCCCTCTTCTACGGGGTCGCGTACTCGTTCGCGCTCGACCTGCCGCAGGTGCTCTTCCGGGAGGAGCTGTCCTCGATCGTGCCGATCAGGAGGGTGAGTCCGCTGTCCGTCCTCGGCTGGCAGCTCTCATGGCTGGTCGCCGCCGGCTGCTTCGTGCTCGCCTTGCCGTGGCGCGACCGCCGCGGCAGGCCGCCCGTGCAACCGGGCACGGTGTTCGGCTACGCGACCCTGGTCCTCGCGGCGAGCTTGCCTATCGCGTTCCTGGGGGCAGACGTGCTCCAGGATCGACCCGCATGGAAGGGGTTCAACATCGCCCTTCCCGGCATGGATCGTTTCGCCCTCGGTCCGGTCGGATGGATCATCGGGGGCACCACCGTCGTCGCCTTGGTGGTGGCGGCGTTCCGGGAGAACGCGCGGGGGACGCGGGCACATACCGTGCATCCGTGGCTCGCGGGCGCCTTCCTGCTCGCCGTCCCGATGCACCTCGGCGTCGTGCACCACCCGCTCCAAGGGATGGGGTTCCTCACGTGGGCCGACACGCTGCAGCCGGTCGTTCCCGCGATCGTGCTGGCCGGCCTTCTGGTCTCCCAGCGCGAGGAGATCTCGCGCGTCCGGCGCGCGACCGACCGTGCGGCGGAGGTGATGGGCGGCCGGGCTGAGATAGCGTCCGTGCTCGCGCACGACGTGCGCTCGCCGGTCGCCACGATCAAGAGCCTCGCGACCACCACGACCCAGAGCTACGATCGGCTCTCCGACGCTGAGCGGACGGAGTTCATCGGACTCATCGAACAGGAGGCCTCCCGACTCCTTGACACCGTGAACCAGGCGTCCCTGGCGCTCAAGGTGGACGCGAGAACGGCGGTGCACGAGCGCCGGCCGGTCGACCTGGCCACAGTCGTTCGCGAGGGGATCGAGGCTGCCCGGAAGGCGGGTCACCACCTGGCCGTGGAGCTGGCGCCGGGGATCACCGTCTCCGCGGATCGCAGGCACTTGGCGGAGGCGGTTCGGCAGCTCGTGGACAACGCGGCGAAGTTCTCGCCACCGGACGCGCCCATACGGGTCACGTCGAGCTCGCACGACGGCCGCGCGATGATCGAGGTCACCGACGCAGGTCCCGGAATCCCTCCGGAGCGACGTGCAGAAGTGGTCGCACGCTTCGCGAACTGGAGGCCGGAGGGGTACGAGGATCGAACGGGAATCGGACTCGGCCTGTTCATCTGCAAGGGTATCCTTGCCGAGCATCACGGAGACTTGGTCATCGACGACGCGCCCGGCGGAGGTACCATCCTGCGGATCCACTTCCCCCTGGAGGGATGAGGATGGAGTCCAGCACGCAGGTGTCGCTACTGATCTGCGACGACCACAAGATCCTGACCGACTCACTCGCCACGGTCGTGGGGCTCGACGGAGAGCTCTCGCTCGTCGCCCCTCCGGTGCACACCCCCGCCGAGGCGATCGCGGTCGCCCTCGACCAGCTCCCCGACGTCGTCCTCATGGACATCATGTTCAAAGGCGAGGGGATGAACGGCATCGAGGCGACGCGGCAGATCAAGGAGGCGTCCCCCTCGACCAAGGTCGTGATCATGACGGCACACGACGAAGATCGGCTCCTCGTCGAGGCGGTCGAGGCGGGCGCGTCCGGCTTCCTCTCGAAGGACTCGGCGGCCCAAGAGGTACTCGGGGCCGTGAAGGCTGCCGCGGTCGGCGAGGTCCTAATCGACCCGGGAACGCTCACGCGGCTGCTGGCCCAGGTCGCGCGGGAGCGCGAAGCACAGCGCGACGCCATGAACCTGCTCAACGACCTCACGGAACGCGAACGCGAGATCCTGCGGCTGCTGGCTGAGGGTCTTCGGAACGACGACATCGCCGGGAAGCTCTACATCAGCCCTCAGACCGTCCAGACCCACGTGCGCAACATCCTGGGCAAGCTCCGGGTGCACTCCAAGCTCGAGGCGGTGGCCTTCGCTGTGCGCCATGGCGCGATCAGCGTCTGAGGTCTCAGGCACCCCTTCGCGGCGCTCAAGCGTGCGGCGGGACCTGCCGAAATGCATGGGTAGCGACGCCGCTATAGCGCCGCAATGCGGCGGGCCACCACCCCCTCGGTGGCCCCTCGCAGCCAAAGCAAGGAGGCTCGGGTCCACCCCTCCCGGACCCGGGCCTTCTTTGTTATGGGCGAATGCGTTCTACGGGACGAGCGCCGCCCGCTGGAGCTTGCCCGACGGCGTCTTCGGAAGCTCGCGCACGAGGAAGAGTTCCTTCGGCGATTTGAACCTCGCGAGGCGCTCGCGGCAGTGCTCCCGCAGCTCCTCCAGCGTCGGTGGGTCGTCCTCGCTCGCGGGAACAACCCACGCGGCCACGTGCTCGCCCCACTCCTCGTCCGGCCTGCCCGCCACGGCCACCGCGTCGACCTTGGAGTGCTCGGCAAGCGCGCGCTCCACTTCCCCGGGCCACACGTTCTCGCCGCCCGAGAGGATCACCTCGTCGCGGCGGCCGTGGACGGTGAGCCCGCCCTCAGAATCGAGCGTCCCCACGTCCCCCGTACGGAGCCATCCGTCCAGGGTGAACGCTCGCGCAGTCGCGCCCGGATCGTGTCGGTATCCCTCCATGACGGTGGGCCCTCGGAGCTGTATCTCTCCCTCGTCGGCGATCCGGAGCTCGGTGCCGCGGAGCGGCTGACCGTCGTATGCGACGCCGCCGCAGGCCTCCGTGAGCCCGTAGGTCTCGACGACCCGCGCGCCGAGGCCAGCGGCGGCGTCGCGGAGCTCGGGCGTGAGGGGACCGCCCCCCACCAGGAGGGTCACGCCTTCCAACCGCGCCCGAGCCTGCACCAGCCAACGCACCATCGTGGGCACGACCGACGCGTAGGCCGACCCGGTGCCGTCCAGGGCTTCCGGCTGGAATCGCGAGTGCGCCGCCACCGGGGTGCCCAGGGCCGCCTCTCGCAGGTACACGAGGAACCCGCCGATGTGCGCGGGGCTGAGAACCGCCAGCCAGGGCTCGTCGGCGGCGGCGGCGATCGCGGCGTTCGATCTCGCGAGCGCGGTCTCCAGCGCCGGCCGTGGGAGCTCCGCCAGGCGTGGGCGGCCGCCCGTCCCGGAGGTCGCCACCACCGCGGCGGCGCGAACGGGATCGGCCGGCGCGGGCTCGGCGAACACCGTCGATCCCTCGGTGGTGACCACGACGGCCGGTCGTGCCAGCCGCACCAGAGCCCGCTTCTCCCGCGCCGCGAGCCGGTGCTCGATCGGCATCACGGACACCCCTCGCCACCACAGATCACCCAGCACGTCGAGCCAGTGCTCTCCGGCAGGAAGGTCCACCGCGACCAGCTCGCCGGGACCCCCCGCCAGGTGCCCCGTCACAGCCATGTCCGGTAGGCTAGCCGGTCGAACCGTTCGAGCGTTCGCTCTAGGAGTCGGTGGTCACATGGTCGAGTGGAAGCCCGCCGGGGAGTTCGAGGACGTCCGGTACGAAACGTGGGCGGGCGTCGCCAAGATCACGATCGACCGCCCGGAGGTCCGAAACGCCTTCAGACCTCGCACGACACGCGAGTTGATCGCGGCCTTCGAACTGGCGCGAGATGACGCCTCGATCGGCGCGGTGATCCTCACCGGGGCCGGAACGGAGGCGTTCTCCTCCGGAGGCGACCAGAAGATCCGTGGCGACGACGGCTACGTGGACGAGCGCGGCATCGGGCGTCTGAACGTGCTGGACCTGCAGATCCAGATCCGTCGATTCCCCAAGCCGGTGATCGCGATGGTCGCGGGCTACGCGATCGGGGGCGGCCACGTGCTGCATCTGTGCTGCGACCTGACGATCGCGGCGGACAACGCCCGGTTCGGACAGACCGGTCCCCGCGTCGGGTCGTTCGACGGCGGGTACGGCATCGGGCTGCTCGCACGTCAGATCGGCGAGAAACGCGCCAAGGAGGTCTGGTTCCTGTGCCGGCAGTACGACGCGGCCACGGCGCTCGAGTGGGGACTGGTGAACGCGGTCGTCCCGCTTGCGGACCTCGAGGAGACGACGCTCAAATGGTGCCGGGAGCTGCTGGAGAAATCTCCGCTGGCGTTGCGGCTGCTGAAGTCTGGCTACCACGCCGGGATCGACGGGCTTGCCGGCGTGCAGCAGTTGGCCGGCGACGCGACGCTCCTCTACTACATGAGCGAGGAGGCCCAGGAGGGCCGGGACGCGTTCAAGCAGAGGCGCGAGCCCGACTTCTCGCGGTTCCCACGGCGGCCGTGAGGCTCGGCTGATGGCCCCGCTCGCCGAATGGTGGGCGGGTGCCCGCCCTCGGACGCTCGGCGCCGGCATCGTGCCCGTGCTGGTGGGAACGGCCGCGGCCGACCGGTTCGTCCCCTGGCGGTTCCTCGCCGCGCTCGTCGTCGCGGCGGGACTGCAGATCGGCGTCAACTTCGCGAACGACTACTTCGACGGCGTGCGCGGCGTGGACACGGCTGAGCGGCTGGGTCCGTCGCGCCTGACCGCGTCCGGACGGGTTGCCCCCCGCTCGGTGGCGGTCGCGGCGCTCGCGTCGCTGGGAGTTGCGGGGATCGCCGGCCTCGCACTCGCGATCGCGACCGAACCCGTTCCGATCCTGGCGATCGGTGCGCTGGCGCTCCTGGCGGCGTTCCTGTACAGCGGCGGCCCACGTCCTTACGCGGGACTCGGGCTCGGCGAGCTGGCGGTGTTCCTCTTCTTCGGACTCATGGCCACGGCAGGGACCACGTTCGTGATGGACAGGACGGTCGCGCCCGCCGCGTGGTGGGCGGGCGCGGCGCTCGGCTTGCTGGCGGTCGCGATCCTGGTGGCCAACAACCTTCGAGACATCCCCACAGACGAGGCGGCGGGCAAGCGAACCCTCGCCGTGCGTCTGGGAGCTGCGCGCACGCGAACCGCGTACCGGATCTGCGTTGTCGGCGCGTTCGTACTGATAGCCGGCGGGTTCGTGGTCTGGATCGTCTCGGAGCCTGCGGGGCTGACGCCTTGGGGGCTGGTCGGGCTTGCCGCGTGGCCGCTCGCGATCCGGCCGATGGAGCGCGTGGGCAGTGGTTCCGGCCGCGAATTGATACCGGTGCTCACCGGCACGGCCGCGGTGCACGCCGCGTGCGGGATCCTGATGGCGATGGGCCTTGCGCTGTCCCACACCGTCACGACCGGACCCCTCCCGTGAGCCTCGGCGACGTCTCTCTCGCGTGCGCATGGGCCCTCGTCGACGAGCTTGTCGGTGCAGGGATGCGGCACGCGTGCGTCTCGCCGGGATCGCGGTCGACGCCGCTCGCACTGGCGTTGGCTCGGCACCCGAGGGTCGAGGTCCACGTCCACCTCGACGAGCGGTCGAGCGGCTTCTTCGCGCTCGGGATCGCGAAGGCGACGCAGCGGCCGGTCGCGGTCGCGTGCACGAGTGGTACGGCCGCCGCGGAGCTCTTCCCCGCCGTGGTCGAGGCCTCGCAGTCGCGGATGCCGCTCGTGATGCTGACCGCCGACCGGCCGCCGCGCCTACGGGGCACCGGCGCGAATCAGACGATCGACCAGGTGGAGCTGTACGGGCGATACGTGCGGGCGTACGAGGAGCCACCCCTTCCTGCGCGGACGGACGACGTGCACGAGTGGCGTGCGGCCGGATCCCGGGCGCTGGAGGCGATGCTCCCCGTCCCCGGCCCTCTGCACCTGAATTGCCCCTTCGACGAGCCGCTCACGCCCTCGGGCGAGGAGGCGGATCTCTTGCAGACGAGTGCCCCGCGACAGCCCGTTGCTCGACACGAATCGGCGCCCACGAGAGAGGAGATCGATCAACTCGTCCGGCTGGTCTCGGGGGCACGGGGGGTGGCGCTGTTCGGCGGATGGCCCACGATCGACGAGGGCCCCGCGCGGCTCTGGTCGGAGGTGCTCGGTTGGCCGGTGATCGCGGAGCCCTTGTCGAGCGCACGGCGTCCGGGGATCTCGCTCGCCGCGGGCCAGGCGCTCCTCGGCTCGACGTGGCTCGACGCGCATCGCCCGGAGGTCGTGGTCCAGTGCGGGGCCGCACCGACCTCGCGCGCCTCTCAAACGCTCGTCGCCGGCGTGCCGACGTTGGTGGTCGTGGACCGTTTCCACATGGAGCCCGACCCCGAGTCGCGGGCGACGCTCCGGCTTCGCCTCGATCCCGGCGAGATGCCCTTCGGCGACAGGCTTGCCCATGGGTCTGCGCCCGTCGACTGGATCGAGGCCTGGCGGCAGGCCGACGGACTCGCGCACGTGGCGGTGAACACGTTTCTCGATGGGCTCGACGAGCCATTCGAGCCGCGGGTGGCCCGAGACGTGGCGGCGTGGATCCCGGAAGGAGGCACGCTCTTCGTCGGCAACTCCTCGCCGATCCGCGACCTCGACCTGGTAATGCGACCGCGCGCGGGTCTCCGCGTGGTGGCCAACCGCGGGGCAAGCGGCATCGACGGGCTCGTGTCCACCGCACTAGGGATCGCCGCCTCCCGCCGCGGCCACACCGTTGCCCTCCTCGGCGACCTGTCGTTGGTGCACGACGTGGGGGCGCTCGCGTGGAACGCGCATCGAGCGATCGAGCTGACGATCGTCGTGGTGAACAACGGGGGCGGGGAGCTCTTCGCGCAGCTCCCGCAGCGGGAGCTCGCTGAGCACGAGCGGCTCTTCCTGACGCCGCACGAACTCGACCTCGGCGCCGTGTGCGCGGCCGTCGGGGTTCGCCATGAAAGGGTCGAGCGCTCGGGTGACCTCATCCCGACCTTGGAGCACACCCGATCGAGCGGCGGGATCGCCGTCGTCGAGGCAACGATCGATGTCGAGAGGCAGCGACGACGACGTGCGGAACTCGGCTCGGCGATCGACGCTGCCCTGACAACGGGGGCATGATCGATCCGACGAAAGGGTAACCGTGCTGGCATGAGCACGAGCGAGCGGAGCGCTCCACGCGTGTGTCCCGTCTGCGGCAAGGGCGAGCTGGTGGATCTGACGTTCGACGAAACGAAGGGGAAACCTCGGCAGACGGCGGACAGTCGGGAGGTCGACGTCTACTCCTGCGGCCACGAGGTCCCGGGCCCGAGCCTCGCCACCGCCGACGCGGACGTCCTCGAGGTCGAGCGGCGCCCCTCCGATGAGGGCGTCGTCCCGCCCGACGGCACCGATCCCGCGACCTAACCCCAGCGCAACGCGTCGAGGAAGGCACGGAACTTGCGGTCGGTCTCGTCCACCTCGCGTTCGGGGACGCTGTCGGCGACGATCCCCGCCCCTGCGTAGAGCGTCGCCCGCTCGCCCTCCAGCTCGGCACAGCGGAGCGCGATGACCCAGTCGCCGTCGCCCGCCGCGTCGATCCACCCCACGGCGCCTGCGTAGCGTCCGCGATCGAACGGCTCCAGCTCGCTGATCAACTCGAGCGCCTCCGCACGTGGTGCACCGCAGACGGCCGGCGTGGGATGCAGCGCCGCCACCAGCTCCAAGACGCTCGGCGCGGCCTCATGGAGGATCCCGAGGAATCGGGTCGAGAGATGCCACACGTTCGCCGTCTCGTGCAGCACGGGCTCCGGATCCCACGCGAGCTCCTGACAGAACGGTCCGAGGGTCTCGGCCATCGCATCGACCACGATCGCGTGTTCCTCGTGATCTTTCGCCGAGTCGGCCAGCGCCCGCGCGTTCTCACGATCCTCTTCGGGATCGCCCGATCGCGACGCCGAGCCCGCGAGAGGATTCGAACGGATCTCGAGACCTCGACGAGACACGAGCAGCTCCGGCGAGGCGCCCACGAGCGACGCGCGGACGCCGCGCTCCCCGGCCACCGGCACCGCGAACGAGAACGCGTGTGGCTCCACCGCCCGCAGGTGGTGCAGGAGGCGCCGCGGGTCGAGCTGGTGGCCAGCATCGACCGCGATCGTTCGCGCGAGCACGACCTTGCGCAGGGCACCGTCCCGGATCTCCGAGACGGCTCGGGCAACGGCGTCCGCGTACACGTCGGGGCTCGGGAGCTCACGCATCTCGACTTCGGCGAACGCCTTTCGGGGTGAGCCCTCCACCACCGCTGTCGTGGCGAGCGGCAATGTGTCGGCTTCGTCGTTCGCCAGCCGGAGCCGCCGAGTCGTTCCGTCGTCCCAACGACGGACGGCGGTCGGCGGGACCTGCAGCTGCCCTCCGGCGTTCGGATCGAAGCCGACGGCGCCCACAGCCAGCGGCATCAGGTCGCCGGCAAGCGATCGCA
>Ga0299907_10002382_pt1 | contig 11543 bp, 8 predicted proteins | sample RVTome_16_FD_198680 | JGI IMG/M metagenome (GOLD analysis project Ga0299907, IMG submission 198680) | Soil microbial communities from uranium-contaminated site in the Upper Colorado River Basin, Wyoming, United States - RVT152D67 (version 2) ...
GCCGGTCAGGACGAAAGGCTCGGTGTAGATATTGAAGCTGTCCATGAAACGCAGCAGGATCGCGATGGTCAGCACGCGCTTCATCTTGGGCAGCTGGATGTAGCGGAAGATCGCCCAGCTCCTGGCGCCGTCGATCTTGGCCGCCTGATAGTAGGCATCGGGGATCGAGACCAGTCCCGCATAGGCGAGAAGCACGACCAGGGATGTCCAGTGCCAGACGTCCATGATGATGACCGTGATCCAGGCGGCGGTCGGTTGCCGGGTGAAATTGTACTCGATGCCGAGGGCATTGAGCGAGCGGCCGAGCAGGCCGATGTCGGGCAACGCGAAGATGTTCCAGATCGCGCCGACCACGTTCCACGGGATCAGCAGCGGCAGGGCCATCAGGACGAGACAGACCGAAACCCAGGGCCCCTTGCGCGGCATGGCGAGCGCAATCGCCACGCCCAGCGGCACCTCGATAAGCAGGATCGTGAACGTGAAGAACAGCTGCCGGCCCAGGGAGGCGTGAAACCGTTCCGAGCCCAGCACCTCGCTGAACCAGCGCACGCCCGACCAGAAGAACACGTTCGCGCCAAAGCTCTCCTGCACCGAATAGTTGACCACCGTCATCAACGGGATGATGGCGTTGAACGCCACCAGGACGAGGACGGGCAGGACGAAGAACCAGGCCTTCTGGTTCGTGATCTTGTTCATCACCGGGCCCTCATGTCACCACCCGGCCATTGCGGTAGACACGGGTCCTTTCAGGATCGAAGCGTAGGTACGCCGCGCCCTGGGGGACATCGGCGCCTTCGTCGACCAGCAGCTTGATGCTGTGATCGCCGCAACGCGTGTCGACGACGCGATAGCGCCCGGCATCGCTGACCTTCACCACATCGACCGCAAGACCATCGTCGGCGAAGGAGACGAACTCAGGCCGCACGCCGATCTCCAGGACGCCGTCGGCAGCGGGGACGGCAGCGCCATTGGCGGTCGCGATCGGCTGGCCGGCGATCGTCGGGCCGCCGTTGGCAAGCTGGCAGGGCAGGATGTTCATGCCCGGCGAGCCGATGAAGTGACCGACGAAGGTGTGCGCGGGCGCTTCGAACAGTTCCACCGGCGTGCCGATCTGCACGACCTCGCCCAGATCCATGACCACGACCCGGTCGGCAAAGGTCAGCGCCTCGGTCTGGTCGTGAGTGACGTAGATCATCGTTCGCTTCAGCTCGTGGTGCAGCTCCTTGAGCTTGGAACGCAGCAGCCATTTCAGATGCGGATCGATGACCGTGAGCGGCTCGTCGAACATGATGACATTGACGTCGGAGCGCACCAAGCCGCGGCCGAGCGAGATTTTCTGCTTGCCGTCGGCGGTCAGGCCCGCGGCGCGCTGTTTCAGGGTCGCCGTCAGTTCCAGCAGCGCCGCGATCTGCCGGACCCGGAGATCGACATCGGCCTCCGCGACGCCGCGATTGCGGAGCGGAAAGGCGAGATTGTCGTAGACCGTCATCGTGTCATAGATGACCGGGAACTGGAAGACCTGCGCGATATGGCGCTGGTCGGGCGGCAGGTCGGTGACGTCCTTGCCGTCGAACAGCACCCGTCCGTGCGAGGGCCGCAGCAATCCGGAGATGATGTTCAACAGCGTGGTCTTACCGCAGCCCGACGGCCCGAGCAGGGCATAGGCGCCGCCGTCCTCCCATTCGACGTCGAGCTGCTTGAGCGCCCAGTCGGAATCCGTTGCCGGATTGGGCTGGTAGCTGTGCCGGAGATTGTCGAGCGTTATCGTTGCCATCTCATGCCCGACCCTCAGCCCGCGACATGGTTGCCGGACGGATCAAAGAACATGGCGCGGCCGACATCGGCATAGAGCTGCGCGTCCTCGCCGACCTCAAACCGGTGCACGCCGTGGGACTGGGAGACCCAGGCTTGGCCCGCGAGCTCGAAATGGATCACGCTTTCCGAGCCCGAGATTTCGGTGACCAGCACCCTGCCTGTGATGGGGACGCCCTGCCCATTGATCGCGCGCGGTTGGATATGGTGAGGCCTGATCCCGATCGTGTAGGACCCGTCGGGAACCGATCTCAATCGGCCGCCGACATCCCATTCCAGCCCGCCAGACATGACGATCTTGTCGCCGCGCTTTGTGATCGCTGCCGTGTTGATCGGCGGGTCGGAGAAGACTTGCGCCGCCAGCAGATTGTCCGGCTTACGGTAGATCTCCGAGGTCGGCCCGTACTGCACGAGGCGGCCTTCGTGCAACAGGCCGATATAGCCACCGAGGAGCAGGGCTTCGCCCGGCTCCGTGGTGGCGTAGACGACGGTACAGTGACGGCCGGCGAAGAGCTTCGGCAGCTCGTCGCGCAGTTCCTCGCGCAGCTTGTAGTCGAGGTTCGCCAGCGGCTCGTCGAGCAGGACGAGGTCGGCGTCCTTGGCCAGGGCGCGGGCGATCGCCACCCGCTGCTGCTGGCCGCCGGAGAGCTCGCTCGGCCTGCGCTTGAGCATCGGCGTGAGCTGCAGCAAGGCGGCGACTTCCGCGACGCGGTCGCGCACTTCGGCCTTCGGCACCTTGGCGACCCGCAACGGCGAGGCGATGTTCTCATAGACGGTGAAATTCGGGTAGTTGATAAACTGCTGATACACCATGGCGACATTGCGCTTCTGCACCGGCATGCCGGTCACGTTCGCGCCTTTGAACCAGATCTCGCCCGAGGTCGGCTTGTCGATGCCAGCCATCAGCTGCATCAGGGTCGTCTTGCCCGAGAGCGTCGTGCCTAAGAGAATGTTGAAGCCCTGTTCCGTGAGAACGAGAGTGGTTTCGTGGATGTGGGTTTCAGCACCGACGCGCTTGGTCAGATTCTTCAGTTCGAGAGCCATGGCGCGGCGCGGGCCTCAAAGTTCCCGATGGCGACGGACATTGGTAAAGTGCGGCAGGACGCGCCGCGGCGCGTCCTGCCCAACCTTACCCAATGGTCAGAGCGATCCGGCTCACTTCTCCTGCCAGCGCTTGACGAGCTCGTCGTAGCTGATCGTCTCGCCCTGCGGCTTCTCGTTCTCGAGCTTGGCAGCCGGCCCGTCATCCTTGCCGAGCCACTCGGACGGATCCTGCTCCTCGTTGAGACGTGGGCCACAACCACCATAGACGTTGTCGCTCTCGTCCACGGCCTGCATGCGCGCCATGACCTGATCCATCTCGGCGGCCAGGCGGTCCATGGCCTCCTGTGGCGTGAAGGTGCCGGCGTTGACGTCGCCGATCTGCTGCCACCAGATCTGAGCGAGCTTCGGATAGTCCGGCACGTTGACCCCGGTCGGGGTCCAGAGCACCCGGTCCGGTGAGCGGTAGAACTCGACCCAGCCGCCGAGCTTCGGCGCCCGCTCGGTGAACGACTCGTGATTGATGGTGCTGTCGCGGACGACGGTGAGGCCGACATGGGTCTTCTTCACGTCCACGGTCTTGGACACCACGAACTGGGCATAGAGCCAGGCCGCCTTGCGCCGGTCGACCGGCGTCGACTCCATCAGGGTCCACGAGCCGGCGTCCTGGTAACCGAGCTTCATGCCCTCTTGCCAGTAGGGTCCGTGCGGCGAGGGCGCCATCCGCCACAGCAGATTGCCGTCGTCGTCCACGGTGTTGTTGCCTTCGCTCTTGGGCTTCACCATGTTGGGCACGAACGCCGTGTACCAGAAGATCTGCTGGGCGACGTTACCCTGGTTGAGCGCCGGCAGCGACTGATAGAAGTCGAGGTCGGCAGCGCCCGGGGGGGCGTACTGCCGCAGCCACTCGTCCCATTTGCGGATCGCGTAGACCGCGGCCGGGCCGTTGGCGCCGCCGCCGCGCGAGACCGAGGCGCCCTGGGGATTGCAGGAGCCTTCCTCCATGCGAATGCCCCACTCGTCGATCGGCCGGCCGTTCGGCAGACCCTTCGAGGTGGAGCCGGCCATGGACAACCAGGCATCGGTCATCCGCCAGCCGAGATCGGGCGCCCGCTTGCCGTAGTCCATGTGGCCATAGACGCGCACGCCGTCGATTTCCTTGACGTCGTTGGTGAAGAAGTCGGCGATGTCCTCATAGGCCGACCAGTCCACCGGCACGCCCAGGTCGTAGCCATGTTTCTCCTTGAAGCGCGCCTGCAAGTCCTCGCGGTCGAACCAGTCCTTCCGGAACCAGTACAGGTTAGCGAACTGCTGGTCCGGCAGCTGGTAGAGCTTGCCGTCCGGCCCCGTGGTGAACGACTTGCCGATGAAGTCGTTCACATCGAGCGTCGGCAGGGTGACGTCCTTGCCCTCGCCTGCCATCCAGTCGGTCAGGTTGACGGCTAGTTGCAGACGAGAATGCGTCCCGATCAGGTCGGAGTCGTTGATGTAGGCGTCATAGAGGTTCCGGTTGGTCTGCATCTGGGTCTGCACGGCCTGCACGACCTCGCCTTCGCCCAGCAACTGATGGTTGACCCTGATCCCGGTGATCTCCTGGAACGCCCGGGTGAGCACCTCCGACTCGTAGGTGTGGGTCGGAATGGTCTCGGAGAGCACGTTGATCTCAATGCCGACGAACGGCTCGGCGGCCTTGATGAACCACTCCATCTCGGCGAGCTGCTCGTCGCGCGACAGGGTCGAAGGCTGGAATTCCTCGTCCACCCATCGCTCGGCGGCGGCCATGTCGGCATAGCTCGGACCGGCAAATGCCATCAGGGCCACGGCGGCCGCCGCGGCCATCTGTTTCCTTCTCATTGGGGTGCCTCCCATTTCGGTTACTCTCTCACTTGCTCGGTTGCGATGGCGCTTTTGTCGCCGGGTCGCCAACCGGTGTCAACGTGCCGAACTGCTCCCTGAGCCCTGCCACCTCTGGTGGCAGAACGTCGGCGAGGTGGTCTCCGGCGGGTCTCGGCACCGACCCGCGTGGTTAGGTTTTCGAGCCTGAGCGTCATGCGCTCGCCCCGACCCGCGTGCCGCTCTCGCTGCGGCCGAGCCAGGCGCGCAGACGCGCCGCGGTCCCGTCGCTGATGCGCAGGCCGAGCTTGGAGCGCCGCCACAGGATGTCCTCTTCCGTCATCGCCCACTCGTTGCGGACCAGGTAGTCGACCTCGGCCTCGTACAGGCCTTCACCGAGATGCTCCCCGAGACCCCCCAGATCCCGGGCGCCATCGAGGACGCGCTCGATCCGCGTGCCATAGGCCCGGGCGTAGCGCCGGGCGAGGTCGGCGGGCAGCCAGGGATGCAGGCGCTGTACACTCGCGAGAAACGCGTCGAAGTCGGCGCCCGGCATGTCGCCGCCCGGCAGGGGGGCACTGCTGGTCCAGGCGCCGGCGGTGAAGCCCATCACGGGCCTCAGCTGGTCCAGCGCATGCTCGGCAAGCCGGCGCGACGTGGTGATCTTGCCACCGAACACCGAGAGCAGCGGGGCGGAGCCGTCCGGTCGCGCGAGGTCGAAGACGTAGTCGCGGGTCACGGCCGAGACGTCGCTGGTCGAATCGTCGTACAGCGGGCGGACCCCGGAAAAGCTCCAGCGCACCTGAGCCGGCGTCACCGGATCCACGAAGTAGCGGCTGACCGCCTGGCACAGATAGGCGATCTCGGAGTTGGCGATCGCGACCTTGGCGGGATCACCGCCGTAGTCCAGATCGGTCGTGCCGATCAGCGCATAGTCGTGCTCGTACGGAATGACGAAGATCACCCGGCGATCGGCGTGCTGCAAGATGTAGGGGGCGTCATGGTCATACAGCTTGGGCACCACGATGTGGCTGCCCTTGACGAGCCGGACCCGGTTGAGCGCCGGCAGTTGCAGGTTCTCGGTCAGGAACCGTGACACCCACGGGCCCGCGGCGTTGACCAGGGAGCGGGCGCGCACCACGCGTTCGGTCCCGCCGCCCGTTGGCCTGAGCATGACGCGCCAAAGTCCGTTTGCGTGCCCAGCCCCGGTGCAGCGATGCCGGGTCAGGATCTCGGCGCCGCGCTCGGCAGCGTCGATGGCGTTGAGGACTACGAGCCTCGCGTCGTCGACCCAGCAGTCGGCATAGGCAAAGGCCTTGCGGTATGTGTCCTTGAGCGGCGCGCCGGCAGGGTCGCGGCGCAGATCAATCGCACGCGAGCTGGGGAGTCGCTCGCGGCCGCCCAGATGATCGTATAGGAACAGGCCCAGGCGGATCAGCGACGCCGGCCGCATGCTGGGCTCATGCGGCAGGACGAAGCGCAGCGGCCAGATGATGTGGGGCGCCGCGCGCAGCAGGATCTCACGCTCAATCAGCGCCTCGCGCACCAAGCGGAACTCGTAGTGCTCCAGATAGCGCAGCCCGCCGTGGATCAGCTTGCTGCTGGCCGAGGAGGTGTGGCTCGCGAGGTCGTCCTGCTCGCACAGCAGGACGGAAAGCCCGCGACCCACGGCGTCGCGCGCGATGCCCGTGCCGTTTACCCCGCCCCCGACGACCAGCAGGTCGACCGGTTGATCCGTCGCCAATCGCAAGCCCCCCGACCCACGTCGCCGGCCCGATGAGGCGCCGGCACACGTCCGCTTCCGCGACGCGCCTTGATCGTGCCGGGAAGGGTTGCCACAGCTCGCGGCCTTTCGCAAGTGAAAATCGGAGCTCCCCAGAATTTCTGATACGAAAATCAGAGCTTCCTTCACGGTCGCGAGCTTGCTACTCTGCGCCTCATGCTCGAGCGATCCGAAAACGGCGGCTCGGCTCATGCCGTACGCCGACGCGAGATCGTCGAGGTGGTGCGCCGGCAGGGCTTCGCCGCCATCGAAGCGCTCGCCCAGCAGTTCCAGGTCACCCCGCAGACCATCCGGCGCGACATCAACTCGCTGTGCGCCGAGGGCGCCCTGCAGCGCTTCCACGGCGGCGCCGGCCTCGCGTCGAGCGTCGAGAATCTCGCCTACCCGACCCGCCAGATCCTGTGCCTGGCCGAGAAGCAGAGGATCGCGCGTCTGGTCGCGCTGCAGGTGCCGAACCACGCGTCTTTGTTCATCAACATCGGCACGACCACCGAGGAAGCCGCCAAGGCCCTACTCGAGCACAAGGGGCTTTCGGTGGTGACCAACAACCTCAACGTCGCGCTGATCCTCAGCCACAAGCCGGATTTCCAGGTGATCGTCGCCGGCGGGCTCGTGCGCGCGCGCGATCGCGGCATCATCGGCGAGCCGACGATCGACCTGATCCGCCAGTTCAAGGTCGACATCGGCATCATCGGCATCAGCGGCATCGATCACGATGGCGCGCTGCTCGACTTCGACTATCGCGAGGTGCGGGTCGCCCGGGCGATCATGGAGAACTCGCGCCGGGTCTTCCTGGTCGCCGACCACACCAAGTTCGGCCGCAGCGCCATGGTCCGGCTCGGTCACGTCAGCCAGATCGACGCGCTGTTCACCGACCGCCCGCCGTCGTCCGAGATGGAGGACATGTTGAAGGCGGCGGATGTTACGCTGCACGTCGCAGGCGAGGCGGCTGAATAGGCCGCATATGCATCGCTCTGAAGCGACGAGGGTGGATTTCCCTGACAGAGCAACTCGCGAAGCTGTCGAACAAGTCGCAGTCGGAAGCGGGGTGATGCACAGCATCGGCGAAAGGCTGCTCCTACGAGCGCCCGATCAAGGGCGGGCAGAGCGTGACCGCTCTACCTCGGTGTTCAGACGCTGATCTGCCGGCGATGGCGAGCGGCATCGTCGACCTGGATGCCGAGGTAGCTGGCAGTGTTATCCACTTTGATGTGGCCGGCGGCTGGCTCGTGTCATCGCGGGCGATCAGTTGGTCGGTCGCCATCACGCGCCTCAGCGCGGACGACAGTACCCGGGCAAGGGGTAGAGCTCGCCGATCGTGGCGCCCGCGGCGGCAGCCTTACGTTCGGCCTTGGCATAGCGTCCCTGGCTGAACCGGGGACAGTCCCTGGCGACGCCACGATGAACCATGACCTCGCTGATGTCCGCACCGTCCAGGTAGCAGACGCCGACGCAGCGGTCGTGCGTGCGCTCGCCGTCGAGTTCGCACGGCAGGGTGCGGCCCTGAACTAGTTCGAGCACGGCCTGGCGGCGGCACCACCGGGGTAGTCACCCCCTGGTGCAGCCAAACCATTGAGGCAGATGCGCATGCTGCCAACAACGGTCGTTTCGCCATCTCGAACGTAGGTGACCTGGCCGGTCAGGGTGCCGCGAGGACATTCAGCGGTCGTGGCGAGCCGGGGGAACTCGGATCACCTCGAGCTGCCAGAATGCCGGCCGGGTCGGACTGTGCGTCCGGAGCAGCTGGCGAGGTTCGGCCGAGCAGACTCCGACCGCGCTCCACTATTCGGACTGACCGGCGCTCATGAGCCTTGCGACAGACTCAGAGTCTAAAGCGGGAAAGAGCCCTCGCGGTTGAAGCGGTCCCACATGGCACGGTAGGCGTCGTGGGGGACGAAGTAGTTGCGCTTCTCCAGCCGCTCGATCCAGCGGTCCGTGACTTCCTCGGCGCGGCGCCAGCACTCCTCGACGAACTCGGACTTGACGTGCCGGGGCGCGGTCTTGAGACCTGGGCCCTCGCGGAAGAAGTCCTGCTCGAGCAGGTCGAACTCGCCGCGGATCTCCGGCTTAAGCGCGTGGTAATCGGCGACCGCCCGTCGGTGCAGCCGCTCGTGCTTCCACCAGAGCGATCTCTCCGTGTAGGTGCCCTCCGGCGGCGGCCCCATATCCGGCATTGAACCCTCGAAGAACAGGGGCTTGAAGCACGACAGATCGGTCGCCGAGGTCGCCGTCATCCAGACCAGCACGCCGTCCTCCGAGGAGTCGGTGATCATGGCGCCGGTCGCGTGCCAGAAGCGACTCTCACAGGGACCAGCGTGCATGCACAGCCGCGTCGGCAGCTCGTCGTCGGCGATGTTGTAGCTGTCCGGGTCCTCGCCGACGTCGCGCAGGATCGCGGCCATTTCGTATACAGTGATCTCGCCCTTGCGCCGGCGCAGGAGCTCGAGCGCTCGGCACTCGCGCTGCAGAGCGGCGACCTCGCCCTCGCGCTTCTCGTCCGCGAACCGGGCGCGGAAGTCCGGCCGGCGGCCATTCTCGGCCTCGAGCGAGGAGAGATCCCAGTCATCGGTGATCTGATAGCGGTTGGAGATCGCCATGACGTCGTCGACCCTGCGCGCGGCCCAGTGCCTGCCGACGCAGTTGACGACCCAGGCCTCGCGCCGGTCCGCGATCAAGAGGCCCGTATCGAAATAGAAGTTGCCCATCATCTGGCAGTTGCCGCCCTGGCCGAACGCCTCCACGGTGCGGCCCACGACCTCCACGGCCTCGCGCGCGTTCTGACCACGCTCCACCGCGATCCGCAGCAGGTCGAGGCAGCAGGCGCCGTCGGCTTCCGCCTTCTGATTGCTGAAGGCCGCCTCGTTGCCGACCGCCACGCCGTGCTCGTTGCAGCCGAGCTCGGCGCCCCAGGCCCAGAACGAACGCCCGAGGATCACCGCGTGCGTTCTCGTCGCCTGCGGGATGGTGCGATGGGTGATCCGCACGAGCGCCCCATCCCGGTATTCGTGCGCCGGGTAGCGAGCCACGTGCTCCGCCTCGTTGACCTCGGTATCCGCGCTCTTGGCCAGAAGCACGGAGCCGCTCTTGGTGCTGTTGCCGAGAGCCACGAACGAATCACACATCATTGCCTCTCCCCTCCGTTCTCGCGCTGGCGGTCATCATTACCACCTCCTCGGCGAAGTGACACGCGCTGACCTGGGTCGCGCTCAAGCGTTTCTCCGGCGGCTCGACGGCCCGGCAGATGGCCTCAGCGCGCGGGCAGCGTGGGTGGAAGCGGCAGCCGCTCGGCACGTCCAGCGGGCTCGGCACTTCACCTTGCAGCACCGCCTCGCGGCGGCGCCGCTGCGGCACGAGCCGAGGGACCGCGCGCAGGAGGCTCTGGGTGTAGGGATGGCCCGGGGAGTCGAAGATCTCCTGCCGGGTGCCGATTTCGACGATCTTGCCAAGGTACATCACCACGATGCGGTCCGACATGTGCCGCACCACCGACAGCTCGTGTGCGATGAACAGCATGGTCAGCCCGAGCTCGTCGCGCAGATCCTGCAACAGGTTCAGGATCTGCGCCTGGATCGAGACGTCGAGCGCGGCCACCGGCTCGTCCAGCACGACGAAGCTCGGCCGCACCGCGAGTGCCCGGGCGAGGCCGACCCTCTGGCGCTGCCCGCCGCTGAGCGCCCGGGGGCGGCGGGACGCGTGGTCGGGGGAGAGCCCCACGATGCGCAGCAGCCGTTGCACCTCCGCCTCGATCTGATCGTCGGGGCAGATGGCGTGAAAGCGCAGGACCTCGGCCAGCGTGCGGCCGACGGTGAAGCGCGGATTCAGCGACGAATAAGGGTCCTGGAAGACCATCTGCATGTGACGGCGCAGCGCCTGCAGCTCGCGCGCGCCCAGCGCAGCGAGGTCCTCGCCCATGAACCGGATGCGCCCCCCGGTCGGGGCATACAGCCGCAGGAGCGCGCGTCCGAGCGTCGTCTTGCCGCTGCCGCTCTCGCCGACCAGACCCAGCGTCTCGTGCCGCCGGATGGTCAGGCTGACCGCGTCCACCGCGCGGACCACGAACCGAGGTCTGCGCCTGATGACCTCGGCGAGGCTGCGCCGCGCGGGGAACGCCACCGTGAGCTCTTCGACCTGGACCAGCGCCTCCTCGGCAGCGCCGGGCGCGACGCGTTTCCCGGGCCGGCTGGTGACCTCGGTTACCATGCCGCGCCCGCCAGGCGCTCGGGGTAGAGGCATGCGGTCGCGCGCCCCGGCACGGTGTCTCGCAGGCGTACCGGCGTCTGCGCGCAATCGGTCGACGCGAAGCGGCAGCGCTCGGCGAACGGGCAGCCCGGAGGCAGCGCCGCGAGATCGGGAGGCTGACCGGCGATCGGCTGCAGTCGCCCCGCCCGGTCGCTAAAGCGCGGCGTCGAGGACAGGAGGCCGAGCGTGTAGGGGTGCTGCGGCGCCTCGAACAGCTCCCGGGTCGGGGCAACCTCGACGATTCGGCCAGCGTATATGACGGCGACCCGGTCGCAGGTCTCGGCGACCACCGCCATGTCGTGCGAGACCAGAACGATGCTCATCCCGCTGCGCTCCTGAAGCTCGACCAGCAGCGTCAGGATCTGGTCCTGAATGGTGACGTCGAGCGCGGTGGTCGGCTCGTCCGCGAGGAGCAGCTTCGGCTCGCTTGCCACGGCCATGGCGATCACGGCGCGCTGCAGCATGCCGCCCGACCATCGGAACGGGTACTCGTCGTAGCGTTGCGCGGGGCTGGGGATCCCGACCCGGCGCAGGAGCTCGATCCCCTGTTCGCGCGCGTCTCGTGGCGAGAGCCGACCGTGCACGCGCAGACCCTCCGTGATCTGATCGCCGATCGGCCAGACCGGATTGAGGCTGGTCATCGGGTTCTGGAAGATCATGCTGGCGGCGGTTCCGCGCATCCGGCGCATCTCCTCGTCCGGCAGCTTCAAGATGTCGCGCCCCTCGAACCACGCCTCGCCCGCGGTGATGAAGCCGGGCGGCGAAGGGACGAGGCGAAGGATGCTGCGGCACAGGACGGACTTGCCGCTGCCGGACTCGCCCACGATCCCAAGCG
>Ga0299907_10002383_pt1 | contig 11541 bp, 12 predicted proteins | sample RVTome_16_FD_198680 | JGI IMG/M metagenome (GOLD analysis project Ga0299907, IMG submission 198680) | Soil microbial communities from uranium-contaminated site in the Upper Colorado River Basin, Wyoming, United States - RVT152D67 (version 2) ...
GGGGCGCCTGAGCGGCGGGGTAACTGGCGCGGCCCGAGGACAGCAAGAAAAGCACCTCCCAGGTGCATTTGCTGCTGGCCCTCCGCAAAGCACTGCGTTCTCCCGCGGCGGCGCGGCGCTACGAGCTCGGTTCAGGCCACCGAGGCGACGGCGTCGGGGCGGATCAGGGCGGCGTTGCCCTGACGGGCGCGGGCCGCGGCCCATTCGGCGGTGTCGGGGTCGTCAGTGAGGTAGACGACCTGGCTGGCTTCGCCGAGCCGGGCCAGGAGGTCGAGGAGCCGCCACTTGTCGTGGCGGGGGAATCCGGCCAGGGCGTCGTCGACCACGATGGGGACGGGTTCGGCTTCGGGCCCGACCCGGCGGGCCTGGGCGAAGCGGCCGAGAAGGACCATCTCGGACTCCTCGAAGGACAGCAGCCGGGACCCGGCGCCGGAGCTGGCCTCCAGGATGTCGACCCGGCGGGCCAGAGCGTCCCGGCGGTCGGCCAGGCGCTTCACGTCGGGCAGGGACCGCTCGACGGCGTCCGCCTCCGCCGCCACCCGGGCCCGGTCCTCGGCCAGGCGGGCGGTGTCGGGCAGGGGGGCGTCGCTCAGCAGCGGTGCCTCGTCCCAGTCGGGACGGGAGTAACGGGCCAGCTCGGCCCGGACGGCACCCAGTTCGGCTTCGACCGCTTGGGGATCCCGGGTGGTCCGGGGGGCCTCCACGGCGGCGGCTGCGTCGGCTGCCTTGGCGGTGACCGCCACCACCCGGACGGCGAGGCTGTCGGGGCCGGGGAACCCGGCGGCGACCATGGCCGACTCGAGCTCCGACTCGGCCTGCTGGTAGGCGGCTTCGGCCGCCTCCAGGACGGCCTGGAGCCGGGCGTGGCGGGCTTCGGAGACGATGGCGTCCACTTCGGAGATGGCGTGCTCGGGCTCGACGTCGAAGGGCGCGCAGGCCTCCATGAGGGCGGCCCGGGACTCGGCGTAGGCCGGTTCGACCACCTCGGCCAGTTCCTGGCGGAGGGCCTCGGTGGCGTCGAGGTCGGAGCCGGCGGCGGCCAGGTGGCCGGCGTAGCGCTCCACTTCCTGGCGGGCGGCGAGGGCGGCGGCGGGGTCCACGTCCCCGGCCAGTTCGCTCCAGGCGGCGGCGGCCAGCTGTGCCTCGAGCTCGGCCACCCGCAGGGCCTCGAGCGCGTCGGGCTCGAGAAGCACGTCGATCCGGCGCATCTGGAAGGACAACCAGGAGACGAAGCCGGCCTTGGTCAGGATGGCGTGCTCCTGCTCGCAGGCCTTGGCCAGCCGCCGCCGGGCGGCCCTTCCCAGGCCGGGGACCTTGGCGGCGGACACTTCCCGTTCGGCCAGCTCGACGGCCTCATGGGCGGCCTCCAGCTCGCCGGCGATGTCACGGTGCTGGCCCGTGCCACCGAGGCCCATGGACAGCTGGGCGGCCCGGGCCTTGACGGTCTGGAGCTTCTCCGCCCGGGGCCAGAGATCCGGGTGATTGATGCGGGCCAGGGACAGGACCCAGGGCGCGGAGGGGGTGGGCAGCTCGGAGTCGGTGCCCTCGTTGAGCTGGGCCACCAGCTGGGCCCGGCGGTGGGCGGCGGCCAGGTAGGCGCTGTGGAGCGCGGTCAGGCCGGCCGGCATGTCGATCGGCATCTCGAGAGCGTGGGCCAGCGCCCGGGCGTCGAGGCGGCGGCGCTCACCGAAGGCGGTTCGGGCCGAGGTCAGGTTGTCCCGGGCGGCCTGCCACGTCTTGGCTACGCGGGCGGCGGCCAGCGCGGCCTCGGCGGCCAGGCGGTCGGCCGGTTGGTGGCCGTTCAGCTGGGCGAACTCGGCCTCGAGACGGTGCAGGGTATGGGCGGCCTGGCCGTGGCGACGCCGATCGAGCTCCTCGTCAAAATTGTGGATCTGATGGTCGAGCTCTTCCTGGCGGGCCCGGAGCTCGGCGACCTTGCTCTGCGCGGCCCGCACCTCGTCGTACTCGGCCTGGACCCGGGCCAGGACGTCACGGGCTTCGGTGATCTCGGCGCTGGCGACGGCGACTTGTCCGTCCGCCTCGCCGGTGTCGTCCCGTTCGAGGGTGCTCTGTTCGAGGAGCATGATGGCGGCGGCGTCGTCGGCCTCGAGCCCCAGGAGGGCGAGGACGTCGACGCTGGAGCCTTCGCCCAGAGAGGCGAGGAGGTCCTCGCCGGTGTCGAGGTCGGTCAGGGTGACCTGCCCCCGGCCATCGCGCGCCAGACGCACCCGGCTGCCGGAGCCGTCCACGAAGACCAGAGTGGCGGCGGCGGCGTGGGGCCCACCTCGCAGGACGTCCAGGGTGCGCTCGGCCCAGGGCCCGCGCCGCGCGGCACCGAGGCCGCTCACGACCGTGAGCGTCCGGTGAAAGGGCACGGTGACCGCAAGGCCGTCGACCCGGTAAGCCAGCTCCTCGAAGCGCATAAGTTGGGTTTCGGCTCCCCTACGAAGATGTTCTCTGCGAAAGGAGATATCGGCACCCTCGTAGGCTTTCTGGAGCGGGGTATGCGAGGGTTTTAGGACAAACGAGCGGTGCGCGGCTTATGGGCGTCTGGGACGGAAAGATCGTCATTGTCGGACCGGGGGCTGACATCGATGCGCTGGCCGGCGCCCGGGCGGCGGTGGTGGCGGGTCCTGACGCCGGCGCGGTGGGCGCGGCGGTCGACCGATGGGAGGCACGGGGGATGCGGGCCTGCGGCTTCGTGGGGCCGCCCGACGAGGACGCCGTCCTCCAGATGGCGGCCGAGCTGTTCCCAGGCTCCGAGGTGGTGCTGGACCCGTCAGTTTGAATCGGGTTGTGTCAGTTTGCGGTGGTGGCGCAGACGCCGCAGGTGCCGAAGAAATCGAGCCGGTGGTTCCGCACCGAGAAGCGGTGCCGGCGCCGGATGGAGCGCATGGCGTCGTCCACGGCCCGCTCCAGGTCGGGGAGGCCCGGGCCCTCGAAATCCTCGACCGCGCCGCACTCGACGCACACCAGATGGTGGTGGTGGCGGGCGAGCTCCTCGGTCAGCTCGAACCGGGCGAAGCCCTCCTCGAACTCGAGGCGCACGAGGACGTTGGCGATGACCAGGTCGGAAACGATCCGGTAGAGCGATGACAGCGGCACCCGGACCTCCCGGGCCCGGTCCTGGAGCTCCTGCATCGACAGCGGGGCCCGGGCCGCCTCGAAGATGTCGACCACCGCCCGGCGCCCGGGTGTCCACCGCAGCCCGGACCGGGCCATGCGGTGCCCGATCTCCTCGATCAGCGCATTGGGTTCCACCAGCGGCGATGGTAGCGACGGCGTCAGGTTCCCACGAGCGTGAGGTCGATCACCGGGCCCTCGGATGAGCTGATGGACGCCCACAGGGAGAGGCAGTCCCGGGACCGTTGCATGACAGTCCCGTCGGCCGTGGCGTCCATGAATCTGGACAGGCACCACGCCAGCTCGGCGGCGAGGTCCTCGGCCGTCACTCCCGGCCTCATCCCAGTCTTCTCCACCGCAACCAACTCGGACCGCTCCCGTCTCCGGGTCCCAGTCTTGCGCTGATCTGACGGCAACAATTCCCAGGTACAGCGGTCGAGAAACAGGATTTCTGCCCATGGATGCTGACCCGGTCACGATCTCCCTGGAGCGCTGGACCGGCCCCTGGCCGGACGACGATCCGGACGCCAACTTCAAGGCTGACGTGGCCCTGCACGCCACCCTCGACCCGCTGGCTACCATCCGCCAGCTGAGCGCCGGGACGGATGTGCCGGTCGGGGCCATCGTGCACTACGTCCTGGCCCGCTGGGCCAGCGAGCCCTCCGCCGGCCTGCTCGAGCTCGGGCCGACCATGGCCCGCCGCCTGGCCGAGGTGTGCGACCGGGCCGAGGCCGAAGGCACCACCGGCGCCCGCCTGGCTGCCTACGACCAGCTCCGCCAGATGTTGTCCTGGCTGCGCCTCGGTCTGGAGGAGCCCCCCGGGACCGCCCCCGCCGATTCCCTGTGACATTCCTGCGCCCCGTGGGGGCAGAAACGTCACAGGGAATGGAGGACCTCGCACCAACAGAGCCCGGATCGAAGGCGGGAGGGGTTCTGCTAGCCTGGTCGGTGCGCCGCGGGGTGGAGCAGTCTGGTAGCTCGTCGGGCTCATAACCCGAAGGTCGAGGGTTCAAATCCCTCCCCCGCCACCATTTAGAACCGCAGGTCAGGCCCCGGATTCAGGTCCGGGGCCTTCTGCTGTCCGTGGTCGTGTCAAACCTGGGTCAAACGGGCGCAGCCGGATGTATGAGCTGCCGCCGTGGCAGTCGCTTGCCGGAATGTGGCATCGAAGGCGGTCGCAAAGGCTTGGCGGTCTCAGCCTGTCGGGCAGCCATCGGGCCTGGCGTAGCACCGTAGCGGCGGCTCGGCATCGACCTTGCGCCACGCCATGCCGAGCTGTCGGGCAGCGTTCTCATACATCACGTACTCACGGCCGGCGGCCTCGGTAGCGGTGACGCCGGGCATGAAGTCCTTCGCGCAAGCGGCCCGATCGAAACGGGCCGGGTCGAAACGGCCGTCGTCGGTCAGAGCATCGGTGATGACGGCGTAGACGACGGCGTCGAAGACCATCTGCACGTGCTCGGGGAACCGGGTGGGGCAGAGGGAGTCGATCGGGACGTTGACGGCCCCCTCGATCTCGGACACGGAGGTCGGGAACTGGGGGAAGGCGAGGTGGTCGGACCGGGTGTAGATGCTCATGTAGTGGATCTCGCCTGGGCTTTCGTCCTCGGAGTTGAGGGCGCCGACGAACTCTGAGTCCCTGGCCAACTGCCAGGCGGCTGGGACGCATCGTCCGTCGGCGCACAGGATCTTCGACAGATCGGACCCCCGGTTGACGCCGACCAAGGACACGAGGTCGTCAACCGCCGCTCGGACATCCGGCCACCAGCGCACCACCCAGCGGGCGGCAAGCGGTCCCAGGGATACGGCCATCACGTCGACCTTGGATTCGAAGCGGTCGGCCATCGCCCGGATGGCGTGGACCACGTACTCCGCCTCTCGCTGGATGTCCGCCATGGCTCGGTCGGGCAGATCGACGGTGCAGACGTCGTAGCCCTCGGCGAGCAGCGCCGGCACCCAAGACCAGTCAAACGTTTCCGCCCCCGTGGAGGTCAGGCCGTGGACCAGCAGTACCGGTTCGTGCCCGGCGGGCTTGTCCGTCTCGTGGCAACGCAGGGCATCGGCCATTTGCTGGGTAGGTTCGAGCAGCATTGGGCCGGTGTTCGGCGACAGTGCGCTCGTCGGAACCGCACCCGACCACAGCGCGGCCGCCATGGCAACCGCGAAGGCCGCGAAGCGAGAATTGAATCCCATGGTCCGCCCCCTCCAACTTGACTAGGGATACAGAAAGAGATCGGGGAAACCGATGGCCAGCTCGGGCCGGTCGCCACCGACGGTCAGCAGGCCGAGGGCGATCGCCGCCGACACGCGAAGCCGGCCGCTGCCGACCATCAGCAACGCCACCGGGTCCGCCGAGATCGTGGCGTCGACCGCTCCCGAGGCGGCGTCCTCCAAGCGGTACTCCCCGTCGACGAAACGCACGGTAAAAGCAGGCCCGTCCCGCAGGTCGATTCTGTACCCGGCGGTCAACCCTCTCGTCCTCTGTTCGTCAGCGACGAGACCAAAGCACGGCCCGTATCCGTACAGGACCAGCTGGGCGTGCATCGGGTCGATGGGCCACGGCGCCGCCACGGCGGTCGCGATGTCATAACCGTGGAGAATCAACTCTCCGAGATAGACGCAGACAAGGGCATCGAGGTTGAGGGGCAAGCCACAGTGAAAGGTCACCGTCTGCGTCGCCGGCCGGCCGGTGGCCTCGTCGAGGAACCGGTCCACAGTGTCGGCGACCAGGGCGGCGACCTTGTCTGGATCGGTCTCGGCCACGTCGGTGATGCGCCGGTCGTTGTCCCAAGCCACGTGGTCACGAGCCACGCTCAGCCGCGGCGAGGGCATGCCCACGGCGATGTCCTGGTACATGGCGGCGAAGTTCACGAGATGGACGGCAGCCTCACGGACGGACCAGGTGGCCCCGGGGATCCGGGCCTCCAGATGGGGAAGACCCCCGAGCAGATCGGTCGTCCGAGAGGAGACTTCGGCGACGGCCGAGCGGGCAAGGCTGAGAACCGTCTCGGGTTCCATGGCGATTCTTCTTTCGTCTGGATCGGTAATTGCAGGCAGCATGCCAGTCGGCGCTCGCGCCGCACTCGCGGGCCGCTGTCGCCGCCTGAGGGTCGGCCTGTTCGCGTGTCGTTCGGATAACTAGGCTCGGGTCGTGGGAGGGACCCCAGGACAAGCATGAGGCCGGTCCAAGACCGTCCCCTCGAGTTCCGCCTACTCGGGCCCTTCGAGGTGGCCGCCGCGGGACGGCCAATCGAGATCGGCAGTCCGAAGCAGCGGGCCCTGCTCGCCACCCTCGCCCTCCACCACAACCAGGTCGTCCCAGTCGACGTCCTCGCCGAGGCGCTGTGGGGCGACCGGCTCCCAGCCAGCGTCCCAGCCGCGGTCCAGACCCTCGTCTACCGGCTGCGCCGGGTCCTGGGCGACCAGGCCGGCGCCGACGGGCTCCTGCGGGGCGGCGGCGAGGGCTACCTCCTCGAGACCGACGCCGGGTGCGTCGACATCTGCCGCTTCGACACCCTCGTGGCTGAGGCCCGCAAGGCCATGGCCGCGGGCGAAATCGAGACGGCCGCCCAGGGATTTCGCGAATCGCTGTCGCTGTGGCGGGGACCGGCCCTCGCCGGGCTGACCGAGTGCGACTTCGCCCGAGGCCCGGCGGCGCGGCTCGAGGAGACCCGGCTCGAGGCCGTCGAGGAACTGGCCGAGGCTGAGCTGGCCGGTGACCACCCGGGCCCGGCGCTCGCTCTCCTGGAGCCGCACCTGCGTCAGCATCCCTTGCGGGAGCGGGCCTGGGGCCTGCTGATGGTGGGGCTTTACCGCCTCGAACGGCAGGCCGACGCCCTGCGGGCCTACCAGGATGTGCGCCGCATCCTGGCCGACGAGCTGGGCATCGAACCGAACCCGACCCTACGATCGCTGGAGCGCCAGATCCTGCGCCAGAGCCCCGACCTGGACGCTCCCCCCCGCCTGCCGGTCCGGCCCGTTGAAGTGGACGCCGCGCCGGATCCGGAGCTCCCGTCCGCCTCTCCCGCCGTGACGTCGGTGGACCCAGCCCGGCACAACCTGCCGTCGGCGGTCACGCGGTTCGTGGGCCGGACGGCCGAACTTGACGACCTCCAGGCCCTCCTCGCCACGACCCGCTTGCTCACAATTACCGGCGTGGGAGGCGCCGGGAAGACACGGCTGGCTCTCGAACTGGCCACCCGGGTCCGTCCGCGTTTCCCCGACGGGGTCTGGCTCACGGAGCTCGCTCCTGTTCATGACGCCGCCTCGGTCTCCCTGGCCGTGCTCGACGCGCTGGGAATCCTCTCCGGCGGCTTGGGAGGCGAAGCGGCATCACCCGAGGACAGGCTCTCGGGCCACCTTCGATCGCGGCGCGTCCTCCTCGTCCTCGACAACTGCGAGCATCTGACCGACCCCGTCGCACAACTCGTCGACAGCGTCTTGGCCCGATGTCCGGATGTCACCGTGCTGACCACGAGCCGGGAGGTGCTCGGAACGGCCGGCGAGATGCCGTGGGTCGCTCCACCTCTCTCGCTCCCTCGCCCCGACGCCTCCCGAGCCGACGAGCTCGCCGGATCAGACGCCGTCGCCCTCTTTTGCGACCGGGCCCGGACCGCCCAGCCCGGCTTCGGACTCACCGACGACAACGCCGCCGTCGTCGCGCAGATCTCCCGGCGCCTCGACGGCATTCCTCTCGCCTTGGAGCTGGCCGCTGCCCGCGTGCGGGTCCTCGGGGCACACCAGGTCGGCGAACGGCTTGACGACCGTTTCCGGCTGCTGGTCGGCGGGCCTCGTACCGCCGCCTCCCGACACCGGACGCTGCGGGCGACGATGGACTGGAGCTACGAGCTCCTGCTCCTCCCCGAGCGGGCGCTGTTGCGGCGGTTGTCAGTGTTCCCCCAGAGCTTCGACCTGGCCGCCGCCGAGGCGGTCGGCGCCGAGGAGGCGGCTGAACCCGGTGACGACGTCGTCGACCTCCTCGGCCGTCTCGTCGACAAATCGCTGGTTGTCGTGGACTCCGAAGCCGAGGCCGTTCGCTACCGGCTCCTCGAAACCGTTCGCCAATACGGACTGGAACGGCTCGCGGAGGCGGGCGAGGAGGAAACAAGCCGCCGCCGCCACCGGGACTTCTTCCTGGCGTTGGCGGAGGCGGCGTCCGTCGAAATCGTCTCCACGCCGTGGATCCTCAGGGCCGATGCGGATCATGAGAATCTTCTGGCCGCCGTCGATTGGTCGCTCTCCCACGACGAATCCGACGCGGCGCAGCGAATCATTGTCCCGCTGTGGCGGTACTGGTGGTTCACCGGTCGTCTGGGAGCGGCGACCGCCCGCTTGGAACGGGCGTTGGCCGGCCCCGAGAGCCGCCCGACGTTCGCCCGGATCGAATGCCTTGTCGCACTGCAACAGGCGCTCATCGACGCACCCGAGGGGGACGTCAAGCGCGCCGCTACCCTGGGCGCCGAAGCACTCGACCTCGCATTGGCCGGTGACGACTGGAGGGCGGCCGCCGACGCCCACTTCTACCGCGGACAGGCGAGCCATCTTCGCGGTGACGTCCCCGCGGCCCGTCACCACCTGGAAACGGCACTGGCGCTCGGCGTCGAGCACCACGACGTGGTGTTCGTTCCGTGGTCTCACCTGGAGCTGGGGTGGGCGGCGCTGGCCGGCGGAGACCTCACCGAGGCGAGAGAGCAGTTCGAGCGGGCCCTTGCCGAGCCAACCCGAGTCAATGACGTGCTCAGCTCCCACGTGCTCGGGGCGCTGGCGCCCCTCATGGCTCAGTTGGGGAAACTCGATCGGGCCGAGGCCATGGGCGAGGAGGCCGTGCGGCTTGCCCGCGGGCTTCCGCTGCGTTCGCTTCTGGCCATGGCGCTCACTCGGGCCGCACAGGCTGCCGTGCTGTCCGACCGGCCGGCCCGGGCGGCGGAGGTTCTCCGGGAGTTACTGGCGCTCCTCCGAGATCTCGGCGCACGGCGCTGGGTCGCCGACGCCCTCGAAGCCGCCGCCCTGGTGCTCCGAGCCAATGGCGCCGTCGACGCCGCAACCGAGGTCCTAGCGGCAACGCGACCGCTCCGGGGCATCCTGGGCGAGAGGGAATCAGATTTGCCGGCTCTTGCGGCCCGCATCGAAGCCTGCCGAACCGAAGACCGACCCGCCCTCGACCAGACCGCCTTGGAGCGCGCGCCTAATGCCGACAATGCAGTCCGTGAAGCCCTCACTCGGGCCCTTCGACATCTGGGAGGCCGTTGATCCCCTCGGGACGGGACCGAAGTCGGCGGCGGAAGAGGAAACGCCCCGGCTGACGCCGGGGCGCTGCCGCACCGCTGCTTCGCAGCGGCTTGCCCTCACGACTGAGGGGTTGGGCCGGTTACAAGAGCGGCGATGAGGGCGGCCGCTTCAGCTTGCATGCCGGGGAGGACGTGGGCGTACTGCTTCAGGGTGAAGGCGGGGTTCTCGTGGCCAAGCCGCTCGCTGATCACCTTCACCGGTATTCCGGCTCGCAAGGCGATGGTGGCATGCGTGTGGCGGAGGTCATGAAGCCGGATGCGAGGAAGCCCCGAGCGACGAACCTGAGCGTCAAAGGCCTGGGTGAAGGAGTCAGGGTGAATCAGCGACCCATCTTCTCGGCGGAAGACAAGGTCGCTCTCCTCATAGCCAGGACCCCAGTCGTCACGTTCTCGAGCTTGCCGGATGAGGTGAGCACGGAGCTGCTCGACCGTGCCAGGGTCGAGGTCGACCACGCGGGCTTGGTGCGTCTTCGGTGTTGAATCGTGAACCTCGTAAGCGACTGAAACGAGAGTGTGGCGGATGGCGATCCGACCGGCGCCGAGGTCGACATCGTGCCAGCGGAGGCCCAGCCCTTCGCCTCGGCGCATGCCGGTCATTGCCGCCATATGGAAGGCAGCCTGTAGCGGGTGGCCCTCGACCTGCGCCAGGAACTCCGCCAGCTGGACCGCATCCCAGACCCGCATCTCCCTCTGACGGCTCACCCTCGGCTTCGGCGGGCGTGCTCGGTCAGCAGGGTTGGTCTGGAGAAGGCCGCTGTCGACCGCGTCGGCGAGGACCTTGTGCAAGGTGGCGTGCACATATCGCACCGTCTTCGGGGCCAAGCCGCCACCGGCCCGGGTTTGCTTTCCGGCGGCCATCAAATCGGCGTAGAGGCCGTTGAGCACAAGCGGGGTGATCTGCCGGAGGGTGCGGCTGCCGAGCACCGGCAGCACATGGAGCCGGAGGTTGCGCATGTAGGAGTCCCACGTGCTCGGCTTCACTTGGGAGCGCATGGTAGGGAGCCAGCTCGACTCCACCCATTCATGGAGAGCCACCTTCGACGGCTCGATATAGAGCCCGGAATGCATCTCGTTGGCCAGCCTGGCCCTTGCGACCTCCGCCTCCTTTCTCGTGCGAAAGCCGCCGTGCCACTTCTGCCGGCGCCGCCCATCGGGACCTCGGGTCAGATCGACTACGACATACCAAGTCGTGGTCTGGCGACCATCCTTGGTGGCCCGAACTCGCTTGTGGATGTGACCTTGCATGGTCGGCTGCCCCGGTCAGGCGGCCACGGGGGCGCCGAGCCACTCCAGCAGGGCCGGCACCGGCACGAGCAGGCGGCGGCCCAAGCGCCGGGTCGGCAGTTCACCCCGCCGAGCCGCTTCATACGCGGCGCTCCGGCCCAGTCCGAGCAGGTGAGCAACCTCCTCGATGGAAACCGTGACTTTCCCCTGGAGCGCGGCGAGCGGAGGATCGAGCGTCGTAACCTCGGTCATGTCGGGACCTCCTCGTAGGTCTCGGCCGGGCCCCGGGGTGTTCACGCACCGCCGGGGCCACTATGTCTATAGCTGTAGACTAGTCTATCGCCTCGGCATTGTCAACAGGTATAGACTGAGCATCATGAGCCCGCTTGTGCAGACCGAGGACCTCATCGACGCGAGGGGAGTGGCGGAGATCCTCGGACTCGCCCAGCCGAACAGCGTGAGCCTCTATCAGCGGCGCTACCCCGACATGCCGAGGCCGGTGGTCAACCTCGGCCCGAAGCGACCACTCCTGTGGCTCCGACCCGAGATCGAGGCGTGGGCTCGGCAGCGACCCAAGCCTTCCAGGACCGCACGGTCCTATCATTAGGTCATGGCTGTCGATCCGATCGACCTCGATCCCGAGTTCCGCGAGCTGGTGGCTCGGGCGCGGCGGAGGGCCGAGGAAGCAGGGGAGCTGCGGCCGCCCGGACGAGGTCCCTTACGCACGTCGATCTCACCGGAGGTTGCCGAGGCGATCATGGAACTGCTTCGGGATGGCACCTATGCCGCCGCCGTAGCGCGGATTGGCGCCGAAGACCCCGACCTCGCTGACGAGTAGCGCCGGCTTCGGAGTGATCGTCGTCGACGACCACACCTTGTTCGCTGTCCTGGCGAAGCAGGCCGCTCC
>Ga0299907_10002385_pt1 | contig 11540 bp, 11 predicted proteins | sample RVTome_16_FD_198680 | JGI IMG/M metagenome (GOLD analysis project Ga0299907, IMG submission 198680) | Soil microbial communities from uranium-contaminated site in the Upper Colorado River Basin, Wyoming, United States - RVT152D67 (version 2) ...
GCGAAGCGGTGGCATGGATCTTTCTTTTCTCCCTCGTGGGGAACTCTAACGTAGTTCGAACACCGGCGAAGGTCGCATGAGCCGCGGAAAGGTCAGGCTAGCACCGCGGTCCGGCCCCCGTCGACGCTCCGGCTCCCTGAGCAGGTCAAACGCTCCGGAGACGCACGACATTCCTCGCAGTCTCTATCGGGCGAAGCTGAGGCGGGCCTGAGCGCTCGTTCTCAGCCGGCCCGGCCGAGAACGGTGATCCGGACGCCCTGCCCCTCGCGCAAGCCGAGTGTCTGCACGACGTCCATCGGAACAAGCAGTCCGGGCGTTCGGAGCGACCCGTGCACCTTGCCGGTGAACTCTTGGCCCCTCATCGAGGCGCGAAGGGTGTCCCCCGGCCGGAGGCCGAGGTCGCTCACCACTTCGGCGGCGATCGGGACCCGCGCGTACGGGCTCTTGTTGTGCATCGTCATCTCGAGGGTCGCTCGGAACATCCTTGCCATCTGCGCTGCTCAGCCCCTTAGTCCTCGTAAAGGTGGGGCTTGAGTGTACCCACGTAGCTCAGATTCCGGTAACGCTCGCCGTAATCCAGGCCGTAGCCGACCACGAACACCGGCGGCAGGGAGAAACCGTGATACCGGACTTCGAGCTCGACCTTCTGGACCTCGGGTTTCGACAGGAGTGCGCACACCTCGATCGTGGCGGGACGGCGACCCTTCAGATTCTTCATGAGATACGACAGCGTCAGGCCCGAGTCGATGATGTCCTCGACGATCAGGACGTCGCGACCCGAGATATCGAGGTCGAGGTCCTTCATGATCCGCACGACCCCGCTCGTCTTGGTCGCCGACCCGTAGGACGAGACCGCCATGAAGTCGAGCTCGAGCGGGATGGTGATGTGCCGCGCGAGGTCGCTCATCAGCATGAAGGCGCCCTTCAAGACGCCGACGAGGAGCAAGTCGCGACCGCGGTAGTCCTCCGATATCTGCTTGCCGAGTTCGCCCACCTTCGACTGGATCTCGTCATCCGTTACGAGGATCCGATCGATGTCCGCGTTGAGCTCCGTCACTTCTCCCCCTCCTGCTCTAGCTCGAGCCACAGGAACCGTCGCGTTCTGGCGGTGACCTTGAACCGGTCGTCCGGCCGGTGACCCACCACCCACGCGATGTCGGCGCCGGAGGCGACCAGGACGACCCGATCACGCTCGGAGCGCGGCACCTTCGCGTCGGTGAAGAAGTCCCCGAGCCTTTTGTCTCCACGCATGCCGAGCGGACGGAACCGGTCGCCGCGTCGCGGAGAGCGTGCGACGAGCGGCGGACGGGTCCGGGCCGCGTCGAGGACGCAGACACGCCGGCCGTCGGGCCACGCCCGCGGCGGCTGGGTCTCGATCCACGTTCGCATGCGCATCGACCAGGGGGGAAGGTCGGTGACACCGGGGAGCGTGATCGTGACCGGCCCGGAGGGTTCCGGATCGGGCGTCGCGCGCCCGACGAGCAGGGAACCATACGAAAGGGTCGCATTCAAGGCTGACGGCAGCGTGACTTGGTCGCCGGTCGCCCCTTCCCGGCAAAGCCGCAGGACGCGATCGGTGTGCTCGGCATCGAGGAAGACGGCGCGTCGCAGGACCCGGCGCTGCAGCGCGACGGGAAGGGCGAGCAGCCGGTCGACCGCGAAGCGCACCCCGCCCGGGACGATCTCGGGCTCGAGCGCCCCGGCCGCCAGCTCATCGAGGAGCGCGTCCTCGTCGCGCGCCAGGTCGGCGAGCCGCGAGAGCGCCTCGGGCGTCCGGACGTTGAACCGGTCCATGAGGAACGGCAGCAGCTCGGCGCGGACGACGTTGCGGGTGAACGTGGTATCGGTGTTGGTGGGGTCGCGCCGCGGCCCGAGTCGCAACGCGCGACAGAAGCGCTCGGTGTCGTCGCGCCGCAGGGTGATGAGCGGCCGTATCACCCGGCCGCGCACGGGCGGGATCCCGCCGAGCCCGTGCGTCCCCGTGCCGGCCAGCACGCGCATGAGCACGGTCTCGGCCTGATCGTCGAGCGTGTGACCTGTCGCGATCGTTGCGGCGCCCAGCGAGTCGGCAACCTCTTCCAGGAAGGCGTAGCGGCGATCGCGTGCGGCTTCCTCGGGCGAGCGGCCCTTCGGGACGAAGTTCGCGTCGGCGGCGCGAACCGTTGCGGGAAGACCGAGCCGTGCGGCTGCTCGCGCCACGAACGCGGCGTCGGCAGCGGATCCCTCACGCAGCCGGTGGTCGAAGTGGGCGACGTGTAGCTCCAGATCGAGCGCCGGTCGAAGTCGAGCCAGCGCGTGCAGCAGACAGAGGGAATCGGGGCCCCCGCTGACGGCAACGACGACCGACTCTCCCCCCTTGAGCATGCCGCGTTGCGCGATCGTGGACCGGACGCGGGCGACGATCTCGCGAACCGCCCGCGGCTCGGTCACTTTCTCAGCTCTTGGCCGGCGGTTGCTCGCGGAGGACGCGCGCGAGCCAGGCCTGGGCGTCGGTCAGCTCATCGGCCGTCGGCAGGTTCTCGGCGCGTTCCCACACCAGATTCACTCCGTGCATCCCCGCGGAAGCCTCCACGGCCGCCACGAACGTCTCGCCCTGTGAGTACTGGGCGTACTTCATGTCGAGGCCCATCGCCCGCTGCAGCGTTCGCTCCGCCATGTTGGTGTTCTCACGTTTCGTCGTGAGCGCCTCTTTCATCTCCGCGAACGTCGGGATGTGCTCGGCGCCGACGCGATCCATGACGAAGTTGCCGTGACCTTCGACGACGGTCATGAGCGATTGCATGGATGCCACGACCTCCCGCTGGGCCGGCGTAAGGAAGAGGGTCAGGAGATTCGCGCTCTTCCACGCTTGCGGGCCCTTCGCGATGAGCGATCGGATGTTTTCGATCGCTTCGCGGATGCGCTTCGCGTCGAGCTCCGCCGTCGACAGATACTTCTCGATGAGACCCGCGACGTGATCGCGGAGCCACGGGACGGCGACGAACTGGGTGCGGTGCGTCACTTCGTGGAGCGCGATCCAGAGACGGAAATCTTCGGGGTGGAAACGCCATCGCCGCTCCGCGGCCACGATGTTCGGGCCGACGAAGTACACCTTGCCGGCGCCTCCGGTCGCGAGTAGCAAGTCGTACTGGCCGAGGACCTTCTGCGAGAGATAGCCGAGGAGCAGCCCTACCTGGAAACCGATCGCGCTACGGCCCAGCCGCCCGCCCGCCTTCATCCCACCGAACCGCTCGGCGAGCGGGTGCAGCATCGCGCGGAAACCGTCGACGTTTGCATTGATCCAGCCGGCCCGGTCGACGACGACGGGCGCGCCGGCCGGCTCTCCGGGACGCAATCCGGTGAACTCGGTGACCAAGCCGTCGGCGACGCGCACGAACTCCTTGAAGTCCCCGCGGACCTTGGCTCGGTCGGCTGCGGTCACCTCGGGGCCGTTGCCTGCCACCACGCGCGCTACACGGGAAGCGAGTCCCCAGTCGGCGACCTCAGCGGGCGGCATACAAGGTCACACGCTACCGCGTGCGGAAGGTGGCCGTGAGGGAGGCGCTCAGGAAGAGGCTTGCGGCGGAACGGCAGGGCGCTCGGTGCGGCGGAATCCGGGAGCCTGCACCAGATAGCCCACGATCGTGAGGATCAGCGTCAGTGACGCGATCGCGATGGTTGCGATGGCCATGTAGAACGTCCACGACTTCGAAGGTGCCGGGTTGGGCAGCAGGCTCGGCGTTCCGGTGGGCGTGGGGCTCTGGGCGAACGCCGGAGCGGCCGTCAGCACGAACGTGACGACCGCGACCCCGACACTCCGTACGAATGAGCCCGCCAAAGCGCCGAAATGCTACCACAGCCCCTCCCGAGCTCCCGGTGTTCCCGAACGCACGAGCCTGGTCGGGGGCCACGCGCGGCGCGCACGACCGCACAGCCGGTGGAACGAGGGCACGAAGTCGCCGAGAACTCGCGGGATTCCCCGAAAAAACGTGCGTTTCGAGGGTTTAACTATTGCAACCGCGGTGTTAAACTCTAGCTAGCACCCAGAGGAGGAGTTCTCATGAACGAGGCTCGAATGACGTGGCAGGAGGAAGGTTCCTGTCGCGGCGTCGACCCCGAGGTTTTCTTCCCGATCTCAGACGACGAGGCGTGGCGCGCCAGGGAGATCTGCACCGCGTGCGCCGTCAAGACGGATTGCCTCGCGTTCTCGCTGCAGAACCGTGAACGGTACGGTGTCTGGGGCGGGGTTACGGAACGCGAACGCCAGGAGATGTTCCGCCGTGGTGTCGCGCAACGTGTGCTTGCCGAAGCGCTCCAGCGCGCCGGCTAGCAACGAGTAGTTCTCCACCGCCGCAATCAAGCGGCGCGTTGATCCTCACCCTCGCCACCGTCGATGAGCATGCGCATATCCCACGCATGCGTGCGTTTCTTGCAGGAAGGGCCGCCGGCATGGCGAGCGTTGGATGATGGGTGGAGCCGGAGGGGAGATTTGAACTCCCGACCTGCCGCTTACGAGGCGGCTGCTCTGCCCCTGAGCTACTCCGGCGGAGAAACGGGGGCCATGGTAGCACGCGATTTTGCGGCCCCCGGATCGATCCGTCGCCCTTCCTCTTCGAGGATCCGCAACGCGATCCGGGGCTGCCGAACGAGGAGCGGACGGAAGTCGCTCCGCAAGATACCGAGGCACACCGTCCGGCCCGTGGCGACCACCGATGCGGTCCGCGGAGTCCCCTCGAGCAACGCGATCTCGCCGAAGAACTGACCCGATCCGAGGCGGTTCACCTCCGCGCCTTCCTGCAAAACGACGGCCTCGCCGGAGAGCAGCAGATAGAACCCAAGACCTTCCTCGCCTTCCGGAACGATCACGGCACCGTCCTCGAAGCTCACGATATGCGCCAGCGCAGCGATGTCGCGGAGGTCCTCGCCGGAACAGCCCGCGAACAACGGCACCTTCGCGAGCGCCCGCGCGGTGTCGTTGGGATCAAGCCGGATGAGCCGTCTTTCTGCCACTCTGCCTCCACGGTAAAGGTTCGACGCCGCCGGGGAAAATCCTTTGCTCGGCGCCTTCAGTGGGCGGGGAGCGCGCCGAGTCCGGCGAACAGTGCCTCGAGCGCGAGCCGCGGCGCCGCGTTGCGGTCGATGGCCAGCCGGGTGCGCTCGATGAGCTCGAGCGCGCGAAGCGCGGAAGACGGATCCGCGCGCAGGCGTGGCGCCGCGTCGTCGACCATGAGCTCCTCGCCGGCGCCCACTGCGCCGATCAAGCAGTCGCGGTAAGCCGTGGCGAGATCGTCGAGCGTGTAGAGATACGTGTCGAGCTCCGCGCGTCGCGCCTCGCGCTTCTGCCGGTCGGCGAGACGCTTGCGCTGCGACGCGGTTCCGCGCCCCTCGCCGATGAGCTCCGCCATGTCCTCGATCTCGCGCTCGTGCTGCGTTCGCAGCGCGGCGGCCGCGTCTTCGGCTTCGGCTCGGATCTCTTCGGCGGCGCGGATCGCTTCGGAGAGGTCGGCCGACGCGAGCCGCGCGAGAAGGCCCAGATGCGCGAGCCGTCGCGTCCCCGCCTCGGGGTCGAAGGCGAGCCGCAGCGCGCGGGCGAGATTGCCGCCGACGCGTGCGGCCCACGCGGCCCGCTCGGCGTCGAGGTTGTGCTGCTCCACGAGCACCTTGCGGATCGCCTGAGGTCCGAGGGGCACGAAGTCGATCCGGCGGCAGCGCGACACTACGGTCTCGGGAAGCCCCTGCGCGTCGGCGGTCACGAGGAGGAACACGACGCCGGCCGGCGGCTCCTCCAGAACCTTCAGCAAGGAGTTCGCGGCGTGCGGATTCATCTGTGCGGCGTCCTCGATGACGAAGACCTTCGCGGAGCCTTCGATCGCCGTCCGGTGGGCCTCGGGGATCACCCCTCGGTCGGTCGTCGAGCCCCGGATCTGATCGACGAGGATCTGCTGTCCCTCGGGGACGATGAGGTGCACGTCGGGATGCGCCCAGCGAAGCACCTTCGCGCACGACGAACACTCGCCGCATCCGACGCCGCCGGAGGCGCAGTTGAGCGCGGCGGCGAACGCGAGCGCCGCCGGCCGGCGACCGACCCCTTCGGGGCCCACGAAGAGCCACGCGTGGCCGGGGCTCCCCGAAGAGAGCGCCTCGCCGAGCGCGGTCACCGCGGCCTCTTGCCCGACAAGACGAGACCACATCTGCGGAAGCGCCGGACGCTCCGCCTTGGCAGCCATCAGATGTCTTCCCGCATGAACGGCAGTATCGCAGCCCTCACTTGGCGGTGAACCTCTTCGATCGAGCTTGCAGCGTCGATGACGGCGAAGCGGCTCGGGAACGAACGCGCGAGATGGATGTACGCCTCGCCGACCTTACGGTGGAACGCGACGTCCTCCTGCTCCATACGGTCGGGGTCGCCCTTCGTTCGCGCGAGGCCCGCCTCCGCGTCGAGGTGGAGCAGCAGGACGAGATCCGGAAGCATCTCGTCCGTCGCCCACGCGTTGAGTCGCATGACGTCATCCTCGCCCAGACCGCGAGCGATCCCCTGGTACGCGAGCGATGAGTCGAGGTAGCGGTCGCACAGCACGATCGATCCGGCCTCGAGCGCCGGCCGGATGACCTCGGAGACGTGTTGGGCTCGACTGGCGGCGTAGAGCAACGCTTCGGTCTTCGGATCCATCTCCTTACAGTCGGGGTCGAGCACCACGTGACGGACGCGCTCGGCGATGCGCGTGCCGCCGGGCTCCCGAGTGACGACCACTTTCCTTCCTTGTGCTTCGAGCACCTCGTACAGGAGCTTCACCTGCGTCGACTTCCCGCAACCTTCAACCCCCTCGAAGGCGAAGAAGAGACCCCGGCGCTCGCCGCCCGAGATCGGGCGTGGGCGGAACTGAAGTCCTTTGATGCGACCGCGAACCTTCCCGATGATGGCATTGGGACGCATCGCGCGGATCGCGGTTATCCCCGCCAGCATCAGGAACCCGCCGCCCGCCCACATCACGACGCGCACGCCGGCCAGGTCGATGATGTAGCCGCCGGCGTGCACCGTGTGATTGCCGATCGCCCCGGCGAGCAACGGCCAGCCGCCGAGCGCAACGAACAACGACAGCATGATCCCCGTGTAGAGCGTCGCGAACGTGCGGCCGCGGAGCCGGTCCTCGACGCGCTCCTGGAGCAGCGTGAAGATCGTGACCCACGCGACGCCGGCGCCGAACCCCACGAAGAGCGTCGCAGCGATCGCCGGAGCCATCGACGTCATCGAAGAAACGATGATCACGGAGAAACCGGAGAGGATCAGGCCCAGCGGGAAGATGCGTTCGCGAGAGACGCGGCGGGCGATCGCGCCGGCCGTGATCATCCCGCCGACGAGCCCGATACCGACGGCGACGATGAGGGCACCCCAGGCCGTCTGCGCGGCCGCCTTGGAGCCATCCACGATCCGCGAGGCGAAGATCGGGCCGAGCGCGATCACCGCCCCGCCGCCGGTGAAGGCGATCCATGCGCCGGTCACCAGCGTCCGGACCGTCCGGTCCGAGCGGACGAACCGCAGCCCCTCCGCGAAGTCGCGGAAGGCGTGGGCCGCGCCGAACTCCTCGGTCCGCGCGCGCTTGGCCTTCATGAGGTGCGACGGGAACGTGGCGACCATCGCGGCGGAGAAGAGGAATGTCAGGGCATCGACGAAGAACGCGAGCGACGTCGGGTGGTCCTTCAGCACGCTGAAGGCGCTGAAGTTGCTGCCGAGGACGCCGGCCAGCCCGCCGAGGCCGGCGACGAGCGCGCCGGCGATTGGGAACGTCCCGTAGGTGGTGATCAGCGAGAGCTGGTTCGCCGTCATCAGCTCGTGCCTGTCGACCAGGTTGGGGAGCGTCGCTTCCTTCGCCGGGGACCACAGGAGCGTGAGCATCTCCATCACCGCGGACACCAGGAACAGCGCCCAGAGGTGGCGGATCCACGGGAGCGACGCGATCAGCCCTGCGCGCGCGAGGTCGGCGGTGATCATCAGGCGCCGCCGGTCGAACCGGTCGGCGAGCACCCCGGCGAACGGCCCGAAGAACAGGCCCGGCACCACGCGGAACAGCAGCACACCGCCGACCGCGAACTCCGCGTTTCCTTCGGAAAGGTTCTGGACGAAGATCGTCAGGGCGAAGACGCCGAGCCAGTCCCCCAGGCTCGAAACGGTCGTGACCGCCCATAGCCGGCGGAAGTAGCGGCGCTTCAGCAGCGAGAGTAGGGAAGAAGGCTTCTCGCTCGGCGGGACGAGTTCGTGCTGCGTCGAGCGCTTCTCGGCTATGGCTTGGATCCTCCTGTCCGCCGGGGCCCCTCGCCCCTGCGGCCAGGGTAGCACTCAGGTTTCCGAGCCAGGCGCCTCTGAGGAGGCCTCGTTTTCGGCGGAAGGGGCCGCCCCTACACGGGTTTTCTCGAGGGCGTCGGCGGTCGCCGCCTCGATGGTCTCGCGCTCGAATGTGCGTTCGCAAGCCAAGCATTTCGCGCCCGACTCGGCGTCGGCCACGACCGGCCCTTTGCACTCCGGGCATGCTCCGATCGGCGGCTCCCAGATCGCGTAGTCGCAATCGGGATAGCGGTTGCACGACCAGAACGTACGCTTCCTCTTCGTCCGCTTGCGGACGACGCGGCCTTCCCTGCACTTCGGGCATACGATCTCGGGGCCTTCGACCTCGTCGAGATTCTTGGTGCCCTTGCACTTCGGATAGTCGGGACAGCCGAGGAACGCGCCGAACCGCCCCACACGCTTGAGCATCGGCTTGCCGCAGATCGGGCACGGGATGTCGGTCTGCTCGGGCTCGGGACGCCCCGGCTTGCCGTCGCCTCCTGCATCCTCGACCGCCATCCTTGCCTTGCAATCGGGGAACCGCTCGCACGACAGGAACCAGCCGTAGCGACCCCAGGTCTTCTTCATCTTGGCGCCTGTCTCGGCGCCGCACTCGGGGCAGACGATGTCGGTTGTCTCCATCGGGCGCTCGGCCTTCTCCTCGGCGCGCTCCGCGATCTCGGAGACCTCGTGGAAGAAAGTGCGAACGACCGGCTCCCAATCGAGCGCGCCCTCGGCGATCCTGTCGAGCTCCCCTTCCATCTCAACGGTGAACCCGAGGTCGACCACCTTCGGGTAGACGTCCGACAGGAAGTCGCACACGACGATGCCGAGCTCCGTCGGAACCAGCCGTTTCCGATCGGACTCCACGTACTTGCGGTCGTGCAGCGTCGACATGATCTGCGCGTAGGTCGACGGCCGGCCGATGCCGAGCTCCTCAAGCGCTTTCACGAGCGATGCCTCGGTGAAACGCGGGGGCGGCTCCGTGAAGTGCTGCGAGGGGGTCAGCTCGTTGAGCGCGAGCGACTGGCCCTGTTCGAGGTTGGGCAGCGCTCCTTCTTGCTCCTCTTCGGGCGTCGGATCGTCGCGACCCTCGCTGTAGACGCGCATGAAGCCGTCGAAGCGGACCGTCTGCCCGCTCGCGCGGAAGGTCCGTTCGCCGGCCGACACGTCGATCGACACGGCGTCGAAGATCGCCTGCGCCATCTGGGACGCAACGGCACGCTGCCAGATAAGGGTGTAGAGACGCGCCTGGTCCTTCTCGAGGTAGCTCGCGACCGAGTCGGGGTCGCGCAGCGCGGACGTGGGCCGGATGGCTTCGTGCGCCTCCTGCGCCCGCGACTGCTTCGACTTGAAGCGGCGCGGCTTGTCGAGCGCGTACTCCTTGCCGAAGCGATCCCGGACGACTTCGGAGATCTCGGTGAGGGCCTGATCCGCAACCTGCGGCGAGTCGGTTCGCATGTACGTGATCAAGCCGACCGATCCCTCGGTGCCGATCTCGACGCCTTCATAGAGCTGCTGGGCGACGACCATCGTCCGCTTCGCCGAGAAGCCGAGCTTGCGCGAGGCTTCCTGCTGGAGCGTCGAGGTGATGAACGGGGGCGCGGGGTTCCGGCGGCGTTCCTGACGCTTGACCTGCGCGACGCTCCACGACGCGTCGCGGACCTCGTCGACGACCGCTTGCGCCGTAGCTTCCTCGGGAAGCTCGAACTTCTCCTTCTCGAGGTACGGGTAACGCGCCGTGAACGTCTCACCCTTGTCGGTGGCGAGCAGCGCCTCGATCGTCCAGTACTCGCGCGGCTCGAACGCTTTGATCTCGCGCTCGCGATCCACGACGAGACGCAGCGCGGCCGACTGGACGCGACCCGCGGAGATGCCGCTGCGGACCTTGCGCCACAGGATGGGCGAGATGCGATAGCCGACGATGCGATCGACCGCGCGCCGGGCTTGCTGCGCGTTGACCAAGTTGTCGTCGATGTCGCGCGGGTTGGCGAACGCCTCACGGATCGCCGCCTGCGTGATCTCGGTGAAGGTCACGCGCCGGGCGCGCTCGGGCGCCAGCTTCGCGGCGTCGGCGATGTGCCATGCGATCGCCTCCCCCTCGCGGTCGTGGTCCGTCGCGAGGAAGACCGTCGGCGCGTCCTTGGCCTCCTTACGGAGGTCGGAGATGAACTTCTTCGCCTTCGTGATGACGTGATAGTCCATCTTGACGCCGCCGTTGACCTCGACGCCCAGCCCGGTTTTGGTCGACTTCGGCAGATCGCGGACGTGACCCATCGAGGCCACGACGTGGTAGTCCGGGCCCAAGTACTTGCCGATGGTCTTCGCCTTGGTCGGCGATTCGACTACGACGATGTTCTTCGCCATCAACTCTCCGAGAGGAAGCGGTGGGAACGAGGGGTATGGAAAAACCCCTCCGGGGCCGGGCTTGTAGCGCCGCGTTCGTTCCCTGTCAACTGCTGTGCCTGCGACCAGGGCAAACAACGCCGCCTGCACGGCTATCATTCCCGCACGATGGAAGCGTTCGTCGAGGGGTTCGCGAAGCACGGCTACCTGGCCGTTTTCCTCCTGATGCTGGCGGAGACGGTCTTCCCGCCGATCCCCTCCGAAGTGACGATGCCGTTCGCGGGGTTCCTCGCCTCGCCCGACCGCCCCCTCGACGCGATCCAGCTCAACTTCTTCGCGGTCGCGCTCGCCGGCGTGCTCGGCAACGTGGTCGGCTCGTGGTTCTGGTACGGGGTCGGCTGGAAGCTGGGCCGCGCGCCCCTCGATCGATATGGGAAGTTCGTCGGCGTCACATCCGCCGACATCGACAAGGTCGAGCTCTGGTGGTCCCGGCAAGGGACCAAGGCGGTCCTGTTCGGCCGCCTGATCCCGATGGTCCGCGCGTTCATCTCGCTGCCGGCCGGGATCGAGCGGATGCCCGCCGGCCGGTTCACCTTGTTCTCTGCCTTGGGGTTCTTGCCGTGGGTGTTCGCGCTGACGGCTGTTGGGTACCTGCTCGGCGAGAACTGGAACTCGATCGTCGGCGAGTTCAATCTCGCGAGCTACGTGATCGTGGGTCTGATCGTTGTCGCGGCCGCGGTGTTCCTCATCCGGCGGCGTCGGGCGGCGCGGACACGATCGGCGGAGTGACCTCGGGTCTCCGCGCCAGAGTCACGAGCAGCCACGCGTCGGCCGCGACGAACCACAGGACGGCACCCGAGTAGAAGCCGGAGTCCTCGAGCACCATCGACGCGAG
>Ga0299907_10002386_pt1 | contig 11540 bp, 7 predicted proteins | sample RVTome_16_FD_198680 | JGI IMG/M metagenome (GOLD analysis project Ga0299907, IMG submission 198680) | Soil microbial communities from uranium-contaminated site in the Upper Colorado River Basin, Wyoming, United States - RVT152D67 (version 2) ...
TTCTCCTCCCCGGCCGCGAACAGCGGCTGGAGGTTCGAGAGCCAGACGCCGTGGTGCAGGTGCACGACGTCGACGCGCGGGACCGTCGCGTCCGCGTACGTGAGGTTGGGCTTGAAGCGCGTGATCCAGCCGTCGCCGGGCGGCTTGAGGTCGTTGCCGGCGAACTCGATCGTGTTCTGGCCGGGACCGACGTGGATCGGGCCGAAGCGGTAGGTCAGCGTCTCCGCCTGCGCGGCCGGCGCGATCAGCAGGAGAAGCGCCGTGAGCAGGAGCAGGAGACGAGGCATGGCCGGAAGCCTACGGTCCCGGGCCGTGGCGGGACGAAGTTCGTCACTCAGCCGCCCAGGATGTCGGAAGCGATCCATAGCGCCTCCTCCACGAACAGGCCGGCCACGCCGGGCACCGCCACGGCGGCGAGCACGAGCCGGCGCGTGCGCTTGCCCGGCACCGCGCGGGCGTGCGGCTCGGCGAACAGCACCGCCAGCGGCCCGGCGACGTCGGCGATCACCAGCCGCCCGTCGTGCTCGCGCAGCGCGGGCGGCCCGGACAGCGCGGCGGCGTCGAACGCCCACACGCCGACGCCGGTCTCGAGCGTCGCCACCGTGAGCGCGTCGGGAACCAGCCCCTGCGGGCGCAGGCCGCCCTCGCGCATGCGCCGCAGCACGATCGCCTCGACCGGCGTCCGCACGACATCCGGGTCGAGCCCGACGTGGCGGAAGAACACCCGGTGGGCGTGCGGAACCTCGCGCGAGCGCATCGCGATCGCATCGGCGCCGCGGAGCCGGTCGGCCATCGCGCGCAGCCGCTCGCGCAGCTCCGGCGGCGTCGGCCCGGCGACCGCCTCCAGCTCCGTCCAGGCCAGCCCCAGCCCCGGGTGCTCGGCGGCCAGCGCGTCGTCGACGACACCGGCCGAGACCTTCATCGCAGCGCCTCGATCTGCGCCGTCAGCTCGCCCTCGTCCTGCGTCCCGAACGACGTCTCGCGGACCTCCCCGCCGCGCGCGGCGAACGTGATCGTCGGGCAGACGGCGACCGCGTACACGTTGGCGACCGCGCCGTCGCGGTCGTGGCCGACCGGGAGCTCCCACCCCCGCTCGCCGACGCGGCGCCGCAGGTCGTCGCGGCCGCCCCGGATCGCGACGGCCGCGAACTGCACCTCGGGGTAGCGCGGGCGCAGGCGGTCGAGCAGGTCGATCTCCGCGTCGCAGCGCTCGGACGGCTCGGCGAAGAACGCCAGCACGAGCGGGCCGCGCTCGGCCAGCTCGCACGAGTTGAGCACGTCGCGCCCGCGCACGCGGCAGGCGTCCTCTGACACGTTCGCGTCGCCGTCCAGGCGCGAGAGCGCGAGCGGCACGGCGAACGCCGGCAGCGGCTCCCCGGGCGGCACGCCGCGCGAGCCCGGCCCCTCGGTGCGCAGCGTGTTGAGCGAGACGTAGGCGATCACCACGACGGCGAGCACGCCGACGAACAGGCCCGGCCTCATGCAGGCAGCGCCGGCGCAGCGGCCGGCTCGGGCGCCCGCCGGGCGGCCGCGCGCCGCTCGGCCAGCACGAGCACCGCAGGCAGGACGGCGAGCACGCCGAGCAGGGAGACCGTGAGGTCGACGACCGTGACCACGCCGAAGTCGCGCAGCATCCGCACGTCAGAGAGCGCGAGCACAGCGAACCCGGCGATCGCCGTCACGCCGGAGGCCAGCACCGCCGCGCCGGTCGAGGCGTAGGTGCGCCGCAGTGCCTCGGCGGGCGCGTGGCCCCCCTCGCGCTCGGCATGGAAGCGCGCGGCCAGCAGCACCGCGAACTCGGTCGAGATCGCGAGCACCAGCGCGCCGAGCGTGGCCGACAGCGGGTTCAGCGGGACGCCGAGCAGGAACAGCACGAGCGCCGACCAGCCGGTGGCGAGCGCGATCGGCACCACCGGCACCCACGCGCGCGCCCAGGCCCTGCGCCAGCCGTGCCGGCGCCGGTGGACGAGCAGCAGGACCACCAGCACGGCCGCGAGCGCCAGGACGAGCGTCGCGAGCCGCCGCAGCGGGTCGGTCAGCGTCGCGTTCGCCTCGGCCGCCAGCACGGGCAGCCCGGCCAGCTCCGCCCGCACGCCGGCCGGCGGGTCGAGCCGATCGCGCATGTCCTCGATGATCTCCTGCTGGCGCTCGAACGACGTCAGGCGAATGCCGAACGCGAGGTTGGCCGTCCGGCGGTCGGCCGTGATCACCGCCTGCGAGAAGTACGGCGGCACCGCGTCCAGCAGCCCGCGGATGCGCTCCGCGTCGCCGGCCGAGCGCTCGGAGCGGAACAGGTCCGGCAGCGAGAGCGCCGGGCACAACTCGGCGCGCCCGCAGCCGCGCTCGGACGAGTAGCCGTACTGCTCGAGCAGCCCGGACTGGTACTCGCGCATCCAGCCCACCACGGCGGGATCCGCCAGGTCCTTGCCGGGCGCGGCCTCGATCACCACGTCGATCTCCCCCGCCACCCCGGTCTCGCGCTGCAGCGCCTGCAGGTCCTGGACCGCGGCGAGGTCCTGGGGGACGAGCCGCTCGATGTCGGAGATGACCTCCGAGCGCGAGTCGACCGCCCAGCCGGTCGCGGCCACCGCGAGCCCGATCGCCAGCACGCGCCCGGGGCGCCGCAGCGCCGCTCCCAGCGCGGCGCCGCCGACGCGTCGCGCGGGCGGCCCGAGCACCCGGCCGATGGCGCCGCGCACGCCGTCGACGAGCTCGCCGGCACCGCGCAGCGAGCGCGCCAGCGGGCCCTCGCGCCGCCGCCGGTGCGCGAGCGCCAGCGCCGCGGTGCCCGCGGTCAGCGCGAGCACGAACGCGATCGCGATGCCCGCCACCAGCAGCACGCCGAAGCCGCGCACCATCGGCACCGGCGAGAGCAGCAGCACGAGGAAGCCGACACCGGTGGCCAGCGCCGCGGTCGCGATCGCCGGGACGGCCACGCGCGCCACCCGGCCCGGGTCGCCCTCCTCCTCCAGCCGCGCCTGGTACTGGATCGCGTAGTCGACGCCGAGCCCGAGCAGCACCGGCAGCACGGCGATCGACGCCATCGTCAGCGGCGCGCCGAGCAGCGCCATCGCCCCGAACACGATCGCGACCGCGGCCAGCGCCACCAGCAGCGGCACGAGCCGCAGGGCGCTGCGGAACACGAGCGCGAGGACGATCGCCATCAGCACGAGCCCGACCAGCAGCAGCCGCAGCGTCGAGCCGGCCAGCGCGTCGGCGAGGTCCTCGGCCACGACCGGAGCGCCGGTGACCACGTAGCTCGCATCCCCCTTGAGCCGCCACTCGGGCATCCGCACCGCGTCGCGCACCGCCGCCACCGCCTCCGCCCGGGTCTCGCCGGACAGGCCGGGCTTCAGTCGCACCTGGATGACGGCCGCCGTGCTGGACGGGAACAGGTACGCGAAGCGCGCCTTCGGCGTGGTCGCGCCGCGCTCGGCGTCGAACACCAGGGCGGAGACGAACTCCGGGTCGTCGATGCTCGGCAACCCGGTCAGGCTGAGGCCGTAGCGCAGGTTGAGCTGCAGCAGGTCGCGCAGGAACTCGCTGTAGACCAGCTGGCGCGCCGAGCCGGCGAGGCGCTGCTGCTCGGCCCCTGACTTCCCCTGGCTGCGCGCGAGGCGGCGGGCGGCCCGCGCCGCCTTCTCCGCCTCGGCCGCCTTGGCCTTCATCTGCGCCTGGTAGGAGTCCTGGATCTCGCCGACGGCGGCGTTGATGAACGTGCCCGGCCCGTACACGACCTGCACCGGCCGGGCCGCCGCGAGCCGGTCGCACGGGGAGCCGGGCCCGCCCGGCGCCTGCTGGTCGGCCGGCTTGTTGCCCGACAGGCAGCCCTCGAGGCCGATCAGCCGGTTGAGGTTGTCGTTGAACAGCAGGTTCGGCAGCTCGCTGCGCACGAGCACGACGACCGAGTGGTCGCCGAAGCGCTCGCGGTAGCGCTCGGTGGCCTGGTAGGCGTCGTCCCCCTTCCCGACCAGCGTCTCGGTCGCCGCGCTCGGCTCGAGCCGCAGCGCGGAGGCGCAGCCGAGCGCCGCCAGCAGGGCCACGACCGCCAGCACGCGCCCCGGCCGGCGGGCCGAGGCCCGCACGATCCGCTCAAGCGCCGTCATGCCGTTCGAGGGTAGACCGCTACCGCGCCTTCACGCGCGGGTACTGCGTGCGCTCGCCGCCGATGTCGTACGGGCCCTGCGGGCGGCACGACGGCGCCGGGACGGTCCCCGCGGGCGCGTTGCCGAACGCGAACTGGTTGATCCGCTGCAGCAGCTCGTCGGGGATCAGCGCCGCCGCCTCCTCGGGCGTCGGCACCTGCGGCAGGCCCGGCACGTCCGGGATCGGGAGCGGCGGCGTCGGCAGCGGGTCGGCCGGCGGCGTGTTGCCGATGCCGGGCACCGCGCGGTTGCAGTGGCGGTCCTCGAACACCGGCAGGCCGTTGCGCAGCTGATCGAAGTTGCCGGGCTTCTGGTACGGGTTGGGCCGGTTGGTCCCGATCCGCCGCGGATAGACGGCGAGGTTCTCCGGGTTGAGCGGGTTGCTCGTGCGCAGGTAGTGCACGCCGCTGGACTCGCGCGCCTGGGTGGCGGCGACCGTGTTCGCGAAGAACGCCGTCAGCTCCGGCTTGTAGAGGCCGAGGAAGTCGAAGATCGGCGTCAGTTGGCGCATCGCCGGGTCGAGCTGGGCGAGCAGCGGCCGCGCGTCGTCGAGCACCCGCTCGGCGGCCGGGAAGCCGCGCACCGAGGCGTCGATCAGCGGCTGCAGCTCGCGCAGCAGCGCCTCGAGGTCGGGCGCCAGCGCCCCCAGGTCCCGCAGCGTCGGGCTCAGCTCGCGCGCCGCCGGCCGCAGCTGCGTCACCAGCGGGTCGGTGTCCTGCGCGAACTGCGCCAGCCGGTCGAGCGTGACGTCGGACTCGCGCTCGAACGTCGGCAGCGCGATGAACGTCTCCTGCAGCTCGCGGTCGCGCGCGGCGGTCGTCTCGAACACGCGGTCGGCGTTCTCGATCAGCGAGCGCAGCTGGTCGCCGCGCTCGGTCAGCGCCTCGAACACCACGCCGGTGTTCGACACCAGGCTCGTGACCGCGCCCTCCTGGCGGTTGAGGATGTCGACGATCTCCGCCGTGTCCTCGGCGAACGGCGCGAGGTTCCCGAGCGCGTCGTTGACGTCGCGCCCGTAGTCGCCGATCCCGCGCGCCTGCTCCTGCATCCAGGTCTGGAACGCCCGGCGCGTGTCCTCGTCGAACGTGCGGTAGATCTCGTCGAGCTGGACGGTCGGCGCGACCTGGCTCGCGGCCAGCGTCCCGCCCTCGGCGACCGGCTCGGCGTCCGGGCTGCCGGGCGTGAGCTCGATGTAGGTCTCCCCCAGCAGCGTCTTCTGGCGCAGGATCGCCCGCGCGTCGGAGGGCAGCGGCGCGTACCTGGACTCCAGCTCGATCTCCACCGCCGATCGGCCGGTCGCGCGTTCGGGCTCGATCGCCTTGACCTTGCCGACCGGGACGCCGGAGATCCGCACGTCGGCCTCGGTCGCCAGCTGGGTCGCCTCCTCGAACGAGGTCGTGAACCGGTAGCCCTGCGGCTTGAGCGGGATCGGGCCGCCGAACGCCAGCCACAGGTACAGCAGCAGGCCGAAGCAGGAGAGCGCGAACACCACCATGGCGCCGATCCGGGCGACCGAGGGCGCGGACTTGTTCATCCCCCGCCCTCCGGGTCCTGGGTCGACTGCGGACAGATCTCCTCGGCGGCCGGGCCGTTGAGCAGGTCCACGAGCGTCCCGAGCGCGGGGTTGGTGGCCGCGACCACGTCGAGCAGCCGCGCCGTCTCACAAGAGAACACGACGAGGCCGTGGCGGATCGGGCCGTGCGCGTCCTGCGTCGCGAACACCGTCGCGCCGGCGTGGTTGGCCCAGGAGAGCCAGAACAGGTAGCCCTCCTCGCTGCGGCCCGGCGGGTTGTAGGCGAGCGTGTTCACCAGCGCGTTGAGGACGCGGAAGCTGCGCGTCAGGTCCGGCGTCGCCGCCGCCAGCTCGCGCATCGCCGGGCGCAGCTCTTGCACGGTCGGCAGCGCCGCGCGCGTGAACGGGCGGATCTCGTCGCGGATGACCGGCGTGGTCTCGGCCAGGAACGGGCGCACCTCGCGCAGCGCCGGCCCGAGCGCCCGCGCTCCCGGCCGCAGGGCCTGCAGCGTCGGGCCGAGCTCGCCGGCCAGCCGGTCGACCTTGGCCAGCGTCTCCTGGGTGACGTCGAGCGCCGACGGCAGCTCGCGCAGCGTCGCGCGGATGTTGGCGTCCTGCTGCGCGAGCGCGTCGAACACTGCGTTGGAGTCGACCACGAAGCCCGCGAGCTGGTCGTCCTTGTCGCCGAGCTCCTCGGTCAGCAGCGAGAAGTTGTGCACGACGCGCTTGATGTTCTGGCGCCGCTCGGCCAGCGCCTCGTTGACCTGGCGGGCGTAGCGCGCGGTCGGCTCGATCCGCTTGATCGTGCCCGCCAGCGCGCGCCCGTTGCCGCGCAGCGCCCGCGCGCCGTCGCCGAGCAGCAGCTTGAGGTAGTCGCGCGTGTCGGCGTCGAGCGAGGCGAGGATCTCGTCGAGGTTGACGTCGGGGAGCGTCTGCGACACCGGGATCCGCTCGCCCTCGCCCAGCTCGCCCGCCGCGCGCGTGCCCGGGTCCAGCTCGAGCACCATGTCCTTCAGGCCGGTCTTGGGCCGCAGCAGGATCGTCGCGTCGCGGAACACGGTCGCGTGCTCGCGCTCGATCCGCATCCCCACGATCGCCCTGCCGTTCTCGAGGTCGACGCTGGCGATCTCGCCGACCTGCACGCCGGCGATGTTGACCGTCTGCCCCTGGCCCGGCGTGACTGCCTGGGCGGTCGTCAGCTCGGCCTCGACCTCGACGAAGTCCTTGCCCAGCAGCGGCACGCCGGCGGGCAGCGCCAGCCGCTGGTTGGACAGGATCACCGCGCTGACCACGAGCGCGACGACCAGCAGCGCGATCAGCGCCAGGAAGTCGCGCAGGTGCTTGCGGATCGCGGTCACCGGCGCTTCTCCTTCGCCGAGCCGGCGAACGGGCGCAGCTTGCTGCGCAGCTCGGGGAGCTGCTTGCGGGCGGCGGTCGCGGCGGCGCCGGTGGGCGGCGACTTGGCCGCGGCCGGCCCGTTGAGGTCCGGCGGCGTCTGCCGGTAGCAGGGCTCCTCGGGCCGGTAGGGCGGCCGCTTGCCGGGGAAGAACGGGCGGTTGCCGAGCGGCAGCGCGACATTGTTGCCAAACAGTTGGCCAGTGTTCGACGCCTGGGATCCCAGTGAGACCCCCTGCGTGCCGCCGCCGGTCTGGAAGCGCACGTACATGCCGTTGCCGTCGAAGTTCTGGCCCTCGCCGGAGAGCCCGACGAGCGTGTAGAAGAACTCCTTGTAGTTCTCCACCCCGGTCGTGAACTCGTCCTCGATCACGACGTCGCCGGTCGGCAGCAGCACGTCGCGCAGGCAGCGCGAGACCAGCGTGGTCTGGGGCAGCAGCTCGATCGCGCGGTCGGTCAGGCGGGCGAGGTCGCGCGTGGCGGGCGACAGCTCGCGCGCCAGGCCGCCCAGCTCGTCGGCGCCCATCAGCGGCCGCGCCTGGTCGATCCACGGGAACGAGGCCTCGATCGTCGCCGGCGTCTCGCGCACGCCGGGCAGGATCTCGCGCGCGAACGCGCGCGTGGGTGGGAACGCGTCGTTGAGCGAGGCGAGCGCGGAGTTGGCGCTCTCGAGCGTCGGCGCCAGCTCGCGGATCGACGCCCGCAGGTTGCCCGACTCGGACGCGAACGCGGCCATCGTGACGTTGAAGTTCGTGATCAGGCTCTGGAGCGCGTTCTCGTTGCGGATCAGCGCCCCGGTCGTGCGCGCGGTGCCGTCGATCAGCCGCGCCACGTCGCGTGCGGGCTCGGAGCCCAGGAGCGCCTCGAACACCTGCGCCGTGGAGCGCTCGGCGGCCGGGATGTCGTCGTAGGCGTCGTTGAACGACTCCGTCGCCGTCTGCCCGCGCGCCAACGGATCGGCGGCCTCGTCCTCGGCCGCCGTCGGCTCGGACGTGAGCGCCACGGCGAGGCCGTCGAGCAGGTCCTTGACGTCCTGCCGGGAGTCGGACTGCAGCGCGGTCAGCACCTCGTCGAGCTGCACCGGCGTGGCGGTCTGGGTGACCTTGACCATGTCGCCGTCCTCGAGCTCGGGCGCCGACGGCGAGCCCGGCTCCAGGTCGACGAAGAAGTTGCCCTCGAGGAAGATCCGCGGGCGGATCTTGAGCGTCGCGTCGCTGTGCAGCGGCAGCCCGTCGCCGTCGATCTGCATCACGACCACGGCCGCGTCGCTGCCCTCGACGCCCTCGACGCGCTTGACCTTGCCGACCTCCACGCCGGCGATCCGCACCGGCGAGTTGGGCCGGATCGAGTTCGCCGACTGGAAGGTGGCCTTGACCTCGAACGGGCTCGTGAACGGGATGTCCTTCGTGAAGCCGAGGAACACGAGCACGGCGATCACCGCGACGGCGATCAGCCCGATCAGGACGGGGCTGCGGCGGCGGCGGCGCATCAGGGCGTGCCCTCCGTCGTGCCCTGCTGGGTGCCGTCCACGTTGCCGACCACGGTCTGCCCGCTCGCGTAGGGCTCGTTCGCGGCCTCGCACTCGGGCGGCTGGCCGGGCGCCCTCGTGTTCGGGTACGGGTTCGCGTGCAGGTGGTTGTCGACCGTCGGGCCGTTGGCCGGCGCCGCCGCCGGCCCGCCCTCGTTGTTCGGCCCCTGCGGCGTCGCGACGATGATGAAGCGCTGCCAGGTGCCGTTGCGGTCGCCGGTGCTGAGCAGCGACGACACGTTGCGGAACCACAGCGCGACGTAGTTGCACTCGGTCTGGGCCGGGGCGAGGTACTCGAGCGTCGGCTGCAGCGAGCGCAGCGCGCCGGTGGTGGCGCGCAGCCCGCGCGGGACCATCTCGTCCTCGCCGAACTCCTGCACCGACTCGAGCAGCGAGGCGAGCCGGCGGTTGAACGGCGGGGTGCGCGGCAGCGTGCGGGTGCCGACCTCGAGCGCGTCGGCGATCGTGGGCGCCGAGCCGCGCAGCGAGCGCACGCCCGGACGCAGCTCGGCGAACAGGCCCTCGGTGTTGCGCAGGAACGGGCGCTGGATCGGGAACGAGCGGATCGCGCTGTCGAGCGCGGGCGGCCCGCCGCTGATCGAGTCCTGGATGTACGGCCGCGCGACCTCGCGCAGCGCCGCGAACGTGCGGTCGAGGTTGACGAACAGCCGCGCCTGGGTCTCCGCGGCCGGCGCGACGATAGCGGCGGCGTCGCCGAGCTCGTCGAAGAAGCGGCGCAGGTTCGTCTCCGGCGAGGAGAGGTTCTCGGCCACCGGGATCACGTCGCGCAGCAGCGGGCGCAGCGCGCCGATCGCGGTGTTGATCGACTCGCCGCGGCCCGCGAAGGCGTCGCCGAAGCCGGTCGTGTTCGTCGCGGCCGCCTCGCGGGTGTCGTCGTCGAACATGTTCAGGACCTCGTCGAACTCGACCGGCACCGGGCTGGCGGCCGCGACCGGGATCGTGTCCCCGTCCGCGAACCCCTCCCGGTCGGTCCCGCGCGTGATCTCGACGTACTTGAGGCCGAGCGCCGAGCGCGGCCGCACGACCAGCGTCGAGTCCTTCGGCAGCGGCGACACCCCGCGCTCGAGCGTGAGCTCGAGGACCGCGAGGCTCGAGCCGTCGTCCTGGCGCTCGGCGGTGATGTCGCCGACGAAGCCGACACGCGTGCCGCCGATGCGGACGTCGTTGCCGGGCACGAGGTTGGCGGCGCTCGGCATCTCGGCCCGCAGCGTGTAGGTCGGGACGAACGGCAGGCCCTTGTTCGCGTTGTAGGCCAGGAACACGGCGACGATGACCACGAGCGTCGTCGCGGCGCCGATCAGGACGGGGTTGCCGGCGATCCCGGCGCGGCCCCTCATTCGTCGCCCCCGAACAGGTAGTCGAGCAGCTGCTCGGTCTGCTCCTCGTCCGGCTCGCCCTGCGGCGCCGGCGTGGGCGCCGGCGTCGGGGCGGGCGCGGCCGGTGCGGGCGCCGGCGTCGGCGTGGGCGTGGGCGTAGCGGTGGGCTCGGGCGTCAGCTTCGCGCTGGGCTCGCGGCGCTCACGGCGCTCGGGGCGCTCGCGGTTGGCCCGCGGCTCGCGCTTGCCGGAGCGCTTGCGGCGCGGCTTCGCGGCCGGCTCGTCCGCGCCCTCGATGCCGAGCGCCTCGGCCAGGGCGGCGGCGGTCCGCTGCAGCACCTTGTCGCGCGGCCCGGAGGCGGCCTTGGCGGCGGTGGCCGTCGCCGACGCGCTGCGCGGGAAGTTCGCCGTGCAGCCGAAGGTCGGCGTGACCGCGTAGGTCGCGCACTGGTTGACGATCAGGCCGGCGCGCAGGTAGTGCCCGAACGAGTCGAACCCGTTGATGGCGGCCACCTGGTAGAAGATGTAGTCCATCGCGCGCGGGATGCCCTCCGCGCGCTCGAAGGACCGCAGCAGCGCGGCGGCGGTCGCCGCGACCGGGCGCACGACGCCGGCCAGCCGCCGCAGGTCCCCGATCACCGGGCGCGCCGCGATCACGGCCGGCGTGCCGGTCTCCGCCGCCTCGCCGAGCGACTCGAGCGCCGGGATCCCGGCCTCGGAGAACGGCCCGAGCTGGAGGATCAGGCGGTTGACGTCGGGCGCGACCTCGCCGAGGTCGGTCAGCACCGGCGTCATCTCGTCGCTGAGCGCTCCGAGCCGGGTCATCGTCGGCTTCAGCTCGCGTAGGAACGGCGGCAGCCGCTCGAGGTTGCGCTCGAGGTCGCCGCGCCGCTGCGCGGTCGCCTGCGCAACCTCGCCGGTGTTGTCGATCGCCGAGCTGACGCGCCGGCGCTCGCGCGCCAGCGGGGCGAGCACGGTGTCCGAGTCGCGCGCCAGGTCGGACAGCGTCCGGTTCTGGGAGGCGAGGATCGCGAGCACCTCGTCGACCTCCCGGAGCGCCGGGTCGGCGCGGCGGATGACCTCGGCGAGGTCGCTGCCGCGACCGGCGACGCCGACGCCGAGGTCGGACAGGATGATCGAGAGCCGCTCGCGCACCGGCTCGCGCATGATGTTGTTGACCAGGTCGAGGTCGACCGACTTCGCGTTCTGCTCGACCGGCAGCAGCCGCTGGCCCTCTCCCGGGCCGTCCTCGATCGTCTCCAGCTCCGGCGGCGGGTCGGTCCCCGGCGAGCGCGGCTGCGTGACCTCGCACTCCACGAAGCGCTCGCCGATCAGCGACTGCGGCCGCACGATGCAGCCGGCGTCGCGGCGGAAGTCCTGGTAGCCCGGGTCGGTGATGTCGAGCACCACGGCGGCCTTGAAGTCGTCGGTGACGTCGATCGAGTCGATCGAGCCGACCTTGACCCCCGCGACCTTGACGTCCTCGCCCGGGATGACGAAGCCCGCGTTGTCGAAGATCGCGCGGACCTTGTACGTCCCGCCGCCGTCGTCGCCCGCGCCCAGGCCGACGACGGCGACGGCGGCCGCGGCGGCGAGGAGGACTGCGACGGCGAGGACGCGCCT
>Ga0299907_10002387_pt1 | contig 11537 bp, 7 predicted proteins | sample RVTome_16_FD_198680 | JGI IMG/M metagenome (GOLD analysis project Ga0299907, IMG submission 198680) | Soil microbial communities from uranium-contaminated site in the Upper Colorado River Basin, Wyoming, United States - RVT152D67 (version 2) ...
GTGATCTACGGCTCCGATGGTGTGGCCAAGTTTCCGCACGCAGTGGCGTTCCACGGAATCCAGGTGTTCATCGTCTCCGCCGTCATGCTGAGAAGAGGCGGCCTCAGCAGCTCGGCGCAACGGGGTTTCTTGCATCTCATTGTCTGGTCGTACACCGGAATCCTCGTCTTCGCCTCGGCGCAGACCGTGGCTGGTCGGGCGCCTTTGGAGTTGACCCCGTGGAGCCTCGGGCTGTTGGCGGCGGTCGGAGGAGTTCTCTTCGGCCTCTCCAGAATCATCTCCGGGCTTCGCCATTCCGCATCGGAGGATCGGGAGGCGCCTGTGCCGGTAGCGTGAGCCACGTGGCGGCATGACCAAGCTCAAAACACTCACGACACGACAGCTCGGCGACCTCCTCCTCGCCGCCGCATTCATAGCGATGACCCAGGTCGAGGTGTGGGTTTTCACGCTCGGCGACCCTTACTCCATCGGCACCAAGGTCGGCGCATCGCTGTTCACCGCCCTGGCCTCGGTGGGGCTTGCCTGGCGTCGCAGCCGGCCCGGCGCCGCCTACTGGGTGAACGCCGCCGGGATCGTCGGGACAATCGCCATCGGTTTCCCCGGTGACATCTACCAGTGGACCAGCTTCATCGCCCTCTACACCATCAGCGCCTATGGGAAGCGGATGCAACGCTGGGTCGCTCTACCGGCCGGCTTGGGCGGGGTGGTCTTCTACTTCATCAGATTTCCCGGCGAAGGTGGGATCACCCTCGCCGCTTTCATCCTTGCTCTTTGGATCGTGGGTTGGCTTGCGGGGCGCATTTACGGCGCCCGGCTCGATGAAATCCAGCTGAGACACGAGATGGACCTGTCTCGCCAGCTCGCCGAGGCGAACGAGCAGCGGCTGGCTACTGAGGAGGAGCGGCTGCGGATCGCCCGCGAGCTCCACGACATCATTGGGCATACCGTCAACGTGATGGTCGTCCATGCCGGTGCCGGACGAGGCGAGGTTGGAAGAGACGACGCTCTGGTTCGACAGGCTTTCGACACCATCGAAACCACGGGCCGTGCCGCTCTCGGCGAGCTCGATCGGGTCCTCGCAGTCTTGCGTCGCGACGAGGTCGACCCAGATCTCGACCCCGCACCCGGTGTGGAGGACCTCGAGAACCTGGCAAGAGTCTTCTCAGAGGCCGGGCTGACGGTCGATGTGAGCCTCTCCGGGGCGTCACAAATTCCGGCCAGCGTGAGTCTGGCCGCCTACAGGATCGTTCAGGAGGCCCTGACCAACAGTCTCCGACACAGCGGGGCCCGTCGTGCGGAAGTCGATGTGGCCATGGGCGATGGCAGACTCGCGCTGACCATTTCCGATGACGGCGATGGCGACCCACAGGCCATCGCGCCGGGGAGAGGGATCATGGGGATGAGGGAACGGGCAGGTGTCCATGGCGGTGCAGTCACCCTGGGTCGGTCCCAAAGCGGAGGTATCGAGGTAGAGGCTGACTTGAGATGGGAGTCGACTCGGTGATCAGGGTTTTGCTCGTCGACGACGACCACCTGATGCGGGCGGGGTTGACGATGATCATCGAACAGACCGATGACCTGGTTGTCGTGGATCAGGCGGAGGATGGCCGGCAGGCTGTTTCGCTGGCGCGGAGGGAGCGTCCCGACGTGGTCCTGATGGACGTGAGAATGCCGCTGCTCGACGGGATCGAGGCAACGCGGGAGATCACTTCCCTGCCCGATGCTCCCCGGGTCCTCATCCTCACCACATTCGAGTTGGACGAGTACGTCTTCAACGCTCTCCAAGCCGGTGCCTCTGGATTCTTGTTGAAGCGGACCCCACCGGAGCAGCTCATCGAAGGAATCAGGACTATTGCGTCCGGAGATGCGCTTCTCTCCCCTTCGGTGACGAAACGACTCATCGCCGAATTCGCCAACCGCCCCGAGCGCGCGGTCGATCCCAGGTTGGCCGAGCTCACCGAGAGGGAGCGTGAGGTGCTGGTCGAGATGGCCAAGGGTCTCTCCAACGAAGAGCTCGCCGAGACCCTGTTCATCTCGGAGAACACCGTGAAGACTCACGTCAAGCGGGTGCTGACCAAACTGGGTGTCCGGGATCGGGTCAACGCCGTGGTGATGGCGTATCAGGGCGGGCTGATGGAGGACTGAGCGTCCTGCGGTCTATGCAGTTGCGGAGGTCACGTCGCCGCACGAATCCGAAGCGGGCGACCACCTACTACCACCCCATTGAGCGAGTCGATGGCCCCGTTTGGTCGGTGTTCAATGATGTCGACGAACCCGAATCCCTTGGAGCGCCCGGTATTCGCCTGCGTGCTGACGGTGGCTCGCTCAACGGTCCCATACTCGGCAAAAAGCTCCTCGAGATCTTCGCTGGTGGTCTTCCAAGGTAGATTCCCCACGAAAATGCTTCTGCTCCCGGCGTTGGGATGTGTGTCGACCCGTCGGCGGCGGCCCTGCTTGGCACTGCCACCATCTCTGTGAACAGTTTTACCGCCGATGCGATGTCCTGTCGTTTCCAACAGGTCGATGCGTGGAGTCTCGATGGGAGCCGACAGCTTCAAGTCGCGGAGGAGCTTGCGTACCGCGGCATCCTGTCCATCCGCCACCAGGGTGACGACAACACCTGTCGCACCCGCTCGTGCAGTCCTCCCGGAACGGTGAAGGTAGTCCTTGTGGTCGGCAGCCAGGTCGAATTGAACAATTGCGGCCACATCCTCGACATGGATCCCCCGAGCCGCCACGTCGGTGGCGACGAGGACTTGGGCCCTGCCCATCGTGAACGCCCCAAGAGCACGGGTCCGCTGGCTTTGGGATCGACCGCCGTGCATTGCGACCGCAGAAACATCTTCTCGACCCAGCTGTTTCATCAGACGTTCGGCTCCGTGTCTGGTCCTGGTGAAGACGATGGTCCGACCCAAAGCTTTCACGAGACGCGCCGTCTCAGCCACCCGATCCGACCCTGCGACACGCCAGAAGTGATGAAGCACGTCGAGTTCCTGGGAGTCTCTGGCCTTGGCATCGACCCGCACCGGGTCTCTCTGATAACCCTTGCTCAGGGCTGCGACCTCGCCATCCAATGTGGCCGAGAACAGGAGCGTTTGACGGTCGGCACTGGTCTGGTCGAGGATTCTCCGCACCGCAGGCAGAAAGCCCATGTCGGCCATGCGGTCGGCTTCGTCGACCACGACGAATGTGGCGTCCCCCAAGGCGACCGACCGGCGCTCGATGAGGTCTTCGAGTCTCCCCGGTGTGGCCACCAGAACGTCCACACCTTTTCGCAATGCGCTCAGTTGAGGACCGTATGCCACTCCCCCAAACACCGCGGCTACCCGCCGGTCGACGGCTCGGGCGAGAGGATCGAGGTCTCTTCTGATCTGCTCAGCGAGCTCCCGGGTCGGTGCCAAGACAAGAGCTGCGGGGCGATTTCGCGCCGCCTTGGCGACGAGGGATAGGAGGGGAAGACCGAACGCGAGAGTCTTGCCGGATCCGGTTGGGGCACTCCCCTGGATGTCTCTTCCGGCCAGAGCCGGAGGTATGGCAGCAGCTTGCACCGGAAAAGGGCTGGAGACATCGAGACGGGTGAGGGACCGCACCAATGGATCGGGCAGGGCGAGGTCTTCGAATGTGTTGGACATGTTTCTTTCTCTCTGAGGGCGGGTGGGCCGGACAGTCTCGAGACAAAAACCCTCCGTTGGGGCGATACGTCGAGACTCGGCCGAAAGAGGTAGTCCAACCGGGCAGGAACGTGGCCGTTGATCATCGGGAAAGCGACGGTTCGCTGACCTCCACCCGATGCGGCTCACCCCAAGCTAGCAGCCGGCTTCATCTACCCACCATCCCGCCCTTCTTGTCCGCAGTGGTCGATCGGAGTCCAAACCTTTCTCACGCGGTCGTTCACGTCTCCTGTAGTCTGTGGGTGTGGGGCGGCTTCTTGTGGGCCGGTGTCGTCTCGACGTGTAGTGGGTAACTAGCTCAGCACGATGGGAGGCAAATGTCACGACGACCGTTTTCAGGGTCCCGAACCAGATCGAGAGTTTTGGAGTTGCTGGCTGGGGCATCGATTGTGATGTTCCTTCTGGCCACGGCAGCATCTGCAGCCATCTCGCCGATCAGCCCCAACAGCGGAACTGTCGAACCGAAGGGGTCGGTCAGCGCATCGTTCACCGTGGTCGATTCAGTGACGAGTTGCTTCGCAGCCAAGGTTCCTCAGTATTTTTCGGTGACCTTCGACGGTTTGGGGCTCGGACTCCTTCCAACCGATTGCGCACTCGAAGGAACCGAGATCACCATGACTGTCGAAGCCGGGGCCAAGGCGCTTCCCGGTGACTACCAGGTCACCATCACGGAGACTGCACTCGGTGGTGGGTTGCTCGACACTCACGAGTGGCCCTTCACGGTCCCGGCATCACCTACGACGACAACAACCGCCCCGGCTACCACGACCACGACCATCCCGACGACCACGACTGTACCGACGACAACGACCGCACCGACGAACACAACGACGTCTGCAGGCGCCACGACGACGACATCGAACCAATCCGCCACGACTACCGGCCCGAGCAGTCCCACGACCACGGCCCCGGGTACTTCCACGAACACCAGTGGCCCCAGCGGCGCCGGGGGTCCGTCCGCCACCGGGGACCCCACCACCCCCTCAGCCACGCCCGGTACGACCACTTCGACCACCGGTTCCGGAACGCCCAACAGCCAAGGTGACGCTACCACTGATGCCGACCGGAGTCTTGAGTCCGACACGCCAGCCGAGGACGATGACGGTGACGAAGAGGTCTTGGCAGCCGGCTCCTCGGAGGACAACCTCCCCTATGACAGGTATCCCGACAGCCTGAGTGACAACCCCCCTGAAGTCCTGTCGCGGACCGTGCTGTCGGATCAACTCAGAAATCAGATCGCTCGCGCCTTCCCCGTGACCGTCGCCGACGCGGTCCTGTCTCCGGTGGTGATAGCCGAATTCCTGTTCCGCTCACTGCTCGAGAGCGCAAAAGGCCTGCTGATACCCATCCTCATTGCGACGCTCGTTGGGTTGTGGATGGTCTGGCGAATGAGAGGGGAGGTTGACGATGACGAGCTGGCGTTATCGAGACAGCCGATGGTCTGAGCGTCTCAATGCTCCCGTAGATTGGAACTCGAAGCTCGCCCTCATTGCGGTGGTGGCAGCGGTCTTTGTAATCGTAGGAGCGGCGGTGATCATCGCACGGGGAGACTCTGCCGAAGAGATAGCCGAAGATGCTCACATCCTGACCTGGTCGGAGTCGGTTGCCTCGGCTGCGGTGGCGGTGAGAGCCGAGGTTCGGGAGGGTCTGGTGGTGGGACAGTCGGCATCCGCAGGCGTGTTGGATGACGAGGCGACTGTTGAGTCCGCGGCGAGGATCAGAGAGGCCGTCGACTCGTTGGAGGGTCGGGTCAACCTGCTTCCCGAGATTGCCCAGATCAGTGGAATCCGCGACACGGCCAACGAAGCGAGCGCGCAGGCGGCTGGCGTGGCAGATGCCATCGAGGCCGGGAACATCGCGGAGGCGCTGATAGTCGCTACAGACCAGCTCAGTCCCGCACTCGAGGAATTGCTTTCGCGAGCGGGCACGGTGAGTGACGAATCGGCCGAGGACATCGCGGCCGTCAACGCTGGTCTGGGAACGGTGACCACCGCGGCTCGATTCGTTGCCGCTCTGCTCATCCCAGCCTTGGCGGTCTTCCTCTTCTACCGCGCCCTGCGGCGGAGCCAGAAGCTGTCGTTACTGCGGACCGAGCTCGCACGCGAACGTGAGTTGCGGCGAAACAAGGACGCGTTCGTGGCTGCTGCGTCCCACCATGTGAGAACGCCGTTGTCGGCCGTGGTCGGGCTCACTGAGCTCTTGCGTGATGACTCCGGCGATTTCAGCCCAGCGGTCAGAAAAGAAGCCATCGGGCTGATCGCAACCGAGGCGGAGCAGACTTCCAACGTTGTCGACGACTTGCTCGCTGCAGCCCGATACGAGGCGGGTGACTTCGAGATGGCCGAGCAAAGGCTCGAGATGAGAGACGTGGTCGATGCGGTCACCGATGATTGGGCAGACACGCAACAGACGAAACTGATGATCCGGGGCAATGCGGTGGTCCTGGGTGATGAGCGTTGGCTAGGTCATGCGATCCGAAATTTGCTTCGAAACGCTTCCTCTTCCGGAGGCGAGGACGTCGAAGTCGCCATAGATTCGGCAGCCAACCAGGTTGTCATCGAGATCTCCGACAACGGAGCGGCGATCCCGACCGAGGAAAACGATCGCATCTCCGAGCTGTATTACTCCTACAGCGGGGTAGACGGGCTGACGCCGTCGCTCGGGCTGGGGCTGGCGGTAGCTCGCCGAATCGCCAAGGCCAGCGGAGGTGATCTTCGCTATAGAAGGCTCGAGGGTAAGAACGTGTTCGAGATGACCCTGCCTGGCCACAAATCTCATGTGCTACCTAGAGATACATTCAACCGGGTCATCGACCCCAGCGCGGGGATGCCCGCGGCAGAGGCAATCGAGCAGGTCATCGCCGACGGGGGCCCCCGGGTTGAATATCAATCAATAGTGGCCCTGTCGCCGGGCCGCCCCGGTGACACCGAGGTGGTTGGTTATGAGGCACTGGCTCGTTTCGATTCACACAATGCGACCGATTGGTTCGTCGCCGCTTCGAGACTGGGGCTACGGGTCGATCTAGAGCTGGTCTGCATTCAGGCGGCGATCGCGGGGTTCCAACCCGTAGAGGAGGAGGCATACTTGGCGGTGAATATCTCAGATGAAACCATCCACACCCCACAGCTGGCTGAGGTGATTGCGGATATGCCGTCGAAACAACTCGTCCTGGAACTCTCCGATACCGCCGCGATAGCCAGTTATGAGAGAACGAGAGAAGCTCTGGGGGAGCTGGCGGCGACCGGGATCTGGGTTGCCATCGACGAGGTCGGGTCTGGTGAAATCAATCTCGAGCACCTGGCCCAGTTGGAAGCTGAAATCGTCAAGATCGACTTATCGCTGGTCAGGGAGGCCAACAGCTCATCACGCATCAGAGGGCTGATCAAAGCGATAGTTGCGATGGCCGATGAACTCGGAACCCTCGTCGTGGCCGTTGGCGTGGAGACGGATGACGAGCACGACACCGTCACCCGGCTCGGAGTCCCTTTTGGGCAAGGGAATCTCTACGCTCATCCGGCAAGACTCGCACAGACCGCATCCCAGCAGACGGGTTGACCACTACCCGAGTTCCGGGCCAGCAGCGTTGTCAGCCAACCGCCAGGAATGAATGTAACGGCACGGGCCGCTGCATCCGCCACGGGGTGCCGCCTGGCTAGGCTCGGCGACTCGTGCTCACCCCGGATCGAGTCCTCGTCACCATCGGAACGCCGTGTTCGTTGTCGGCTGTCGGTTCCACGGAGACGTTTCTGGCCAGAGCCGTGGCGGCACCCGATTTCATCGTCCATGCCGCTTTCGACGCCGGGATCGTGGACCTCGAGCCCGAAGGCGACGGTTCGGTCCGCGCCTGGTGGTCAGGGACATCCGACGAGGCCACGATCGCCGAGATCGAGCGACGCCACGGTGAGGCTTTGCGCGCCGGCCTCGGCATTCGCCACATCGGTGAACTGACCGCACAGGGCGACGCTGTGGTCACCGACATCGCTGCCAGCCTCCCCCATGACATGGCCGAAGGTGGCCTCCGCCGCCTGGCCGGGCTCAGCTACGACGAGGTGCGACAGTCGGGCCTGCGCAACATGCACGGGCTCTTCGACGACGACCCCCGACTCGGCCCCTCCCTCCAATCCCAACTATTCGCCTACGCCGGGCTGGGTGCGCTGGCCGCATTACCGGTGTCACTCGCCGAACTCCTCCCCGATCCTTTCGACTTCCGCGTCGCCGCCGCCACAGCATTCTCAGGGCTCGACAGCTTGGGAGAGCTGCGTGCCGCCAAGGAGTACGACTACACCAACGACACTTTGCGCGACAAGTTCGCCATGCGCCTCGCCGCCTCTCTCGCCTCCCACGGGCCTGCGCTGGTGTCGACGATGCTGGCGCCGTCGTACCCGTTGAGCCGGTCGTTGCGCAACCCGGCGTTGCTCAGCTCGCTGCGGGCCGACAACGGGTACATGCGAGTGCCGCAGACACCCCTCAACACCGTGGGGGCCTGCGCCTCGAGCTCCATTGCGCTCTGTGAGCTGGCACCCCAGATGTTGTTCGACTACCCCGGTTTCCACCGTCCGCAGCTGGCCCTGTGGACAGCAGCCGACGCCGCCACCCGACCGCAATGGCAGATCCTCGACGCCTTCGGCCCGGGGGCATTGATCACGCGGGACAAGCTCGAAGCGCTCAATGCCCACCGCCCACCTTCCGAGGTTCGCGGGGTTGCCGACAGCCTGGCCCCGTTCGACATCGACGCCAGCGGCACCGTCGTCGGAGAGGGAGGCTCCGGGCTTCTCGTGACCACCCTCGACTTCGCCCTCCGCAACTTCCTCGACATCACTTCCATCATCACGGGCTGGGGTCAAAGCGGCGAGGCGGGAGGTAAGGCGCACTTCGCCGGGGTTGGCTTCGGCGGCGAGAACGCCCTCATCCACGCCCTGGAGCTCGCCTGGCAGGGACATGGATACGGGGTGGGCGATTTCGGCTATCTCGTCGCCCATGCCACCGGAACCCGGGCCAACTCCAAGACCGACCTGACCACAGTTTCCAACGCCCGCCGTGCCGCCGCCGAACGTCAGGGGACATCCGCGGACCTGCCCCAGGTCATCGTGGGGACACCCAAAGCTGTCGGCGACGGGCACACGATGGGCGAAACCGGGCTCAAGGCAGTGTCCCAAGCGCTGCAGCATCTCTTGGGTCGCCCCGCCGTTGGTGTCCCCTCGCTACGCAACCTCGATCCAGAGCTGGGCGACATCGCTGAGTCGTTCGTCCTCGACCCGGCCACAGTGGCCGGTGACGGCGACGGAGGTGTCATCTGTGCCACGCAGGGCTTCGGCGGATACAACGGCGCCATCACCCTCCGGGCCGCCCACGCCGACGCCTTGGCCCGTTACTCACCCGACCGGACCGTTCTCGCCGCCTACCTGGAGCGCTGGCCAGAGCTGCGCCGCGACCGCGAGTTGCGCGAGCGTCAGTGGCGTGCCACCCGCGGCAGTGCTCTCGCCCTCGCCCAGGCCCATCGCTGGCAGGGCCTCGACTGAACCCGGCGAAACGCGTTCCTAATGCTGTAGCTCCCATATATGGGAGCTACAGCATTTGGAAAGCGAGGACCGACGCCGCTGTAACAATTCACAGACGCCGACTGGCCGAGCCCTATAAGCTGGACGGCAGCGACCAGACGGGATGCATGCGCAGGACTGCTTGAACTCATAGTTCCCCGGGACTGTCATTCGACGGTGCCGGTCTCCACTTTCTCGAGGAGCATCCACAATGTCTGCCGTCCATCTCAACAATCTCTCCTTTCGCTACTCCACTGCCGTCGACGTCATCGTTGACGCCGACGTTCACCTCGGCCCCGGCTGGACCGGGGTGGTCGGAGCCAACGGCGCTGGCAAAACCACCCTCCTCCACCTGGTGGCCGGCCGGTTGACCCCAACCGGGGGTTGGCTGACTGTCGATCCGGCAGAAGGGCTGGTGATCATCTGTGAGCAGACCGTCGAAGACCTGACGCCGGATGTCGAGAGGTTCGCCGAATCCTGGGAAGGACTCGACGCCTCCCTGAGAGGACGGCTCGACCTCGACCCTGACCAGATCCAGCGTTGGACCACTCTCTCGCCCGGAGAGCGAAAGCGCTGGCAGGTGGGAGCCGCTCTCAGTAGAGAACCTGATGTGCTCCTGCTCGATGAGCCGACCAACCATCTCGACTCCGAGGCTCGCAGCCTGCTGATCGCCGCCCTGGCCCGTTTCTCCGGGATCGGATTGGTCGTCTCCCACGATCGTTCTCTCCTCGAGGAGTTGACCACCCGCACGCTGCTGATCGACCGCGGTGAGGTGAGCTTGTGGAGCGGCGCCTACGAGGCCGCCTCCGCAGCATGGGAAGTCGTCGAGAGAGCAGCTAAAGCAGAACATCAACGGCTCAAAGCCGAGGCGAAGAAGGCGGAGCGCCACCTCATAGACCTGCGCCAGGTCAACGAACGGAAGCGAGCCCGTTTCAAGAAGCGGAACAACACCGTCTCGTTCAAGGACATCGACAGCCGGTCTGCTGCCAGACAGGCGAAGCATATGGAAGGAGACAAGGCAGCGGGCAAAGCACTTGCCGCGGCAGTCCAGGCCAGCAAGCGAGCGTCCGACACCGTCGCCACCGTCGAGACGCGCAAGACCGTGGGCGGCGAGATCTCGTTCGACTTCGAGCCTGCACCCCGACGGCTCCTCGCCTCCCATCTCGGGCCCCTCACCGTGAACGGGCACACGATCGTCGACCATGTCGACATCAGTGTCGAGCGGGCCGATCGAATATGGCTGCGAGGACGCAACGGTGCGGGGAAGACCACTCTGCTGCGCGCCTTGATCGACAACGCTGATCTGCCTGCCGAGAAGCTGCTGTACCTCGAACAAGAGATGACGCCGGAGCAGGTTGACCTGGTGATGAGCGAGATGGGGTCACTCGAACCCGGGCCGCGAGGCGAAGTACTCGCCATAGTCGCCGTCCTCGGAGTCGACCCGCGGGTGCTTCTCGCCTCGCGCAAGCCCTCACCGGGAGAGGCGCGCAAGTTGACGATGGCCCTCGGTCTGGGGCGCGCCGCATGGCTGGTCGCGCTCGACGAGCCGACGAATCACCTCGACCTCCCCTCCATCGAGCGGCTCCAGCGAGCCCTCACCTCATACCCGGGTGCCCTCGTGGTGGTGACCCATGACGAGGAGTTCGCCCGCGCGTTGGACCTGGAACCTGTCGATCTGCCCTGAACGAGCGCATCCGACGCTACGCCTCGGCGCCATCGCCAGGGACCGGTTTCGCAGGACCGAGCCCTACTGGACCGCCCGGTAGTTGATGAATGTGGCGAAGGGTGACTGCCGCACTCCTTTGTGCTCCAGGTCGATCTCGCCATCAAAACCCCGCGGCGGCCGTCCGTGCCTGATCGATTGCCGATTCCGACCCGTCGACGAAGACGAAGCCAGCCGACGGTTGCTCTTCAGGACGGAGGGATTCGAACCACCCCAGTGATCCTCCGCCTCGTACGTCCAGCGATCCCCGACCCGGCTCTACTATGCCGATTGCCTCTTCCAGCCAGGCGGCGTCTTGGACGATCTCAGCTACCGGGGATGATCCATTCCAGTTCGAGCCCAACCCGATCCCCCACCGGGTCACCAATGAAGGAGTCGGTGGCGCCTTCGGGGGTGGTGAGGGTGGCGATCACCCGCTCGCTCGGCATGTCGAGGACACTGATCGAGGATCCGTGAGCTACCCGCAGCGTGCGCCCGTCGGGGGCCAACTCCAGACCGTGTACAGGAAGCCATGCAGTCTCTGTGCTGACGACGAAGCCTGCGTTGGGGATGAGGGTCTCACGCCCCATCTCCAAAACGGAGTCTCCGAGCCCGACATAGACCACT
>Ga0299907_10002389_pt1 | contig 11533 bp, 8 predicted proteins | sample RVTome_16_FD_198680 | JGI IMG/M metagenome (GOLD analysis project Ga0299907, IMG submission 198680) | Soil microbial communities from uranium-contaminated site in the Upper Colorado River Basin, Wyoming, United States - RVT152D67 (version 2) ...
CCCCGCACGACGTCCGAAGATCGGACGCGAGGGCGTTGCGCCGGGGTTGGGGCACCGGCGTGCCGCACCCGACTCGGGGGCACAACCGCCTTGCCCGCGCGAGCGCTCCTTTCTATCCATTCGCGATGAAATTCGCGAACACGCTGATCCTGTTCGGGGCGGCCGCCGCGGCGACTGCGGCCCCCCTCTTCGTCGGCCACGGCCTGTCCTCCGCACACACCGACTGGGTCGTCTACGGCGCCGGCGCGGCCGCCGCGGCGGCCGCGCTGATGTGGCTCCACGTCCGAGCCGCCCGGGACTAGCTCGCGCGGCCCGCCGCCGGGCTCGACCCGCCCCCCTCGTTTCCGCTATCATCCGCGCGTCCGGGCAGCCCCGGGCACCCGACGCCAGCGCACACAGACCCGGGACGCCGTTCTCTTGCAGCTCGACCACATCCGCAACTTCTGCATCGTCGCCCACATCGACCACGGCAAGTCCACGCTCGCCGACCGGTTGCTGGAGCGCACCGCCTCGGTCGAGGCGCGCGACATGAAGGAGCAGGTCCTGGACTCCATCGACCTCGAGCGCGAGCGCGGCATCACCATCAAGCTGCACGCGGTGCGCATGGACTACCGTTCGGCCGACGGCGAGGCGTACGAGCTGAACCTCATCGACACCCCCGGCCACGTGGATTTCACCTACGAGGTGTCCCGGTCCCTGGCCGCCTGCGAGGGCGCGATCCTGGTCGTGGACGCGAGCCAGGGCGTGCAGGCGCAGACGATGTCCAACCTGTTCCTGGCGCTCGAGGCCGGGCTCGACATCGTGCCGGTGCTGAACAAGATCGACCTGCCCGGGGCCGAACCCGACAGGCGCCGCGCCGAGCTGGTGGAGCTGCTGGGGGTCGAGCCGGAGGAGATCCTGGCGGTCTCCGCCAAGGAGGGCACGGGGGTGGACGCGCTGCTGGAGGCGATCGTCGCGCGCGTGCCCGCGCCGAAGGGGGACCCGAAGGCCCCGTTGCGCGCTCTCATCTTCGACTCGTTCTACGACAAGTACCGCGGCGCCGTGCCGAGCATCCGGGTGGTCGATGGCTACATCCGGCCGGGGATGCGGATCGGCTTCGGGGCCAACGCCGCCACGTACGAGGTGGCTGAGGTGGGCTATCTGCGGCTCCGGCAGGTTCCGCAGAGGGAGCTCGGGCCGGGCGAGGTCGGCTACGTCACCGCCGCCATCAAACGCGTGGGCGACACGCGCGTGGGCGACACCGTGATCGACGCGGAGCGCCCGCCGGCCGAGCTCCTCGAGGGCTACAAGGATGTCCGGCCGATGGTGTTCAGCGGCATCTACACGACCGAATCGGACCAGTACGAAGATCTGCGCGACGCGCTGGAGAAGCTGAAGCTCAACGACGCCAGCCTGTTCTACGAACCCGAGACGTCGACCGCGCTGGGGTTCGGGTTCCGGTGCGGCTTCCTGGGCCTCCTGCACATGGAGATCGTGCGCGAGCGGCTGCAGCGCGAGTTCGACCTCGACCTCATCTCGACCGTTCCGAACGTGGAGTACCACATCGTGCTCACGAACGGCGACCGGATCGAGATCGAGAACCCGAGCGCGATGCCGGACCGGGTGCGCATCGACCGCGTGGAGGAGCCGTACGTGCGCGCGCACATCGTGTCCCCGGCCGAGTACATCGGCAACGTCCAGAAGCTCTGCCACGAGCGCCGCGCCGAGCACGTGTCGATGCAGTACATCGACCCCGAACGCGTCGAGTTCACCTACGACATGCCGCTCGCCGAGATCGTCCTCGATTTCTACGATCGCCTGAAGGGGTCCACGCGCGGGTACGCCTCGCTCGACTGGGAGCCGCGGGAGTACCGCCCGAACGATCTCGTGCGGCTGGACATGCTGATCAACGGCGATCCCGTGGACGCGTTCAGCGTGATCATCCACGAGGACAAGGCGTACGAGTACGGGCGCTCGCTCGCGGTCAAGCTCAAGGAGCTGATCCCGCGCCAGATGTTCGAGGTCGCGATCCAGGCCGCGATCGGCAACAAGGTGATCGCGCGCACCACCGTGAAGGCGTTGCGCAAGCAGGTGACCGCGAAGTGCTACGGCGGGGACGTCACGCGCAAGCGCAAGCTCCTGGAGAAGCAGAGGGAAGGGAAGAAGCGCATGAAGCAGGTGGGCACCGTGGACATCCCGCAGGAGGCGTTCCTGGCCGTGCTGCAGGTGGAGGACTGAGGCCGTGCCCAGCCCGGCCCGATCGTCCGGCGTCGCTTCAAGACGTTGTGCCCGAGGGGGCGCGGCGTGAGCGCGCGCTGGATCGTGGGCGTCGACATCGGCGGCACCAACGTGGTCGTGGGGGCGCTGCCCGAGGACGGCAGCGACCTGGTGGGGGCGCAGAAGATCGCGACCGAGGCCGGGCGGGGGCCCAAGCACGTCGTGGACCGCATCGTCGCGCTGATCGGGGAGACGATCCGCGCGGTGGAGGCGAGGGGCGTACCCCGCGCCGCCGTCGCGGGCGTCGGGATCGGCGCCCCCGGCCCGCTGGACCGCGCGAGCGGCACGGTGATCGAGACCCCCAACCTGGGCTGGCGCAACTTCCCGCTGCGCGACCTCATCTCGAACGCCGTGGACCTGCCGGCCACGCTCGACAACGACGCCAACTGCGCTACCTACGGGGAGTGGTGGCTCGGCGCGGGACGCGACGTGGAGACCCTCGTCGGGTTGACCCTGGGGACCGGGATCGGCGGCGGGATCGTATTCGGCGGGGAGCTCTACCACGGCGTCAACGACGCGGCCGGCGAGTTCGGGCACACCACGATCGACTCCACCGGCCGCAAGTGCAAATGCGGCAACTACGGGTGCCTGGAGGCCTACGCCTCCGGCCCGGCGATCGCGCTGCGCGCGCTGGAGGGTTTGGAGAGCGGGGCGGAGAGCATCCTCCCCGACCTGGTCGGCGGGCGTCTGGACGCCATCACCGCGGCGGTGGTCTACGAGGGCGTCGTGCTGGGCGACGCGTTCGCCGAGGAGGTCATGAAGGAGACGGCCAAGTTCCTGGGCGCCGGCATCGCCAACATCATCAACTCGCTCAACCCGGCGATGGTGGTAGTCGCGGGCGGCGTGACGCGCGCGGGCGAGCACCTGTTCCGCCCCCTGCGCGCGGAGGTGCGGCGGCGCGCCTTCAAGCACGCCGAGGAGGCGTGCCAGATCGTTCCCGGCGCGCTCGAGGGCACGGCCGGCGTCGTCGGCGCCGCGGGGGTGTTCCGCAGGGAGCGGCTGGCCGGCGCGTGAGCGCGGCGTCCGATCCCGGGAAGGGCACGCAGCGCGCCGTCGGGGAAACGCCGGTCGTCGGCGACGCGTCCGCGAAGTCCGCGCCGCTTCGACTGGGCGTCGTGGGCACGTTCGTATGGGACCGCATCCACGCCCGCGAAGGGCGCGAGACCGTCGTCGAGGAGTGGGGGGGCATCGCCTACGCGCTCGCGGCCCTCGCCGCCGCCCGCCCCGAGGGTTGGCAGATCGTCCCCATCCTCAAGGTCGGTCGCGACCTGGACGAGCGCGCGCGCGCCTTTCTCGCTTCGTTGCCGGACCTGGACACCGTGTCTGCCGTGCGCACGGTCGAGGAGCCGAACAACCGCGTCGAGCTCCGATACGTGGACAGGGAGCGGCGCACGGAGCGCCTCACGGGCGGCGTGCCGGGGTGGGAATGGGACGAGCTCGAGCCGCTGCTGGGTGGCCTGGACGCGCTGTACGTGAACTTCATAGCGGGCTGGGAGCTGGGACTCGATTCCGCGCTCCGTCTGCGCCGCGCCTGCCCGGGACCTCTGTACGCCGACCTCCATTCGCTGCTCCTCGACGTGGGGCCGGAGGGCCGCCGCGTCCCGCGCTCGCTCGCGGCCTGGCGGGAGTGGCTCACCGCGTTCGACATCGTCCAGATGAACGAGGACGAGCTGGCGACGCTGGCGGGCCGCTGGGGCGACCCCTGGACGCTCGCCGCGGAGGTGGTCGGCGTGGACCTGCGGCTCCTGCTCGTGACACTGGGGGAGCGGGGCGCCGCCTACGTCGAGTCCCCGCTGTACGGCGAGGGGCCCGCGCGCTGGCGACGTACGGGGCTCGAGCCCGCGCGGCCTCTGGGCGCGCCCGGGCCGACGACCAGCGCGCGGGTGCCGCTGCCGGGCCCCGCGCGCGAGGGAGACCCCACGGGGTGCGGCGACGTGTGGGGTGCGACCTGCTTCGCGGCGTTACTTTCGGGCCGCCCGATCGAGGCGGCGATCGCGCGAGCACACGCGGCGGCCGCGCGCAACGTGGGGCATCACGGCGCCAGCGGACTGCACAGGCACCTGTCGGGGAGGATCCATACGTGAGGGTGATCCCGCTGCCGGCCAACCTCGACGAGGCCGCGTTCGATGCTCTGGTCGCGCCTCTGTCCGAGCCCGCGGCCGCGGGGTCCGGGCCGGTCTCCGGGGTCGGGGCGGCGGAGGCCGTCCCGGGTCCGCCGCTGCTGCTGGACGCCGCCGGCGTGCGCTGGGTGGATCCCTACGGGGCGCTGTCGCTGCTCGCGTTCGGGCACGCCGCCCGGGCGGCCGGCCGGACCGCGCGGTTCCGCCCGCCCGCGTCCGCGGACGTGACCAGCTACCTCCGTCGGATGGGCTTCTTCCGGCACGCCGGCGACGTGTTCGAGTTGCACGGAGAGGTCGGACGGGGCGAGGATACACAGTCCGACGTGCTGCTCGAAATCACGGCGGTGGCGGACCACGGCGACGTGCACCGCGTCGTGGATCGCGTATACGAGCGCTCGGGGGCGATCCTGAGCACCCAACTCGGCTACCCGCCCGAGCTGGCGATGCAGTTCGGCACGATCTTCAGCGAGGTCTGCCAGAACATCATCGAGCACGCGCAGGCTCCGGGATGGGTGGCGACCCAGACGTATCACTGGCGGAAGAGGCTGGGGCGGAAGGTGGTGATGATCGCGGTGATGGACCTGGGGGTGGGATTCCGCGGGTCGCTGGAGGGCGAGCACGCGGCGCAGTACGCGGGCCGCTGGGGCGACGCGGCCGCTCTGGAGGCGGCGTTCATGCACGGCGTGACGCGTTTTCGCGATCCGGGCAGGGGGCAGGGCCTGCAGCAGATCCGGCGGCTCGTCGGCAGGGTCGATGGCCGCGTCTCCATCCGCAGCGGCACCGCGCGCATCTCCGATGTCCCCGACTGGGCCGACAACCCCCCGCTGGAGGAGGGCCTGCCCTATTTTCCGGGGTCCCAGATCTGTATCGTGCTGCCCGCGCGGGAGGACACGCCGTGAGCCCGCATCTGGAGCACACGCCTCAGGTCGTCCCGTTCCACTTCGACCTCTCCGACCACGTGCGACGCTCGGTCGCCACGCTGTACTCCCACCTCGTGACCCGACCAACCGGGCAGGCGCTGCGCATGGGCATCGAGAGCCAGATCCGCGCGACGGACGGCCCCTGCGTGTCGGTCCTGGACTTCACCGAGGTCGTCGTGCTGGACTACTCGTGCGCCGACGAGACCGTCGCCAAGCTCGTGCGGCGTTACTGCGCGGAGGATCGGCCCGCGCCCGCCTACTTCATGGCGCGGGGCGTGGCGCCGCACCACAGGGAGACGCTGGAGACCGTGCTGATCCGGCAGGGCATGGCGCTGGTCGCCGAAGTGATGGGCGTCGGCGCGCGCCTTCTCGGCTACGCGTCGGAGCTGGAGCACGCCGTGTGGCGGGCGGTCGAGGAGGCGGGCTCCCTGGCGGCGGCGGACCTGGACGAGCGCGTCGCGGACCCGCGCGCCGGCCTGGCCGCGGGAGGCCTCGTGGGACGCCGCGTCGTGGTGCCCGGCGTCGGGGGGCGTCTCCACTCGCTGAGCCGGCTGGCCCTCCCGAGGCTGTGAGCCCGGAGGCAGTTCCCTCACCATCCGGGCGCCCCCGGGGCCGCCGTGGCTTGCTCGGGCGCGCGGCGGCGCCGTGCGCCACGCTCCTGTGCGCCGCCGCCATCGACGCCTCCCCCGCGCACGCGCAGGAACCGGACTCGGTCGTAGCGCTGCCTCCGATCCTCGTGTCCAGCTTTCCGCTGCCGATGTCCCTGGCCGCAGCTCCCGCCGCGATCTCGCTCGTGCGCGGCGCCGACGCGTCGCGGGCGCGACCCGGAGCCGGCCTCGGCGGTCTGCTGGACCGCGTCCCCGGGGTGCAGGTCGACAACCGCCACAACGACGCCCTCGACGAGCGCATCGCGATACGGGGTTTCGGGGCGCGGTCGCAGTTCGGCGTGCGCGGGCTCGCGGTGACCGTGGACGGAGTGCCCGCGACGCTGCCCGACGGCCAGACCGCGCTCAGCCACCTGGACCCCGCGTCGATCCGTCGCGTCGAGGTCCTGCGGGGCCCGGCCTCGACGTTCGTGGGCAACGCCGGGGGAGGGGCGTTGAGCATCGAGACCCGACCGACGGCGGAAGGGGTCTCCGGCAGGGTCCTGGGCGGCGCCGACGGGCTGTTCCGACTCGACGCGGAGGCGGCGGGGCGGATGCGCGGGGCGCTCGTGTCCGGCCGGCTCGCTCGCCGGCGCGTCGACGGATACCGGGAGCACGCGGACGCCGACAAGACGTGGGCGTCGGGTCACCTGGAGGCTCCCGCTGGTCCCGGCAGCGTGCGCGTCGACGTACACGGCGTCGCCTACGAGGCGCGCAACCCCGGCTCGCTCTCCGACTCGGCCCGGATCGCGGACCCGCGCGCGGCCTTTCCGGGCAACGTCGCGCAGGGCACCGGCGAGGACGCCGCGCAGGCGCAGCTCGGCGCCGGCTGGTCGGGAGCGCTGGCGGGGGGCGAATGGGACGCCGGGGCGTGGCTGCTGCGCCGGGAGGTGGACAACCCGATCCCGGTCGCCATCGTGGACCTTTCGCGCACGGCCGCCGGCGTGCGCTTGCGGCACCGGCGACGCGCCGGACGACTCGCCTGGGCCGCCGGCCTCGACCTGGGGCAGCAGCGCGACCGGAGGCGCAACTTCGCGAACGACGCCGGCTCCCGCGGCGACCTCTCACTGGACCAGCGCGAGCGGGTGCGGTCGGTCGCCTCCGTGGCGCACGCCCTGGCGGAGTTCGGGCGGCTGCGCGTGTCCGCGGCGGCCCGCTGGGACGTGGTCAGCTTCGACGTGCGCGACTTCCTGGATGACGCGGACGGGGCGGACCCGGGCGGACGCCGCACGCTGTCGGCGCTCAGTCCCGCCGCCGGCCTCTCGTGGGGCGCGCGCGCACTGACGCTGTTCGCGAACCTGTCCACCGCGTTCGAAACGCCGACCACCAGCGAATTCGCGAACGATCCGGGAGGCGGAGGCTTCAACGCCGATCTCGATCCGCAGCGCACCGTCGGCGCGGAGATCGGCGCGCGCGGCCGGTCGCCGGCGTTGCGTGGCCTCCGCTGGGAGGCCGTCGTCCACCACGCCCGCGTCGCGGACGCGCTGGTGCCGTTCGAGGGGGTGGCGGGGCGGACGTTCTTCCGCAACGCGGGCCGGACGCGTCACGCCGGTGTCGAGCTCGCGCTCGCGAGCGAGCCCTCAGCCGCCGTCTCCGCGCGCGCGTCCTGGTCGTGGACGCGCGTCGATTTCCGCGAGTTCCGGACGGACGGCTCCGACCTGCGGGGAAACGTGGTGCCCGGGGTCGCTCCCCACCGGCTGGAGGCGGCTGTCGCGGTGCGCGCGGCGGGCGGATTCGCGGAGCTGGAGCTGCGTTACCGGTCGCGCACCGCGACCGACGACGCGAACACGGCGTTCTGGCCCGCGCACGTGGTCGCCGACGCGCGCGCCGAGGCGCCGCCGGCGCGCTTCGCCGGGCTGCACCTGCGGCCGCAGGCCGGCGTCCTCAACCTCGCCGACCGCTCCTACGTGGGGTCGATCGTCCCCAACGCCTTCGGGGGCAGGTACTACGAGCCGGCGCCGGGACGGACGTGGTACGCGGGCGTGGCGTTGAGCGTCGGGGGAGGGTGATGTGCGGCGCGGTCGCGCGCCGGGTCAGGTGACCTCGGCGGTCCGGTTCGTGGCCTTGAGAGCGGCGAGCACCGCCGCGCTCTCGGGTCGGCCGTCCACGGCATGGGCGCCGGCAAGCTGGCGCGCGTTCCGACCCAGCTCGGGGGCCAGCGCCGACGACGTCACGAGGACGATGGCGCGGTCCAGCGCCCGCACCACGGTCGCCGACTCCAGCTCCAGTACGAGCGCGCCTTCCAGGGCCACCTCCACCGCCTGCAGCGCGGCCCGCGCCGCCGCGCGGATCGGTCCCAGGCCGAGGTCCGGCTCCGTGGCCTCGCCCAGGCACTCCACTCCGTCCCGTTCCACGCGCACCGCGGCGATCACCTTGCCCGACTCACGCCGCACCTCGAGCGCGGTGAGCGTCACGCGTTCGCCCTCCGCCGCGGGCGCGTGTTCCGCGAAGGCGCGCGCGCCGGGCCGTACGCGGGCCGAGGGCATCGACACCGGGCCGCGAGCGGGGAGGCCGGCCGGCGGCTCGACGGCGGGCAGAGCGAGGGCGCGCCCGGTGCCATCCGCCAGGAGGGGCAGCGCATCGGGGGCCGCCACGCGCAGCTGCGCGATGCTGATGATGCGCTGGTCGAGGGGTATTCCCAGGCGCTCCTCCAGCAACTCGCGGATGTCCGTCGCGAGGTCCCGAGGCTCCGGGCCGGGCCGGATCAGCAGGTGCACCTCGCGGGGGTCGCCGTACACGTCCTCGCGGACGAAGGCGTCGACCACCGAGGGCAACTCGCGCAGGATGGCTTCCGCCCGAGCCTTGGTTCCGGACATGCGGTTCCCGGGTGCTGGTTCGGCGGGAGGTTCCCCTGAGAGTTGGGGTCGCGCACGTTCCCGTCAAGGGTTGGCCGGTTCGCGAAACGCGCGCTACCATCGGAGCTTGTACGCCCTGACCACGAGACTTCGCCATGAGCGCTCCACCCGAGCCCCGTCCCGATCCCGGACCCTCCACCCTGGCGGTCCACGCCGGCGGGCCAATACCCAGTCCCGGCGCGCCCGTCGTCGCTCCGGTCGTGCACTCCGCGACGTTCTTCTACGCGGAGGAAGGCGACGGCGAACTCCGCTACACGCGCTACCTGAACAACCCGACGCTCGAGGCCGTCGCGCGCCGGGTCGCGGCGCTGGAGGGCACCGAGGCCGCTCTGGTGACGAGCAGCGGCATGGCCGCCATGGCCATGACGCTGCTGGCCCTGACGCGCGCCGGCGATCACATCGTGGCCGCACGCGACCTGTACGGCGGCACGGTCACGCTCCTGAGCGAGGAGCTGCCCCGCCTGGGAATCGAGACCACCTTCGTTCCGGGCGACCCCACGTCGGCCCTGCGGCCCGAAACCAAGGCGATCGTCATCGAAGTGCCCTCCAACCCCGTCATGCGCGTCCCCGACCTGCCGGGCATCGCCCGCGCCGCGCGCGCGGCCGGCGTCGCCCTCGTCGTGGACGCCACGTTCGCGTCACCGGTGAACCTGCGCGCAGCCGACCACGGGGCATCGGCGGTGGTGCACAGCGGCACGAAGTACCTGGGCGGCCATTCGGATGTGACCGCCGGGGTGGTCGCCGGTGACGCCGAGCTGATCGCATCGGTCCGCCGGAGGGTTCGGTCGTTCGGGCCGGTGCTGGATCCGGGGGCCGCGGCCACCCTGGAGCGGGGGATGAAGACCCTGGCCGTCCGCGTGCAGCGGCACAACGCCAACGCTGCCGCTCTCGCCGACTGGCTGGCGGCCCACCCCGCGGTCGAATCCGTAAGCTACCCGGGCCGCGCGGACCACCCCGACCACGAACGTGCCGCCGCCCTCATGAGCGGCTTCGGCGGCATGCTCGGGTTCGCGGTGCGCGGCGGCGACGAGGCCGCGCTGCGGGCGCTCAGGCGTCTCAGGATCCTGCGGGTCGCGCCGAGCCTGGGCAGCGTCGAGTCGCTCGTGTCGATGCCGCGCTACACGTCGCACGCGTCGCTGACCGACGCGGAGCGCGCCGAACGCGGGATCCCGCCGGGCTACGTGAGGGTCTCCGTGGGGGTCGAGGACCTGGAGGATCTGCGGGAGGACTTGGCCCGCGCGCTGGAGCCGGAACGCTGAAGCGGGCAGCCGCGGGCCTGGCCGCGTTGAGCGCGCTCGCCGGGGCGGCGGCGGGCGCCGGATGGCTGTACCTGGGACGGTCGGTGCCCGGGGAGTCGGGCACTTTCGCGCTGATCGGGTTGGCGGCGCCCGTCGAGGTGTGGCGGGATTCGCTGGGCGTGCCGCACGTGTGGGCCGAGACGGAACGCGACCTCGCGTTCGTCCAGGGGTGGCTCCACGCGCGCGACCGCCTGTGGCAGATGGAGGTGCTGCGGCGCGCCTCGCAGGGGCGGCTGTCCGAGATGTTCGGCGCGGCCACGGTCGACTCCGATCGCTTCCTGCGCGCGCTGGGGCTGTGGCGGGCGGCGCTCGCGGGCGCGGACGCGCTCGATCCGGACGCCCGGGCGCTGATCGAGGCGTACGCCGCAGGCGTCAACTCCTGGCTGAGCGGGCGCGACCGGCCGTTGCCGCCCGAGTTCTCCCTCGTCCGGGTAGAGCCCGAGCCGTGGTCCGCCGCCAACGTCATCGCGCTGGAGAAGGTGATGGCGATGGACCTGGCGCTGTACGGAGCCACCGCGAACGCCGCGCGCGCGGCGGCGCGCCTGGGCGAAGCGCGTGCGCGCATGCTGACCCCGCCCTATCCCGAGTGGGGCGAGACGATCCTGCACGACCGCCCGGCCGCGGCGGCAGACGGGGAGCGCCTCGACCCGGAGCGAGCCGCGGCGGGGGGCCGCGCCGTTCGTGGCCTGGCCGGCGCGGCCCCCGATCGCGAGGCCTCGTGGCGGAGCGCGCCGGCCGATCCGCCGCCGCCGCTTCCCCCGGAAGTCCCGAAGCTCGCGGCGGAGGCGCTCGCGCTGGGCGCGGTGGCGCACGCGTCCAATTCCTGGGTCGTTGGGGGCGCGCACACCGCGTCCGGGAAGCCGATCCTGGCCAACGACATGCACCTCGCGCTGCGCGCGCCGAGCCTCTGGTACCTGATGGCGTTGCACGTCGGAGACGGAGAACTGGACGTCGTGGGGATGACGCTGCCCGGCGCGCCGTTCGTGATCGCCGGCCACAACCGCGCGGTGGCGTGGGGGTTCACCAACGCGATGGTCGACGACGTGGACCTGTTCGAGGAGCGCTCGGACCCCTCCGATCCCGCGCGCTACCTCGTCCCCGGCGGCGCCGCCGCGTTCGATACCGCGGTGGAGCTCGTGCGCGTGAAAGGGCGCGAGCGACCGGACACGATGCGGCTCCGGTTCACCAGGCACGGGCCGGTGCTGAGCGACGTCGAGGACCTGGGCGCCGGGGGGCGAATGCTGGCGCTGCGCTGGGTGGCTCACGAGCCCTCGCGCACCTTCGCCGCGCTGCGCGCGATGAACCGCGCCAAGACCGGCGCCGACCTCGCGGCAGCCGTCGCCGACTTCACCAACCCGCACCAGAACGTCGTCTACGCGGACACCGCCGGCGACTGGGGGTACGTGATGGGCGGCAGGGTGCCCGTGCCCGCGAACGGCG
>Ga0299907_10002390_pt1 | contig 11527 bp, 17 predicted proteins | sample RVTome_16_FD_198680 | JGI IMG/M metagenome (GOLD analysis project Ga0299907, IMG submission 198680) | Soil microbial communities from uranium-contaminated site in the Upper Colorado River Basin, Wyoming, United States - RVT152D67 (version 2) ...
AAACAGTATTTGTTGTCCTGAGATTTACAGTTTATTTCCCCTCTCTCCTTTTCCTCATGTTTCGTGAGGAATCAGAAGCAAGTCTTCTAATTTCAATTCGGTAATTGCTCTAATTCTTATGCCTGTTGAAGCTAAAAGTAGAATGATAGCTCTGGTTCTTTCATCACATACCTCGAGCATTTTTGATATTTCTTCAGTAGCATAACCGCGATTTTCGATCGGTAAGACGCCACTTGAGATAACAATAGAGCTAGACCTCACGACCACTGTAGTCCATGAAATTCAGGAAGAGTTCTGGGCCTTAAATGATCTTCACGAACTGGCATTCGTGTACAATGAGATTAAGAGCTATTTGCCATCATTTCTGAAGCTATTTCATTGTTTGAAAAATAATAAAATGCTGGGTGAGAAATATATTTTTAACGTTCTCAAATATGTTGGTGATGACTTGCCTCAACTAACAGACAGACTACAATGTCTCAGTAACGACATAATAAATCTAGAAGATAAAAAGAGAAATTTGTTGAACGAGTTAGTACTATGGAATGGTCAATTATATGATCTTGGCAGAACTATCGATATTAAAAATCAACAACTAAAGCGGATGGGCAAATAGGTGTCCTAATGGACATTGAGCATATCGAATCGAATGGATGTAAGTCATCATTAGAGAATACCGCTTATGTCCAACGGGGCTATTTGAGATGTTATGAAACAATATTTTGTCGTCTGCAGTATGACTGATATAAAAAAATTGGATACTAGCTTTTAGTTATTCAACCGGATCGATAGTTCCATTAGTTGCTAGCTTCAATCCATCGATTGAACCAAAATCACTATCGTTGCAGCCTATTTGAATTGAATCGATGCACATTTAAATACTGCGAATCATTCGAACTCATCATGAACAAGCTTTTAATTATTACGATTACAGTAGTAATAGCGCTAGGGATAATTGGAACAACAACAATGATGGCATTACAGGCCTCATACGCAACAAAACAATCTAAACAGGCCCCGTCGGAGAAAACGACCGTACGGCCGGAAAGACAAACTGAACAGCCATCGGAAGCATCGGAAGACACAACCGTTCGGCCGGAAAGACAATCTGAGTTTAGCCCTGAACAACAAGAAGATAATGCTATAGAGCTAAAAGATGAGCAAATTAGAGATGTGCAACAAGAAGAAGATGATAATGAAAATACTGGCGGCAATGAAGAAGAACAAGTTGAGATTGATAAAGCACCAGTGGTAATCTCAGGCGATAAAGTATTCATAGTTTGGTTTAACGATCAAAATACACCAAACAACAATTCAGAGGTACTATTTAGATCATCTGCTGACGGCGGGGTTACATTTACAGATAAGATCAATCTAAGCAATACAACGACTGCTGATTCTGTTAATGCAGAGATAGCCGCAGATGGTAATAATGTAATTATCACATGGTGGGAACATAATGCAACCAGCGAAGAGCCAGTAGTCAGAGCAAGCACAGATAACGGGGCAACATTTGGACCAATGCTAACACTAGCAAATAATGGAACTATCGGACAAGCAACCGAATAGAAGATCGATATCTTCTTTTCTTTGTATTTCCGCGATCAACTGTGTAACTATTGATAGAGTCTATCTCATCTTAATAGCGTGCTAATATGAATATAGCTATTCATTTAGTAGTATGATGGATCACGCGTCGTGCTAAACCCTCACGTAGTTCTAATAGAAAAAATATCAGATTTATGAAGGCGTCTGAATTTGCCTAATGCAGATAAACCAAACTCGCACTCTCCATCAATAATGAATGCAAAATATATGGTCATTGTAGCAGTAATGGCAGTAATGCTCATTGGTGCAACAGCATTTGCAACAGACAGCGCATTTGCAGACAAAAAGAAACACCATGGCAAGAGCCAAAACCAGGCAATCAGCCAAGCCAACGCATGTGGAAACGGTGAACTACCATTGAATGTCGGTTGTCAAAACATAGGTTCACAAATTCAGGGTGACGAGAACGCAGTATCGCAAGCGGCAGAACAGGTATTCCCATCGTTCGATCACGGCGGAAAAAAATAGATCTTCGCAGATCTATTTCTATTTTTTCATAATTGATCATCTGTGTTATAGGAAACATCAAGACTATTTCGCCGGTAAGAATGGTATATAATTTGTTACATGTACAATAATATATAGTAGTTTGGTATTCTGATGAATCTAACGACATATTAACCATCGATTGTATATTATACATGTATTCATTTCTGTCGTGTCAGACTGTTGCGTCCGGACATGGGCTGCTCTAAGACAAATTCTGGCGCGTGTTCATTGCCGGACGCAACTATCACACGACTAAATTAGCATACTGTAAGGCAGGGTAACTCAGTATTTCCATAGCTGGACTAGGCGTCTAATAGTCTCTTAATAACTGTTTGACCATGGGAAGGTGCATCGCTAGATCCATCCTCGCTAATCGCTCGAACCTTTCTCTGTCAATAAGACATTCAAGGAAATAGCTGATTATCTAGATAATATGATACCCGAAAATTAGTATGAGCAGATCGATGTAAGCCATTGATAGCAATCACACCTTTGATGACTTTCTTGCACTCGTGTGTAATCTTGCGTATGCATTTGGTGACAGACTATGCTCGTTCCGACCGCTATAGAGCATTTTTCATTTTATTAAATACAGACTTTGCATCTTTCTTTACATCGTGTATGCCTGACTCGTGCTCGGCCAATTCGGTATTCTCTTTAATCTCATGTCCAATAAACTCCGCACCTTTCATTATCTCGTGCACAATATATTGGGGACATTTTTTTAACCCGGTCATTCTTTCTTAATTTTATTCAATATTGCATAAGATATAATGCCAAAAATTTTTTTGATACCAAAGGTAAGATTAGCCGTTGCTGCAATAATGATTACGATGGCAGTGGTGAGCTCTAACCGACATTGCATATTGTTTTTTAGTTACCCTACATAAAAAATATTGAGCGATAAGTTGGATCATGATGAAAAATCTGATGATATCGATGTTAAAATGTATGCGCCTTTCTCCTGTGTTGATTGCGGTCAAGAATTTGAATCACGTGAAGAGTTAGAAGAGCATGAGACAAAGCATGAAATTCTATCAGAAAAAAGAGAGACGACCGAAAATTAGTATGATAATAATTATATGACTTAACAGTCAAAACAAACTATAATGGTTGTAATGGTCACATGTAACAACTGTGGACATGAATATCAATCAAATGTGTTACAAACCCCAGATGAAGAAACTCTTAGATCCGAGCCTCATGAAGATATAATGGAAAACTGTCCAAAATGCAACCAGATTTCAAGTTACAATGGACCAGACTTTTATTGGGAGTAATTCATTGTCTGAAGCCAGCTCGAGATATATTATTCAGAAGGTGTACTATAACTGCTTAGTTAGTGTCGTATCACATTTCCTAGTCGTCATGCACTAAACATTTCTTGTTAGTTTAATAGAAAAAAAATCAGATATTTGCACGGGTCTTGATTTGCTTAATGTAGATAAACTAAACTCTCGCTCTGCTGCTAAGAATGAATACTAAATATATGTTCATTGTAGCTGCAATGGCAGTAATGCTCATCGGAGCAACAGCACTCGCAACAGAAGATGCATTCGCCGGAAAGAAGAAAGAATACAATCAGGCAACATCACAAGCAAACGCTTGTGGGAATGGTGAATTACCATTGAATGTCTTCTGTCAAAACATTGGCTCACAGATTCAAGGCGATGAAAACGCAGTAGCAGCTACTGGCAGCCAAAGCGCAGACTAACAACAAATCAACTTCTCTTTCTTTTTTTGTATAGAAAACAGGTATTAGATTGTTTCATCATTAAACATATTTCAATTATATGCTATAACAATTATGTGACTTCTGTATTCTATTGTTTTTTCCTAAGTAACATAACCTAAGGTGTAATCAGTGATTACTAGGTATGAAATACGGAGCAATGGCTGTATTTGGAGTAGCTTTGACCTTATTAATTGCTGTCTCTTTTGTGTTTCCTCATTTAGTATTTGCGGGTAGTTATGAAAAAAAGAGTCAGGTCATATCACAAACCAATGAATGTGGCAATTATTGGTTCCCAGTAAACGTAATATGTTCTAACATAAATCCCCAGACCCAGGGTGACGAAAATAATGTTGCAATTGCAACAACTCCGAAATCTGACATTAGTAATGGACCTCCATTCCCATAACCTGAATACAGTGTTCTAAATACAGAAAAGATTATTCTCAGGCTTCTGGAAGATTGTTAGGCGTACTAATTGTATTAGGGCATGCAGGATTCGACAAAAACTCTGTTCTAATAGAAAAAATATCTGATATATCATAGAGACTGAATTTGCTGAATGCAGATAAACTACACCCTCTTTCCAGTACCAATAATGAACAACAGACATATGATATTTGTGGCAGCTATGGCAATAATGCTCATTGGCGCAACTGCATTTTCTACAACAGATAACGTATTCGCAGATGGAAAGAAGAAATACGAGAAGAGTCAAGCGGCTTCTCAAGTCAATGAGTGTGGAAATGGCGAGTTACCACTAAATGTATTCTGTCAGAATCTGTTATCGCAAATACAGGGTGAGGGAAATGCAGCAAACATAATCGCTGTACAATAGCAATATACTCCCCCGGCATCTTTTTTTATACGTTCAAGCTACCAGTGTGCATATGGCTAGTATCATGTAGTTCAAGTTTAGAAGAAAATATATGGGATAGTAGTGAGCCTGATTTTGTATATTACAGAGATGAGCTGAAAAATTGGTTTGTGATAGATTATGTGTTTACTATTAGTTAGTATACAACAAGTCTCATTTACATACTCTTAATAGTGATGATCTGGTTCTCCCACTAATCAGTAATCCCAACGAAAAAACAAATCGCACACTCAGAATGATAGAAGTCAAACAAAATGGTCTATGTACCTCTTGTAGAGGACGGATTACACGTGATCATGCAGTCGCCCAAGGGGGTTTGATTCCCGTAGGTAAAAGGGCTCATCACCCTATCAGAGAAATACTACGTAAAAAGTGTATTAGTTTACAGGACAATGTTATATTAGGGCTTGCTGGTAAATAATATGTTCAATGAAAAGATTGTAAACCCTCAAGTTTCTTATCTCTTCAATTGGCTAGCTAAACTCAACCCAAAGCGGCCTATGATCTGAAATCCTTGTTTCACAATACTTTCGCCATTTTTTCAGGTCTGACTCTGAATCAGGATCTAAATTATTTCTATCCCATACGCTCCTGAATAGGTGTTTATCAAAATTAAGTACGCCCTGGGCAGATCGTCTTAACCCTGGATCAATTCCGGGAGATATTACAATCTGATCGTAGTGGTCTGTTCCAGAGAGACTCGTTCCCACCTTGGTAGACCAGTTCGTGGGTACGTAACCGAATCTGGTTAGTTGGATGTAAACCTGATCGGACTGGTCCATCTTTGGAACGTTCATATCGCCAATTAATATGATATCCTTATCGTATGTAGTTTTACTTCGTCTTTGGTCATCTGCCCATTTTGCTAGCGCGTAAACTTCCACTAATCGATTCATATATTCAACGCCTGATACTTTCCCAAAGTATATGTGAACATTTGCAAGAATAAAAGTGAATTCATTTCGCTCAAAAGAGACTAGAAAGGGATTGCGATTAAATCCTTTAAACTTTCTGGGAATATCTGGAGGATCATATTTCTTCCGGTCTGATTCCGGTATCGCTATCTCTGCAAACAGTTCCCTTGTTTTTACCCTAGACGAATCATAGATGTAAACAAGTCTTTCGGAATTGCCTCCTACATCAGTGATAACCATTTTAAATGGCTCATTTAATGATTCCATAATTTCTCGTATTCCCCAAAGGTCGGACATCACTTCCTGGACGGCGATTATGTCAAAAGGCTTTATGAGCTCAGCAATCAATTCATGGTCTTGCCTTTTCCTCTTTCTCGCCCCTTTGGAACCGAGCTTCTCGATATTCCACGTTTCTATAAGCAAATTGTCGCCGCTCTTTTCTGGAACATCTCTTTTAATCAATAGCTCACTAGCTGCTAATTTTTCCTCCTTTAGGTTATAATCTTGCTCCATTAACGGAGGCATTGACAATTATGATAAAGCTAACTATTTAACCATGACTGTAAAATTTACATCTAAAACGGTAATGCTAATTCTGTCAAGTGATCCGGTTTAGAAGTCCTATGAAGGGCTACAAATCAAGAATAGGATTGTATTATTCATTTTAGAGTTGATACCAAAGACAAGACTATATTCAATTCTTTAGAAGCACAATGTCTTTCATATGAAGTAATGAAGGCAAAAAAGTATTCTAACACATAAATCGCTTGCTATAGCAGTTTTAACACGGCTTCACTATCAACCTTGACCTCATTCATAAATGCGTCAATTGGTCAGGAGGCATTAAACATGGCTGACTCTTCTATGACTGCCATCTGGTTTATTTTTCAGTATATTATAAGAAGAGGGCCTAAATAATGGGACAAGATTGACGTGGACCCAAGGGTTTCCGTGCCGTTACCGGTTCTTAAAACGGGTTCCGTTAATTAATGCAATAGACTTGAAAATAAACTTTTTCTCAGCACATTAAACAGTATCGAGCCAGAGCACCTGTTCTTCTATCCTCTGCTTGACAGTTTGAATGCCCTGCCTTCTTTTTAAGTCAATGCTTCAATATGAAAACAATCCACTTAACATTTCAGGCACCATTGTCCTTCTTGGACTAGACTAGGCTCTAGACCATCATATAGAGTTCCACTAAAGTGAAGGTGGGACTTGAAGTAGAAATTTGTCATATACATTATAATAAAGGATACCCGATGCACATATCTTCAGATGTACATCATATGAATTACGAACCTAAAAATCATAAAGTCATTACGAAGTGTATAGACGGGATCCTAATTGATGGAAGTAATTTACTTCATATGATGGTCCCTAAGGGAGAGTTTGGTTTTAGAAAGCTAATCACTTTACATACACAGTTGTGTAGGGTAACAGGACTTCAACCCAGGAAGATCAAGATAATTCTCGATGAAAATATGCCATATCTTTTGGGAGTGAAGGCTACTAGATCTTGTCCTAAGAGTTTATGGTCCGCAGAGACTGTTGATATTAAGAAATTCAACGAAATAAATAGACTTATGTCAGAGGAGGATAGCTATCTGCTAGTTGCTTATTCAAGATCTGCAGATGAACTAATCAGTGAGATGATTGAGCAAAATGTATTGCACCTAAATCAGAATTGGTTTGTTCTAAGTAACGACTCCTACGACTATTTACAAGATGACAAATTATCAGACAAAATGGATACCTTAGTGCGCAATGGAAAGATAAGACTGAAACAAAGAGACGTTGCTATTAGAAACTTAAAAGATAAATTGCGCACACTAAAACAAATAATAGATGATGACGCGGTTGTAAAGAATAATCAACATATTTGGGAAAACAGTTATACCCATAATGGGTATTGTAGAAGACTAAGGTACTGTGACAATAGTATAAAATATCTCGATTATACTCTTGGCAAAGATCTTCATCTTGTAGCTGCAAAAAATAGTTCAAACCTCGTTAAACAGAGAAAGGTAAAACTTGGGAAGCATATTATATACTATGAGAATGGAAGAAAGAAAGAGAGAAATAAAAGCATATACGAAGGGAGTAGTACGGGCATCAATGTTAAGCGAACAGGAAATAGAAGGGTTGAAGGATGATTTTCGAGGATCTAGAGTTGTAGATGAAAACGGTTTTGCAGAAAGGACTATATGTGCAATGCCTTTGATGAAGGAGTATCAGTTATCATAACAAATACCACTGTGACGGTCACCAATAGTCCAGTCGACATAGAAGAAGGGGATGAAGGATCTGATACGGCCTCTATTGCAGCTGGTACTTCTGCTGATGATGAAGATGTAGAAGAGGTAGAAGGAGGAGGTACAGGTATCGATAACAGTGATGACGAAGAGACCAATAATGATATTATCGAAGATGATGCATAGGAAGAGGAGGGAAATGAGGAATACCCCTGCGTATAAGAACACCTTGTTACAGAAGATTTCACAAAATTAAAAAGCTCATTAGATTTTCTGAGCCAAGAAAATTAAGTCATTACATTTATGGATTCGTGGATGTATCGAATAGCAATCCATTAAGTTAATCGCTTGATTGATACCGTTAGCAACAATAATGATTCATCCATATCTCTTCGGCAATTAAACTGGCTAAGGTTTTTCTGTAAAATAGTATCTATGACTATACTCGTAGTCCAAAAAAGCTCCTACAAGTATTTCAAATGTGATGACTATATTTTAGTGAATAATAAAGAATACTAGAGCATATGTATCAAGAGACTTAGATTAAAAGGTAACAGCATAAATGATCTATCAAGCTGCTGCTGCACTTACATTTTCAGTACTTATACTGTTAATTGCGTTTCTCATCTTGCAGCATTTATTAGGAAATTCAGTTTATGCTTCTTCCTCCTCCTCACCTCAAATAACAGAATCATCACTGGCAATAAGCTATGATCAAGAAGAGAATGTGATAACAATTGCATGTCAGTCTGCAAATCTATCTGATATTCATACAATTATAGGGTATCAGAATGTGCTATTGAAGGAGGATGATGTTGATGCTGATACTATTTCTGGAAATTTTGATGGGGAGAGTGATACTGTATGGCAATTGAATGCAGGCATCACTGTAGCTCAAAATGCAACACTTCATATCAATTCTACAGACACCTCGTGGCTCAAGATACTTGCAGATGGAGAAACCGCACATCCTATACTTGTATCCGGCAGTTTGAAGATTGATTCAGCTAAAGTGACTTCGTGGAATCCGAATACAAATAACTATACTACAAGTCAGGATTCGGATAGGAATGGTGAAGATGTCAGTATCGGTACTCCTAGACCGTACATCGTAGTAGAAGATGACGCAACTGGTACTACTGATATAACTAATTCAGAGATTGCATATCTTGGATATGAAGCGGGATATGGTGCAGGGCGTACCGGTCTAAGATACGAAGCTGGAGATGGAAGCGTATTAAAGGGAAATGAGATTCATCATCTCTATTTTGGCTTATATTCTAGAGGTGTTGGTGGAATGATAGTTGAAAATAACTATATTTATGATAACATTATCTATGGATTAGATCCACATACTGGAACACATGATATGATAATTAGAAATAATACGGTGCATGATAATGGCTCAAGTGGAGTAATTTGTTCATTAAACTGTTATAATATAACAATAGAAAATAATAAAATATACAATAATACGAAGAATGGCATTATGTTTAGCAGAAACATGTTTGATTCTATCGCTAGAAATAATGTTGTTAGCAATGAAGATAATGGAATAGTAATTTCTGAATCTCATAGTAATGAAATTTATAACAACGTTGTTTCAGATAGCGGGACTGGAATAGATATAGATGAAGATTCGTTTGATAATGTAGTGTACAATAATACCATGATGAATATACCAGAACCAACAGAAGCGCTATATTTGCGCGATGGGGCATCTGAACAAAATACACTATACTCTAATGTTCTCATTAACGTGGGTGGGCAAGAAATCAGTTTAGATAGTAATTAGCTCAAAGAAAGAACATCAAGAATACCTAAATAATATCTTGGCTAAGATCACCATTAAGATATCTAGCTAGCTTACAATCTTGCTAAAAATGTGAGATTGGTTTGAAGTCGCTCAACCCATTAAATCGGATTCTCGCCATTAGCTGTACGGCAGCTCCTCAGAAAATTCTGCTAGCTGTGATAGTACATTAGAAGTCTCCATGCCAGCGGGTGCTCGCCATACTATTACAGTTTGCTCGTCTCCAGTTCCACTCTGTCCTCCTCTCAGGTCCTGGAAATTGTGCACGCTATCAAGTACAAAACCTCTGTTCTGCAGGTCACCTGTATATTGGGAAATGTCCTGAGTGGGAACCATCAATAGACCAAGTGTAATATCTGCTCTTTGTACTTCTTCACCTACTCCATCATCTACAACGCTGATGTTTCCTCTCATAATGTAGCCATTATCATATTCTACGGTGTCTGCATACTGAAATTGGCCTGCTTCATTAAATGTGTGATTTCTTGCTTCAAATTCTGTAAATTCCCCTGTTTGATATATAGGCGACGCACTGCCGGAATCGGATGTAACTACTATATCATGTTCATGTCCTACATCACCATTAAACCATATTACGTTTGTCCCTTTATTGATAACCGCGGTTTCAGGAACAAAAGATTGAGCAATAAATCTTGCTTCGTTCTCCTCACCTGGGCCATGGTGACCCTCATTAGGTATTAAAATAACAAGATCTCCTGTGTCACTTCCAAGAATTAGTTCCTTGGTATTGTAGATGTCAGAAGCAACGGCAGCAATCGTACTGTTGTTGTTACTTATTTGCTGTTGTTGTAGCTGAGGTTGTGTGAGCTCTTCTGAACTACTTGTTGAAAGAGATGCAGACAGGTCCATATCGGTAAATATCAGGCTGAGAATCACTACTATTGTTACGATTGCAAACAATCCAGAAGTTTAGAATTTGGAATTTGGTTTTTTCATCAGCAGAATTAATCTCTAGTTAGAAGTATAGAAGTATTATGAATGCATCTTCCATAGGCTTTAACAGAAAAAATTAACTACTGTAGGTTTCACAATTGATGGCTAAAGGAAAATAGGCTTCGTTCAATATAGAAGCAACCACCTACATGGCTCAATATATGAATGAATTGTCACCTCAGTTAAGAGTTAGAAATTATAGATCTATTCAGTCTATCTTGAATTCTGATGATTGCTCACCAGTAGCTGATTCTTATTCTTCCTCTTCTGAATCAACTCCATTACTAGATGAGCTGTCTTCATCTTCTTCTGTACTTTCCTCTGTTTGCGAAGGAGGTATATCCTCCAACAATGGAGACAGAGTAGTCGGGAGTATAGTCCTTAAATCTAGATCCGCCCTTACATCGTTAGAGTACTTTTCGGACTTGTCAGCACTCGTAAGTGTTACAATTGCCGATATATTCTGTATAACCGGGTCTGTCAGAGAGGTTGCTAGTTGTGTTGTTCCTTCGGTATTGTTTATGGCGAAGCCATTTGGAAATGATGATAGCTTTATTAGCGAGCCGTTATTGCGGTCATAGATACCCATAACAGCGTTTATTCTCTGTCCTACGAGCGATTCATCTTCTATATTGTAATTTATTACTACTTTTACCTGATTTCCATCTGCCGTAGTAAGAGGAAGCGCAACAGCTTGATCTACAGAAATAGTACCACGCCATTGAGCTACCAGTTCTCCTTCAGAGAATATTGAAAGATAACTACTTATCATCATACTGAACACTACCACAGATCCAACGATAAGAGTTATTTTGGTCATGATCCCATTCATTCGATACTACGTGATAATGAAATGCATTGTAATATATAAAGCCAGTCTAACAAATC
>Ga0299907_10002391_pt1 | contig 11527 bp, 7 predicted proteins | sample RVTome_16_FD_198680 | JGI IMG/M metagenome (GOLD analysis project Ga0299907, IMG submission 198680) | Soil microbial communities from uranium-contaminated site in the Upper Colorado River Basin, Wyoming, United States - RVT152D67 (version 2) ...
CGTCCGCCGCAGACAGGTCGCACCTGCCCGGAGCGGACGGGTGTGGGCTGGTTGTCGCGAACTTGTTGCACTTACCAGCGCATTCGGGCCGGTGCAGGCTCGCCGTGAGCGTCCTCCCACGACACAATCGGGTTGCGTAGAACGCCGATTCGCTCGATCTCGGCCTCCATCACGTCACCGGGCCTGAGGTAGAGCGAGGCGGCTTCAGGCGAGAAGCCCGCGACGCCTGAAACCGTCCCGGTGGACACGACGTCGCCCGCCGAGTACCCGAGCGCCGAGTAGTGACTGAGGATCTCGGGGATGGTCACGGACATACGGCCAGAGTGCGACGTCTGGCGCACTTCGCCGTTCACCCGGAGCTCCATCGCGAGATCGTGCGGATCGGGGACCTCGTCGGGCGTCACGATCCACGGCCCCAGCGGGCAGAACGTGTCGATCGCCTTGCAGAACGAGAAGACGCCTGAGCGCATCTCGCGCCGCTGGATGTCGCGCGCCGTGATGTCGTTGAAGATCACGTAGCCGCCGATGTACTGACTCGCCTCCTCGGGCGAGAACCAGCGCCCCGCCTTCTTGATCACGACCGCCAGCTCGAGCTCGTAGTCGAGCTCCTCGGTCAGATGCTCGGGATAGACGACCGGCTCGTCCGGCCCGATGATCGCGTCCACGTTCTGGAAGAAGACGATCCAGGGCGCGATCTCGTGCGACCAGTCGACCCGCTTCGACTCCTCCTCGTGCTCGCGGAAGTTGCCCGCAGTGTGAATGAGCTTCTTCGGGACGATCGGCGCGCGCAGCGTCGTGTCCGCGACTGCCACCCGCTCGCCCGTCTCGTCCGCACCGCCGCGCTCGAACCACTCCCGCGTCGTCGAGACGTCGAGAACGGCGATCTCGTCGCCCTCGAGCATGCCGACGCGCGAGTCATCGCCGAACGAGACCAGCTTCACTCGACGACCCCGCAGACTCTCATCGCGGCACGCGCGTACACCTCTGCCGTCTTGACGAGCCCGTCGATCTCGAGGTTCTCGCCTTTGACCGTGTCGAGCAGACCCGTCGACGTGCCGTAGTTCACGGTCGGTACGCCGTAGCGTGTCAGCGCCGACGCGTCGGAGAACCAGCGCGTGACGTCACGCCCGGGCGCCTCCCCGAACACCTCCGCGTGAGACTCGTCGAGCGCGGCCACGAGCGGATGATCCTCCTCGATCTCCGCACCCGGCGCCGTGACGTAGACCTCGCCCTCGACGCCGTACTCCGGAAACCGCTCCCGCAGCGAGCGGACGAGGTCGAGCACCTGCCCGCGCGCCAAGGCCATCTCCTTCGTCGGCGGCACCCGCACGTCGAGGAAAAGATCCGTGCGGTGCGGGGTCCGTGACACGCGCCAGCCAAAGCCGCCCTCGATCCCGCCCACGTTGACGATCGCCGCGGCGCCCCGATACGCGTTCGCCGGATCCCCCTCCCAGCCGGGGATCCACTCCAGCACCGCGTCGAGCACCTCGCGCATGCGCAGGATCGAGTTCAGCCCGCGCTTCCCTTCGCTGAAGGCGGTGTGGATGAAGTGGCCCTGCGTCGAGATGCGGAGCCAGAGCGACCCGAAATGGCCGAGCACGACCTTCGACTCCGTCGGCTCGCCGAGGATGCACATGTCCGCGACGCCGCCGTGCGTGACGAGGTAGCGCGTCCCGGCCGCGTACCCGCGAAACTCGCCACCTCGGGCATCAGCCCACTGCGCCTTCTCGATCTCGCCACACACGGCCGCCACCAGCAGATCACCACGGAGCCGGACACCCGCGTCGTCGAGCGCTCGCACCGCTTCGACGTAGCACGCGAGCGCACCCTTCATGTTCGAGATCCCGAGCCCGTACAGCCGCCCGTCCTCGACGAATGCGGTCGGCTGGAACCCGGGCACGTGCGCGAGCCACGCCTCGCGCCCCGAGTACGACGTGTCCATGTGCCCGTTGAACATGAGGCTCGGCCCGCCGCCGGCGCCCGGCCGGGTCCCGAGCACGTTCGCCCGCTCGTCCTCGACCTGCTGCCACTGCACCTGGAGGCCCATGTCGGCGAACGTCTGAGCCATCAGCTCGGCCATCGCCTGCTCGGAGCCGGTGAAGCTCGGCGTGCCGATCGCGAGCGAAGCCCACTCGACGAGACGCTCGCGGTCGATCCGGATCTCGTTCAGGGCTTCCGTCCCGACGCGAGCTTGACCGCGACCGGAACCTCGAGCCCACGGTCCGTCCGGTAGGCCTCGAGCAGCTCGTCGAACCGCCTGCGGATCTTTCCCTGGAGGTCCTCGGGCTGACCGAGCATCATCGGCCGGAGCCGCACCGAGCCTTCGGCCAGGCCGTCCCAAAGCTCGGTCGCGTCGTCGATGCGGAGCGTGTGCTCGTGGGCTTCGACGCCGACGTCGTCGAACCCCGCTCCCGCCAGCAACTCTTCGAACTCGCGGTCGTCGGCGTACTTGAAGATCGGCGGGCCATGCGGGACGTCGGCCGGCAACTGCCCTCCGGCTGCCATGAACGCGTCGAAGAGCACGCCGATCCAGCGGCTGCGCGACGGCTCATCCCAGACGGTGAAGGCCGCGCGCCCCTCCGAGGCGAGGACGCGCCAGGCTTCGGCGACGGCTTGCTCCGGCCGACCGAGGTGCAAGATCACGAAGGCCCCGGTGACGGCGTCGAAGGTCGCGTCTTCGAAAGCGAGCGCGGTCGCGTCGCCGCGGACGAACTCGACGTTCCGCGCGCGGCTGCGGGCGGACGCGAGCATCTTCTCGGAGAAATCGAGGCCGACGACGTCGGCGCCACGCTCCTGTCCCCGCGCGGCCACGTAACCGTGTCCGGTCGCCACGTCGAGCAAGCGCGTGCCGGCGCCGGTGCCTACCGCGTCGAGCAGCGCGTCCGCGAAGCCGGACGTGACCCGCCCGGCGAGCGACTCGTAAGCGGCCGACTCCTTCGTCGTCCAGCCGGCCTCCTCGAACGCGTCGAACGCAGCCGGGTCGTACTCGCTCACGAGCGGAAGTGTGGCAGCACCATCTCGCCGAACAGGCGGATCTGGTCGTGCCGCCGGTCGCCCCAGAGCTCGAGCATGACGTGCGTGCAGCCCGCCTCGCGGTACTCCTCGATTGCCGCGATGCAGTCCTCGGGTGTGCCCGCGATCGGCTTGCAGCGGTCGAGGAGCGAGTCCGTGACCTCGGCCTTGGCGGCAAGCCTCCCGCCCCGCTCCATCGCCGCAGCCACCGGCTCCAGCTCCTCCATCTCGATCTCCGCGAGCTGGAGCAGCGTGTCCGCCGAGCCGCGGATGTTCTGGAACTTGTTCGCGAGGTACATCCCGGCGATCTCGCGCGCACCGTCCCGGCCGGCCGCGCGATCGTCGGCATGGATCGATGCGACGATCGTGCACCCGATGTCGATGTCCGCCTTCACGTTCTCGCGCGTGTACCCGACGAACGCCGGCGTCGTGATCGACGGCGTCAGGCACCCGTCCGCGATCTCGCCGGACAGCGCCTGCATCTTCGGCGCGGTCGCGGCGACGTAGACAGGAGGCACCTCGCGCGGCGTCTCGGCGCTCTCGGCCAGGCCCGGCACCGAGGCGCTCCAGGTGTCGCCCTCGTACTCGAACGGCTCCCCGCCGAGCACGCCGCGCACGATCGCGACGGCATCCCGCATCGGCCCGAGCGTCTTCGAGGTCTGCGAGCGGATGTTGTTGAGGAAGATCTTCGAGGTCCCGAAGCCGAGCAGGAACCGCCCCGGCCCGGCCGCCTCCTGCACGACGCGCGCGTCCATGGCCACCTGCACCGGGTGACGCGTGAACGGCGAGATGATCCCCCACCCGATCGTCAGACGGTCGGTCTCCCGCGCCATGAGCGCCGAGACGACCGTGGACGAGCGCGCCTCCATCCCGTGCTTGCGCCACCACGGATACGCCTCGGCGAGCCAGATCGTGTCCATCCCGGCCTGGTCCATCACACGGGCCGACTCGAGCATCTCCTCGAGCGGCTCCATCGTCAGCTGCATGACGCCGATGCGGAACGGAGGGGACACGGGGGCCGTAGTCAAACACGCGGCTGCCGGATAAGGTCGCACCCACCAAGGTCGAGGGGCGGAGGCGGGATGGAGTTCAGGATCCTCGGGCCGCTCGAGGTGCTCGAGAACGGGCAGCAGATCGAGCTCGGCGGAGCGAAGCAGCGCGCGCTGCTGGCGATCCTGCTGCTGCACGCGAACGAGGTCGTCTCCACGGACCGCCTGATCGACGCGCTCTGGGAGGACGAGGCGCCGGCGAACGGGAGGAAGACGCTCCAAGTCTACGTCTCCCAGCTGCGCAAGGCGCTCGGAAAGGGGCGCGTGGAGACACGCCCGCCGGGTTACGTCCTGCGCGTCGAAGGCGACGAGCTCGACCTCGCGCGATTCCGGCAACTCGTGGAGGCCGGCGAGCACCGTCAGGCGCTGGCGCTCTGGCGAGGCACGGCGCTCGCCGACTTCGCCTACCAGCGCTTCGCCCAGGCCGAGATCACCGTCCTCGACGAGCTTCGCCTCGCCTGCCTCGAGAACCGCATCGAGACGGACCTCGCCGCCGGGAGGCAGGCCGCAGTCGTCGGCGAGCTCGAGGCGCTCGTCGAGGAGCATCCGCTGCGCGAACGGCTGCGCGAACAGCTGATGCTGGCGCTCTACCGGTCCGGTCGCCAGGCGGAGGCGCTCGACGCGTACCAGGATGCGCGGCAGGCGCTGGTGGAGGAGCTGGGGATCGAGCCGGGGCGCTCGCTCCGCGCCCTCCAGAAGTCGATCCTGGCCCAGGATCGGACCCTGGAACTCGACCGCGCGGTCGAGCCGGATCCGCCACACGCCGTGCACGAAGATCCCGCTCCGGCCTCGACCACCGAGCCGGGCCGCCGCCGCGCCGAGCGGAAGACGATCACGGCCATTCACGTCCGCGTCGCGGCGACCTCCTGGACGGGAGACCAGCTCGACCCCGAGGTTCTCGGACGTGTGCTTACCCGCGCCTTCGAGGAGGTCACCGCGGTCGTCGAGGCACACGAGGGCACGATCGACGCGATCTCGGGCGACTCCGTCACCGGCGTCTTCGGGCTCCCGGTCGTCCACGAGGACGATCCGCTCCGCGCAGCAACGGCCGGCGAGCAGATCCAGGCGCGACTGGTGCGGCTCGCCGAAGAGCTGCAGGAAGCAGGGGCGCGGCTCCACGGCCGGATCGGCGTCAGCACGGGCGAGGTCGTGACCGGAGGCGCGCCCGGGACCCGGCTCGGCGCAACGGGCGAGCCTCTGACCAAGGCGGTGCGGCTCGCGCAGGAGGCCGGGCCACGGGAGACGGTGCTCGACGAGGCGACCCGCCGAGCCGTCTCCGCCCGTCGCAACGGTGGCCGCTTCGCGTCGCCGATGGTCGGTCGCGCACGCGAGCGGCGGCGCCTGCACGACGCGTTCGAACAGGCTGCCGGCGACCGCTCCTGCCAGCTGTTCACCGTCCTCGGGGCAGCGGGCGTCGGCAAGTCGCGGCTCGTGCAGGAGTTTCTCGACGACCTCGTGGGGCGCGCACTCGTGGCGCGCGGGCGGTGTCTGCCCTACGGCGAGGGCATCACCTTCTGGCCCGTGCTCGAGGCGATCAAGGACGTCGCGGGCCTCGACGACGCCGAGACCGCCGAGGACGCGAAGTTGCGGCTCGCGGCGCTTCTCGGGGACGGCGCCGACGCGGAGGCCGTCGCCCAGCGGATGATCGAGGTCCTGGGTCTCACCGAGACGGCCGCAGGCGTCGAGGAAGGATTCCAGGCGGTCCGCGCGTTCTTCGAGCTTCTCGCCGTCCAGGGCCCGCTCGTCGTGGTGTTCGACGACGTCCACTGGGGCGAAGAGACGTTCCTCGATCTCGTCGAGCATCTTGCCGACTGGTCGCGAGGGGCTCCGATCCTCCTCCTCTGCATGGCCAGGCCGGAGCTGCTCGATGCAAGGCCCAGCTGGGGCGGCGGCAAGCTGAACTCCACCTCGGTGCTGCTCGAGCCCCTCTCGGACGCCGAGTGCACGGAGCTCGTCGCCAACCTCGTCGGCGAGGCGACGCTCGCAGAGGAGGTCCAGGACCGGATCGCGAGCGCGGCAGAGGGAAACCCGCTGTTCGTCGAGGAAGTGCTTTCGATGCTGATCGACGACGGCATTCTCGTCCGGAAGGGCGAACGCTGGGCCGCGGCGGGCGACCTCACGGCGTTCCCCGTCCCGCCGACGATCCAGGCTCTGCTCGCGGCGCGGCTCGACCAGCTGAGCGCCGAGGAACGCGCAGTCGTCGAGCCCGCCGCGGTCGAGGGCAAGGTCTTCCACGAGAGCTCGGTCGCCTGGCTGGCGGCGCCCGGCGCACCCGTGGCGAACGCCCTCGCCTCACTCGTCCGCAAGGAGCTGATCCGGCCCGAGCGGCCCGTCTTCGCGGGCGAGCGCGCCTTCCGCTTCCGCCATCTGATGATCCGGGACGCCGCGTACGACGCGGTCCCGAAGGGCGAACGCGCAGCGCTGCACGAGCTCCACGTCGCCTGGCTCGAGCAGAAGACGGGCGAGCCGTTCGAGTTCGACGAGATCGTCGGGTACCACCTCGAGCAGACGGTCCGCTACCGCACCGAGCTCGCCCAGGTCGACGAGAAGAGCCGCGAGCTCGGCAGGCGTGCCGCGGAGCGGCTCGGCGCGGCGGGCCGGCGAGCATTCGCGCGGAGCGATGCGCCCGCGGGCGTGAATCTCGTCTCGCGCGCCGTGGCGCTGCTCCCGCCGGACGATCCCCTGCGCGTCGCGCTGGTGCCGAACGTGCGGGCAGTCCAGAGCGCCTCCGACACGGCCGACCTCGGATGGGCCGACCGTGTGCTGACCGACGCGGTGGAGGCGGCTGCGACGACCGGTGATCGCAGCCTCGCGGCCCATGCGCTCGTTCAGCGCGGGCTGCTGCGCCTGTTCACGGCGCCGGACGTCACCCTGCCGGAGATCATCCAGACGGCGGAGCAGGCGATCGACGCGTTCGAGGATCTGGGAGACGACCTCGGGCTCGCGCGAGCCTGGCGCCTCGTCGCACAGGCGCAGTACCTCGCGCGCAACGCCGCGGGCAGCGCAGACGCAGCGGAGCAGGCGCTCGTGCACGCTCGTCGCGCCGGCGATCGCTTCGAAGAGGTCGAGGTCGTCGAGTGGCTCCTCGTCGCCCTCCTCTTCGGTCCGTGTCCGGCTACCGATGGCAGCGAGAGATGCCGGCAGCTCCAGGACGAGGTCGCCGGTCATCCAGTGCTGGAGGCCATGGTCGCCGTGACCCGCGCGGGGTTCGAAGCGGCAAGAGGGCGGGCGCACGAGGCACGGGGACTCCTCACCCAGGCGCAGCAAGCCATGGACGAGCACGGCGAGGTCATCGCATTCGTCCTCTTCGAGGGGGCAAGCATGCACATGCTGTTCGGGGAGGCGGCGGAGGCGGAGGCCGACGCGCAGCTCGGCTATGACACCCTTCGGGCGATGGGCGGCACGGGCCACTTCGGCGCCCTCGCCCTGCGCCTCGCCCAGGCGATGTACGGGAAGGGGCGCTACGACGACGCGGATCGGCTGCTCGACGAGGCCGCGCGGGTCTCACGCGCGAACGACGTGTGGGACCAGACCCACTGGCGCTCGGAGCGGGCCAAGATCCTCGCCCGCCGAGGTGACTTCGAGGCCGCCGAGGAGCTGGCCCGCGAGGCCGTCGCCTTCGCGGCGGCGAGCGACTTCCTGTCCGCTCGGGCAGACGCGTCCATGGACCTGGGAGAGGTTCTCCTCCTGGCGGGACGTCCCGACGAGTCTGCTTCGGCGATCGAGGACGCGATCGCCGTACACGAGCAGAAGGGCAACCTCCAGGCGGCGGGCACCGCTCGTCTCCTGCTCGAGAGTCTTCGTCCCGAACACGGCACGGAACGCGAAGGGCGGGCCTGAGGCCCGCCCTTCGCCAGTGGTCAAGAGCTCCTAGGCAGTCGTCACGCGCTCGTTGCGCCGCATCGCGGCGACGCCGGCGCCGAGGCCGACGAGCGTCAGCACCAGGCCGATCCCCGCGCCTGCACCGATGCCGAAGTCGCTCCAGTCGAAGCCCGCGCTCGCGCTCGAGGCTGCGATCGCTGTGGAGCCAGGCGGCCGCGTCGCGAGTGAGCGCTCGCGGCTGTCGAGCATCGCGAACTTGTGCGTGGTCGCCTCGCCGCCGTGCGTGATCAGCGCCCGCTCAAACGCGTCGGGACCCACCGGCGCGACCAAGGGCCGCTCGATCATCCCGCGCTCGCGCGCCTCGAGCGCCATGCTCCGCACCTCCGCCTGGTGTGCCGCGACGGCGCGGTCGATCGCGTCGGGGCTGCCGCTGAAGCTCGCCTGGCCCGCTGCCGTCGGAGCGAGGACCGCCACGGCTCCCGCCACCGCCGCCAGCGCCCCGAGCTTGCTGAACGTCGTCGCCTTCATCTCCTGCCTCCTTCTGGTCTCGACCGTCCTGTGCGGTCGCTTGCCCACACTTGACCGCAGGCCGGTTTGAACGCGGCAAGGCGGTGGCAAAGAAGCGGCTAAGACGGCGTCGGGCTCAGTCTTGCGGGGAGTGCGTCGGCCCCTCGGGCTCGTCCTCGTACGCCTCGGGCGAGCCGGGGTGGATTCGCTCCTTTGCTCCGCCCGTCCCGCCCCCGGCAGCCTGGGACACGCGCTTTTCGAGCGCCCCGAGCACCTGCTGCACCTGCTGGTTCACGATCGGCTGGAGGACGCGTTGTCCCATCGCGCCAACCGGGCCCGCGATCTTGACCTCCGCCTCCCACGCCATGGACGTTCCCTCGCCCGCCTCGGTCAGCGTGAACGAGGTCGTCATGTCCATGAGCGCGCCGACACCCGTGCCCTTCGATCGCATGGAGGCGAACTCCGGCGGTCGTTCCTCGAGCCGCTCGAAGTTCATCGTCATCGCGAGCGCTCCGAGCCCGAGCGGGACCTTCACCTTGGCCGTCCAGTGCCGCTCGTCCTTGATCTCGAAGCTCTCGACGCCCGGCATGAGCTTCGCCATCTCGGCGGGGTCGTTGATCACGCCCCACACGACTTTGCGCGGTGCGGCCAGCTCCTTCGTACCCGAGACGTTCACCGCGACTCCACCGCGACGTTCGTGCGCGTCGCCTCCGGGTCGCGCAGCATCTCCCAGACTCGATGCGGCGGGTTGCAGCTCGTGTACACGATCGGCTTGCCGGCCGGACGGAGCGCATCCTGGATCGCGGCGCAAATACAGTGGATCCCACCGCCGCCACCCTCGCCCATGCCCTTCGCGCCGAGCGGCGCAACGGGAGAAGGCGACTCCATCGCGCCCGTTTTCAGCCTAGGCATGTCGAGCGCGTGCGGCACGTGGTAGTCGTAGAAGTTGGAGGTCAGGAGGATGCCGTCCTCGTCGTACACGAACTCCTCCGACAGCGCGGCGCCGATCGCGTGCGCGGTCGCGCCGTGCACCTGCCCCTCCACGATCATCGGGTTGATCCGCACGCCGCAGTCGTCGACGGCCGCGTAGTCGACGATGTCGACGACCCCCGTCTCGGGATCGACCTCGACGACGGCCGTGTGGATCTGCGTCGCGTAGGTCAGCGTCAGCTGCCCGGTCTTCTTCTCGGTGTCCACCATGCCGAAGTACGGCCTGCAGACGTAGCGATGGTTGAGCGTCGGGTTGAAGTCGGGCGGGAGGAACGCGTTGTTCGCGTTCACGATCGCGCCGAGCGCCATGAACGGGAGCGCAGCCTCAGGCGGACCGTCCTTGATCCGCGCGAATCCCTCCGAGAGCTCGATCGCCTCCTCGGGCGCCTGCAACACCGCCGCCGCGAGCTGGACCATCTCGCCGCGCAACAGCTCTGCCGCCCCCTTCACAGCGCCGAGGCCCGTGAACGCGAACTGGCTCGCATACGTCCCGGAGAACCCGGCGTGGGAGTTGAACCACGTGTCGTGCCCGCGACGCACGTTCACCTGCTCGGGTGAGCAGCCGATGATGTCCGCGACCACCTGGGCCGCGGTCGTCTCGTGCCCCTGCCCCTGCGGCACGGTCCCGAGGGTGACCACGACCTCGCCGAAGATGTCGAGCTTCACCGAGGCCGCCTCGTTGTTGCCGGAGAACTGGAGGTCGGGGTTGAGCAGCGTCGACTGGCCGAAGTTGTTCGTCCCCGAGTCGAGCGTGGAGCCGATGCCGATGCCCAGAAGCTTCCCGCGCGCGGCGGCCTCCCTGCGTCGCTTCTCGATCGAGCCGTGGTCGACGAGCTCGAGCGCGATGTCGAGCGCCGCAGCGTAGTCGCCCGAGTCGTAGACGCAGCCGTTCGGCGTCTCGTAGGGCATCTGCTCGGCCTTTACGTAGTTGCGCTTGCGCACCTCGACGGGATCGAGGTCGAGCTCGGAGGCGACGATGTCCATGATCCGCTCGGTCAGCCAGAGGTGCTGCATCCGCGAGTAGCCGCGGTTCGGGGACACGGGCGACTTGTTCGTGCACACCTGCGTGAAGTCCACGCGGATGTTCCGCCACGAGTACAGCCCCGGCGTGACCTGAGCCCAGATGATGCAGCCGAGCGGCTCGTAGCGCGGGAACGCGCCGCAGTCGTCCAGCGCGCGCACCTTGAAGCCGGTCATCTCGCCGTCCGCCTTCACGGCGACCTCGACGTCGAAGAACGTGCGCTCGTTCCCGTGCGCGTTCGCGGTGTGCTGGTCGGTGCGCCACTCCGTCCACTGCACCGGCCGCCCGAGCTTGCGCGCCAGCAGGCAGAGCACGACGTACTGCGGGTGCAGGCAGATCTTGTTGCCGAAGCCACCGCCGATGTCCTGGGTGACGAAGCGGAGCTTGTCGATCCCGGTGCGGAGGGCCGGCGCCATCCAGATCGCGCCGACGCCCGGCATCTGGTGGTTGCAGTGGAGCGTCCACTCGCCCGTGCCCTTGTCGTACTCGACGAGCGCTCCGGCGCACTCGAGCGGCGTCGAGGAGAAGCGATGGAAGTGCAGCTTCTCGATCTTGACGACGTGGTCGGCCTCGGCCAGCGCGGTGTCGACGTCGCCCCAGTCGAAGACGCCCGACCAGACGACGTTGGACCCGGCGTCGTCGTGGAGGATCGTCTCGTCCTTGAGCGCCTCCTCGGCGTCGACGAGCACGGGCAGCGGGTCGTACTCGACCTCGATGAGCTCCGCGGCGTCGCGTGCCAGCTCGCGGGTCGCGGCGCACACGGCGGCCACGGGCTCGCCCATGTGCCGCACGCGCCCGACGGCAAGCGCGTAGTCCTTGATGTTGCCGCCCGGCTCGACGGACATCTCGAAGAACGGGTCGGTCTGGATCGCGACCTCGTCGCCGGTGATCGTCCCGTACACGCCGTCGAGCTCCAGCGCCTTCGCGACGTCGATGGAGACGATCTTCGCGTGCCCGTACGGGGAGCGGACGAAGTGCACGTAGCCCATCCCGTGCCGACGCACGTCGTCGAAGAACGTGCCGAGCCCCTGTACGAGGCGCTGGTCCTCCTTGCGCGGGATCGACTGCCCGACGAAGCCCTTCTCGAGCGTCGTCGTCTCGCCGGCCTCGACCGCTGTCGAGCTGC
>Ga0299907_10002392_pt1 | contig 11525 bp, 13 predicted proteins | sample RVTome_16_FD_198680 | JGI IMG/M metagenome (GOLD analysis project Ga0299907, IMG submission 198680) | Soil microbial communities from uranium-contaminated site in the Upper Colorado River Basin, Wyoming, United States - RVT152D67 (version 2) ...
ATGGTGGCCAACAACTCGCCGGTGAGGACCGCCCGGACCTTGGGGTGGGCCTCGGCGGCGGAAACGTCGACCGACGTGATCCGGGCGTGGGCGTACGGGCTGCGGAGAACGGCGCCGAAGAGCATGCCGGGGAGCTTCACGTCATCGAGGAAGCGGCCCTTGCCCCGCAGGAAGCGAGCGTCCTCCTTGCGGAGCATGTTCCCGAAGCCGATCGGGTTGCCGGCGGCGCTCATGGGGACTCCGGTGGCGGTCACATCGGCACCCCTTCCGGAACCGGGTCGGGGTGCTCGGCGGCCCAGCGGATGGCCCGCACGATGTTCTCGTAGCCGGTGCAGCGGCACGTCGTCCCGCAGATCGCCTCACGGATCTGGGCGGGGGACGGGTCGGGGTTGGCGTCGAGCAGGGCCCGGGCGGTGATCATCATGGCCGGAGTGCAGAAGCCGCACTGCAGGCCGTGCTCCTCCATGAACCCCTGCTGCACCGGGTCGAGGACGCCGTTGCGCTCCAAGCCCTCCACCGTGCCGACCTCCCGACCCGAAGCCATGGCCGTCAGCACGGTGCAGCTCTTGACCGGAACCCCGTCCATCGTGACGACGCACATCCCGCAGTTGGAGGTGTCGCAGCCCCAGTGGGTGCCGGTCAGCCCGAGGTCGTCGCGCAGGAAGTGCACCAGCAGCAGCCGCGGTTCGACGTCTCTGACGACCTCCGCCCCGTTCACCGTCATGCTGACCTGCATCTTGACCTCCTCCCGGCCTGGAGGACCGGGATTCCTTTGGGAGGCGTGCTCACGCTGCCTCCTGCCGGTTGGTTCGCGTTTCGCTGGGCGCCCCGACTTCGGGCCTCCCTCCACGCGCAGTGGCGGCAAGCCCTGCCGCCAGGATGTTCTTCGCCGCGTTGACGTCGGCGTTGTCGGCGCGCCCGCAGCCCAGGCAGCAGAAGACGGCCTGGGACGGCCGGTTGCCAGGGTCGACGGAGCCGCAGACAGCGCAGCGCTGCGAGGTGTGCCGGGGGTCGACCCGAACCACCTCGCAGCCCTGGGAGGCCGCGGCCTTCTCAGTGGTGCGCCTCACCAGCCGCGACCAGGCCGACGCCGCGATTCGCCGGTTGAGCCCGGCCTTGGCCGCCACGTTGCGGCCTGGGGATTCGACACTGCCCCGGGCCGAGCGGAGCATGTCCTTGACCCGGAGGTCTTCGAAGACGATCAGGTCGTGGCCGGCGACGAGTCCGGTGGAGGTCTTCTCCGCCCAGTCCTTGCGACGGTCGGCGGCCCGGGCGTGAAGGACAGCGATGGCGTGCTTGGTTCTCGCATGCCGGTGGCTGCCCGTGCGCTGGCGGGCCTTCTGGCGTTCGAGGCGGAGCAGGCGGGCCTGCTCGCCGGGGCGGAGGCCGGGGACATCGAGGTGGTCCCCGGCACTGGTGGTGACGGCGTGGGCCACACCCACGTCGATCCCGACGGCCGCGCCGGTGGCGGTGCGGACGAAAGGCGGTTGGGGGGCGGAGAACGAGACGTGCCAGCGGCCGGCCCGATCCTTGGTGACCCGGGCCATGCCGTGCTCCCCCAGCGGGCGGGTGAGCCGGAACCGGACCCAGCCGACCTTCGGGACACGCACCTCCGCCCATTTACGAGAAATCCGCCGCACCCTGACATCGCGGATGCAAAACCCCTCGTCGACACCCTGCTTGCGCCAACGGGGCCGGCGATGGGTCCCCGCCCACCAATTGCGCAGCGCCTGGTCGAAATCCCGCAAGGCCTGCTGCTGCACCGACGACGACCCCGACCCCAGCCACGACCCCGCCCGGGCCTCAGCCAACTGCCGGTGACGCTCCGCGCTGCCCGGCGTCGGCCCCCGACCCGGCCGCCAACAATTCACCTGCTCCAACGCCAGGTTCCACACGAACCGGGAATCCGCGCAATGCCCCTCACAGCCTGGCAACTGGGAGAGATCAGCGCAGAAGCGGTAACGGAAAGCCATCGACCACGACCCTACAAATCGCCTGTGACAACTACTGGCCGCAACCGGCGTGGCCGTAACGTGGTTTCCGCCCTCCACTTCGACCTGCTGATCGAGTACCCGCCCACCGTGGCCATCTCCACCCTGGTGAACTCCCTCAAGGGCGTTTCCAGCCGCCGTCTCCGCCAGCGGTTCGAGATGCGTACCCGGGACCACCTCTGGTCGGCGTCCTACCTCGCCGCCTCGGCCGGCGCCCCACCCCTCTCCATCATCCGGCAGTACATCGAAACCCAGCGCCGGCCGGCCTGAACCGCACTGGCATACCCGGCACTCAACGACCGGCCTTGCGCCAGCAAAGCTCCTGGTCACACCTCCTCACCCCTCGCCCGGCGCACGGCCCGCCGCAGCGCCCGTTTCGTCAGCTCCCCGGCCAGGTGGCGCTTGTAGTCGGCCGGGCCCCGCTGGTCGGTCTGGGGATTGGCGGCTTCGGCGGCCTTGACCGCCGCCAGGGTCAGGTTCTCGTCACTGGCCACCGATCCCGAGAGGGCCGCCTCCGCCTCCGGGCAACAGAACTGGGCCGCCCCCACGGCGGTGAGGCCGATGCCGACGTCGGTCACGACACCGCCGACGTCCATGGAGATGAAGCAGCCGCCGGCGGCGATGGCCCAGTCGCCGGCCCGGCGGTCGAGCTTCTCGTAGGCGCTGCCGCAGCCCGGGCGGATCGGCACCCGCAGCTCGACCAGCATCTCGGCCGGGCCGACCACCGTCTCGTAGGGGCCGGTGTGGAACCCCCGGGCCGGGACGGTGCGCGATCCGTCCCGGGATTGGATCACCATCGCCATCCCGAGCGCCGAGGCCACCGCCGAAAGGTCCTCCGAGGGGTCGGCCTGGCAGACCGAGCCCCCGATCGTCCCCCGGTTGCGGACGATCGGGTCGGCGATCACCTGCTCGGCGTCCCGGAAGATCGGGTAGTGCTCGGCCAGGATCGGCGACGACAGCACGGCGGCGTGGCGGGTCATCGCCCCGATGGCGATCTCGGTGCCGTCGATCCGGATGTAGTCCAGCTCCGTAAGATCGTTGATGTCGATCAGGAACTCCGGCGCGGCGAGGCGAAGTTTCATCATCGGCAGCAGGCTGTGGCCCCCCGCCACGAGGCGGGACTCCGGGCCGTGCCGCTCGAGCAGCGCCAGGGCGTTGTCGACGCTGGTGGCGCGCTCGTACTCGAACGGTGCGGGTGTCTGCACGCCGGCAGTCTCCGCCGCCGGACGGGGCCCGGTCCACCCCCACCTAAGCGATCGCTTATGGTCGTGAACGACATGACCCTGACCCAGCTCGAGGCCTTCGTGCTGGTCGCCCGGCTCGGCTCCGTCAAGGCCGCCGCCAAGGTGCTGGGCGTCAGCGAGCCGGCGGTGTCGGGCGCGCTGGCCGCCCTCCGCCAGCACCTCGGCGATCCGCTCCTCCAGCGGACGGCGACAGGCATGGAACTCTCGCCGGGCGGCCGGCGCGTCTTCACGATCGCCTCCCAGATGGTCAACCTGGCCGTCGAGGCCGAGGCCGCCGTCCGGGACGCCCAGGGGGCTCCGGAGCTGCTCAGAGTGGTCGCGGCCAGCACCGTCGCCGAGTTCGTGGCCCCCGGTCTGCTGTCCGTCTTCACCGACCGGACCCCGTCCATCGAGGCCAGCGTCGGCCTGACCGGCGACGCCGAGATGTCGGCGCTACTCCTCGAGCGGCTGGCCGATGTGGGGCTCGGCCCCCGGCTGGCCGGGCTGACGTCGGAGCCGATGATGCGCTACCGCCTCATTGTGGTGGCCGGCCCCGGGCACCGGCTGGCGGCGGCAGCCAAGGTCTCCGCCTCCGTGCTGGCCGGGCACGACTGGCTGGTGGGCCCCGCCGGCGCCGACCCGTCGAGCGACACCGGCCGGCTCCTGGCCCGGTTCGGAATCCCGGACTCGCGGCTGCGGGTGTTCCCCAGCGAGAAGGCCGCCTGGGTGGCCGCCGCCGAAGGCCAGGGACTCTCGCCCGCCGTCCACCACCTCGTGACCCCCGAGCTGTCCCGGGGGGCCCTCGTGCCCGTGGCGGTGGAGGGCACACCGGTCGACCTGTTCTGGTACGTCAGCACGCTGAGCCCCGACCGGCGCTCGGCGGCCGCGACGCGGCTCCGGCGGTTCCTGGCCACACCCGACGCCATGCTCGTGATGTCCCGGGGGGACGGCAGCGTCCCCGCCTCCCGGTTCCGCCCGCCCGTCTACGTGACGCTCTGGAGTTAGTTCCAGAGGGTCACGTAGACGGGCGGCTTGAAGCGGCCCGGGGGCACTCCCCGGGACGGTTCGAGCATGATCTGGGTCGCCGCCGGCGTCGTGAGGAAGCGGCGGAACGACCAGGCCGTGCGGGACGAGCGGTCGCTCGTCAGGGTCGAGACGTGCCACAGCATCGGCAGCGGGAATCCCGCCACGTCGATGGGAACCACCGAGTTGCGCCGCACCTCGCCGGCGGCCAGATGGGTCACGGCCGGGGCGATGCCGGCGTCGTCGTCGGCCGCCGCCGCCAATGCCGCCGTCTGGCTCGGGAGGACGAGGACCCGCCGGTCGGGCACCCGCAGCTTGCCGATGAGCTGGAAGACCGGTGACGACGGATCCGTCCCGGCCGGGTCGACGAGCCAGTCGACGTCGGTGAGGGCCGTCGGACACAGCCCTCGGGCGCTGGCCAGCCGGCTGCGGGGGCTGGTGAGCAGTTGCAGCGAGCAGCGCATGACGGGCTGGCTTTCCAGCTGTACCGAACCGTCGCCCGTCAGCTTCGGCCCCAGCGCCACGTCGGCCAGCCGCTCCTGGAGGAAGGCCTGCATCTCGGCGGCGGTGGCCACGCCGACCGTCGCCTCGCTGGCGGAGTTCTTCTTGGTGAAGGTGTCGACCAGCGACGGCACCACGTACTCGGCGATGGTGGACGAGGCCAGGATCCGCAGCTCCGGGGCGGCGCCGCGCGCCTGGCGCACGGTGGCCTGGGCCTCGGCGCCGAGGTGGATCATCTCTGAGGCGATGGGCACCAGGCGCCGGCCGGCGGACGTGAGCTCCATCCCCGTCGGCCCACGAGCGACCAGAGGGTCACCGAGGTGCTGGCGGAGCGCGCCCAACGTGCTGGACACCGCCGGCTCGCTCACCCCGAGGGCGCGCGCCGCCGCCGTGACCGATCCGAGACGGGCCACGAGGACAAAGCACTCCAACTGCGTGAGCGTCACAAATCGGGTTGTAACACGGCGTTCTCACGCCCGTCCCGCCCAGATAACCGATCGCTTATTCGGCTCGAGCCGGCCCCGGCGCCGATCCGGACCGGAATAACCATGTCCTTATAGCAATGGAGACGTGAAGATTTGCCCGGCGTATGGTGAATTTGACGGGCAGGGAAATTCCGGAGATCCGTCTGGAATTCCTGAAATAGCGCGGGGCGAATTAGGGGGGAAGCCGTGGCTGATCGGCCGCAGGACGAGCGCGGGAATTCGCGCATCTACGACCTCATCAAGCATGTCCCGAAGGAGACCGAGGGCAAGAGCCCCACCATCTGGGCCTGGCCCCAGGTCATCGGGCTGTGGAAGGTGGCGGGTCAGCCGGTGCCCGGTCCCTGGCCTCCCCACCAGGAGGCCCGCCCCGACCCGGAGGCGGAGTCGATCCCGGTGGCCATCTCCGAGCAGCAGGCCCGGCGCGTCTCTCTGCCGCGCCGGCCAGCCAACGGCTGAGAACTGAGAAGGGGGATCCCATGTACCCGTCGCGCTTCCACTACGAGGCGCCCTCGTCGATCGACGAGGCCCTCCAGTTGCTGTCCGTGTACCAGGGCGAGGCCAAGGTCCTCTCCGGCGGCATGAGCCTGATCCCGCTGATGAAGCTGCGCTTCGCCAGCCCGTCGGCCATCATCGACGTGAACAACATCCCGGGCCTCGACGACCTCTTCGAAGACGGCGGCCAACTGAGGATCGGCGCACTGGTCCGCAACCGGGCGATCATCCGGTCCGACGTCGTGCGGGCCCGCTACCCGTTGATGACCTCGGTCGCCCCCCAGATCGCCGACCCGCTGGTCCGGGGCCGCAGCACGCTCGTCGGGTCGCTCTGCCACTGTGACCCCCAGGGCGACTGGGGAGCGGTGATGCTCGCCCTGGAGGGCGAGGTGATCGCCGTGAGCTCCTCCGGGGAACGGCGCATCCCGGTGGCCGACTTCCTGCTGGGCCCGTTCCAGACCTCTTTGCGGCCCGACGAGCTGGCCATCGAGGCCCGGGTGCCGGCGCCGTCGGGACAGCCCTTCGGCGTGTACCACAAGCTGGAGCGGAAGGTCGGCGACTTCGCCACCGTCGGCGTGGCCGTCTTCCTCGAGCTCTCCGGCCGGTCGATCGCCCGAGCGGGAATCGGTCTCACCGGTGTGGGAGCAACGAACCTCAAATGCGTCGACGCCGAACAGGCGCTGATCGCCGGGGGGCTCGACGACCGCACCATCGACGAGACAGCGAAGCTGGCGGCGGCGGCGGGCAACCCGCAGACCGACCAGCGCGGCAGCGCCGACTACAAGCGGCACCTCGTGCACACGTTCGTCGTGCGGGCCCTGCAGGCGGCGATGGGCCGGGAGCCGATCGACATCCGGCAGCGGCGTTTCGAGAACGTCGCCTCCCTCGTCTGAAGGAGAGTGTCGTGGAGATCAAGCAGATCAAGGTCACCGTCAACGGGGAACCGCGCGTCGTCGAGGTCGAGCCCCGCCTGCTGTGCGTGCACATGCTCCGCGAGGTCCTCGGCCTGACCGGGACCCACCTCGGCTGCGACACGACCAGCTGCGGCGCCTGCACCGTGCTGCTCGACGGCCTGCCGGTGAAGTCGTGCACCCTCTTCGGTATCCAGACCGACGGGCACGAGCTCACCACCGTCGAAGGCCTGGGGTGGCCAAGCGAGCTGCACCCCGTCCAGGAGGGGTTCCGGGAGGAGCACGGCCTGCAGTGCGGGTTCTGCACGCCGGGCATGATGCTGACGGCGGCGGCCCTCCTGGAGGACACCCCCAACCCCACCGACGACGACATCCGGTGGGCCATCTCGGGGAACCTCTGCCGCTGCACCGGCTACCAGAACATCATCAACTCCGTCCAGTGGGCGGCTCGGAAGATGGAGGCCGTCCATGGCCGTTGACGAGATCTCCGTCGGAGGGCTGGGCGCACGGGTCAAGCGGGTCGAGGACGACCGCCTCATCCGGGGCAAGGGCAACTTCACCGATGACTTCAAACTGCCGGGGATGCTCCACATGGAGATCCTCCGCAGCCCCCACGCCCACGCCCGCATCGTGTCGGTCGACACCACCAAGGCTTGGGCCATCCCCGGCGTGCACCTGGTGCTCACCGGCGAGCTGATGGCCCAGCGCAACCTGGCCTGGATGCCGACGCTGTCCTACGACACCCAGGCCGTCCTGGCCATGGACAAGGTCCGCTTCCAGGGCCAAGAGGTCGCGGCCGTGGTGGCCGACGACCCCTACATCGCCAAGGACGCCTGCGAGGCCATCGAGGTCACGTACGAGCCGCTGCCGGCCATCGTCAACCCCATGCAGGCGGTGGCGGCCGACGCGCCGCTGATCCGGGACGACAAGGACGGCCAGACCGACAACGTCTGCTACCGGTGGGAGGTCGGCGACAAGGCGATGACCGACCGGGCCTTCGAACGGGCCGCCCGGGTCGTCAAGCTCGACTGCTTCTACCCCCGCTCGCACCCCTCCCCCATCGAGTGCTGCGGCACCATCGCCGACTTCAACCCGGCCACCGCCAAGCTCACCCTGTACATGACCACCCAGGCGCCGCACATCATTCGGACGGCCGTTGCTCTCGTAGCAGAGCTTCCGGAGCACATGATCCGGGTCATCGCCCCCGACATCGGCGGCGGGTTCGGCAACAAGGTGCCCGTCTACCCCGGCTACGTCGTCGCCACGCTGGCCTCGATCCTTGTCGGCCGCCCGGTGAAGTGGATCGAGGACAAGACCGGCAACCTGATCTCCACCGGCTTCGCCCGGGACATGTATTTCCGCGGCGAGCTGGCCATCGACCACCGGGGGAAGATCGAGGGGCTGCGCATTGCCGTCGACACCGACAACGGCGCCTTCTTCTCCGACGCCCAGCCGACCAAGTTCAAGGTCGGGCTGCTGCACTCGGCGTTCGCCTGTTACGACATCCCCTACGGGCACCTGACGTCGCAGGGCCACTACACCAACAAGGCCCCCGGCGGGGTGGCCTACCGCTGCTCGTTCCGGGTCACCGAGGCGATGTTCTTCCAGGAGCGCCTCATCGCCGCCGCCGCCCAGGACATCGGCATCGACCCGGCCGAGTTCCGCCGGATCAACTTCGTCCGCGATTTCCCCTGGCGGACGACCTACGGGATGTTGCTCGACTCCGGCGACTACGACAAGTGCTTGACCCTGGCGCTGAAGAAGCTCGGTTACGAGGAGCTGCGCCGCGAGCAGGCCGAGGCCCGCAAGCAGGGCCGCTACATCGGCATCGGCATCTCGACCATGACGGAGCCGCTCGGGGCCGGGAACAGCCGGGAGTTCGACATCATCGGGATCAAGATGTTCGACAGCGCCGAGCTCCGGGTGCACCCCAGCGGGAAGGCCGTCCTCAAGATCGGCTCCAAGACCCAGGGGCAGGGCCACGAGACGACGTTCGCCCAGATCGTCACCCACGAGCTCGGCATCCCGTCGACCGACATCCTCGTGCACCACGGCGACACCGACAACACGCCGTTCGGTATGGGGACGTACGCCTCCCGGAGCACGCCGACCGCCGGAGCCGCGACCTCCATGGCGTCCCGCAAGGTGCGGGCCAAGGCCCGCAAGCTGGCCGCCCACCTGCTGGAGGTGTCGGAGGACGACCTCGAGTGGGAGCTCGGGCGCTTCTACGTCCGGGACGCCCCCCAGCGGGGCGCGACGATCCAGGACTGCGCCCTGGCGGCCTACACCAACATGCCGGACGGGCTGGAGCCGGGGCTCGAGAACCACGCCTACTACGACCCGCCCAACATGACGTGGCCGTTCGCCGCCTACCTGGCGGCGGTCGAGATCGATCCCGAGACCGGCGTGTGGGAGGTGCTCCGGTTCGTGGCGGTGGACGACTGCGGCGTGCGGATCAACCCCATGATCGTGGAAGGCCAGATCATGGGGGGCCTGGCCGAGGCCTACGCCATGTCGAACATGCAGTTCATCACCTTCGACTCCACTGGCAACTGCATCGGCGCCAACTACATGGACTTCCTCCTGCCGACCGCCTGGGAGACCCCCAAGTGGGAGCTGCACGAAGTCGTCACGCCGTGCCCGCACCACCCGATCGGCGCCAAGGGCGTCGGGGAGTGCGCCACCGTCGGCGGTCCCGCCGCCTTCGTGAACGCCGTCATGGACGCCCTCGCCCCCCTCGGGGTCCGCAACATCGACATGCCGGTCTTCTCCGGCCGGGTGTGGGAGGCCATCACCCAGCAGCACGACGTCGCCGGCTACCCGCCCCTGCCGGGCCACTAGAGGCCGGAGCGACCCGATGCCCGACGTGCTCCACATCGCCCGGCAGCTCTCCGAACGGGGAGAGCGCTTCGCCATGGCCACCGTCCTGTGGCGGCGGGGGCCGTCCTCCGGCAAGACCGGATACCGGGCGGTCATCACCGCCACCGGCGAGGTGCGGGGCTGGGTGGGGGGCGCCTGCGCCGAACCGATCGTGGTGCGGGAGGCGTTGACCGCCCTCACCGAGGGAACGCCCCGGATCGTCTTCATCGGCCGGCCGGAGGAGCTGGCCGGCGAGGACCGGGACGGCACCGTCGTGGTGCCGATCTCGTGCCAGAGCGAAGGAGCGCTGAAGATCTTCATCGAACCCGTCCCCCGGGGGCCGGACCTCGTAGTCATCGGCCGATCGCCCATGGTCCACGCCCTGGTCGCCATGGCCGGCGCCCTCGGGTGGTGGACGTCGGTAGTGGACGACGGCGGGCACCCCGAGGACTGGACCGAACCGGACCGGCTGCTGACCACGCTCGACCTGGCTTCGGCCGGCGTGGGCCCCCGCACCGCGCTGGTCGTGGCCACCCAGGGCCACTACGACGAGGAGGCGCTGGAGCAGGCGGTGGCGAGTGCGGCCGGGTGGCTCGGCGTCGTCGCCTCCCATCGGCGGTCGGAGGCACTGCTCGACCATCTGCGGAGGCGCGGGTGCACCGACGACGTCCTCAAGCGGGTGAACGCCCCGGCGGGGCTCAACCTGGGCCACGTGTCCCATGAGGAGATCGCGGTGGCGATCCTGGCCGAGCTGGTCCAGTTCCGGGCGGCCGGCGGCCTGAAGGGCAGTGCCGCAACCGCCACCACCGCCCCGCCCGCCCAGGCGGAGGCGATCGACCCGGTGTGCGGCATGGCAGTGCAGGTCGCCGGCGCCCGGCACCGCCTCGAGCGGGGCGGCCAGACCTACTACTTCTGCTGCGCCGGCTGCCTGACGACGTTCGAAGCAACCCAAGAGGAGACAGGGCATGGCGATCCATCTCGAGAACGAGTTCACAGTTCCAGCGTCAACGGATGAGGTCTGGGAGTTCCTCCTCGACCCCCGGCGGGTGGCTCCCTGCATGCCGGGCGCCGAGCTCACCGAGGTCGTGAACGACCGGCAGTACAAGGGAAAGGTGCACATCAAGATGGGCCCGGTGTCGCTGGCCTTCAACGGCGATGTCGACATCACCGAGCGCGACGACGTCGCCAAGCGGATGGTGATGAAGGCGAAGGGCTCGGAGCTGAAGGGCAAGGGCCAGGCCAACGCCACGGTGATCTCGTCCCTGGAACGCAACGGGAGCGGCACCCGGATGCGCATCAGCCAGGACATTGACCTGTCGGGCCCGCTGGCCCAGTACGGGCGGGGGATGATCCAGGACGTCTCGGGGTCACTCATGGACGAGTTCGCCGGCCGCATCCAGGCCGACCTGTCCCGGGGCCGCAACGGTGCGGCGGCCGCCCCGGCCCCCGTTCGGAAGAAGAACCAGGTCAGTGGGTTCAAGCTCGGGTGGGTCGCGTTCAAGAGCGGCATCGCCCGGTTCTTCAAGAACCTGTTCGGCAAAGACGGGAGCTGAATCATGAAGATTTGGTGGGTCGGGAACTTGCTTCTGTTCCTCGTCGTCATCCCCGCCGTGCTCGTCCTCCTCAACCGGACGGTCACCGCGATCCTCGACATCCAGGTTCACGCCCGGAACATCCTCGGGAACGTGGTGACGCTGACCGGCAAGCTCGATGAGGTCCCCGAGCTACTGGCCGAGACCGACGAGGTCGTCAAGCAGGTCGCGGCCGGCGCCCTGCGCTACGCGACGGGCGCCGACAAGGTCGCCGAGTTGCACTAGGAGGGGGGAATTCATGAACTTGCCCGGTGTCGTCACGCTGGCCGCCGTGGCCATCCTCACCGTGTTCGTCTGGGTGGCGCTGCTCCGGATCATCCGCGTGCTGCACGAGGTGTCCTTCAATCTGGGGACCATCGTCGCCCTCATCAACGCCATCGGCCGGCAGACCGACACCGTGACGCCGACCATCGCCACCGCCAATACACGCCTGACGCCCGTCGAGGTG
>Ga0299907_10002393_pt1 | contig 11522 bp, 11 predicted proteins | sample RVTome_16_FD_198680 | JGI IMG/M metagenome (GOLD analysis project Ga0299907, IMG submission 198680) | Soil microbial communities from uranium-contaminated site in the Upper Colorado River Basin, Wyoming, United States - RVT152D67 (version 2) ...
CCGACAGCCGGACCTCACCGCAACGCCCCCGGCCTGACCCTGTCGACCGCGGAGTGCGCCATCCCCGCGTCGGGGTATGCCGATGCGAGACCACCGTGGTCGGTCGGGAGACACGGGCGTCGTGACGTTCACGACCCGGTGGTAGACTGAGGCCTGCCGGTCCTGCGGGCCGTCCGGCGCGTGACGTCGGGTCGAGCCGGTCTTCGCCTTCCGCATGACACACCACACGTTCGACCGGAGTCGTCATGGGAAGCGCCTTGTTCGTTGCCGTCGGCGTCGGGATCATCGTGGCCGTGCAGGTGGCCCTGCTCGGCGATGTGACCCGGCGGTTGCATCCGCTCGCGGTATCCGTCGTGCTGCAGGTCGCGGGCGTCGTCGGGGGCCTGGTGTGGACCGCCGTGACGCACACGTGGGCCGATGTCGTTGCGGTGACACGCAGCGCGTGGTGGGTGCCGCTCGGCGTGGCCGGATGGCTGCTGGTCGCCGCGCTGGGCTACTCGTCCGCGCGCATCGGCGTCGTCGCGACCCTCGGCGTGTCGGTCGCGGTCCAACTGGCGGCGGGCCTGGCGTTCGACGCGGCCACCGGCCGGGCGGCGATTGGTCCCCGACCGGTGCTCGGCGTGCTGCTGCTGGCCGCGGGCGTCGCGCTTACCGTGCAGCGCGGCTGACACGTCGCGGCGGCGTGTCGCATGAGCAACCCGAGCGTGACTGGCTCACATGCTCGCGTCCCGTGACGCCGGTGCGAAGGACAGCAGCGCCGCCGGGTTGTGGATGAGGATCTGGTCGAGCAGGTCCTGGCCGCCCTCCGCGGCGACCCGCGGGGCGAAGACCTTCGGCAGGTAGTCCATGCCGGGCAGGCCCCCGTAGCTGCGGAACGACGACCGGCGCGCCACATCGCCGCCGAGCAGCAGCCGGTCCGCGCGGCCGCGCTCGGCGGTGCGCACCAGGCAGTCCACCAGTATCGAGTCCGGCCAGTACTTGGCGCGCGCCATGCCGTCGTAGCCCAGGTACACACCGCGGCTGGTCAGCTCGGCGTGCAGGCCGGGGTCGGGGTTGCGGTCGGCGTGCGCCAGCGCCAGGCGATCCGCGGGCACGCCGTTGGCGGCGAACATGTCGACGACCTCGTGTGCCGCGGTGCCCATCTCCAGGTGGCAGATCACCGCCACACCGGTCCGCCGCTGCGCCGCCGCCGCAGCGGCGAGCACCATGCGCTCCATCGGCGAGATCGACCAGTAGCCGACGGCGCACTTGATGACCCCGGCGCGCACGCGGGCGCCGGCCCGGTCGCGGGATGTCGCGCAGCCGTCCTCCACCTCGGTCGCGAAGCGCTCGACGAGCATCCGTTCGTCCATGGCCCGCACCGTGTGCCCGAGCGGATAGTGGGCCTCGCGGTGGACGCCGGTGGCCGCCACGATGTGCATCCCCGTCGCCGCCGAGATCGTGGCCAGACCATCGGGGTCGCGTCCCAGGCCGATGGGGGTCAACTCGACCAGCGCGTCGATGCCGGCCGCGACCAGTGCCTGTGTCTCGGCGCCGGAGCGCGCGATGTCGTCCAGCGCGTCGCCGGGCAGCAGCGGCGACCGCATCAGCAGGTGCTCGTGGTAGTCGGTCGCCCCCAGATCCTCGGGGGCGATGTCGCCGAGGACCGTGCGGACGACCCGCTGATCGTCGGCAGGCGAGCTCATGAGCGCAACCTCGCAGCTTCATCGCTGAGCGCCTCGAGGACCTCGGGGGTCACGTCGACGTCGAAGACCTCGGCGATGACCTCACTCCAGCCGTGGATGAAGTAGCGCCATCCGTCCTCGACCGTCAGGAACGCCGTCTCGGCCTGCGCGTACGCCTGCTGCAGGAACGGCCGGTCACCGCGGTAGTTCAGCTCCCACACCACCGCGCGCTTCGGGAACACGGCGGCGGCGGTCAGCGGCGACCCCGGCCGGTCCTTGCCCATGCCGGTGGCGTTGACGATCAGCGATCCGGGCGGGGCAGTGGCGACCACGGCGTCGTTGTCGGCGGCGTCGTTGCTCGTGACGATCTCGATGGTGTGGTCGCCGGTGCCGATGGCCGTCAGGACGTCGCGGCACTCCCGCAGCCGGTCGCGGTCGGTGTCGACCAGCGTGATGTCCCCCGGTCGGTCCGCACGGGCGCGCCCGGTCATCAGGTGCACTGCGATCGCCAGGCCCGACCCTCCGGCCCCCAGGCACACGGCGGAACCTCCGGTGGTTCTGAAGTGGTCCTCGGCCACCATGTCGTCCAGTGCCCTTCCGGATGTGATCGGGTCCTTGGCGTACCCGGTCAGCCGGCCGGCGTGCTTGGCGATGCAGGACACCTCGCCGCACAGCTCGGCGTAGGGGTCGAGATCGTCGAACAGGTCACGCGCCGCGCGCAGCAGCCGCACCTTGTGGGTGGTCACCAGTGCTCCGCTGTAGCCCGGGTCTTCCCGGATGCGGTGGACCACTGCGCGGTAGGTGTCGGCGTCGCTGTCCAGCGGCAGATCCAGCGGTTCGAAGCGCACCGGCCCGAGGTCGAGGATCTGCGCCCACCGTGGGAACACGTCGTTGATCGACGACGCGCTGGCGGTCACGCCGACGAAGGCCAGGGTCCGGTGCGACGGCTGCTGATCCAAGCTGAGCTCCTTGCTGGTTCCATGGTCACGCCACCCGGTGCAGTGGCGCGGTCTCGTCGATCACCACCCGTACGACCTCGGCGACGGCGGCGGCTCCCATGCGGTCGATGGCCTGGTCGGTCTGCGCCGCGCAGTGCGGGGTGAACACCGTGCGCGGGGCCGCCAGCAGCGCGGACGGTGCTGCGGAGCGCTCCAGGACGTCGGTGCCCAGTGCGCCGAGCGTTCCCCGCTGCAGCGCCGCGGCCACCGCGTCCTCCACGAGCAGCGAAGCGCGGGCCGTGTTGATCAGCACCGCACGCGGGCGCATCCGCTGCAGCGCCGCCGCATCGATCACGGGTGCGGACGCCGGCGGGCAGTGCAGGCTGACCACGTCGGCACGTTCGAGCAGCGCGTCGAGCGGCAGCGACGTGGCGCCGGCCGCGTCGACGAACGGGTCGTGGACCACCACCGTGGCGCCGAAGCCGGTGACGATCCTGGCGACGCGCCGGCCGATTTCGCCGAACCCGACGATGCCGACCGTCGATGCCCCCAGCTCGCGCCCGCGGATCGCCGGCCACTGCCCCTCGCGCACCTGCCGGTCCGCGGCGACGATGTGCCGCAGGCAGGCCAGCGTGAGCGCGATGGTGTGCTCGGCCACGGCGTCGGCGTTGGCTCCGGGCGTGTTCGTCACGATGACGTCGCGTCTGCGGGCCGCGTCGAGGTCGACCCCGTCGACACCCGTGCCGTAGCGCGCGACGATCCGCAGGTTCGGAGCCAGCCGCAGGTGCTCGTCGGTCACCGGCCCGGTCCCGGCGATCCAGGCCACCGCCTCGTGCAACAACGGTGCGAGGACCGCGGGGTCGTGGTCGGCGGGGCCGCGCGTGACCTCCAGGCCGTGCGTCGCGAGCGTGGCGTCGACAGCGATGGCGCCGTCGCCGAACGAGCGGCTGGTGACCACGACCGAGGCCGCCCGGGTCATCGGCCCGCGTCGATAGCGGCGCGCAGGTGCCTGGCCCGCTCGGTCAGCGCGTCGCCGTCGCCTGCGACCAGCAGGTCCGACGGGCACAGCGCTCCGCCGACGTTGACGGCGACCGCACCCGCGTCGAGGTACTCCGCGGCGTTGCCCGCGTCGATGCCACCGGACGGCATCAGGGCCAGATCCGGCATCGGGGCGAGCACGCTGCGGACGTAGCCCGGGCCGTCGAGGTGCGCGGGGAACAGCTTGACCGGGCCGCCGCCGGTCAGCAACGAGGCCTGGCGCAGCTCGGTCGGGGTGCGCCCTGCGAGGAACACCGGCACCCCGCCGGCCGCCTCCACGATGTCGGCGGCGCCAACGGGCGACACCAGGAACCGTGCGCCGGCGGCGACGGCCTCGCGCGCCTGGGCGGGCGTCAGCACCGAGCCGACGCCGGCGATCGCGCCGGGCACACCCTGCGCCGCGCGCACCGCGGCGTGTGCGTTGTCGCCGGTGAGCGTGAACTCGACGATCCTGACGCCACCACGCACGAGTCCGCGCGCGAGCTCCTGCGGTGCGCCGTAGTGGGGCGCCCGCAGCACGGCGACCACCCGGTCGCCACCCAGCGCGGTCCCCACCTCGCCGTCCCAGTCGAAGCGCTGCGCGCGAGGCACGGACGACACGGCGTGTTCCGGGGCGCCCCGCACCACGCCGTGCAGTGGGCGGAAGGTCTCGCCGGGCACGATCTCGACCTCGAACATGGTGCGGTCGGCGCGGTGCCATGCCTCGAACCACTCGAACGGTGTGCCGTCGGCGGTGCGGCTGGCGCTGCGCAGCAGCAACAGCGGCGTGCCGGGGGCGACCTCGAGGTGGGCCGCGACCTCGTCGGACGCGGCGACCGCCTCCACCGTGCGGCGTCCGCCGTGCACCCGCAGGCCGTAGGTGCGGAACAGGTGCTCGTACAGTGAGCGGTCGTTGAGGTCGGTGTCCTCGAGCCCCGGACACAGCTCGGCGGGCAGGTAGGTCGTGACGTAGGCCAGGACCCGGCCCTGCACCGAGCGCACACGGTCGATGCGGACGCCGGTCGGATGGTCGAGGAACTCCCGGACCTGCAGCGGCAGCTCGCACAGCCGCTGGTCGACGACCTTGGTCGTCAACTCGTAGCCCATGCGCGTGAGGTCGTCGTAGAACCCCGTGGCGCTCTGGACGAAGCGCTCGTGCAACTTGCGCTCGGCCACGAAGCTGCCGCGTCCGCGTTCGGTGTGGACCACGCCCGCGTGCGCCAGGTTGGCCAGCGTCTGGCGGACGACGCTGCGCGACACGTCGTAGCGCTCGCAGATGTCGCTCTCCGACGGCAGCAGCTCTCCCGCGTGATAGACGCCCGCTTCGATGTCACGCCGCAGGATGTGCTCCAGCTGGTGGTACAGGGGCGTGGGCAGCGAGCGGTCGATGCGGTCGGTCATCAGTCCGACCCCTCGCCGCCGGTGCTGATCAGGCAGACCGACAGGAGCGTGTCGGCGGTCACGGCCACCCACTCATGAAGCGTGCCGGGGTGGAAGATGTAGAGCTCAGGGCCCTCGTAGGTGCGCTCACGGCCGTCGGGCAGCCGCAGGGTCCCCGCGCCCTCGACGATCTGGCAGAAGGCGATGTCGGGGCTGGAGTGCATCGCGAAGTGGCCGCCCGCGGCGATGCGGACCAGTTGCATCTCCGCGTTGCCGGTCCGGCCGATCTCGACCAGTTCCACGCTGTCGAGCGGCTTGCCGTCGAACTCCTCGAACGGCTGCCAGGCCGGTGCCTCCGACACCGCGGCCCGCACCGTGCCGTCGTCGTCGGTGAACTCGGTCACTTGCATGGTGGCCTCCGATCCTCGGGTCATCGGATGTGGTCGCGGGCAACGCTGCGCGCCGCGTCGAGCTGCGCGGTCATGTACGCGTGCGCCGCGCGGACCAGGTCGTCGCTGTCGGTCCACAGGTCGCGCCAGACGGCCAGCGCCGACGCGAACGCCGGTGACACGACCGCCGACGAGAAGCTCTCGAAGACGATCGGCCCCGGATAGCCCACGTCGGCCAGCGCGCGGAACAGCCCCGGCAGATCCAGCGAGCCCGTGCCCAGGTAGCCGCGGTGGCTCTCGCCGACGTGGACGTAGCCCAGCCTCCCCGCGGCGGCGCAGCGGCGCACGGGACCGGCCATGTCCGCCTGCTCGATGTGCATGTGGTAGCTGTCGAGGTGGACCATGACGTTGTCGGCGCCGACGTCGGCGATGAGGTCCAGGGCCTGCTCGGCGGTGTTGACCAGGTTGCTCTCGTAGCGGTTGACGGGCTCGAGACCCAGGGTCACGCCGCGCGTCCGGGCGGCCGCGGCGACGGTGCGCAGTGCCGCGACCGCATTGGCCCTACCGGCGGCCGTGGCCGGTCGCCGGTACTTGTCCATGGCGCTGTAGATCGGTCCTCCGACGTAGCGCGAGCCGATGTCACCGGCGACGGCGACGGCGGCGAGCAGCAGGTCGACACCGCGCGTGACGGTGGCGGTGTCGTCGCTGGAGATGTCGGTGTCGAACGTCAGCCCCAGTGAGCACGTCGGCGTCACGGCGTGCTCGACGAGCACGCCGGCGGTCATGTCCGCATCGACCTCGGCCGGATCGAGCAGCGGCACCTCCAGCAGTTCGAACCCGCTGCGGGCGGTGGCCGCGACAGCGGAACGGCACTGCTGCTCGCTCCAGCCGGCGACCCAGACCAGCGCATGGACGCCCAGTGGGTTGGTCGCCGCGCCGGCGGCACGGTGGGAGGGCTCGGGTGCCATGCCGCTCATTCCAGTCCCTGCAGCCGGTCCATGATGGGCAGCAGCCGGCCGCCCAGTCCGTCGTACGCGTGGCGCAGGTCGTGGTAGACGCGGCTGCGCTCGGGATCGGGGGCGACGGGCTCGCCCGTCGCCTGCCACTGCTTGGCGGTCGCGGCGAGATCGGTGACGTGCCCGGTCGCCGCCGCGGCGACCAGGGCGCCGCCGAGCACCCCGCACTCCGCGCGTTCGGTCGGCACCCAGCTGATGCCCAGCACGTCGGCCTTGATCTGGTTCCACAACCGCGATGCGGCGCCGCCGCCGAGCACCCGGGCCTGCTGCAGCCGCACCGCGTGGTCGCCGGCCTGCACCTGGTCGGCCCACAGCGCGTACTCGTAGGCGATGCCCTCGAGCAACGCGCGGAACAGGTGGCCGTGGGTGTGCCCGGCGGTCAGCCCCACCCACGCGCCCCGGGCGTGCGGTTGCGGTGGCAGGACGCGACCCTGCAGGTGCGGGAACCACAGCAGGCCGCCGGCACCGGGTTCCACCGCGGCGGCGAGCCGGTCGAGGCGGACGTAGGCGTCGTCGCCGGTGACGCAGGCGACCTCGTCGCGGAACCAGCGCAGCGCCAGCCCGCCACCGTTGATGAACGCCAGAGCGATGTAGGTGCCGGGGATCACGCTGTGGGTCGCCATCAGGGTGCGGTGCTCCAGGTCGGGCGCGAAGGTGTCGGTGCACATGGCGAACACGCTGGCGGTGCCGGCCGAGTCGAAGGCCTCGCCGGGCAGCGTCACGCCGGCGCCCAGCGATGCCGCGGTCTGGTCGCCCGCGCCCGCCGCGACGGGGACGCCGGCCGGGATGCCGGTCGCCTCGGCCGCCGCGCGCGTGACCTCGCCCACGACGTCGAGCGGGTCGACGATGCGCGGCAGCACACCGCCGTCGATGCCGAACGCGTCGAGCAGCTCGTCGGACCATGTCGCGGCCGCTGTGTCGGCCAGGTTGGAGAAGTGCAGGTAGGTGCGGTCGATGTAGGCCTGGTCGCCACGCAACCCGCACATCCGGGCACCGACGAACGCGCCGGGGACCACGAAGCGGGCGATCCGCGCGAAGTCGTCGGGACGCTCCCGCTGCCACCACAGGATCTTCGGGCCGTGCGAGTAGGTCGGTGGGCAGCCCGACAGCGCCGTCACCCGCTCGCCGTGCTCGGCCATCTCGGCGATGTACGGCGAGCACCTGGTGTCCAGCCACGAGTCGAAGTGCGTCACCGGTTCGAAGCGGTCGTCGATCGTGCCGATGCCCGACATCTGGCTCGAGAGGGCGACCCCGGCGATGTCGGCGGCACGTCCCGACGCGGTCACCGCGCGCCGGACCGTGCGGTGGGCCGAACGCTCGATCTCGAGCAGGTCCTGCTCGACCCAACCGGGCCGGGGATGGTGCAGCGCGACCTCCTCGAACGCCTCACCCAGCAGGCTGCCATCGGCGTCGACGACGGCGGCCTTGGTGCCCATCGTCCCGAGATCGCATCCGACGAAGACCGGCATGGCGCACCTACGATCCGTACCTGGGGTTGGCGACGACCTGTGGGCCGTCCTCGCCGGCCACCACGATCACCGGCAGGCCCCGCTCGGCGATCGTGCTGTAGTCGTGGCCGGCGTCACCGACGTAGGCTGCGAAGAACACCAGGGCGTCGTCGCCGACGTTGACGCTGCGGTGCGCCCAGCCCCCCGGCACGTAGCTGACCGTCCCCGGCCGGATCGGCTCGACGGCGTGGTCACCGTCCTCGGTCGCCATGACCAGCCGCCCTTCGCCCGCCAGCCCGATGTAGATCTCGGAGCGGTCTCGGACCTCGTGGAAGTGGCCCTTGGTCATGAAGTACTCGTCGCCGACCTGTCCCGGCTCGAGCACCGTCGTCGAGCACTGGATCTCCGCGTTGGTCTCGGGCACGGGGATCATGTGCACGCGGTACACCAAGGGGTCGTCGCCATCGCGCGGCTCGTCCAGGTAGTAGCCGCGCATGTCCGACAGCCGCCGTTCCAGGGTCCGCCGGTCCGGTACCAGCGTGCCCAGATCCAGGTTCAGAAGCGTGGTGAAGGGTTCCAGGATCGGTGTCACGAGGCGTGCCCTCCTATGTCGACGAGCGTGCGCAGGTGCCCGCGATCGGGGTCGCTGGTCAGCACGTGGGGGAGGTCGTGGATGCCGACGATCGACCGCGGCAGCGCGGCGAGGAGCACCATGCCGCTGCGGGCGAGCGCGATGGCCGCGCGCATGTCGTCCACGGTCGAGCCCGTGCTGCCCAGCAGCGTCAGGTGCCGGTAGTGCACGGTGTTGGCGTCGATGTCCGCGCCACCTGGCGTGCCCGCGAAGGCGTGCACGGCCCCCCCGACCGCGACGTGTTCGATCGCCCAGCGCAGCGGCTGCGCACCGGGGGCGGTGACGACCACCGCGTCGAGCGCTTCGGCGACCTCGTCGTCCGGCCCCATTGCCGCGTCGGCGCCGAGGCCGGCGGCCATGCGCCGCCGCTGCGCCGAACGCTGCACCATCACCACGCGGATGCCGCGGGCCTGCAGCGTCCACATGGTCAGCACGCCCATCGCTCCCGCGCCGACCACGGCGACGGTGCGCAGCCGCTCCAGTGGCAGCATGCGGACCGCGTGCACGCAGCACGCCAGCGGTTCGACCATTGCGGCGAGGTCGGGCGCCAGACCCTCGAGCGGGACCACCTGCGACAATGGCACGGCGACGTGCTGCGCGAACCCGCCGTCCCGGTCGATGCCGATCGAGCGGCGCCACGGGCAGCGGTTCGACCACCCGGCCGTGCACTGCGCACAGGTGCCACAGCCGATGTCGGGGTGCACCGCCACGGGCGTGCCGTCTGCGCGCTCACCGGCGAACTCGTGGCCCAGCACGCGGGGTTCCGGTACGCCCCGCCGCACGATCTTGCGATCGGTGGCGCAGACCGCAGCCCACGCGACGCGGACCGTGAGCTCCCCACTTGCCGGCCGCGGGCGAGGAATGTCGACGAGCTCGGCCGTACCCGGCGCGTCGGTGCGGACGGCCAGCATCAGCCGCGGACCTCCGCGATGGTCACCGGCCTGTGCTCCCGCAGCGATGTGTTCGCCGCCACCACGGCCTCCAGTGCGCGCACGCCGTCAGCGACGGTCGTCCGTGCGGGCTCGTCGCCGCGCGCGACGGCGACCAGGTGCTGATCCTCGGCGCGGTAGGCGCTGGCGAACAGGTCGCGCCAGCTGCGCACGGCGTCCATGGAGGCACCGCCGGCGCCGACCAGCAGGGCCCCGTGCTGGCGGGGGTCGCCGGCGAACAGCACACCCGAGCTGCCGTAGACCTCGACGCGGGCGTCGTAGCCGTAGTCGGCGGGGCAGGCGCCGTCGACCATCGCGAGGCCACCGGCGGACAGCTCGAACGTCAGCGCGACCAGGTCGACGAAGCCGGGATGGTCCTCGACCAGGTCCGGCCGCTTGGCCGCGCGGCCCACCGCGTAGACCCGGGTGGCCTCCTGGCCCGACAGCCAGCGCACGGTGTCGAGGTCGTGGGAGTTGACCTCCGCCACCAGCCCGCCGGACCGGGCGCTGTCCCACGCCCACGGTGGCGGCAGCCCCGGACCCCGGCCCGTCGACTTGACCAGCAGAGGTTCGCCGATGTCACCGTCGGCGATGCGCTGTGCGACCCGCAGGAAGCCCGCGTCGAAGCGGCGCATGAAGCCCATGAGCAGGGTGGCGGGGCTGTCGCGCTCCGCCGCCGCGATGCGGTCGGCCTCGGCCAGCGTCGACGCCAGCGGCTTCTCGCACAGCACGTGCTTGCCGGCGGCCAGCGCCGCGACGGCCACCTCGGCGTGGGTGAAGGTGGGTGAGGCGATCACCACCGCGTCGACGCCGTCGTCGGTGGCGGCCGCCACCGGGTCGTCGTGGACCGCGATGTCGCCGAGCTCCGCCAGCGCCTGCTCGCGGGCCTGTGATGACGGGTCCGCGACGACGGCCAGGAGCCCGTCACGGACGCCCGACCGCAGGTTGCGCGCGTGGACCATGCCGGCCCGTCCCGCCCCGATCAGCGCCACCCTGACGTCGTTGCTCATCTCTTCCCTCCATGACGTGGTGCGCTGTCGCGAAGGGCCTTGGAGGGCAGGCGGGTGAGCGGTCCGAAGCGACGGCGATCCACCGAACTCACGCCGCTCCCTCCGCGGCCGCGGTCGCGCGGCGCCGCCACTGGTCGAGGGCGACGACCACCACGATGATCAACCCGGTGATGATGCTCTGCCAGAACTCCGACACGCCGAAGATGTTGAGCCCGTTGGCGAGCACGCCGATGATGAACACGCCGATGACCGTGCCGCCCACGCGTCCCTCGCCGCCGAACAGGGCCGTGCCGCCGATGACGACGGCGGCGATCGTCTGCAGCTCCATCAGGTTGGCCATGAGCGCGTTCGCGCTGGCCAGGCGGCCGCTGAGCATGATCCCGCCGACCGACGCCAGCAGGGCCGAGATCACGTAGGTCCAGAACTTCGTCCGGTTGACGTTGATGCCCGAGACGTGGGCGGCCTCGCGGTTGCCGCCCACCGCGTACATCGCGCGCCCCAGGGTGGTCCGCGACAGGATGAACCACCCCACGACCGCGCACACGGCCGCCACCAGGATGATCAGCGGCACGCGGTAGTAGGTGCCGGCACCCAGGAAGGTCACCGCGGGTGGCATGCGACGGCCCTCGACGACCTGCGAGAAGTTGGGCACGGGCAGGCCGCCGGTCACCAGCAGCGCAACGCCGCGCACCGCGGTCAGCGTGCCCAGCGTCGCGATGATGTCGGGCACCTTCAGCTTGGTGATCGCCCAGCCGTTGAACGCGCCGACCAGGAACCCCGCCCCGAGTCCCAGCAGGATCGCGACGGGTTGCGACATGCCCCAGTGCGCGAACGCCACGCCCATGACGCTGCCCGCCAGCGCCGCGGTCGCGGCGACCGACAGGTCGATGCCGGCGGTGATGATGACCAGGGTCTGGCCGATGGCGAGCATCATCGTCACGGCGAACTGGCGCAGGATGTTGAGCACGTTGCCGACGGTCAGGAAGTTGGGTGCCAGCACCGAGAACGCCGCGACGAGCACAACCAGCATCACCAGCGCGCCACCCTGGCCGCCGATGCCGTTGAGCACCGCGACGATGCGCGTGCGCACGGCCCGCCGG
>Ga0299907_10002394_pt1 | contig 11520 bp, 11 predicted proteins | sample RVTome_16_FD_198680 | JGI IMG/M metagenome (GOLD analysis project Ga0299907, IMG submission 198680) | Soil microbial communities from uranium-contaminated site in the Upper Colorado River Basin, Wyoming, United States - RVT152D67 (version 2) ...
TGGCGCACGATGCGGGGCCGGGCGTGGGCCGCAACCGCTTCTCCCACCAGGGCATCCCATCCGCCCATGACCGCGGCGATGACGTCGGGCTGGTCGAGGTTGAGGTCGGAGGCGATCTCGGACAGGCTCTCCGACAAGCGCCGCGGTGGGCGGGAGCCCAGGTGCTCAGGGTCGTCATCCCGCCAGGCCCAGCGGCGCGGCTTCATGTCCCCACCCTCCCGCCGTTCATGTCCCCACCCTCCCGCCGTTCATGTCCCCACCCTCCCGCCGTTCATGTCCCCACCCTCCCGCCGTTCATGTCCCCACCCTCCCGCCGTTGATCCAGACGACCCGCTCGGCGGGCAGACCGGCGGGAAGGTGCCCGGCCGTGGTCACCAACGCCTGCCCGGGGGGGAGGTGGGCCACCAGACCGGCGGAGCGGGCGTCGTCGAGCTCGGAGAAGACGTCGTCGAGGAGCAGGACGGGCGCTTCCCCCCCGACCTCCGCCACCACCGAGTGCCCGGCCAGGCGGATGGCCAGAGCCAGCGAACGCTGCTCGCCCTGGGAGGCGTAGCGGCGCGCGTCCCGGGCCTCCACGGTCAGGGACCAGTCGTCCCGGTGGGGGCCCACCAGGCTGATCCGCCGCTCGAGGTCGGCGGGCCGGGAACGGGCCACGGCCGCGGCCAGCAGCGGGGCCACATCGTCGAGACGGGACTCGTCGAGCACCTCCCCCCCGGCCCAGACCGGCTCGTAGGTGCCGCCCACGTCGGCGGTGCCGGCGCCGGCCAGATCGGCATAGGCCTTGGCCAGGGGAGCCTCCAGGCGTTCGAGCAGCTTGAGCCGGCCCCGGACCAGCTCCGCCCCCACCCGGGTGAGCTGGTCGTCCCACACGTCCAAAGTGGCCGGGTCGTCGTTTCGGGACCAGGACTTGAGCCAGGCGTTGCGGTGGCGCAGCACCCGCTCGTAGTCCGAGCGGGCGGCGTCGTAGCGGGGCGAGAGAGCGACGAGGAGATCGTCGAGCTCAGCCCGGCGCTCCGACGGCCCCCCTTTGACCAGCCGCAGGTCGTCGGGCGAGAAGACCGTCACCCGCAGGGTGCCCAGCAGGTCCCGGGCCCGGGCCAGCGGCTTGCGGTTGACCAGGACCCGGTTGCGTCCGGCGGCGGTGATCTCCGCTTCCACCAGTCGTCGGGGATCGCCCGGACCGAGCTCCTCCATCCCGGGCCCGTCGTCCGGTTCAGGGCTGTCGAGGGTCGGAGCAGTCACCTCGGCCCGGACGAAGGCCCGCTCCGCTCCCGTCCGCACCAGGGCGACGTCCGGCGCGCCCCGGAACGACGACATCCGGGCCAGCCAGCCCACCGCCTCGAGGATGCTCGTCTTGCCGGAGGCGTTGCCCCCGGACAACACCGTCATCCCGGGCCCGATCTCCAGTTCCGCCTGTTCGTAGCAGCGGAAGTCGGTCAACCAGAGCTGCGCCAAGCGCATGGAAGGCCGGTCCTTCTCAGGGGAACGCCCCCGGGCCCCGGGTCAGCTGACCCGGACGGGCATCAGCAGGTAGAGGAAATCTCCGTCCTCGGCCGAGCGCACGATGGCCGGCTTCGACGTGTCGAGCGTCTCGACCAGGACTTCCTCGGAAGTGATGGCCGCCAGGCCGTCCAGCAGGAAATCCGGATTGAAGGCAACCGTCGTCTCGGTGCCCTCGTACTTGGCGTCGAGGCCTTCCGTGGCCTGGCCGACGTCATGGACGACCGCGGTGAGCTCCAGGCCGCCCGGGCCCATGGCCAGGCGGATGGGGGCGTTGTCCCGATCCCGGCCGATGAGCCGGACGCGCTTGACCGCTTCGATGAACGCCTCCCGAACCACAATCAGCCGGTTGGGGTAGCCGGAAGGGATGAGCTGCTGGTAGTTCGGGAACTGGCCTTCGATGAGCCGGGTGCTGACCCGGGCCCGGGTCGTGTCGAAGCAGGCGTCCCGGTCGGAGAAGGACAGCTCGACCTGTCCTCCACCCTCAGGACCGCCGGCGGCGGCCAGGAGCCGTTGCAGCTCGCCCAGCGCCTTGGCCGGCACGAGCACGTGGCGCCCTTCGGCGGCGGCGCCCGACAGTGCGGCGGCCAGCGTGGTCTCCCCGGGAAGATCCCGCACGGCCAGGCGATAGGAGTCGGTGGCCACCAGCCGGAGACCCGCTCCCTCGGCCACCAGCAACACGCCGGTCAGGATCGGCCGGGCATCGTCCCGGGACGCGGCGGGAATCACCTGGCGCAGGGCATCGGCCAGGGCCGCCGAGTCCATGCGCACCCCGCTGCCCGCCACTTCGGGCAGCCGCGGGAAATCCTCGGCGGGCAGAACCCGCAACTTGAAGTCCGACCGCCCACTGGTGATCCGGGCTTCTTCGTCGCCCACGTCCACCGATACCGCACCCGGCTCCAGGGCCCGCACGATGTCCCCGAAGAGCCGCGCGGGCAGCACAGCGGCGCCGGCGCCATCGCATTCCGCCGCGGCGGAGACCCGGATCGTCAGTTCGAGGTCGGAGCCTGCGAGCTCCAGCCCATCGTCGGTGGTACGAACCAACAGCCCTGACAGGATCGGAAGGGCTCCGGACCGCGAAGCGACCGCACGACCGGCACTGCCGATCGCCTCGCTCAGTACGTCACGCTCGCATCGGAACTTCAACCCTTTCCTCCTGTTGAGTTCCTAGTGGTCGGTAGTAGGCCTGTGGATTGTGGACAACCCATCATCCGGGCTGCTCAGAGGAGATGTGGTTCACGGCCGTCCATCCACAGAAGACAGGTCCGCATCCTCGCGCCGGGTGAGGCCCGTGGGGAAGCACCCAGCCGGCGACCGGTTGTCCCCAGCCATCCACAGCGTTTCCCACAGGAACTTACCGCGCCGTCCGGGTCGGGTCGGCGCCGGAGCGCGCGAGGCGGGAATCACCGCGAGTCACCGGTCTTGATCCGGTTGATCAACTCGGTCACCTGCTCGTAGATCTGACGGCGTTCGGCGATGAGAGCGGTGATCTTCTCCACCGCGTGCATGACGGTGGTGTGGTCCCGGCCCCCGAACTCCCGCGCGATCTGGGGGTAGCTGTAATCGGTCAGCTCCCGGAACACGTACATGCCGATCTGGCGGGCGGTGACGAGGGGCCGGCGCCGGCTCTTGCCGCACAGCTCCTCGATGGTCCAGCCGAACATCTTGGCCGTCTCCTCCAGGATCACCTGGGGGGTGATGACGCGTGAGCACGGGGACTGCAGGAGGTCGGCGAGCACCTGCATGGCCAGCTCCTCGGTCACCGGGGCCCGGGACAGGCTGGAGTAGGCCGCCACCCGGATGAGCGCCCCTTCCAACTCGCGCACGTTGTCGGCGATGTGGGTGGCGATGAACGACAGGACGTCGTCCGGCACCTGGATGAAGCCCTGCGAGCGGGCCTTGTGCCGGAGGATGGCCAGACGGGTCTCGAATTCGGGCGGCTGGATGTCGGTCAGCAGGCCCCACTCGAAACGGGTCCGGAGGCGGTCCTCGAGTGCCGACATCGCCTTGGGGGAGCGGTCGGAGGACAGCACGATCTGCCCACCCGAACCGTGGAGGGAGTCGAAGGTGTGGAAGAACTCCTCCTGGAGTCGTTCGTGGTTCTGCATGAACTGCACGTCGTCGACCAGGAGGAGATCCGCCTCGCGGTAGGACCGTTTGAATTCCGCCCGGGCGTTGGTCCGGATCATCTCCACGAACTCGTTCATGAACGTCTCGGTGGAGACGTACCGGACCCGCTTGTGGGGGAACATCTGCGCGATGTGATGGCCGATGGCATGGAGCAGATGTGTCTTGCCCAGGCCGGACTGCCCGTAGATGAACAGCGGGTTGTAGGAACGAGCCGGTTTCTCCGCCACCGAGAGGGCGGCGGCGTGGGCGAATCGATTGGACGCGCCGATCACGAACTGCTCGAAGGTGTACCGGGGGTTGAGGGCGTGGCCGGATTCGCCTCCACGCGCCTCGTCCCGAGGGTTGGCCACCCGCGTCACCCCATCTTCAACATCAGGAGGGAGGTCGGGAGACTCGACCAGGACGGCTTCGGAGCGTGGGGAGGTGAGCACGACGAGATCGAGGTCGACCTCGATCCCCGTCTCTTCGAACAGGACATCCTGGATGGCGGCGCTGTAGGTGGCCTCGATGCGCTGACGGGCCAGCGTGCTGGGAACCGCCAGGCGCAGGAGGCCGTCCTCGAAGCCCACGGGGCACACGCCTTCCAGCCACATCCGCCAGCACGCGTCTCCCAGCTGGGATCGCAACGCATCGGTGCCCCGTTGCCAGAGGTGCTCAGCCGCCTCGGTCGTGCTTGATCTATCCACGTTTATCCACAGAAGCTTCCACACATGTGGACAACGAGGTGCGAAGAAGGGTGCAGTCGTCCACGACTCCCGTTTCAGGGCGCGTCAAGATAGAACCGGACTGGCGGGGAAGTAACCACCTCGACGACCGGAGTCCCCGTCGGAACCGCAGGCTCCGGTGGGGTGGGACGAGGCAGAACCGTCAACGTAACACCGGTTCGGATGCCACTCAAGCGGTCCCGTAGCCGAGCGCGGCTTTGTTTTTTCCGGCTCCCAGGGGGGGCCCGCTACACTGCTGCGCGCCGGGACGCCCGGACCACGCGCGGGAGCGGAAGGTCCGTCTCGGGCGCTCGTCGAGGAGATCATGGGTGAAGCGCACCTACCAGCCCAAGAAACGCAAGCGGATGCGGACCCACGGGTTCCGGGCGCGGATGTCGACCCGGGCGGGCCGGGCGATCATCAAGGCCCGTCGCCTCAAGGGTCGGCACAAGTTGACCGCCTGACCTGGCGCGTTCGCGACCGGTCCACCTTCATCGACCTGGCCACCGCCCCCCGGCGCCGGCGGGGGTCTGTTTCGCTCGCCTGTCTCGCCGGTGACGAGGACCTCCCGCCCCGGGTGGCGTACGCCGTCGGCCGGAAGGTGGGCGGAGCCGTCAGCCGGAACCGGGTGCGCCGCCGGCTGAAGGCCAGCGTCGCCCGTCACCGTGCGCACCTTCAGCCGGGCGCCGCCTACCTCTTCGGAGCGGGGCGGGACGCGGCCACGGTGCCCTTCTCCGAGCTGGAAGCCGCCGTGGGTGAGCTCCTGGTCGGGAGATCCCGGTGAGCCTGGCCGTCCGGGTCCTGTCCGCCGCCATCCGCGCCTACCGCCTGGTCCGGGCCGGCGCGCCCCGCTGGTGCCGGTACGAACCGACGTGTTCGGCCTACGCTCTCGAGGCACTGTCCGGTCACGGAGCGGTCCGAGGCTCATGGCTCACCCTCCGCCGGCTGGCCCGGTGCCACCCCTGGGCGGGGGTCGGTGCCGATCCTGTTCCCCCCGGGGCCCGGGTGGCGCCCCCCGAGATGACAGCCCACCCCGCCGCGCCGACGGCCTGACAGGGAAGGTCCCGAAGTGTCCGAGTTGTGGAACAGCCTGCTCCACGGGATGGGCTCCGTCCTGGCGTTCTTCTACTCCCTGCTCCCATCCTACGGCGTGGCCATCATCGGGCTCACCGTGATCGTCCGCCTGGTGCTCTTCCCCCTCACGGCCAAGCAGGCCCGTTCGCAGCTGAAGATGACGCAGGCGGCGCCCGAGATCAAGAAGATCCAGGCGAGATACAAGGACGACCGCCAGAAGCAGAACGAAGAAGTCATGAAGTACTACAAGGAGAACAAGATCAACCCGGTCGCCGGGTGTCTTCCCCTTGTGGCCCAGATGCCGATCTTCTTCGCCCTGTTCCAGGTGCTCCGCGAGCCCTTCAAGCACGTCCCCTCAGGATCCACGCTGTACCAGGGATTCTGCGGGGATGCCATCAGGGAGGGCGTGGCCTGCGCCAAGGACACGGTCCACGGCCTCCGATTCCTGGGCATGGACCTCTCCTCAGCGGCCAGCGAGGCCAAGAACGGGTTCACCGACGCCCTCCCCTACTACCTCCTCATCGCCCTGGTGGTGCTCACCGGCTACCTCCAGTTCAAGCAGACGCAGAGCCGCCAGACCCAGGTCAACCCGCAGATGGCGATGATGGGGAAGATCTTCCCCCTCATGTTCGCCTTCATCTCGTTCACCCTGCCGGCGGGTGTCGTTCTCTACTTCCTGATCTCGAACGCCTGGCAGATCGGTCAGCAGGCCCTCATCTACGGCCACCTGATGCCCGAGGCGGACCCGCCGACAGGCGGGAACGGGGCCGTGGAAACCTCCAAGAAAGCGGTGCCACCACCGAAAGCGCGGGAGTCGAAGCCGCCGGCGGGTGCTGACGGGACAGACGGAAAATCGGCCCGGCCGGGTAAGACCCCGGGCAAGGACGCGGCCCCCGGAGGGGGCACGGCCCAGGCCCCTGACAGCTTCGGCCGGGCGCAGCCATCCGGGTCGCGACCTCGACCCAAGCGACGCCGGCGTTAAGGACGGGATTGTTCATGGAGTGGGTGGAGGTCACCGGAAAAACCATCGAAGCGGCGCTCGACACCGCCCTCGACCAGCTCGGGGTGGACGAGGCCGACATCGAATACGAGGTCCTGGAGGAACCCCGCCGGGGTTTCCTGGGCCGGATGGCCGGGACCGCCAGGATCCGGGCCCGGGTGAAGCCCATCTCCCGGGAGAAGCCGGATCGAAGACGGCGATCCGGGCCTCGTTCCGAGGGCCGGGGGCGATCGGAAGGGGGCCGCTCGCGCGGCGGGGGTGGCCCGCGGCCGGACGCGGTTTCGACCGGTCAGTCCGAGAGCCGGCCCGCGGGCGGCCGGGAAGGCGGCCGGCCGCGGTCCGAGGGCGGCGACGAAAGCCGTGAGGCCCGTCCCCGGGACGGCCAACGCCAACGCAGCGGCCGGACCCGTGACCGGAAGCCCCGTCCGACCACGACGGCCGGCAGGACCAGCACCAGTGCCACCGAGGGGGAGGAGAACGTTGTGAGCGGATCCGACGTGCCGCTGTCCGAACAGGTCGAGTTGGCGGAGCGGTTCACCGAGGGTCTGGTGGAGCGCTTCGGCTTCAAGGCCTCGGTCACGGCCGAGGCCGACGGGGACGACGACGTGAAGGTGGAGATCACCGGATCCGACCTCGGACTGCTCATCGGTCCCAAGGCCGCCACCCTGGACGCGGTCCAGGAACTGGTGCGCACCGCCCTGCAGCGCCGTATCGGTGGTCACGGCGCCCGCGTCCACGTCGATGTCGGGGGCTACCGGGCCCGTCGTCACGAGGCGTTGGCCGAGTTCGTCCGGCAAGCCGCCGAACGGGCCCTCGAGTCGGGGCGGGACCAGGTCTTCGAACCCATGTCGCCCATGGACCGCAAGGTCGTGCACGACACGGCCAACGAGATCGAGGGCGTGGCCACCGTCTCGGAGGGGGAGGAACCCCGACGCCGGGTCGTGATCCGGGCGCTCTGAGCCCGGACCTGACCGCAGTCCTGGCGCAGGCCCAAGAGCAGGGTTTTCTCGGTCCCGGGCCCCTCGATCGGCACATCGAGCACGGCCGGGCGATGGCGGCCTGCCTGCCCGCCGGCGCCGGGCGGGTGCTCGACCTCGGGAGCGGAGGGGGTGTGCCCGGTCTGGTGCTGGCCGACGCGCAGCCGACGCTGCGACTCGTACTCCTCGATTCGGCGGTCCGCCGCTGCCGGTTCCTGCGCCAGGTCGCGGCGGAGCTGAACCTGGTCGATCGCGTGGAGGTGGTCGAGGCCCGGGCGGAGATCGCCGCCCGTGACCCGGCCTGGCGCGGGTCCGTGGACGTGGTCGTGGCCCGCTCCTTCGGTGCCCCCGCCGTGACCGCCGAGTGCGCGGTGGGGTTCCTGCGCCTGGGCGGCTGCCTGGTGGTCAGTGAGCCCCCCGGACCCGGGGTGTCCCCGGCCACCTCGGCTGCTCCCGGGCGCTGGCCCGCCGCAGGGCTGGCCGAACTCGGCCTCGGGCCGGCCGAAGCCTGCGGGCCCGGACGCTACGGCTTCGCCCGGCTGGAGAAGGTCCGCGACGATGACCGCTGGCCCCGACGGGTCGGTATCCCGGCCAAGCGCCCCCGGTTCTAGGGCGTCTTCACCGGTACCCCGCCCTTCCACACGTGGGTGACATTGGCCGGGTCGGCCAGCACCGTCACGTCGGAGAGCGGGTCGGAGGCCACTGCGATCAGGTCGGCGTCGTAGCCCTCGGCCAGCAGGCCCGAGCGGGGTGCCTGGGGTCCGAGGGTGGCCGGGCCGGCGGCGGTGGCCGCCTCGATGGCGGCCAGGGGAGAGAGGCCGGCGGCCACCAGATGGGTGATCTCCTCGCCGTTCCGGCCCCAGGGCACCGCACTCCCGACGCCGCTGGTGAAGGAGTCGGTGCCCAGGGCGATGGGCACCCCGGAGCGGATGGCCAGCTCCAGGGACGCCTGATGGCTGTCGGCCAGAGCCCGGATCTTGCGGTCCACGTAGTCGGGAAGCTCGTCCTTCATGGCCAGGAGGCGTTCCACCACGAAGCGGGTGGGCACGAGCACCGCGCCCGTCTCCAGCATGGCGGCCACCGACTCCTCATCCAGGTAACTGCCGTGCTCGATGGTCCGCACCCCGGCCCGCAGGGCGGCCATGATCCCCGCCTTGCCGTGACAGTGGGCGGCCACCACCCGTTCCGCCCGGCCCGCCTCCTCCACGATGGCGCGGAGCTCCTCGTCGGAGAACTGCTGGTGGAGAGGATGGTCCAGCTCGGAGGAGACGCCCCCCGAGGTGCACACCTTGATGAGGCGGGCCCCCATCCGGAGCTGCACCCGGACGGCCTTGAGACACTCGGCCACGCCGTCGCAGTGCCAGAGGCCCCGGTGCTCGTGGCAGACGTCTCCCACCCATCGCAAGGGGAGGGAATGCAGATCGCCGTGGCCACCGGTGGTGGAGAGGATGGCCCCGGCGGCGTACACGTGGGGGCCGGGAATGATGCCCTCGTCGATCACCCGGGCCAGGTGGAGGCCGAGGCCGCCCGGCTCCCGCACGCTGGTGAAGCCGGCGTCGAGCGCGAGGCGGGCGTCGGCCGTGATCCGGGCGGCGGCCACGGCCACGGGATCATGGGCGATGTCCTCCAGGGAGGCTCGGCGCACCCCGAGAAAGTGGCCATGGCAGTCCCACAGGCCGGGCATGACGACGGGCACCCGGTCCTGGGCCGGAGGGCCGGCCGGTGCGGCCGTGGCGGGACCGGCATAGACGATGGTGTCCCCTTCGGCCACCACCGTGCCGTCCGGGACCGGGTCACCCCGCCCGGGGATGAGAAGGTCGGCGTCGATCCGGAGCACCACCCTCTCTTCTAGCAGGGAATCGCAGGCGTACCCAGGACGTTTCCAGGGGAACGAATAAGATGATCCGTCCCCGCCGAAAGGAAGAACGTGGCCATCATCACCCTCACGGACGCCCTCTTCGACGAGACCGTCAACGGTTCCGAGGTGCCTGTCCTCGTCGACTTCTGGGCCGAGTGGTGCGGCCCCTGCAAGATGATCGCCCCCGTGCTCGAGGAGATCGCCAAGGAGCACACGGGCAAGATCACCATCGTCAAGCTCAACGTGGACGACAACCCCGACACGGCGCGCCGCTTCGAGGTCATGAGCATTCCCACCCTGATGCTCTTCAACAAAGGCTCGCTCGAGAAGCGCCTGGTCGGTGCCCGGAACAAGACGCAACTCATGGCCGAGATCGCCCAGTTCATCGAGTGATTCAGCGCACGCTCCGGTGAAATTCCGCATCGCCCGCGGGGACAGCGGCGAGGCGGTGCGGGATTTGCAGCATCGTCTGGCCACGCTGGGGTACGACCCGGCCGAGACGGGTGTTTTCGGCGAGGGCACCGAGGCGGCGGTGGTGGCCTTCCAGGTCGATCGGCGGTTGAGGGTCGACGGGATCTGCGGGCGGCAGACGTGGAGCGCGCTGGTGGAGGCGGGCTACGCCTTGGGCGACCGGCTCCTCTATCACCGCACCCCGATGCTGCGGGGCGACGATGTCGTCGGCCTCCAGTACCGGCTGAATGCCTTGGGCTTCGACGCCGGTCGGGAGGACGGCCTCTTCGGCCCCAACACCCTGACCGCCCTGCTGGAGTTTCAGCGCAACGCCGGCGTGGCCGCCGATGGCATCTGCGGCCCGGCCAGCGTGGCCGCCCTGGAACGGCTGTCCCGTTTCGCCGGTGGGTCGGTGGCGGCGCTGCGGGAACGGGAGACGCTCCGGGAGGGGATCCGGCAGTTGGCCGGGCGGCGGGTCTACCTGGCCGTGGAGCCGGGGCTCGACGCCCTCGGTGAGCTGGTGGGGAAGGGGCTCGGTGACGCCGGTGCCGATGTTCTGGTGGACGGCGGCGGCCTGGACGACTCGGTGGTGGCGACGGAAGCCAACGCCTATAAGGCCGAGCTCTTCTTCGGCTTGCGCTTCGGGGACATGCCCGGTTGCACCTGCGACTACTTCGCCACCAGATCGTTCCGATCCGAGGCCGGATTCCGGGTGGCGGCGTGCGTCCAGGCCGAACTGGCCTCCGCACTGGGGTGCCCATCCGAACCGCCACGGGGGCGGGCCTATGCCGTGCTGCGGGAGACCCGCATGCCGGCGGTCGTCTGCCAGCCCGCCCACTCCGACGACGTGGACGCCGTCCGCCATCTGGTGAGCCGGGCCGGCGATGCCGGCCGGGCCATCGTGCGCGGCCTGCGCCACGGCATCGAAGACCCCTACGACGGCTAGGGCCTCGGAAAGAAATACGCAATGAACGGACGCCGGGCTGGCGGGGTGCCGGGGGGCGTGCAACCAGAGCGGGCAGCAGGAAAAGCACCGCCCAGGTACGTTTCCTGCTGACGGTCTCCCCGGAAGGGCGCCTGACACCCCCGCGGGGTGGGTCGCGGCTACGAGACGGAAGCCCGGTGGGCCTCGGCTTCGAGGAATCGCTCGGCGTCGATGGCGGCCATGCACCCGGAGCCGGCGGCGGTGACGGCCTGGCGGTAGACGTGATCCTGGACGTCGCCGCAGGCGAAGACGCCCTCCACCGAGGTGCGGGTGCCGTCATGGGTGACGATGTAGCCGGCAGGGTCGAGTTCGAGCTTGCCGACGAACAACTTGGTGTTGGGATCGTGGCCGATGGCCACGAACACCCCGCCGACGGTCAGGTCCTCGACGTCGCCGGTGACGACGTCCCGCAGGCGCAACCCGGTGACCTTGTCCTCGCCCAGGAGGTCGTCGACCACCTTGTTCCACTTGAAGTCGATCTTGGTGTTGGCGAAGGCGCGGTCCTGCATGATCTTCGACGCCCGCAGCTCGTCGCGGCGGTGGACCACCGTGACCTTGTCGGCGAAGCGGGTGAGGAACGTGGCCTCCTCGATGGCCGAGTCGCCGCCACCCACCACGGCGATCTCCGCCCCCCGGAAGAAGAAGCCGTCACAGGTGGCACAGGTCGACAGGCCGTGGCCCAGCAGCCTCGATTCGGCGGGAAGCCCCAACAGCCGGGCGGTGGCTCCGGTGGAGATGACGAGGGAGCGGGCGTGGAAGTCGCGTCCCTCGGCCCGGACCCGGAAGGGGCGGGAGCCGAGGTCCACCTCGTCGGCGTCGGCGGTGAGGTATTCGGCCCCGAA
>Ga0299907_10002395_pt1 | contig 11518 bp, 11 predicted proteins | sample RVTome_16_FD_198680 | JGI IMG/M metagenome (GOLD analysis project Ga0299907, IMG submission 198680) | Soil microbial communities from uranium-contaminated site in the Upper Colorado River Basin, Wyoming, United States - RVT152D67 (version 2) ...
CTGCTACACCACGTGACCGGGCTCGCCCTCCGGCGTCGTGAGCGGCCGTCCCTGGTCGGCCCACTCCTCGAGGCCGTGCGCGAGGTTGAAGGCCTCGAATCCACGGGCGCGGAGCATCAGGGTCGCGAGCTCGCTCCGGTTGCCCGAACGGCAGACGACGACCGTCGTCTTCTGCGGATCGAGCTCCCCGATCGCGCCCGCCAGGATCGAGTTCAGCGGGATGTGGATCGAGCCGTCGATCCGCCCCCCGTGCCATTCGTAGGGCTCACGGCAATCGACCACTTGCACCTCGCCGAGGTGCTCGGCCAGGCCGCTCGAGGTCGTCAGGTCCGTCGTCACGCCGCTCATGCAGGTGCAAATCCTAGCAGTGAGGTGCGGAACGACGGAAGCGCCCGTCAGGCGCCGAGCGCTCGCTCGAACGCCTCGTACGCCGGGCGTCCGAACAGGACGAACCGGACCTGCCCGACGGAGGTCTCGGCTCGCCGAACCGCCTCGATCGCGACGACCGACGCCTCCTCGACCGGGTACCCGAAGACACCGGTCGAGATCGCGGGGAACGCGACCGTCTCGGCGCCGAGCTCGTCGGCGATCCGCATGGACTCGGTGTGGCAGGAGGCGAGGAGACCGGAGCGGTCCTCGGTGGCCGAATACACCGGCCCGACCGTGTGGATCACCCATCGCGCCGGGAGGTCGCCGCCACCCGTCGCGACCGCGCGGCCGGCCGGGAGCCCGTCGGGGAAGGTCGTTCGCCTGATCTCCTGGCACTCGGCGAGGATCGACGGGCCGCCTGCCCGGTGGATCGCGCCGTCGACCCCTCCGCCGCCCAGCAGCGAGGAGTTGGCGGCGTTCACGATCGCGTCGACGTCTTGGACGGTGATGTCACCCTCGATGAGCACGATGTCTCGCATGGCGACATCGTAGGTTGGACGAGTGGTGGATGACCGAGATCTCGCCGCGTCCGTGAGGGCCGCTCTCCTCCCGCATCGGCACATCCGAGCGGTTGAGCTCGTCGGGTCCCGCGCCACCGGCTCGTCGACGCCGCTGTCGGACTGGGACTTCGAGGTGGAGACGGACGACTTCGGCGCCGTGGCTCGCGCGCTCCCCGCGCTGGTCTCTGCGCTCGAACCCCTCGCGCAGCAGTGGGACCGGATCAGCGCGTACCCGTGCTACATGCTCATGCTGACCGGGCCCGTCAAGGTGGATCTGATCTTCCCCGGTGAGCCGTACGAGTCGCTCCCGCCCTGGACGGTGAGCGCCGAGACGCTCGACGGGATCGACCAGCATTTCTGGGACTGGATCCTGTGGCTGGCCTCCAAGCGCGAGAAGGGCAAGGACGACCTGATCCGGCGCGAGCTCGAGAAGATGAGCGAGCACCTGCTCCGGCCTCTGGGCGTGGACGCGGCGCCGGGCTCGATCGAGGCCGCGCTCGAGGGCTATCGCAGGGCTCGGGACGAACGGGAACGCGAGTTCGGGCGAGAGGTGTCGCGACGCCGGGAGCGCGAGGTGCTGCCCGCCGTCTCGAGCGGCTGAGGGCGGGGACGGACTCGACCCAGGCAAGCGGGTTGAGGTTGAATGGGTTCCAGTCGCCGCGGCCGGCAACACGGCCAGGGAACAGGAGGAGCGGGATGGCCGGGATCGTGATGGAGGATGTCTCCAAGGTGTTCGCAGACGGCACGACCGCCGTCTCGGACCTCTCGCTCGACATCAAGAACGAGGAGTTCATCGTGTTGGTCGGACCGTCCGGGTGCGGCAAGACGACCGCGCTGCGGATGGTTGCCGGGCTGGAGAGCATCACCCGCGGAACGATCGCGATCGGCGATCAGGTGGTCAACGCCGTGCCTCCGAAGGAGCGGGACATCGCGATGGTCTTTCAGAACTACGCGCTGTACCCGCACATGAGCGTCTACGACAACATGGCGTTCGGGCTCAAGCTGCGCAAGCTGCCCAAGGAGGAGATCGATCGCCGCGTTCGGCGGGCCGCCGAGATCCTCGGGCTGGAGGAGTACCTCCAGCGCAAGCCGAAGGCGCTCTCGGGTGGGCAACGTCAACGGGTCGCGATGGGTCGTGCGATCGTCCGCGAGCCACAGGCGTTCCTGATGGACGAGCCGCTGTCCAACCTCGACGCGAAGCTGCGCGTCCAGATGCGGGCCGAGGTCTCACGCCTGCAGAGCGAACTCGGCGTCACCACGATCTACGTGACCCACGATCAGACCGAGGCGATGACGATGGGCGACCGCGTGGCGGTCATCAAGAAGGGCGAGCTGCAGCAGGTCGACGCTCCACAGTTCTTGTACGACCACCCGGCCAACCTGTTCGTGGCGGGCTTCATCGGGTCACCGGCGATGAACATGGTCGAGGCCGATCTCGTGCGCGAGGACGGTGGGCTCTACGCGGTGTTCGGCAGCACGAGGCTGCGCGTGGCCGATGAGGTGGTTTCGGAACGCCCCGGGATCCGCGCCTACGAGGGGCACCGTGTGATCGCGGGGATCCGCCCGGAGAACATGGAGGACGCCTCCATCATGCCGATCATCCCGGAGGACCGGCGGATGAAGGTCGACATCGTCCTGCGTGAGGCGCTTGGGTCCGAGGTGTTGGTGCACTTCTCGGTGGACGCGCCCCCGGTCCTGACCGAGGATACGCGTGAGCTCGTGGGCGAGCAGAGCGGCCCCATGGCCCAGGCGAGCGTTATCGTCCAGGAGCTGGAGAAGGCGGCCGAGACCGGAACGTCGACGTTCGTCGCTCGGCTCGATCCGCGAACGCGCGCGGCCGAACGCCAGCCGCTCGAGCTCGCGGTCGACACCGGTCGCTTGCATTTCTTCGATCCGCAGACGGGGCTCGGTATCTACGGGGACGAGAGCTGAGTCCCACGCCCCCCCGATTCCCCGAGGGGTTCCTGTGGGGAGTCGCGACCTCCGCGTTCCAGGTCGAGGGCGCCGTCGACGAGGACGGGCGAGGACCTTCGATCTGGGACACGTTCTGCAGGACACCGTCGAAGGTGCGTGGCGGGGATACGGGAGACGTGGCGTGCGACCAGTACCACCGGTACCCCGAGGACGTCGCGCTCATGGACGAGCTCGGGATTGGCGCCTATCGGTTCTCCATCGCGTGGCCGAGGGTGCAGCCGGACGGCAGCGGACCCGGGAACCCCAGTGGGCTCGATCATTACCGCAGGCTCGTCGAGGAGCTGAACGGTCGCGGCATCGCCGCCGTCGTCACCTTGTACCACTGGGACCTTCCCCAGGCGCTCGAGGACGCGGGTGGGTGGCCGAACCGCGACACCGCCGAGCGGTTCGCCGAGTACGCCGCCATCGTGCACCGAGCGCTCGCGGGAGGCGTGGCGCATTGGATCACGGTGAACGAGCCGTGGGTCGCGGCCTGGCTGGGGTACGGCACCGGGGTCCACGCGCCCGGTCGCACCGATGACGGCCTCGCGCTCGCCGCCGGCCATCACCTGCTGCTCGCCCACGCCCTGGCTCGGGACGCCATCGGCGAACCGGTCGGGATCACGCTGAACCTGGAGCCCCATCGTCCGGCGTCCGAGACTCCGCCGGACGCGGAGATCGCCCACCTGGCGGACCTGCACATGAACGCCCTGTTCCTGGATCCGCTGTTCGGGCGGGGATACCCCTCGGCGCTCATGGAACGCTACCGGGCTCTGTTCGACCGCGGGTTCGTGCACGAGGGCGACCTGGGCCGCATCGCAGGTCCCCTGTCGTTCCTCGGCGTGAACTACTACCGCCCGCACGCGATCACGACGGATGTCGATCGGTCCGATCGGACCACCGAGACCCCTGGATCGCTCGGCGGCTGGGACGTGGTGCCGCGCGGAACGCCGGTCACCTCGATGGGGTGGCCGGTCGAGCCCTCGGGCCTGCTGGAGCTGTTGCAGCGACTCCATCGCGAGTACTCGCCAACGCGGATCTTCCTCACCGAGAACGGGGCCGCGTTCGATGATGGCCCCGGACCGGACGGGGTCGTCCACGACGAGCCGCGGATCGCGTTCCTGCGCGACCACGTCGCCGCCGCGGGTCAGGCGATCGCGGCCGGGGTACCGCTGATCGGCTACCTCGTCTGGTCGCTGCTGGACAACTTCGAGTGGGCCGAGGGCTATGCGAAGCGATTCGGCCTGGTCCACGTCGACTTCGAGACCCAGGTGCGGACCCCGAAGGCGAGTGCCCGCTGGTTCCAGGGGCTGGTCGAGAGCGGTTCCTCTCGGCCCGTTTGACCACGCAACCCGGGAGGGTAGCGTGAGAGCGGAGCCAGGCCGAGTTGACCTCGAATCACGTACATGGGGGAGAATGGGCCGGGAGAAAGGGGGCAGTCGATGAAGCCACTCAGGCTGATCGTGCCGTTCGCCGTGTTCTTGCTGATCGCGGCGGCCTGTACGAGCGACGACGACGGAGGCGGAGGAGAGACCGGTAATGGTCCTGCTCTGGAGGAGAACACGGGCACGGTGAACGTCCTGAACGCGATGGAGCCGAACGAGGGGGAGGCGGTCCAGGCGGCGGTCGATGAGAACCTCCAGAACGCCGACTACGCCGTCGAGATCGAGGCCTCGGCCGACTTCGAGGAGCAGTTCGCGATCCGCTCCGAGGGCGGCACGCTCGACATCGCGCTCGTGCCACAGCCCGGCACCGTCCAACAGCAGGCGGACGCCGGCACCATCGTGTCCCTCGAGGACCTGGGCATCGATGTAGGCGCGCTCCAGGAGGCCTACGGCGAGTACCTGTTCTCGCTCGTCGAGGTGGACGGAGAGCACTACGGCATCCCGACGAACGTGAACCTGAAAAGCATGGTGTGGTACCCGAAGGACGACTTCGACGCGGCCGGGTACCAGGTGCCCACGACCTGGGACGAGATGCTCGCGCTGAGCGACCAGATCGTGGCCGACGGCGGTACGCCATGGTGCGTGGGCTTCGAGTCCGGAGGCGCGACCGGGTGGCCGGCCACGGACTGGATGGAAGACATCATGCTGCGGACCGCCGGCGTGGACACCTACGACCAGTGGGTCACGCACGAGATCCCGTTCACCGACCCGGCGGTCGCCGCCGCGGCCGAGGAGTTCGGGAACATCATGTTCACCGACGGGTACGTGCTCGGTGGTGCGGACGACACGCCCTCGATCTCGTTCGGCTCGGCGCCGCTGCCGATGTTCGAGGAGCCGCCGGGCTGCTGGCTCCACCGGCAGGCGACCTTCATCATCGGGGCCGCGCCGTTCCCCGAGAACGCGGAGGCGGGCGTCGACTACGACTGGTTCCCGCTCCCACCGATCGACCAGGAGGGCACGCTGTACGCCGGCGAGTTCGCGGTCGTCGGGACCGCCGGCAACCGGCCGGAGGTCGTCGACTTCCTGCAGCAGTTCGCGGACGCGCCGATCCAGTGCGCGCAGGGTGCCGACCCCTCGTCGTCGAGGATCTCGGCCAACATCAACGTCGGTCCCGACTGCTACGCGAACCAGATCCTGGCCGACTCGGCTGCCGTCCTGACCGACGCGATCGCGAACGATACCGGCCGGTTCGACGCCTCGGACCTGATGCCGGGCGAGGTCGGGGCCGGCAGCTTCTGGACCGGGATGGTGGAGTACATGCAAGATGGCCCGGAGTCCCTGTCGTCCGTGTTGGAGGAGATCGAGTCGAGCTGGCCGTCCGGATAGGCGGCCACCTCGGGGAGGTAGGAACGAGCCGGTCGATGCTCGTTGCAACGGAGGGGGCGGCCGCAGGGCGGCCGCTCCCTCCGGTTTGCGGCGGTGGCTTCGACCGGGGGAGGATGCGACCGTGAGCGTCTCGTCGGAACCGGCCTCCGCCCCCGGCCTAACCGGAGTTCCTCCGTCGCGGAGATCCACCGGCGTGCTCGTGCTCCTGCTGCGAGTGCTGGTCGCGGTCGCGGTCCCCGTCGCGACGTTCTCCATCCTGTGGTGGACGTTCGAGTTCCTTCGCGACGAAAACGCCAACCGGTTCATCGTGGTTGGGGTGGCCATCGCCGTGGGGGTGGGCGGCGTCTTCGTCCTGTACTGGGGGATGAACCGAGCGGTGGATCTGTTCCCCGCTCGAGTGCGCGAGAGCGTCCGGCCGTACGTCTTCGTCGGCCCCTGCCTTGTGATCCTCGCCGTGTTCCTCGTCTACCCCGTGATCAACACGGTGCTGATCTCCCTCAAGGACGCCAACAGCCAGAGCTTCGTCGGCCTGGACAACTTCAAGTTCGTCTTCACGGACTCCGACATGCTGCGCGCGATCCGGAACACGGCCGGGTGGATCATCCTCGTACCGTTGGCCGCCGTCACCATCGGCCTGATCTACGCGACGCTCGCGGACAGACTCCGTCGCGGCGAGGCCGTCGCCAAGTCACTGATCTTCCTGCCGATGGCGATCTCGTTCGCCGGCGCCTCGATCACGTGGCAGCTGATCTACAGCTACCGCCCGCAGGGCTTCGGATCGAACATCGGCCTGCTGAACGGGATCATGATCGGGCTCGGCCAGGAACCCGTGAAGTGGCTGGAGCTGCAGCCCTGGAACAACCTGTTCCTGATGGTGATCATGGTCTGGATACAGACCGGCTTCGCCATGGTAGTGCTCTCCGCCGCGATCAAGTCGATCCCGGACGAGATCATCGAGGCGGCGCGGATCGACGGCGCCTCGGAGTTCCAGGTCTTCCGGCGGATCATGGTGCCGAGCATCCTGCCGACGATCGTCGTGGTCACGACCTACATGGTGATCAACTCGCTGAAGGTCTTCGACATCGTGTTCGTCCAGCCGGCCAGCGCCGAGACCAACGGGACGGTGGTCGTCGCGGAACGGATGATCCGCTGGTTCTTCCAGCTCAACCACAACGGCCGCGCCGCGGCGATCGCTGTGGTGCTGTTCGCTGCTGTGATCCCGGTGATGGTGTGGAACATCCGCCGCTTCCGGGAAGAGGAGGCGATCCGGTGAGCTCGGCCACGGTCGAGGCGCCCCCGAAGGCACCGGCCCCCGCGCCGGAAGGGGATCAGCTGGAGGCAGCCGGTCGTGGAGGCTGGTTCGTCCGCATCACGATCGTCGTGATCGTGATCCTGTGGACGATCCCGACCCTCGGCGTGCTGATCACGTCCTTCCGGCCGGAGGATGCGGTGAACACCTCCGGGTGGTGGGAGGTGTTCGCCCATCCGTTCGGGGCGACGGAGTGGACGCTCGAGAACTACCGGATCGCCCTGGACCAGGGCGGGTTCGGGAACGCCTTCCTGAACAGTCTGGCCGTGACGATCCCCTCCACCGTGATCCCGATCACGATCGCGGCGTTCGCCGCGTACGCGTTCTCGTGGATGGAGTTCCGCGGCCGGTACGTGCTGTTCGTGATCGTCGTCGGGCTGCTCGTGGTGCCGCTGCAGATGGCGCTGATCCCCATCCTGCGTCTGTACACACAGGGGGCGACCCTGTTCGGTCGCGAGATCTTCCCCGATCTCAGCCTGCAGGGGACCTTCCTCGGGATCTGGCTGGCGCATGCGGGCTTCGGCTTACCCCTGGCCGTGTACCTGTTACGGAACTACATCGGCTCGCTGCCGTCCTCGATCATCGAGTCCGCAAAGATCGATGGCGCGGATCACTTCACGATCTTCTGGCGGCTGGTGGTTCCGCTGTCGGTCCCTGCGATCGCGGCGTTCGCCATCTTCCAGTTCCTGTGGGTGTGGAACGACCTGCTGGTGGCCTACGTGTTCCTCGGTGGCGCCGGCCAGAATATCGTCGTCACGGTCGCGCTGCGAGAGCTGGTGGGCTCGCGCGGCGAGAACTGGCACCTGCTCACGTCTGCGGCGTTCATCTCGATGGCGCTGCCGCTGTTGGTGTTCTTCGCGCTCCAGAAGTACTTCGTGCGTGGTCTCACGGCCGGTGCGGTCAAGGGCTGATCTCCGGATGGCCCGGTCGCGGCGACCGGCTGGCGCCGGGGCCCAGCCGCTGTCGCCCCGGCAGGTGTGGCGGGCCATCCTGCTCTCGACGCTCCTGCTGGTGCCGGCCTACTGGGGGCTGCTCGTCGGGCTCGTCTCGATCGCCTCGGACGACCCGGAGCGCGCCCCGAGCGCCGGTCCCTGGATCGCGTTCGGGTTGTGCCTCATACCGTTCGTCTTCCTTGCGCTCGCGTTCCTGTCCCAGCACCCGCGCGCCCCCCGGGCGACGGTCTTGGCGATGATCCTGTGCATCGTCGTGGGGATCCCGGTGTCCGCGGTCGCGGCCGATGCCGTCACCGGGTTCGTCGCCGGCGTGGGGGCGGGGGGGGTCGCGGCGATGCGCTCCGATCTCGATCGCGCCTGGCGAGCACGGGCGCTCGCGATCGTGATCGTCTCCGCCTGGGCGTTCGTGACGGTTCGAACGGTCACGGACGTGGCCCTCCTGCTCGCGCCCGTCCTCCCCTTCACGAGCGTCGGCGTGGCCGACCACTTGCTCGAGATCAGGAGGGAGCGACGCGCAGCACCGCACCCTCCCACGGACCGAGGCTGAGCTCGCCCCCGACCGGCTCGCCGTCGCGCTCGCGACGGGTGCCGATCGCGATCGTCGCGGTACCGATCGGGACCGTGACGGGTTCCTCCGACAGGTTCACCGAGACGACGGTGTCGTCGCCGCGGCTCCAGGTCCAGACACCGGCGGGCGAGGGGATCGACGCGTACCTCCCCGAACGCAGGTCCGGCATCTCGCGCCGGAGCGCGATCAGGTCGCGGCAGAGGTTCAGCATCGAGCCGGGATCTTCTCGCTGCGCGGCGACGCTCCGGGACGCGGCGTCGCCGATCGGAAGCCACGGGCGGACACCGTCCCGCGTGAACCCGGCCGAGGGATCCGCGCTCCATTGCATCGGGGTCCGGCAGCCGTCACGGCTCGGCTGCTCCGCTCCGCCCCCGCCGACCAGGTCGAGCTGATCGTCCTCGGGCACCGCAACGTCGGTCATCCCGATCTCGTCCCCGTAGTAGAGGAACGGCGTCCCTCGGAGCGTCAGCAGCGCCATGAGAGCGCAGCGGGAGCGATCCTCCCGTCCGTCGCACCATCTCGTCGGGAACCGGCCCACGTCGTGGTTCGACCCGGTCCAGGCGGGGCGCGCTCCGGGTGGGAGGGCGCCCTCGGTGGATCCCACGATCCCCCGGAACGCCTCGGCCCGGAAGTCGGAGAAGACCAATGAGAAGTTGAAGCAGAGGTGCAGCTCGTCGTCGCCACTTCCGTAGAAGCGCGCGAGCTGCTCGGGATCGAAGACCCAGGTCTCGGCGACGAGGATCCGATGCGGGTCGTAGCCGTCCGCGATCGTCCGCCAGCCGCGGTAGATCTCGTGCACCTCCGGACGATTCAGGTTGTACACCTGCCGCTGCCCCCGCCGGCGGATCTCGGGCGGGTCGTCATCCGTCGCCGAAGGGTTGTCGCGCAGCTCCGGATCGTGGATCAGGCCGTTCGCGACATCGATCCGGAAGCCAGCGATGCCGCGCTCGAACCAGAACCGCAGGATGTCGTCGAACGCGCCTCGGACCTCCTCGCTCCACCAGTTGAGATCGGGCTGCTCGGGGAGGAAGTTGTGGAGGTAGTACTGACCCGTCGTGGGATCGAGTTCCCATGCACTCCCTCCGAAGACCGATCGCCAGTTGTTCGGTGGGGATCCATCGGCCCGCGGATCCGCCCACACGTACCAGTCGCGGTGGGCGGCGTCACGCGAGGACCGCGCGTCGACGAACCACGGATGCCGGTCGCTGGTGTGGTTGGGAACGAGGTCGAGGAGGATCCGGATGCCCCGCGAACCCGCCTCGCCCACGAGCTCGTCGAGCGTCCGGAGATCGCCGAGGTCCGGGTGGACGTCTCGGTAGTCCGCGACGTCGTAGCCCCAGTCCAGATCAGGGGAGGGGTTGACGGGCGACAGCCAAACGCCATCGACGCCGAGCCATCCCAGGTGGTCGAGATGCTCGATGACCCCTCGGAGGTCGCCGATCCCGTCACCGTTCGAGTCCGCGAAGGACCGAACGTAGACCTGGTAGATGACCCCGTCGCGCCACCAAGTGATGTCCTCGTTCGGCACGAGCCAAGTATCCCGGTTGGCCGAACGCCCGGGCCACTACCCTGCGAGGTGGTGACGGACGAGGTTCGGATCCGACTCGCGACGCGGGGAGAGTGGGAGCGCCTCCGCGACCTGCGCCTGCGATCGCTCGGCGACGCGCCCGACGCGTTCGGCTCCACGCTCGACTTCGAACGACGTCATGGGCAGGCCGCCTGGGTCGGGTGGATCGAGGGCTGGGAGGGTGCCAGGAACGCGCTGTTCGTTGCCGAGCGCGGCCCCGAGTGGATCGGCATGGCCGTGGGCTCGCGCGCCGGCGACGAGCCCGACGCGCACCTGTACGGGATGTGGGTCGATCCCACGTGGCGTGCTCGCGGGATCGGCGCGCGGCTCGTCGACCAGGTCCTAGGATGGGCCGGCTCGTGGGGTGCGCGCTCGGTCATCCTCGCGGTCACGGAGAACAACGCGGGCGCCGCCGCCTTCTACGAGCGTCTCGGGTTCGTGGATACCGGCGACCGGCACGGCCTCCGCGAGGGGAGCGACCTGACGGTGCGCGTCATGAGCCGGGCCCCCTGACGTCGGCGGCTTCCCTCGCTCCGAACGGTCGAACGGTCCGACCGCCGGGGGCGCCCCTGCTACGGTTGCTCGATGCCGGCGGCCAGGGCTCCGCGGATCCGCCCCGCGGTCGCGGTCCAGACGCTGTTCATCTTGTTCGGAGTCGTCATCGCCGCGTACTTCCCCTTCCTGTCGATGTTCCTGGACAGCAAGGGTCTGACGGCGGGGCAGATCGGCGGCGTGATCGCCGGTATGGCGGTGGCCCGCGTGATCCTCAGTCCGATGTGGGGCCACCTCGCCGACACGACCATCGGACGCCGCCGAGCACTTCAGATCGGAGCCGTCGGAGGCGCGGCCGCCGCCCTCGCCCTGTTCGCCGCCGAGTCGGAACCGGCCATCTGGGCGACCGCGATCGCCCTGGCCGGCGTGAGCGCGACGATCGCTCCCAACGTCGATGCCATCGCGCTCGGATTCCTCGGCGATCGCATGGGCGACTACGGACGGATGCGCGGATGGGAGAGCCTGTCCTACGCGACGGCCTGCCTCCTGTTCGGGATCGTGCTCCAGCAGGTGGGGGTTCGGTGGGACATGCCGATCCTGGCCGGTGCGGCGCTCGTTGTGTTCTTTTGGACGATCGTGGCGATCGAGCCCGATCGACCCCTGCACCGGATCCGTCACGGTCGACTCGGCGCGGTCGGTGCGGTCTTCCGCGCGGCGCCTCGTTTCTGGATCTTCCTGGTCGCTCTGCTGCTCGTGTGGACCGGCTTCAACGCCGCCTGGAACTTCATCGGTCTGAGGATCGAGCGCGCGGGAGGTGGCCCGTTCCTGCTCGGCGCGGGCGCGGCCCTGGGAGGCCTGGTCGAGGTGCCGGTCATGCGGCTGTCCTCCCGCCTGTCGAACCGTCTGGGGCTCCGGCCCGTCTTCGTGACCGGGTGCCTCGTGTACGCGTTCGGCTTCCTGCTGTGGGGGTTGGTGG
>Ga0299907_10002396_pt1 | contig 11518 bp, 10 predicted proteins | sample RVTome_16_FD_198680 | JGI IMG/M metagenome (GOLD analysis project Ga0299907, IMG submission 198680) | Soil microbial communities from uranium-contaminated site in the Upper Colorado River Basin, Wyoming, United States - RVT152D67 (version 2) ...
AAAAGCACTACTCGGCCGATTCGGGTTAGCTAGAAGACGGGTTCGCCCAACAACGCCGTGAGGATCACATAAAGAGCGCTGCCCGCGAGGCTTCCGACAAAGATCCCGATCACAGGAACCAGCACGCTCGTGGATTGAACGTATGGGCGCCCGATCCCGATCGCATAGCCGACGATGAGATACGCAAGTCCCGTCAGACCTTTGGGAGCGGCCACGAGCAGATCGCGAAGAAGGCCTCCTCCGAACCCCGTGGTCGCTCCAACTGTCGGGCCTTCCAGGATAGAAAACGAGATTACTACCACAAGGATCAGATCCGGAGTGATGCCAAACAGAGTCACGTAACGAGCAAAGAAAGTGGTTTGAAGAAGTACGGCCGTTAGCAGCACGAGGGAAAAAACCGCGAATCTGCGCATAGACCGGGATCATCCAGCCTGATCGGGGATCGGTCCCGACTCTAGGAGAACCAGAACGTGGTCCAGCTTTCCGAAATCCACGAACGGCCGCACGAATGCAATTTGCTGCAGTCCGCTGGCTGCGCGACGAGAACTAGTTACTCGACCAATTGGTATGCCGGCTGGATATATTCCTTTGTCGTATCCGGAAGTAACGACGGTTTCACCTATCTCGATACCCACCTCTGGATCGATGAAGTCGAATCGAAGGTCTTCTTCCCCCCTGCCCTCCAGCACTCCTGTTTGACCGCTGCCCGAGAGTCTCGAACCGACCGCATGCTCAGGATCCATCACCAGCAGGACCTGGGAGTAACCATCTGCAGCGAGGACTACCCGGCCGACCAGGCCCTCAGCTGAGACAACTGCCATTCCTTCCCCTACTCCCTGAGCCTTGCCCTTGTCGATGAAAGCCGTCCACTCGTAGTTCGAAGGACCGACTCCGATTACCCGAGCTCCCCGCTTCTCGCCCTGGGACCAATCCTTTTCCTCAATCAGCGCCAGGAGGCGTTCGTTTTCACGTACGGTTTCAGGGTACCGGCGAAGCTGAGATTGGAGGTCTTCGTTCTGCCTTCTGAGCTCGGCGTTTTCCTCGCGCAGCCCCCCGATCTCGGTAAGTGAGCCCAAGAAGTTGCCTACCGGTTCCAAGACCCGTCCAACCCCGTCTTGCAGCGGTGCGACCACCGAAACTGCCCAATCCTGGGCACGACGAACTGGGCCCCCTGGATTCTGCCTGAAATCGAGGGTTATCACCGTAGCGCTCGCAGCGATGAGCGCGGCGAGAGCGAGACGCTGTTTGGTTGATCTGCGGTACATCAATTTGAGGACCCCCTGCCTGGGCTGCCTATGGACAGCCCGGTGGCGGTTTTAGGCCATTTTAGAGGGCCTGAGCCTCGTCGGATCGCGTGGCTACCGCCGGGTTGAGGCGATCAAGACTCGCTTCAGGGCCTCGAATTCTTCAAGGCATTTGCCCGAGCCAATCGCGACACAAGAAAGAGGATTGTCGGTCACGTGGATAGGCATGCCGGTCTCGTGCTTCAATCGTTCGTCCAGACCTTTGAGAAGAGCCCCTCCGCCGGTGAGGACGATCCCCTTGTCCATGATGTCCGAGGACAGTTCGGGCGGAGTCTTGTCCAGCGTTGCCTTCACCGCGTCCACGATCGCGTTGACGGGTTCTTCAATCGCCTTTCTTATTTCTTCCGCTGAGACAGTGATGGTCTTCGGCAAACCGGTGACGAGGTCACGTCCTCTGATCTCCGCATGGGGTTCGTCTGGGAATGGGAACGCGCTTCCAACATGAATCTTTATCTCCTCGGAGGTCCTCTCTCCGAGCATCAGCGAATACTCCTTCTTTATATAGCTGATGATTGCCTCGTCGAGTTCGTCACCCCCGATGCGTATGGACAAACTCGTGACGATGCCACCAAGTGAGATCACCGCGACCTCCGTGGTCCCACCGCCGATGTCGACCACCATGTTGCCGGTCGGTTCGTGGACGGGCAGACCGGCGCCGATCGCCGCCGCCATCGGCTCTTCGATGATGAAGGCCGCGCGTGCGCCAGCAGCTATCGTCGCCTCTTCTACGGCTCGCTGCTCTACGCCGGTGATTCCCGACGGAACGCACACCACAACTCTCGGCTTTGCGAGGACCCGGCGCTTGTGAACTTTTTGGATGAAGTAGCGAAGCATCTTCTCGGTGACGTCGAAGTCTGCAATCACGCCATCTTTCAGCGGACGGATGGCATGTATGTGGCTTGGGGTTCGGCCGATCATTCTTTTCGCCTCAGCCCCCACCTGCAGGATCGCTCCCGTCTTGGTGTTGATTGCCACTACTGAAGGCTCGTTCAATACGATGCCGCGCCCGCGAACGTAGACGAGAGTGTTCGCGGTTCCAAGATCGACCGCCATATCGCGGCCCATGAATGAAAAGGCTTGGTCCAATGCCATCTACCGAATCTCCTGAACTAAATCCCCGGCGCCCCGACGGCCTGAGGATCTATGCAGTGTAACCGGACTCTAGAGGTCCGGAAAGAAGAGAATCAGTTCTCGTCTGGCGGAATCGGGAGAGTCGGAGCCGTGCACGAGGTTTTCGGTCACCTCGAGGGCATGGTCACCGCGCAGCGTGCCCGGATCCGCGGCTTTTGGATCGGTTGCTCCCATGAGGTTCCGCACGACCGACACCGCTCCTTCGCCCTCGACGACAATTGCCACTACCGGGCCAGAGGTGATGAACGAGATCAGGTCTGCGAAGAACGGCTTGTCGGTGTGTTCCGCGTAATGCTGCCTCGCGAGGGCGTCATCAATCGTCATCATCTTCATCGCGGCGATTTGGAGTTTCTTATTCTCTATCCGTCGTATGACCTCGCCTATCAACCCGCGCCGCACTCCATCGGGTTTAACCAACACCAACGTTCTTTCCACGTTCACCTCCAAAAGGAATCAGAAGATTAGTCGATAGGCCCCATGAGATGGTCACGGGCTTCCCCGACTCCCCACAGCGACCCGGTAACCACGACCAGCCCATCGTCGAGTGAATTGGCGATCGCGTACTCGACCGCCTCAGAGATCGGCTCGATCACTCCTACTGGAACCTCCCGATCCAATGGCGACACGCTGCGCCAAAGATCGGCCAGCGACCTGGGATCTGCCGAAGGACGCTCACCCCTTATTCGCGCGAAGATGATCTCGTCCACAAACGGCGACACGTTGCGCAGAAATCCTTCGACGTCTTTGTCCTCAAAGATGGCCAATACGAAGATGGCTCGCAAGTCTCCAAAACTCTCCCTCAAGGCAGCGCCCATTACAGAAGCTGCGTGCGGGTTATGCGCGCCGTCGAGAACAACCAGAGGATCTCTTCGGACCACTTCGAGACGGCCGGGAGTAGTCAATATCGAAAGCCCGGCCCGAACCGAATCCTCATCGAGGGCTCTTCCGAGAAAGGCCTCGGCCGCAGAGATCGATAGGGCCAGGTTCGCAGATTGGTGTTTGCCGAACAGCGGAAGATACAGATTGCGGTATGAGGCAGATCGGGTCCTGACCGAGACAAGCCTTCCACCAACCGCAGCCTCATCAGCAGTGACGCTGAAGTCTTGCTCCGCTTGGACGACTCGAGAACCACTGGCCGCCGCCGTTTCGACGATCATCGCGGCGACGTCGGAGTACTGCTTTGCTGTGACGACCGATGACCCTTTCTTGATGATCCCCACCTTCTCTGCGGCGTTCTCGATTGGCGTCGAACCGAGGAGCCTGGCGTGGTCAACATCGATGGGAGTGACCACCGCTACCTTGGACTGGATCACGTTGGTCGCATCCCACCGCCCGCCCAGGCCCGTCTCGAAGACCCCCACGTCCACCGGCAGGTTCGACATCCAGTCGAAGGCCAAGGCAGCTTCCAACTCGAATTGAGTAACGGTCTCTCCTCGCTCTGCCTCGAGAGGATCGGTGAACTGGAGCAGATAGGCGATGGTCTGGGCAAAGTCGTCTTTCGAGATGATCTCGGCGGCAAGGCCGTCGTCGGCGGGGCCCACGAGGCCGAACCGTTCCCTGTAGCTCTGCAGGTGGGGAGACGTAAAAGTTCCAACCTTGAGGCCGTGTGCGGCCAGAAGAACGGCGATCATCCGTACGGTCGAAGACTTCCCGTTGGTACCCGCCACGTGGATCGTCGGGTAATTGAGCTCTGGATGGCCAAGGGTCTCCACCAGCTGCGAGATCCGATCGATGTCGGCCTTGATGCCCAAACCCCTGGAAGAAAGAACCCGAAGAGCTTCTGGATAAGAGGTCATGCGAGTGTGACGTCTACCGAAGTCTCACCCTCCTCGAACTCTATGGCTGCGATGTTCCCCGCTGCTCTGAGATCGCCCTCGGCTCTTCCCATCAGGTCGAGTCGCGGTTTGGTATCGCGGATACGAACGGAAGAGACCTCTGCTCTCAGTGAGACCTTGGCGTCGCTCTTCTTTCGTCTTATCTCGCTCAGGACTTCTCCGGTGACCTCGAGAAGCTCAGGGTTTCCACCCGTCTTAAGTTCCTGGGGACTCGGCCATGGTGCACGATGGATGGAGCCCTCTCGCCACCAGCTCCAAACCTCCTCGGTTACGTAAGGCATGAACGGGGCAAACAAACGCTGAATAGTGGAGAGCGCGGTGGTGAGCGCGCGGTTGGCAGATGCAGCCGGACCCACCCCCATCGATCCGTACGCTCTTGCCTTAACGAGCTCCAGATAGTCATCGCAGAAGGTCCAGAAGAACGTCTCGGTCCTATCGAGCGCGCGGGTGTAGTCGTAATTATCGAAGGCCGTTGTTGAGTCCTCCACCACTTTGCCGAGGGCCGCGAGCATCGAAAGATCGATCTCCTCGGTAATGTCGCCCTGTTCGCCGACCTGCGAAAGAACGAACTTCGTAGCGTTCAAGATCTTGATCGCGAGGCGGCGGCCGATCTTCATCTGACCCTCGTCGACCACGCCGTCCATCCCAGGCCTTCCACCCGCAGCCCAGTATCTGAAAGCATCGCTGCCGAACTGCTGGATGTAATGCATCGGGGTGACGATGTTCCCCTTTGACTTGGACATCTTCTTGCGATCCGGGTCGGTGACCATTCCTGAGATCGCGGCGTTCTTCCACGGTATGGAGTCGTGCTCGAAGTGTGAACGCACGATCGTGACGAACAGCCAAGTTCGGATGATGTCGTGACCCTGGGGGCGAAGGTCCATTGGGAAGACCTTTGCGAACAGGTCCGGATCGTCGTCCCACCGGCCTCCGATCTGAGGCGTCAGGGCAGAAGTCGACCAAGTGTCCTTGATGTCGGGATCCCCAACGAACCCTCCAGGCCGGCCTCGCTGGTCTTCCGTGTAACCGTCAGGGGCGTCGGTCGATGGATCAATCGGGAGCCGGCTCTCATCGGGAAGTATCCGGCGTTCGTAATCCACGACTCCGTCGTCGGAGACCGCGTACCACACCGGAAAGGGAACTCCGAAGTACCGCTGGCGGCTGATCCCCCAATCCACGTTCAGGCCATTGACCCAATCCTCATAGCGAACGCGCATGAATTCCGGGTGCCAATTGATCTCGCGGCCCCGGCGGATGAAGTCCTCTTTGAAGTCGAGAACCTTGATGTACCACTGGCGGCTCGCCACGATCTCCAGGGGCCGTCTCCCTCTCTCGTAGAACTTGACGGAATGAGTGATCGATTCGGGCTCACCGATGAGGTCGCCAGACTCGGAAAGCATCTCGACGATCTTCTTCCTGGCTTTCTTGGAATCTAGACCAACCAACTCGTCGTAGTAACGCCTTGCGCGATCGGGATCGAGCGAATCCCATCCCTCATCTCCCCAAGTGATCTGTCTGAACGTTCCGTCAGGCAGAATCACGCTTCTCATGGGAAGGGACAGCTCTCGCCACCACTGCACGTCGGTCACATCTCCGAATGTGCAGATCATCGCGATACCCGTCCCCTTTGCGGGGTCGGCGAGCTCGTGAGCTTTGAGCGGAAGCTTTGAGCCGAACAGAGGACTCGAGACATAGCTGCCGATTCGATCCTTGAAGCGATCGTCATCGGGGTGGGCCACGAGCGCCACACATGCAGGGATCAGCTCCGGCCGGGTGGTCTCGATCAAAACATCGTCTGCCTCGAGCCCGTGAAAGCGAACCTTGTGCATGGCGCCTTTGATCTCCCGATCCTCCAGCTCAGCTTGGGCAACGGCAGTTCTGTCGTCCACATCCCAATAGGTCGCTCCCTCCGCCTGATAGGCAAGCCCCCTTTCGAGCAATCGCAGAAAGCTCTTCTGAGAGATGCGACGCGACCGTTCATCGATCGTGGCGTAAGTCATGGACCAATCGACTGAGAGACCGAGCTGCCTCCAGACGTCCTCCATCACTTTTTCGTCCTCGATTGTGAGGCGCGAGCACAGTTCTATGAAATTCGGTCTTGAAATGGCGACCGGAACCTCAGGGGTCTTGGCGGGCGGCTGGAAATTCGGATCGTATGGAAGCGAGGGATCGCATCGCACCCCGTAGAAATTCTGAACCCTTCTTTCGGTGGGAAGACCGTTGTCGTCCCAGCCCATCGGGTAATACGGCTCTTTCCCGCGCATCCGCTGGTACCGGACGATCAAGTCGGTATGTGAATAGCTCATAGCGCTGCCGACGTGCAGGGAGCCGCTCACGGTTGGTGGAGGAGTGTCGACCGCGTAAATCTCATCGCGAGCCTTCGAGCGGTCGAAACGAAAGATGCCGTCGGCTTCCCACCGTTCCATCCACTTGGCCTCGATCCCCTCGAGCGTTGGTTTCTCCGGGATCTCGTATTTCCCTTTCGTCTTCATCTTCTCCTCGAACTTCCCTGTGAAATCAAAAGCCCGCCATCTGGCGGGCGTGAGGGATGGCCGGGCGGCGTGCCCGACTACCCTCGCCGGTGTACTACTACGGACCTTCTCATGACCGTCGAATTGTACCTTCTCAGGCGGAGCGTTCGCCTCGCTCTTGACGCTTCGGCCGCTCCGTCACCCGGGGAACCAGAGTTGGGTTCACCCGCTTCAAGACGGTTTCCTCGTCGATGACGCATTGCGAGATGTCCTTGCGGCTCGGAAGGTCATACATGACGTCGAGCAGTACCTCCTCCATCACTGCCCTCAACCCCCTTGCGCCGGTGCCGCGCAGCATCGCCTGATCCGAGATCGCGCCAAGCGCTTCGTCGCTGAACACCAGCTCGACGTTGTCGAATTCAAGAACTCTCTTGAACTGCTTGACCAGGGCGTTTCTCGGCTTCGTGAGGATCTCGACCAGGGCATCACGGTCGAGCTGATGAACGTATGAGATGACGGGGAGCCTTCCTACGAACTCTGGGATCAGCCCATATTTGAGGAGATCTTCCGGGAGAACGTGGGCCAGGGTGTCCCCGATCTCGCCGTCTTGCATCCTGCGAACCTGTCCGCCAAAGCCGATCCCGCCCTTGCCGATCCTCTTTTCGACTAGCTTGTCCAGGCCCGCAAACGCTCCGCCGCAGATGAAAAGGACGTTCGAGGTGTCTATCTGGATGAATTCCTGATGCGGATGCTTGCGCCCCCCTTGAGGTGGAACGCTTGCGGTTGTCCCCTCGAGGATCTTGAGCAGGGCTTGCTGCACGCCTTCCCCAGAGACGTCTCGGGTGATCGAAGGGTTCTCGCTCTTGCGAGAGATCTTGTCGACCTCGTCGATATAAATGATGCCCGTCTCCGCGCGCTTAACGTCGTAATCCGCAGCCTGGATCAGCTTGAGCAGGATGTTCTCGACGTCCTCACCGACGTAGCCTGCCTCAGTGAGTGCGGTGGCATCCGCAATTGCAAATGGCACGTTCAGCATCCTTGCAAGGGTCTGAGCAAGATGAGTCTTGCCACATCCCGTCGGGCCGATAAGAAGGATGTTCGACTTCTGAAGCTCGACGTCGTCGTCCTTGTCTCTCGCCTGAACCCTCTTGTAATGGGTGTAGACCGCAACCGAGAGAATCTTCTTGGCATGTTCCTGCCCAACGACGTAGTCGTTGAGGAACTCGTAGATCTCTTTCGGCTTAGGGAGTTCCTCGAGCTTGAGCTCAGAAGTCTCGGTTAGTTCTTCTTCGATTATCTCGACGCAGAGGTCGATACACTCGTCACAGATGTAAACGCCGGGGCCGGCAATGAGCTTTTTTACTTGCTTCTGGGATTTTCCGCAGAAACTGCACTTCAGAAGATCCCCGTGGGTGTCGCTGAACTTCGGCATTACCTCGCCCTCATGCTGCTATTTTCCCGTGGCTCGCTGAAGTTCCGCTTCGGCCACCGGGTTATCGGTTCGCTTCTGCAGAACGTCGTCGATAATACCGTACTCCTTCGCCTCATCCGCGGTCATGAACTTGTCGCGATCGATGTCTTTTTCAACTTGTTCCAGGGGGTGACCTGTGTGCTCGGCGATGATCTCGGCCATCCTCTTTCGAAGCGAAAGAACTTCCCGCGCCTGGATATCTATGTCCGCAGGAGTCCCCTGGAAGCCGGCCTGTCCCTGGTGGATCATGATCTTGGAGTTCCGCAGGGCGAACCTTCTGCCGGGAGTCCCCGCCGCCAGCAAAATCGCGGCCATCGACATCGCCATCCCGACGCAATACGTCGCCACGGGAGACTCAATGAACTGCATGGTGTCGTATATGGCCATCCCCGCATAGACCATTCCGCCCGGAGAGTTGAAGTAAATGGAGATCTCGCGTTCCTGATCGTCGTGCTCGAGGAAGATGAGCTGAGCGATGACGAGATTCGCTACGGTGTCGTCGATGGGAGTCCCTACGAAGATAATCCGGTCCTGAAGTAAGCGCGAGTAGATGTCGAAAGCTCGTTCCCCTCGCGAGGTTTGCTCCACGACGGTGGGAACGAGGTAGTTCTGAAATTTACTGAGGTCATCCATCCATTGGCTCCTTGGCTGTGATCTGGGCCTGTTCGACCAGAAAATTGAGTGCCTTTCTACTCAGGATATCACCGGCTAATTGTGACACCCGGCCGCTTTCTACGAGATGTTTTCGTATCGTGGCTGTGTCACTTTCAACCTTTTCCGCGAGTCGTTCGATCTCCGCATCGATCTCTTCTTTTCCGACCTCGATACTCTCGGCCTTGGCGACCGCCTCCAGAATCAATTCCGCTGCAATCGATTTCTCTGCGGACGAGCGGTACGCCGCAATCAATTGATCCTCAGTGGCATTTTGAGAATTGAGATACTGCTCGACCGAGACACCGGCCTCCCGCAGATCATTGAAGAGATGGGACAGACGATGCTGGGCTTCTTCTGCGACCATCGACTCGGGAACAGTCAGGTCGGTGCGATCGATCAGGTCTTCGAGTATTCGGTTTCTTACCTCGACGTCGGCCTCCATCGTCTTGACGGCTTCTATCCTCTCGGAGATTTCCCCCCTCAATTCGTCAAGAGTGTTGAATTCCGAGGCGGTCTTCGCGAACTCGTCATCGAGCTCCGGCAGCTTCTTGGTTTGCACTCCTTTCACGATTACCGTGAAAGAGATCTCTTGGCCGCCGTGCTCCCCGGCTCCCTCGGGAAGGGTGGAGTTGAACTTGAAGATGTCTCCGGCCCGCTTGTCTTTAAGCTCGGTATCCAGCTCCGGTACCAGAGTCCCCGAACCGACTTCGTAAAGAAGATCTGAAGCCGTCGCTTCGTCGATCTTCTGGTCGTGACGGTATGCGTTCAAATCGATGGTGACGAAGTCTCCATCACTTGCGTTCCTGCCGACAGGCTCCAAGGTTCCGAACCGATCTCGAAGACGATCGAGCTGCTCCGAGATCTCCTCAGCGGTTGGCTTCGTACCGGGCCTTTCAACTTCGATTCCCTTGTACTGAGGAAGGCTTACTTCGGGCCGCACCTCAATGGTGGCAGTGAACTCGAGGGGCTTGCCTTCTTCGAAGCTCTTGACCTCTATGTCGGGCTCGGCAATCGCCGCAACCTTTTCCTCGACCGCTGCCTTTGCGTAAAACGTGGGAAGCGCGTCCCGCAGCATCTCCTCATTGATGGTATCCCGGCCGAGGTTCGTCTCGAGGATCGCTCGAGGGACCTTGCCCTTGCGGAAGCCGGGTATGTTCACCTCGCGGCTCAGCCGCCTGATGGTTTTGTCGAACAGAGGAGCGAGCTCTCCTGGCTCGACCTCGATCGAAAGCCTGAGGGTAGTTGGGCCTTCTCTTTCTACCTGTGTCTTCATGAGGCTCCCAGGGTAAACCTTTTAAAAAGAAGGAGGACTAAATGAAGATCGGATACCACCTATCCAGTGAGGAGCATGCTCCGAACGACTTGGTGAGAAACGCCAGGCTGGCCGAGGAAGCAGGTTTTGCGTTTGCGATGATCTCGGACCACTTTCACCCGTGGATCGACCGGCAAGGACACAGCCCATTCGTATGGGCCGTCATCGGAGGAATAGCGCATTCGACTTCTTCGCTCCATCTCACCACCAGCGTGACTTGTCCGACCATCAGGATTCACCCTGGGATTATCGCTCAGGCTGCAGCCACCGCAGGCTCGATGATGCCGGGGCGCTTCTCACTTGGCTTGGGGGCAGGGGAGGCTCTGAACGAACACATCTTCGGAGACCCGTGGCCGCGCGGAAAGATCCGGCTGGACCTCCTGGAGGAGTCGATCGAAGTCATCCGCGGGTTATGGGAGGGCGACTATTACAGCCATGACGGCTCCTCTTACTACGTGGAGGAAGCCAAGATCTACGATCTTCCCGACGACCCGATCCCGATCCTGGTCGCGGCCGGAGGAGAAGTGGCGGCGAAGCTCGCCGGGAAGAACGCAGACGGTCTGATTGCGACCGGCCCCGACGAGTCTTTGATCGATGCGTTCAAGAAAGCAGGGGGCCAGGGCAAGCCGCTCTATGGGAAAGTCACCGTGTGCTGGGCCCCCGACGAAAAGCAGGCCCGCGAGACCGCACACCAGATCTGGCCGAACGGGGCAGTTCACGGCGACCCGATGACCGACCTGCCAACTCCCAAACACTTCGAGACAATCGCCGAGTTCGTTACGGAAGATCAAGTCGCCGAGGCGGTTTTATGCTCGCCCGACCGGGAAAGCCACCTGGCGAAGATTGCCGAGTACAGGGGCGCGGGTTTCGACTACATCTGCGTGCACCAGGTGGGGCCGGATCAACAGGGCTTCTTCAACTTCTACGAGAAGGAAATCATTCCCAATCTTTAGTGGGCCTCAGCCGAGGAGGCATCGAGCAAACTGATCGCCGCCCCTATCAGCCCGACATGACTGAAGGCCTGAGGAAAGTTTCCGAGAAGTTCCTCTGAAGCCGGATCGACCTCTTCGGCGAGCAGGCCGAGATCATTTGCAAAACCGAGCAGTCTCTCGAACAGAGCCGTCGCTTCTTCCAAGCGACCCGCTCCCGCTAGGTTGCCCACTAGCCAGAAGCTGCAGATCAGAAAAGCTCCCTCCCCTCCGGAGAGGCCGTCTTCGTCCAAATACCTAAATACCAGCCCCTCGGCCGTCAGGGTTTCGAGGGTCGCATCGATATTTCGGTTGACTCGTTCGTCATCGCCCGGAAGGAATCGAACGAGGGGTATCAGAAGGTTCGCGGCA
>Ga0299907_10002397_pt1 | contig 11512 bp, 12 predicted proteins | sample RVTome_16_FD_198680 | JGI IMG/M metagenome (GOLD analysis project Ga0299907, IMG submission 198680) | Soil microbial communities from uranium-contaminated site in the Upper Colorado River Basin, Wyoming, United States - RVT152D67 (version 2) ...
TCCTTCTTGACCACGAGTTCGTCGAGCGCCACCGGACACCCGTGGAGGTGTGATGTCGTCCAAGCCACCCGAGAACTGCAGCCTTCCCTACAAGCTCCTTATGGAGCGAGGAGAGTCGTCATGAGCGTTGCATTGCAGCAGGATCTGATCCTGGCCGGCCGGCGGGAGCCGGGCGGCGGCAGGCCGATCGAGATTCGCTACCCGTACACCGGCGAGGTGGTCGCGAGCGTCGGCGCCGCCTCGCCGGCCGACGTCGAGCGCGCCATCGAGGCGGCGCTCGAGGCCTTTCGGGCCTTCCGCGATGTGCCGGCGCACCGGCGGTCCGCCCTCCTGCACGCCGTCTCCCGGCTCGTCGCCGAGCGGCGGGAGCAGCTCGCCCGCGACATCACCCTCGAGACCGGGAAGGCGATCTGGGAGTCGCGCCTCGAGTGCGATCGGGCCGCCACCACCTTCCGGATCGCCGGCGAGGAGGCGACGAGGATCGACGGCGAGATCGTGCCCCTCGACGGCGCGCCGGCCGGGGAGAGGCGCCTCGGCGAGGTGCGCCGCTTTCCCATCGGGCCGGTGGCCGCGATCACGCCGTTCAACTCGCCCTTCAACCTCGTGGCGCACAAGGTCGGCCCGGCGCTCGCCGCCGGCAATACGATTCTCGTCAAGCCTGCGTCGACGACCGCCATCTCGGGGCTCAACGTCGGGGGACTCGTCGTCGAGGCGGCTGCCGAGCTCGACCTCCCTCCGGGGCTCATCAGCGTGCTCCCCTGCGAGCCCAACGTCGCCGATCCGCTCGTCACCGACCCGAGGATCCGCGGCCTCTCCTTCACCGGCTCGAGCCAAGTCGGCTGGGCGCTCCGCGCCCGCGCCGGCCGGAAGAAAGTCTCTCTCGAGCTCGGCGGCAACGGCGCAGTCATCGTCCACGCGGACGCCGACCTCGCGCTCGCCGCCGAGCGCTGCGCCTTCGGGGGCTTCCTGCTTGCGGGCCAGGTGTGCTCCTCCGTGCAGCGCGTGTACGTGCACGAGGACGTCGCGGACCGCTTCACCAAGCTCTTCCTCCGCGACGTGGCCGAGCTTCGCACCGGCGACCCGTTCGACGAGGAGACGCGGATGGGCCCGATGCTCGACGAGGCGGCTGCCGCGAGGGCGGAGAGCTGGCTGCGCGAGGCGGCCGACCAGGGCGCGCGCGTTCTCTGTGGCGGCACCCGCGAGGGCGCGCTCTTCCAGCCGACGGTTGTCACGGGGACGCAGCCGACGATGCAGGTGACGTGCGAGGAGATCTTTGCTCCCGTCGTCGTGCTCGAGCGCTACGCCGACCTCGACAGGGCGCTCGAAGCCGCCAACGCAACCGAGTACGGGCTACAGGCGGGCATCTTCTCGAACGACCTCGACGCGGTCTACCGGGCGTACCGCGAGCTCGAGGTCGGCGGCGTCATCGTCAATGACGTCAACATCTGGCGGGTGGACCACATGCCCTACGGGGGCGTCAAGGCTTCCGGCTACGGGCGCGAGGGGCTGCGCTACGCGATCAGAGAGCAGACGGAGCCAAAGCTCCTCGTCCTCAACCTCAGCCAGCCGCCGGGCCGGTGATCACCGGAATCCACCACTTCTCGATCGCCTGCTCGGACGCCGACCGCTCGCTCGCCTTCTACCGCGACCTCTTCGGGCTCGAGCTCGTCTCCGACCGCGAGGTCGAGGCCGGCGGCTTCGTCGAGGAGGTCACCGGCGTGGCCGGAGCGCGGGTGCGGATCGTTCACCTGTCCGGCCACGGGGCCAACCTCGAGCTGCTCAAGTACGCCGAGCCGCGCGGCGACCTGCGCGCCCGCGAGCCGAACCATGCCGGCAGCGCGCACGTCTGCTTCACGACGGACGACCTCGAGGAGGCGTGTGCGTCGCTCAGGTCCCGGGGCGTGAAGATCCGGTCCCGCGACGGCGCTCCGGTGACGGTCGTTGGCGGCCCGAACGACGGCGGCAAGGGCCTCTACGTCGAGGACCCGGACGGGAACGCGATCGAGATCATCGAGCTTGCCCGGCCCTGGCCCACGGCCGGAGGCCGCTGAGGCGCGGACGCGTGGAGACGGGTCTCACGGGGAGGCCGGCGATCGTGACCGGCGCGGCCGGCGGGATCGGCCTCGCCTGCACGCGCGGTCTCGCCGCCGAGGGTGCACGAGTCCTCCTCGCCGACCTCGACGCGGCGGACGTCGAGGCGGCCGTGGCCCAGGTCGGCGGAGAGGCCGCCGGGGTGGTCTGCGACGTAACGGCGCCGGAGGACTGCCGCCGGCTCGTCAGCGAGGCGACGAGCCGTTGGGGCGGGCTCGACGTCCTCGTCGCCTGCGCCGGCGTCTTCCAGTCGACGCCGTTCGACCGGATCACTCTCGAGGAGTGGGACCGGATCCAGGCGACGAACCTCCGCGGAACGTTCCTCACATGCCAGGCGGCGCTCGAGGCGATGATCCCGCGGCGGAGCGGCCGCATCGTCACGGTCGCGTCGCTCGCGGGGCAGGTGGGCGGGCTCGCGGCCGGCGCCGCCTACGCAGCCTCGAAGGCGGGGGTGGCGGCGCTCACAAAGTCGGTCGCCCGCTTCGCGGGCCCGCACGGGATCACGGCGAACTGCGTCAACCCGGGGATCATCGACACGCCGATGATCGCTGACTGGCCGGTCGAGGCGCGCGAGACGACGGTGGCTGCGACGCCTCTCGGGCGGATGGGGAAGCCGGAGGAGGTCGCGGCGATGGTCGTCGTCCTCGCCTCCGACGTCGCGAGCTTCGTCCACGGCGCGCACGTCGACGTGAACGGCGGACTGTTCATGAACTAGAGAGGAGGAGGAATGGCAAGGTCAGCAAGGGTTTGCCGGGGCAGCTGGTGCATGGCCTTCGGCTTCGAGAAGATGGCGACGCTCGAGCAGGTGGCCGAGGTGCTCTCCGCGTTCGGCTATGACGGCATCGAGCTCGGCGGCTTCTTCGACCACGCGACGGTCGAGCGCTTTCCGGACAAGGAGAGCCGCAGGAAGCTCAAGTCCTGGCTCGACTCGCATGAGCTCGAGATCGCCGGCATCGCCCCCGGTCCGTACGGCGACCTCTTCCGGCTGCCGTGGGCGACGGGCTCGCAGGAGGTCTACGACGAGTACCTCGAATACTTCGACGGCTACCTGCGTCTGGCGGCCGACCTCGAGATCCCCGGCATGCGCGTCGATCCGGGCGCCGCCGGCCCGCTTCCGTACGACGCCGACTACGACGAGGTCTGGGACCGCGTCGTGCGCACCTTCCAGCACCACGCCGAGCACGGCGCGGAGGTGGGCTGCGTCATGCTCTGGGAGCTCGAGTCGCTGCAGCCGTTCAACAAGCCGTCCGAGACGGTGAAGCTCCTCCAGGACGTCGGCCACCCCAACTTCAAGCTCATGTACGACACCGGCCACTTCCAGGCCTGCGGCGTCATCGGCCACAACCACGTCCAGCCTGCGGAGACGCTGACGAACCAGATCGAGTTCCTGAAGATGCTCCCGCAGGGCTCGATCGGGCACGTACACCTCTGCGACACGGACATGAACACGTGTCTCAACATGTTCGGGACGAAGTCCAACTTCGGGGAGGGAATCATCGACTTCGAGGAGCTCATGCCAGTCCTCGCCGATGCCTACGAAGGCGTCTGGTGGTCGGTCGACTCGATCCCGATGGGATCGAAGGCCTGGCAGGACACCTGGGACGGGGTCCTCTTCCTGAACGACCTGCTCGACCGCCACGTCCGCAACCGCTAGCGCGCACGACTCAGAGAGGAGAGAGATGGGATGAAAGCAGCCGTGTTCTACGAGGCGGAAGACCTCCGGCTCGAGACGGTGCCGGAGCCGGAGCCCGGGCCGGACGAGATCGCCATTGAGATCCTCGCCTGCGGCTTCTGCGGGTCGGACATCGAGTACTACTACGGCAAGAGCCCGCTCGGGACCGAGACCGGCAAGGGACCGCTCGTGCTCGGGCACGAGATGTGCGGACGGGTGGTCCAGGCCGGCAAGCTCGCCGAGCAGTACGGCGTCGAGGAGGGGGACCGGGTCGCGGTCAACCCCGTGCAGAGCTGCAACGCCTGCAACGCCTGCCGGGCGGGGAAGCTTCAGTTCTGCGAGAACCTCGCCGTCCTGGGCGTGACGACGGATGGCGGCTTCGCGGAGTTCGCGAAGACGAAGATCGCCCACGCGTACAAGCTCCCGGACTCGCTCTCAGATGAGCAGGGCGCCTTTGTCGAGATGCTGTCCTCCGCGGTCTACGCGGTCCGGCGCGCCGAGATCGAGCCCGACAACTTCGCCGTCGTCTACGGGCCCGGACCGGTCGGTCTCTCGATGGTCCAACTGCTCAAGAACGAGGGCGCCCGGGTGGGAATCGTCGGAACGCGCGACTACCGGCTCGAGGTCGCGAAGGAGCTCGGCGCGGACTTCGTCTGGAACGTGAGGGAGGGGTCGTCGCCGTACCAGACCCTCGACCTCGCCGCGTCGATCCAGGAGGTGAACGGCGGCGCGCTCGCCGACCGCGTGCTCGTCGCGACGGCGGCGCTCGAGGCCAACCAGCAGGCCATCGAGATCTCCGGGCCCGGCTCCGTCGTCGTGCTCATGGGCCTCGCCGGCCCGGAGGACGCCATCTCGGTGCCGCTCCTCTCCAACCTCTACCAGGACAAGACGATCCGGTTCTCCCTCCTATATCCGCTCCAGTGGCCCACGACGATCAAGCTGCTCGAGGATGCCATGGTGGAGACGGGCAAGATCATCACCCACTCCGCCTCGCTCGACGGGATCGCGCCGGCGATCGAGAGGGTGCTCAAGCGCGAGGACGACGTCGTGAAGACCGTCATCAAGCCGTCCTAGGAGGTCGTCATGGCCGAACCGAAGTTCTCCGTCTCGGAGATCACGACCTTCCACCAGACGTACGAGCAGGATCTCGCAACCTACAGGGAGGCCGGTGCGGAAGGCATCGGAATCTGGGAGTTCAAGCTGCCCGACGGGGACGACGCGGACTCCGTCGCGAAGCTCCGCGACTCGGGCCTCGCCGCTACGACCTGCATCCCCGGGACGCTCTCGATCTTCCCGGTGCCGTTCCCGGGGCCGGAGGACCCGGAGGAGCGAACGGAGGGCCTCTGCGCCGCGATCCGCCGCTTCGCGCCGTTCGAGCCGGTGGCGGTTCTCTGCCTGACCGGCCATCCGGGCGACCGCGATCCCGCCGAGGCTCGGCAGATCGTCGTTGAGGGGCTCCGGAGAGCGGCGAAGGTTGCGGGAGAGTACGGGATCTGGCTCGGGCTCGAGCCGCTCCACCGCAATGTCTACGGCCACTGGTCGATAATCGGGACGATCCCCGAGACGATCGACCTCCTCGACGAGGTCGGCGAGCCCAATGCCGGGGTCCTCTTCGACGTCTACCACCTCTGGGACACGGACGACCTGCTCGGGGAGATCCAGCGCCAGGCCGGACGCCTCGTGCCGAGCGTCCACATCAGCGACTGGCGCGACCCGACCCGCAACGACTTCGACCGGGCCCTGCCGGGGGACGGGATCATCGACCTGCCCGCGATCTTCGGGGCGCTCGACGGCGTGGGCTACGACGGGTGGAAGGACCTCGAGATCTTCTCGGACGACGGGTCCTTCACCGATCAGGACTTCGAGGACTCTCTCTGGAAGCAGGATCCCCTGGACGTCGTCAGGCGGGGCAGGGCCGGCTTCGCGAAGGCCTGGAACGCGAGGAGGAAGCCCTGATGCGGCTCGCGGGGAAGGTCGCCCTCGTCACCGGCGCCGCGCACGAGCGGGGCGTCGGGCGCGGGATAACGCTCGCGCTCGCCGAGGAGGGCTGCGACGTCGCCGTCAACGACATCGGCTATGAGGAGATGGGGCAGGAGCTCGTCGAGCGCGTCCGCGACGCGGGCCGCCGGGCGGCGTTCTACAAGGCGGATGTCTCCGACCGGGCCGCGGTCGACGCGCTCGTTGACCGTGTGGAGGCCGAGCTCGGCCGGCTCGACATCTGCTGCTCGAACGCCGGCGTCGCCGATTGGCAGGCGTTCACTGACATCACGGGGGAGAGCTTCGACCGCATCGTCGCCGTGAATCTCACCGGCGCCTTCAACGTCGGCCAGGCTGCGGCGCGCGCGATGGTGCGGACGGGCAAGGGTGGACGGATCGTCTTCACGTCGTCGGTGCACGTGCAGATGGGGTTTCCAACGATGGCGGTCTACGGCGCGACGAAGCAGGGCCTCCGGGCGCTCTGCGAATCGATGGCGATCGAGCTCGCAGGCCACGGGATCACTGTCAACCACATCGGTCCGGGCTGGGTGAAGTCGGCGCTCAACGACCGTTCGCCGGCGCTCCAGACCGAGGACGACGAGCGCCAGACGCTCGAGCTCATCCCGATTTCGCGGCCCTCCGAGGCTATCGAGCAGGGTCGCGCGGTCGCGTACCTCTGCTCCTCGGACGCCGACTACGTCACCGGCGAGTTCCTGCGGGTGGATGGCGGCTTCGTGGTGGGGAAGTTCTGATGCCCGTCGTGGGATTGCCGGAGCACGTCGCCGCCGCGATCGCCGATCGGGTGGCGGGCGACTCGGTCGTGGTCGGACCGGGCGAGGCGGCCACCGGCCGGTTCCTCGAGCTCGAGCAGGAGGAGTGGGAGACGGCGGTCGCCGGGATCAGGGAGGCGTTCCTGGTCGCCCGGGACGCGGCGCGCCGTCTCGTTGAGCGCGACGAGCCGGGACGGATCGTCTTCGTCTCCTCGGCCTCGGCGCTCCGCCCCGTTCCTGGGGCGACGCTCGTCGCGACCGCAGGCGCGTTTCTCCACACCCTCGCGCAGGTGGCGGCGGCCGAGCTCGCGCCGCACGGGATCACCGTCAACGTCGTCGCTCCCGGTTTCGTCGGAGACGAGCGGTTCCGCGACGCCATCCCGGCCGGGCGCCCGCCGGAGCCCGAGGACGTCGCCGCGGCCTGCGCCTTCCTGACCGCGCCGGAGGCGGAGTACGTCACGGGCACCGTCCTCCCGGTCGACGGGGGCTTCTCTATCACGAAGTCGCCGGGGGGGAGCCCGCTCCTCCGATGAGGGAGAGAGCGGGAACGCCGCCTGCGCCGTCGTCGCGAGCCGGCTCGCCTGCTCGGACGCGATGCCCACCGCGCCGGAGGTCGATCGTCTGCTCGTGACGGTGCCGTCGCGCCGGGAAACCGGCTCGTTCCACACGCGCGTGAACCGCGGTACTGTAGTGGGTCCCCAGCCCGCCGAGCGACAGGGAGGTCAGATGCTTGCCCCAGAAGGGCTCAAGGGAGTCATTCCAGCGATCCCGACGCCGTTTACCGCGGACGGCAGCGCGATCGAGGAGCAGGCTCTCCGCCGCGTCGTCAGGCACGTCATCGAGGGGGGCGTCCACGGGATCATGACGACCGGCGGAACGGGCGAGTTCCCGCATCTCTCCCGCGACGAGCGCCGCCGGGTGACGGAGGTGGTCGTCTCCGAGGCCGCTCGCGCCGTCCCCGTCTACGCCGGAACGGCTGCGTGCGCGACGTGGGAGGCCATCGCGCTCACCGAGGACGCCGCGGCCGCCGGCGCGGACGCCGCGATCCTCACGCCCCCGTTCTACTTCCGCATCCCCGAGGAGATGCTCCACCGCCACTTCGAGGAGGTCGCCGCCGCCGGGATCCTTCCGGTCGTCGTCTACAACAATCCGCTCTACACGGGCAACGATCTCGGCCCCGGCCTGATCGCGGCCCTCATGCAGATCCACAACGTCGTCGGCCTGAAGCAGTCGAACGACGATCTCGGCCAACTGGTCGAGGCGCTACGGCTGTCCGAAGATACGGGGCGATCGCTCCTGACCGGGATCGACAGCCAGTTCTACGCCGCGCTCTCCGTTGGCGCCTGCGGCATCTTCTCGACTGCGGCCGCGATCGTCCCGGCGGAGATGGTTCGCCTGTACGACCTCGTCGCCGGCGGTGATCATGCCGCCGCGGCGGAGCAACATCGGCGGCTCCAGCCTCTCAACCGGTTCCTCGAGTACGACCCGGGCTACGTCTCTCCCACGAAGGAGGCGCTCACTATGCTCGGTCTCGACTGCGGCCCGGTCCGGCGGCCGCTGCCCGACTTCCCGGAGTCCGAGCGGCCGGCGCTGCGTGAGGCGGTCGACGCCCTCGGCGGGGTTCGGCAGGCGGTTTCGGCATGAGGCTCGTCACATTCCAGGCCGGGCGGCGGCGGGCTCTGGGGGCCGTCGAAGGCGAGACGGTCGTCGACCTCCAAGAGGCCTACGCGCTCTACCTTGCCGAGGTCGAAGGCGACCCGCGGGCGCAGGAGGTCGCGGCGGTGCGCATCCCCGAGGACATGACGGCCTTCATCGGCGGCCTGGACGCCTCCCGGCGCGCGGCCGAGCAGGCGGTCGCGTTCGTCGCGGACGCCGCCTCCGCCCCGGCGACCGTCTACGCGCGGGACGAAGTGCGGCTGCTGGCGCCGCTCGTGCCGCCCGTGATCCTCAACAGCGGCCAGAACTTCTGGGATCATCGCGAGGAGAAGCCGCCCGTCGACCAGCACGATCCCGAGTTCTTCCTGAAGGCGCCGCTCGCAGTCGTGGGGCCCGAGGATCCGGTGATCCTCGACCCGGCCGTGACGGCGAAGCTCGACTACGAGGTCGAGCTCGCCGTCGTCATCGGCAAGCCGGGGCGCCACATCGCGCCCGAGCGCGCCCTCGAGCACGTCTTCGGGTACACGGTCGCGAACGACGTGACCGCCCGCGACCAGCAGGCCGTGCCGCATCCCGAGGGCGGCTGGGAATACCGGCTCGGGCCCGGCAAGAACTTCGACACGGCGGCGCCGCTCGGCCCCTGGATCGTCACGCGGGACGAGATTCCGGATCCGCAGGCGCTCGGGCTCAGGACGTACGTCAACGGCGAGGTGCGGCAATCGAACTCGACCGCGAAGATGATCTGGGACGTCGCGACGCTCGTGTCGTTCTTCTCCCGCTTCTACACGCTCCGGCCCGGGGTCGTGATCGAGACCGGGACGCCGGGCGGGACCGCCTGGGCGACGGACCCCGAGATCGGCGGGCGTCCGTACGAGCGCGACGACGTCAAGCGCGCCGGGTACTTGATGCCCGGCGACGTCGTCACCGTGGAGATCGACGGCATCGGAGCGCTCACGAACCGCGTCGTGGCGGCGGCTGGGGAAGGCGCCGCCGACGCGGCCATAAGGGAGGGGATAGCAGCAGAGACCGGCCGGTGAAGGCAACGTCCACAGGAGGAATCGACCATGGCACAAGTACTCACGGAATCGCCGACCTTGTTTCTCAACGCCTCTCTCATCGACGGGAACGGCGGCGAGCCGGTCCGGGATGCGGCCGTCCGCGTCGAGGGCAACACGATTACCCAAGTGGGCAAGACGGCGGACTGGGGGGAAAGCCCCGACGGAAACCAGCGAGTCGTCGACCTGGCCGGGAAGACGCTCATGCCCGGCCTGACGGAGGGGCACTTCCACATCTCGTTCTGGGGCGTGCGGGAGCTCCCCGACCTCGATCTGAAGCTCCCCTGTGAGCTGACGACGATCTACGCCGTCAAGAACGCGGAGCTCGCGCTCCGCTGCGGCTACACCTCGGTGGCGAGCGCCGGTGCGCTCCATCGCGTCGACGTCACCATCCGCGACGCGATCAACGAAGGGCTCATCGTCGGCCCCCGGATGGTCGCCTCCGGGCGGGACATCTGCGCGACCTCCGGGATGCTCGACTGGAATCCCTCCTTCTGGCGGCTCGGCATGGAAGGCCTCGCCATCTTCGCCGACGGCGTCGAGGAGGTGCGGAAGGCTGTCCGCCAGAACATCAGAGAGGGGTGCGAGGTCATCAAGCTCTACGTCACCGGCGAGGGGCTGCTGAGGCCGGGGGTGCCGCCCGAGGAGACGATGTACTCGCTCGAGGAGATCCAGGTCGCCGTGCGCGAGGCGCACACCCGCAACCGCCAGATCGCGGCGCACGTCCGCGGCAACGACGGGGTCAAGCTCTGCGTCGAGGCAGGCGTCGACGTGATCGAGCACGCCACCTACGCCGACGACGAGGCGGTTGAGATGATCGCCGAGCGGAGAGACCGCATGTTCGTCGTCCCCGGGCTCGGCTACCACTGGGGCATCCTCGAGCGCGGCCTCGCGTGCGGAGTCCCCCAGCACGTGCTCGACGTCTCGCTCTACCAGGAGGAGTGGGAGCTCGGATGCCAGGCGATGGCGAAGATGCGCGAGGCGGGTGTCCGCGTCATCCCGGGCGGCGACTACGGCTTCGTCTGGTGCCCACACGGCGAGTACGCGAAGGACATCGAGCTCTTCGTCACCGACATGGGCTTCTCGCCGATGGAGGCCATCGTCGCCGCGACGAAGCACGGCTCGGAGCTGATGCGCATGGAGACCGAGACCGGCACGATCGAAGCCGGGAAGTACGCCGACCTCCTCGTCGTCGACGGGGATCCGCTCGAGGACATCGCCATCCTCCAGGACCGCTCGAAGCTCGCGATGGTCATGAAGGACGGCAAGGTGGCGGTGAACACGCTCGGCCTGCCGCAGGAGCTGCAGCCGCTCCCGGATTTCACCATGGACATCGAGCTGATCCAGCGCGCCAAGGCGGGGATCCAGACGATGCCGACCGCGGCGGAAGTCCAGCACTAGGGGCGGCTGCGACGTCACACGGCCGGGCCCGTCCGGCGGGCCCGGCCGTGGAGAAGAGAGAGGCGAGATGCCCGAGCTCGAGACCGACGGCGTGAGGACGTACTACGAGGAGAGCGGCTCCGGACCGCTGCTCGTCCTCGTCCACGGGCTCGGGGCATCGACGGCGCTCTGGAGCAAGGTAGCTCCCGCGCTCGCAGAGGAGTTCCGTGTCGTCACGTACGACCTGCGCGGCTCGGGCCGGACGCCTGCGATCGGCGCGGCGACGCTCGCCGAGCTCGTCGGCGACCTCCGCCGCCTCGTCGAACGGCTCGATCTCGGCCGGTCGCTCGTCATGGGCCACTCGATGGGCGGGTCCGTCGCGCTCGCCCATGCCGCCGCGCACCCTGAGCAGGTACGCGCGGTGGTCGGCGTCGGCGCCCTGTCGGGGCTTCCCGACGCAGGCCGGGACGGCATGCGGACGCGTGCGGAGACCGTCGAGGCGAGCGGGATGGAGGCCGTCGCGGAGACGGTCGCGACGAACGGCATGGCTCCCTCGTTTCGGGAGGCTCATCCCGACGAGTTGCAGGGCTTCGTGTCCCTCCTCGAGGAGAACGACCCCGCGGGCTACTCGGCCCTCTGCCGGGTCGTGGCTGACGTCGACATCGTTGCCGCGCTCGAGCGGATCGCCGCGCCCGTCCTCCTAGTCGCGGGCGCTCTCGACGCAGTGGTGCCGCCCGACGCGAACGAGGCGAACGCGGCGCGCATGCGGAACGCGCGCGCGGTCACGGTCGACGACAGCGCCCACCTCCTGCCCTGGGAGAAGCCGGACGTCCTGCTGGCGATCGCTCTCCCCTTCCTGCGGGAAGCCGCCGGCGCTGCGGTTCCCCGCTAGAGATCGTCGCCGGTGGGTT
>Ga0299907_10002398_pt1 | contig 11511 bp, 11 predicted proteins | sample RVTome_16_FD_198680 | JGI IMG/M metagenome (GOLD analysis project Ga0299907, IMG submission 198680) | Soil microbial communities from uranium-contaminated site in the Upper Colorado River Basin, Wyoming, United States - RVT152D67 (version 2) ...
GCGGCGAAGGTCCGCCGGATCCGGCGGGGCGATGAAGACCTGCACCGACTCGGGCATCGCCGCGCGCACCTGACGAGCCCCCTGGACCTCGATCTCCAGCACGACCGAGCGCCCCTTCGCGAGTCGCCCCTCGACGTCGGATCGAAGCGTGCCGTAGCGGTTGCCGCTGTAGGTGGCGTGCTCCAGGAACGCCCCCTTGCGGGCGCGGCGATCGAAATCGGCCGGGTCGAGGAAGTGGTAGTCGCGTCCGTCGACCTCCCCCTCGCGCGGCTCCCGTGTCGTCGCCGAGACAGACAGCTCGAGGTCGGGAACCCGCTCGAGCAACCGCGAGATCAGGGTCCCCTTGCCAACCCCACTCGGACCGGTGATCACGAAGACCTTCGCCATCCGGTGAAGCTAAGCGTCTGCGGAAGACGCCTGCCCCCGCTGGAGTCGGAGGGTACCCCGCAACGGCGCATGCGGGCCTTCGGCCCGCATTACCGCTCGCCCTTCGGGCTCGCTCGCGGAGCACGTCGCGGCAATGATGTCGGCTAGCGGCGAAGCTGGCCGACCAGCTCGGCGCGCTGGCGCTCCGAGAGGCCGCCGATCGTCTTGCTGGGAGAGATCCTGCACTGCCCGAGGATCCGGTTCGCCTTCACGCGCCCGTACTTCGGCACGGCGAGGATCATGTCGAACGCCTTCGCCGAGAGCACGTGCTCGGGCGGGTCGAGCAGCAGGGTCTCGATCTTCATCTTGCCGGCCTTGAGATCGCGCTTCAGCTGAGCCCGCTTGGTCCGGATTTCGTTGGCCCGCCGAAGGGCCCGCATCCGTTGCTCGTGGGTTCTCTCCGGAACAGCGGTTGCGGGCGTTTGGACGGAGGGACCGGCCACAGCGAGGCGCGAGTATATCCGCGGTGTCGCCGGACGCAAGGGGGGACGGCGCTCTTTCGGACGAATTCGCATCGACCTCTGGTTGAGGGTCTACGCGCCCGCTCGCCCCCGAATCTCCGCGATCCCACCGAACCCGCCCCGGTGGAGCTCCTCGCCGAGCTCGATCCGAACCCGCTCCCCGGCGAGCGGATCGCGAAAGCTCGCCGTCCCGACCGCCACCGCCGTCGCCCCGGCGGCGATGAACTGAGCGGCATCCTCCCCGCTCTCGATCCCGCCCATCCCGATCACCGGGATCGCGACGGCGGCGGCGACCGAGCGCACCTGCTCCAGCGCAATCGCCCGCACCGCGGGGCCGGAGAGACCACCCCTCCCGGCACCGAGCCACGGTCGAAAAGTGGTCGGATCGACCGCCGTCGCCTTCAGCGTGTTGATCAGAGAGACGGCGTCGGCCCCCTGCTGCTCGGCGGCGCGGGCGACCGCGCCGGGGTCGGCGACGTTCGGCGTCAGCTTGACGATCAGCGGCTTCGCGGTAAGGCCGCGGAGCGTGCGGACCAGCGTGAGCGTCTCCTCCGGCTCCTCGCCGACGATCAGGCCCGAGTCGACGTTCGGGCACGACACGTTCAGCTCCAGCCCCGCCACCTCCTCGCGCGGCGCCACCCCCTCGACCAGGCGCACGAACTCCTCGTGGCTGCGTCCCATCACCGACACGATCAGCGGAACGGGGAGCTCCGCGAGCTCCGGCAGGTCGGAGGCGAGAAAGCCGTCGAGACCCTTGTTCGGGAGCCCGATCGAGTTGATCATCCCCGCCGGCGTCTCGTAGAGGCGCGGCGGCGGGTTCCCGGCGCGGGGCTCCGGGGTGATCGTCTTCGAGACGAAGGCGGAAAACGGGAAGCGGTCCCGCACCGCCGGCCCGAATGCGCGCTGAGCGGCGATCGCGTCGAACGTCCCCGACCCGTTCACCACCGGATGGGCGAGCTCGAGTCCCGCGACCTCCGCCCGCAGATCGACCTGATGACTGATGACTGATGACTGATGACTCATCCCTAATGTCCCGACCCGGGTACGAGTGCGGTCTCAATTCGCGATGCGTCCACCACCGGCCCGTCCACGCACAGTCGCATGTAGCCACCCTCCGCGAGCGGAATCGCGCAGCCCATGCAGGCGCCGAACCCGCAGGCCATCGGCGACTCCATCGCCAGCTCCGCCGCGACCCCCCGCTCCGCGCACATCGCGCGCACCGCCTCGAGCATCGCGGGCGGGCCGCAGGCGTAAACCGCCGCCGTGTCCGCGTCGTCGCCCTCGAGCAGGACCGAGAGCAGCTCGGTCACGTAGCCACGGTGCCCGGTGTGGCCGTCCTCGCTCGCGAGCCGGATCTCCGAGCAGTCGAACAGCTCTAGGCCGCCCGAATGCACCCGGTCGCGAAACCCGAGCAGGACGCGGGCGGGAACGCCGGCCCCGGCGAGCCGGGTGCGCCAGATCGCGAGCGGCGCGACCCCGATTCCGCCCCCGGCGAGGATCGCCCCGGCCGCCCCATCCGCGAGCTCGCCCGGGGGCGAGAACGGCCGTCCGAGCGGCCCGGTGAGCCACAGCCCCTCCCCCACCTCCAGGTCTGCCAGGCGCTCGGTTCCCGGCCCCACTCCCTCGACGAGGAAGTCGAGTCGCACGCCGTCCGGTCCCGTGATCGCCTCGGCGACGGAAAAGGCTCGCGGCAGGTAGGGCCGCTCACCCCGCGCCTCCCAGTGCTTCCCGGCGGCGAGCATGTAGAACTGCCCCGCGCGGGGCTCCGGACCCTCGCGATCCAGGGCGGTGAAGATCCGGTAGGCGCCCGAGGCCCGGTTGCCCACCACCTCGGCCAAGCGTCGCCCCCACGGGGCGATTGCCCTCACGCCCGCTCCACGCGCTCCGGCCGCAGCCCCGCGTGCATCTCCTGCAGCGAGCGCACCTCCGCCGCCTCGGCCCGCTGGGCGAAGATCGCCCGCGCGGCCGCGGATGCGCCGGTCATCGTCGTCAGGCACGGAATCCCACGGCGCACGGCGGCGGTGCGGATCTCGTAGCCGTCGCTGCGCGCCCCGCTTCCCGTCGGCGTGTTGATCACCATGCTCACCTCGCCCTGGGTGATGTAGTCGACGACGTGCGGCGAGCCCTCGGCGATCTTGTTGATCGCGGTCACCGGAACCCCCATGCGCGAGATCGCCTGCGCCGTGCCGGCGGTGGCGATGATCCGGAAGCCGAGGTCGTGGAAGCGCGCCGCGATCTGCGTCGCCGCGGCCTTGTCGGTGTCGGTGACCGTGATGAACACCGTGCCCTCGTCCGGCAGGCCGACGCCCGCCGCTCCCTGGGCCTTGCCGAACGCGGTCGGGAAGTCGCGCGCGATCCCCATCACCTCGCCGGTGCTCTTCATCTCCGGGCCCAGCACAGCGTCGACGCCGCCGAAGCGCGCGAAGGGCATCACCGCCTCCTTCACGCTGACCTGCTCGGTAGGAGGCGCGGGGAGCTCCTGGTCGGCGAGGGGCTCGCCGAGCATCAGCCGGCAGGCGACCTTGGCCAGCGGCACCCCGACCGCCTTGCTGACGAAGGGGACCGTCCGCGATGCGCGCGGGTTGGCCTCCAGGACGTACAGCTCCCCGGCGGCGACCCCGTACTGGATGTTGATCAGCCCGATGACCCCGAGCTCGAGCGCGATTCTCCGCGTGGTCTCGCGGATCTCCTCGAGCATCTCCTCGCCGAGGCTCATCGGGGGGATCACGCAGGCCGAGTCGCCGGAGTGCACGCCGGCCTCCTCGACGTGCTGCATGATCGCCGCGACGTGGACCTCGTCGCCGTCGGCGAGCGCGTCGACGTCCACCTCGATCGCGTTCTCGAGGAAGCGGTCCAGCAGCAGGGGGTGCTCCTGGTCGGCCTTCACGTTCGCCTCCAGGTACGCGGCGAGTCCCTCGGGCGAGTAGCAGATCTCCATCGCGCGGCCCCCGAGCACGTAGGAGGGGCGGACGAGCAGCGGGAAGCCGACCCGCTCCGCGATCACGCCGGCCTCCTCGGCCGACAACGCGGTGCCGTACGGCGGATGCGCGATTCCCAGGCCGCTGAGCAGGGCCGCGAAGCGCCCCCGGTCCTCCGCGAGGTCGATCGCGTCGACCGGGGTCCCGAGCAGCGTCACCCCCGCCTCCTCCAGCGAGCGCGCGAGGCGGAGCGGGGTCTGCCCTCCGAACTGGACGATCACGCCCTCGGGGTTCTCGACCTCGACGACGGCGAGCACGTCCTCGGCGGTCAGGGGCTCGAAGTAGAGCCGGTCCGAGGTGTCGTAGTCCGTGGAGACCGTCTCCGGATTGCAGTTGATCATCACCGCGTCGCGCCCCGACTCGCGCACCGTCATCGCGGCATGGACGCAGCAGTAGTCGAACTCGATCCCCTGGCCGATCCGGTTCGGCCCCGACCCGAGGATGACAATCGAGGGACGGTCGCCGCGGCGGACCTCGCCCGCAGGGCCGCCGGGACCGCGGCGCTCGTGGGCGCTGTAGTAGTAGGGAGTGCGGGCCTCGAACTCGGCGGCGCAGGTATCGACCGAGCGGTAGCTGCGGGCGAGGCCCTCCGTCCCGTCCCCCTCGTTGGCGAGCGCCTCAAGCTCGCGCAGGAACCACCGGTCGATCGAGGTCCGCTCGCCCACCTCCTCGATCCGCGCGCCGCGCCGGAAGGCCTCCAGCAGGAGGTCGTAGCGATCCGAAGAGGGGGTCTCGAGGCGGTCGAGGATCTCCCCGGTCGAATCGGGGATCTCAGCCGGCGAGTCGAGCTCGCGGGAGCGCATCGCCTTCGCGAAGGACTCGCGAAACGTGCGCCCGATCGCCATCGCCTCGCCGACCGACTTCATGTGGGTGGACAGACGTCCCTCCGCCCCGGGGAACTTCTCGAACGCGAACCGTGGCACCTTGGTGACGACGTAGTCGATCGTCGGCTCGAAGGACGCCGGGGTCGCCTGGGTGATGTCGTTGGGGATCTCCTCCAGCGCGAAGCCCACCGCCAGCTTGGCGGCGATCTTGGCGATCGGAAAGCCGGTCGCCTTGGAGGCGAGCGCGGAGCTCCGCGATACGCGCGGGTTCATCTCGATCACAACGATCTCGCCGCTCTGGGGCTCGACCGCGAACTGGATGTTGGACCCGCCGGTCTCGACGCCGACCGCGCGGATCACCCGCAGGGCCTGATCGCGAAGCTCCTGGTAGAGGCGGTCGGTGAGCGTCTGCGCCGGCGCCACGGTGACGCTGTCGCCGGTGTGGACTCCCATCGGGTCCACGTTCTCGATCGAGCAGATCACGACGACGTTGTCGTTCAGGTCCCGCATCACCTCGAGCTCGAACTCGCCCCACCCGAGAACCGACTCCTCGACCAGCACCTGGTTGATCGGGCTCGCCGCCAGTCCCTCGGAGACCACCTGGCGCAGCTCGGTCTCCGTCCGCCCCACGCCCCCTCCGTGGCCGCCGAGCGTGAACGCCGGCCGCACGATCGCGGGGAGCGTGATACGCCCCTCGCCCAGACCCCGCTCGGCCTCGCCGACGCCGGTCACGATCTCCGACCACGGAACGCGCAGCCCGGCGCCCTCCATCGTCTCCCGGAATGCCTCGCGGTCCTCGGCGCGATGTATCGCCTCGTAGTCCGCGCCGATCAGCTCGACCCCGAAGCGCTCCAGGGTGCCGTCGTCGTGGAGCGCCTTGGCGAGGTTGAGCGCGGTCTGCCCCCCGAGCGTCGGGAGAAGCGCGTCGGGGCGCTCGCGCTCCACGATCCGCGCCACGGTGGCGGGAAGCAACGGCTCGATGTAGGTGCGGTTAGCGAACTCGGGGTCGGTCATGATCGTCGCCGGGTTCGAGTTCACGAGCACGACCTCGTAGCCCTCCTCCAGCAGCACCTTGCACGCCTGCACGCCGGAGTAGTCGAACTCCGCCGCCTGCCCGATAACGATCGGCCCCGACCCGATCAGGAGGATCTTGCGGATGTCGTCGCGCCTAGGCATCCGCCGCGGCCTCCTCGGCCTCCGCGTGAGAGAGAAATGCCCGGGCGGAGACCATGCGGCCTCCCTCGAGGAGGTAGAGGATCCCGTACTCGTCCTCCAGGGGCAGCCCGCTCTCCCGGCCGACCAGCCTCACGCGGCCCAGCGCCAGCACCCGGTCGTCGCCCACCGCGTGCACGTCGCTCGCGCTGAAGCTCACCTCGCCCACCGTCTCCGCGACGTCGTGGACGTATCCATCGAATCCCTCCCGCCCGCGGTAGGTCCGCTCGCCGAACCCGACCATCCGCGGCGTCCACTCGAACTCGGGGTGGAAGAAGCTGTCGAACTGCGCCGCGAGCCCGGCGAACCCCTCGCGCTCGGAAACCTCGAGAGCCCGCTTGACGAGCTCCACGTTCTGGCGCTGGAGGTCCTTGTCCTCGCCCCTAGCCAACCGGGGACTCCCGCTCGAGCCGGCGCGCCTCCGCCTCGGCGTCCGCATGAGATAGGAATGAGCGCCCCGACCTGGCCCGACCGTCCTCGATCCTGTAGAGAACCCCGTACTCGCTGTCGAGCGTCAGATCGCTCCCTCTGCCGACGAAGTGGAGGCGACCCAGGGTCAGTATGTGAGTTTCGCCGACGGCTCGAATCTCGACGACGCTGACGGGGGAGTCTGTGGCGATCGTCTTCATCTCGGCGATGAACTCGCGGTAGCCATCCCGACCCCGGTAGACCTCCGCGCCGAGGCCCGCCAACCCCGGCCTCCACTCGAAGTCGGGGTGGAAGAAGTCGTCGAAGGCCGCCTCGACAGCCTCCACTCCCCCGCGCTCGTTGATCTCCGCCACCCGCTTCGCGATCGCGAGGTTGCGCCGCTGGACGTCGCTAAGCGCCTCGGCCATCACGCCGCCAGCTCCAGGAAGCGGTCGAAAAGGTATCTGGCGTCGTGCGGTCCGGGGCCGGCCTCGGGGTGGTACTGGACGGTCGCGCCGGGGACGTCCTTGAGCACGAGGCCCTCGACGGTGCGGTCATAGAGGTTCAGGTGGGACAGCTCGGCGGCGCCGAAGCCGGTCTCCCAGCGCACCGGCTCGTCGCCCTCGATCTCCGCCTCCCCTCCGGGACCGCTGACCGCGAAGCCGTGGTTCTGCGAGGTGATGTCGATCCTCCCGCTGGCCAGGTCCTTGACAGGATGGTTGGCGCCGCGGTGCCCGAAGCGCAGCTTGAAGGTCTCCAGCCCGACCGCGCGGCACAGCAGCTGGTGGCCGAGGCAGATCCCGAACACGGGCGTCTTGCCGACCAGCTCGCGGACCGTGTCGACGACGTAGTCGAGGGCCGCCGGGTCTCCGGGCCCGTTGGCGAGAAAGACGAGGTTTGGATCTGCCGCAAGCACGTCCCGGGGCGAAACGGTGCACGGAAACAGGGTCAAGCGGCAATCGCGCTCGCGCAACTGTCGAACGATGGATAGCTTGATCCCGGTGTCGATCCCGACCACGTGGGGACCATCGCCGTCGAGCTCGACCGGCTCCTCCGGGCTCACCTTTCGCGCCAGGTCCGCGCCCAGCATCGAGGGCTCGGCGTCGACCCGCTCGCGCGCCTCGGCCTCGGCCAGCTCGGCGGGGAAGATTCCGCCCCGCATCGCCCCGCGCTCGCGTATGTGGCGCACGAGCGCGCGCGTGTCGATCCCGCCGATCGCCAGCACGCCACAGTCGCGCAGCCAGTCGAGCCACCCGCCCTCGGCGTCGGCGGAGTCCTCGGAGTTCTTCGCCTCGCGCATGATCACCCCCCGCGCCTGCACGCGATCCGACTCCATCGCGTCCTCCGAGACGCCGTAGTTGCCGATCAGCGGATAGGTGAAGGTGATCAGCTGACCCGCGTAGGAAGGGTCGGTGACCGCCTCCTGGTAGCCGGTCATCGAGGTGTTGAAAACAACCTCCCCGGTGATCGCCTCGGGAGCACCGCAAAGATCGCCGTCGAAGCGGGCCCCGTCCTCCAGCAGGACGTAGCCGCTCATGGTGCGTACTCGAGGATCAGCTTCTGAACCCGCTTGAACTCGTCCGTCCCGGAGCGACGGACGAGCTCGAACAGCGCCGTCTCGACCGAGGTCAGGGTCGCGCCCACGTGCTCGACCTTGTGCAGGCCGAGCTTCCAGTTCTGCTTGGAGCGCGAGCCGACCGCGTCCTCGGCAACGTGGACGTCGATCCCCCGGGCGAGGAGGTCGACCACGGTCTGGTTCACGCATACGTGCGTCTCGATCCCGCACACGAGCGCCTGGTCGGCGCCGCCGAGATCGAAGCCGTCGGCCTCGACCGCCGAGAACACGACCTTCTCGATCGGCTCCACGCCCGCGGGGAGATGCTCGGCGACCTCGGGAACCGTGTGCCCCAGCCCCTTCGGGTACTGCTCCGTGGCGAGGATCGGGACGCCGACCGCCTTCGCGCCCTCCACCAGCACACCGCTCGCGCGTGCGACGTCGTCGAACACCGGGATCGCCTTCCGGAACGCCTCCTGGATGTCGATCACGACGAGGGCCGCGCGCCCGGGATCGAGCTTCGACCCGGTTATGCGGTGGGCGAGCTCGGCGCGCCCGACCTCCGTCCCCGCCCTCACAACATCACCTCGGTTCGCGCTCGGCCCAACATCAAATTCCCCGCCCGCCCCCACCCTCGTTGAGCCTCGCGCTCACGCAGCCACCCCCATCGCGAAGCTTCGCTGCCGGTAGGCGACCTGGCCCGCGGCGACCGTCATCAGCACCCGCCCGCGCAACCTGTGGCCCGCGAAGCAGGAGTTCTCCGAGCGGCTCTCCCACCCCTCCGTCCCCGCCTCCCACTCGGCCTCGGGGTCGATCAGGACCACGTTCGCCTCGCTTCCGGGCTCCACCGTCGGAACGTCGAAGCCGAACGCGGCCGCCCCCGCCGTCATCCGCTCGACGAGCAGCTCGAGGTCGAGCACGCCGGGGATCACCAGGTCCGTGTAAAGGACGGGGAAGGCGGTCTCCAGGCCGGTGACGCCCATCGCCGCCTCCTCGAACGGCACCTCCTTCTCGTCGGAGGCGTGCGGCGCGTGGTCGGTCGCGACGCAGTCGATCACGCCGGCGCGCAGGCCCTCGATCAGTGCGAGGCGATCCTCCTCGGAGCGCAGCGGCGGGTTCATCTTGAAGCGGGCGTCGAGGCCGCGGACCGCCTCGTCGGTCATCGTGAGGTGGTGCGGGGTGACCTCCGCGGTGATCCGCGCTCCCGCCTCCTTTGCCCGCGCCACGGCCTCGACCGACTCCCGCGCCGACAGGTGCAGCACGTGGACCCGTGCTTCCTCGTAGGCGGCCAGCGCCGCGTCGCGCGCGATCATCGTCGACTCCGAGACCGACGGGATCCCCGCGAGGCCGAGCGCGGCGGACACCGGCCCCTCGTGCATGGCGCCGTCCCCGGACAGCTCCGGGTCCTCCTCGTGCAGCGCGACCACTCCCCCGACGAGCCGCTGGTACTGGAGCGCGCGTCGCAGCACGCGGGCGCTCCGCAGAGGCCAACCGTCGTCGCTGAAGCCGACCGCGCCCGCCTCGCGCAACTCGGCCATCTCAGTCAGCTCGTCACCCGCGATCGCCCGGGTGATCGAGGCGAAGAACCCGACCGGCACCGACGCCTCGCGCTCGGCCTGCCGGCGGAGCGCCTGCACCGCGGGCGCCCCATCGACCGGCGGCTCGGTGTTCGGCATCGCGAGCACACCGCAAAAGCCCCCCGCCCCGGCTGCGCGCGTGCCCGTCTCGAGATCTTCCTTGTGCTCGTGGCCCGGCACCCGGAGGTGAACGTGGGGATCGAAGAAAGCCGGGAGCGCGAACATCCCCTCGGCGTCCACCGACTCCAGCCCGTCGGCCCCGGCGCTCCCGGGCTCGGCCAGCTCGATGATCTCCCCCTGGCGGATCACGATGTCACGGATCCCGTCGATCCCGGCGCGGGGATCGAGCACCCGGGCGCCGCGGACGATCAGCTCGGCGCCCTCGTTGCGCCGCCAGCTCAGCGAGGAGATCGCACTCAAGCCGGCTCTCCGATCGGCGAGAGCTCGGGGACGTCTTCCGGCCGGCGCCGGGCGCCACCCGGCCGCTCCGCGCCCGCGAGCAGCTCGTAGAGGATCGCCATCCGCACCACGAGCCCGCTCTCCACCTGCTCAGCGATCAGCGAGTGGGGCGAGTCGATCACGTCGGGGGCGAGCTCCACGCCGCGGTTCACCGGCCCCGGGTGCATGAGAAGCTGGCGCGGCGACAGCCGGCGAGAGTCGATCTGGTAGTGGGTCGCGTACTCGCGGATCGAGGGGACGAAGCTCTCGCCCATCCGCTCGCGCTGCATCCGCAGGGCGTAGATCACGTCGGCCTCGCCGAGCTCGCCGAGCGTGTAGGAGACCCGGCAGCCGAGCGTCTCGATCCCGCGGGGAATCAGGGTCGGCGGCCCGCACACCGTCACCTCCGCCCCCATCGCCCCGAAGGCGAGCACGTTGGAGCGCGCGACCCGGCTGTGAAGGACGTCGCCGACGATCCAGATCCGCTTGCCCTCGAGCGAGCCGAGGCGGCGCCGGAGTGTGTAGACGTCGAGCAGCGCCTGGCTGGGGTGCTCGTGCTTGCCGTCGCCCGCGTTGATCACCGAGGCGTCGGTCCACCGGGTGACCAGCTCCGCCGCCCCGGCGTGCGGGGAGCGGATCACGATCGCAGCGGGGTCGTAGGCGCTCAGGGTCGCGACCGTGTCCTTGAGCGACTCGCCCTTGTCCACCGAGGAGCCGGCGGAGCGGATCGAGACCACGTCGGCGGAGAGGCGCTTCGCGGCGAGCTCGAAGGAGGAGCTGGTCCGGGTGCTGGACTCGAAGAAGAGGTTGACGATCGTCCGCCCGCGCAGGGTCGGGACCTTCTTGATGTCGCGCCTGCCCACCTCGGCAAAGCTCTCGGCGCGCTCCATGATCCGCTCGATGTCGGCCCGCTCCATGTGCTCGACGGCCAGCAGGTGCCTCATCACGCCTCCTCCTCGTCTCCGTCCGCCCCGACGGCAGCGCGCTTCCGGGCGGCGCCGATCGTGACCTCGTCCACCCGGTCGAGCTCCTCCACCCGGACGTTGACCCGCTCGCGCCCCGAGGTGGGCAGGTTCTTGCCCACGTAGTCGGGGCGGATCGGGAGCTCGCGATGGCCGCGGTCGACCAGCACGGCGAGCTGCACGCGGTCGGGGCGCCCGTAGTCGAACAGGGCGTCGATCGCCGCCCGCACCGTCCGCCCTGTGAACAGGACGTCGTCGACGAGGATGACCGTGCGCCCGCTGAGGTCGAAGTCGAGATGCGAGGCGTGGACGACCGGCTGCGCGCCCGGTTGCCGAGCGTCGATGTCGTCGCGATAGAAGGAGATGTCGAGGTCGCCGAGCGGGACTTCGGAGCCGCTCAGCTCGCCGACGAGCGTGTGCAGCCGGGATGCAAGAACCGCGCCGCGGGTGTGGATCCCGACGAGCCCCAGCCCGTTCGGGCCGGGGTTCTTCTCGACGATCTCGTGCGCGATGCGCACCAGCGTGCGCTGCAGGTCGCCACCGTCGAGCACGATCTTGTCGTGCTGTGTCACACGCGCTCCTTCCTGGCCTCTCCGGACCGGGTTAAAGGACCGACTGGAGTGAGCGTACCAGGGGTCGGGGATGCCGATCGAGGATGATGGACGCGTGC
>Ga0299907_10002399_pt1 | contig 11510 bp, 8 predicted proteins | sample RVTome_16_FD_198680 | JGI IMG/M metagenome (GOLD analysis project Ga0299907, IMG submission 198680) | Soil microbial communities from uranium-contaminated site in the Upper Colorado River Basin, Wyoming, United States - RVT152D67 (version 2) ...
CGACGCGCGCAGCGCCGCCCGGGACCGGGTGACGCGCACCCAGCCGTCGAGCAGGTCGAGCGAGCCGGTCGGCACGGACGGGGAGGGGTCGTCCGGCTGGAGGAACGGCACGGGGTCCACCGGCCCGCGGTCGTAGACGCCGAAGTGCAGGTGCGGCGGCGTGCTCCGCGCGTTGCCCGTGTTCCCGACGTACCCGATGACGTCCCCGGCGCGCACGGTCTGGCCGTTCTCCACCGCCCAGCCGTCGAGGTGCGCGTAGTAGAGCCGCCGGCCGCGCCGGCGGCGGCGCCGGTCGCGGTCGGCCTCCTCGTCCCGGGGCGCGTTCGCGTCGTACAGCCAGATGACGTGCCCACCGCGATTGCCGGTGTCCACGCGGACCGTGCCGTCCACGGCGGCCGTCACGGGCGTGCCGCGCGGCGCGAAGATGTCCACGCCGTGGTGGTCGCGCACGCCGCCGTCCCGCGGGTCGCCGAACACGCTCTGGATCGCCTGCAGCGAGAGGCCGTCCACCGGGAAGCCGAGCGTGGCCACCGTCCGCTCGGTCACGGTCACGCGCCCGCCGCGCAGCAGCTCGGGCTGGATGCGGAGCAGGTGCGGGCCGTCGCGCCGCGCTTCGTAGACGAGCGACCGCGCGTCGGCTGGCGTCTCGGCGACGGGCCGCGGCGGCTCGTCGTCCTCCCGGACCTCGAACAGCTGGATGAACAGACGCGCGGTGCCGTCACGGTCGCCGTCGAACTCGACGCTCACGCGCAGTGTCCGCCCCCGGCGCAGCTCGAAGCGGTACCCGAGCGCGCCGGGCGTGGCCGGCGACAGGTAACCGGTCTCATGGAACGGCAGCGTGATGTCGACCGGCTCGGCCAGCGCGCGGTCGGCGGCGCGCAGCCAGTCCTGCCCGAGCGCGGCCTTGTCGAGCCCGAACTCGCCAAGGGCCGCGGCGTAATGTGCGTGGTCCTCGGCCTCGATGAACGACGGGCGCGGGAGCGGCTCAGGCCTGCCGCAACCCGACGCGGCCAGCAGGACGACGAGCAGGAGTACAGCCCCGGGAGCCAGCTGCAGCCTCATCCACATCATTGTCCCAACGCACCGCACGCGACGCAACCTGCTGCACCATGTCTACTGTGGTTGGCGCCGCGGAACGGCGAGCCTGCCTGCGTGGACGCTGGCCCGGACATGCGGGTAGCATCAAGCGAGATGCCTCACGCAAAGGAGCCGGAATGTTCGGAAGCAGACAGTCGGGACCGCGCTTCGTCGCCGCTGCCGCTCTGCCGGTGGCGGCCATGCTGACACATGGCGCCCTCGCCCAGGAGCGGGACCGGAGCCGGATTCCGGAGGAGTACACGTGGAATCTCGCGCAGATCTACGCGAGCGACGAGGCGTGGCGCGCGGCGAAGAAGGAAGTCGAGGCCGAGATTCCGAAGATCGGGGCCTACCAGGGCACGTTCGGCCAGTCGGCCGCCAGCCTGGCCGATGCGCTGGAGATGCTGAACGACCTGTACAAGGAGTTCGCCCGCACCTACGTCTACGTCAGCATGAAGTCCGACCAGGACACGCGCGTCGCCACCTACCAGGGCATGCTCCAGGAAATGGTGCAGCTCCAGGCATCGCTTGGCGCGGCGACGGCGTTCGTCGAGCCGGAGATTCTCGGTTTGCCGCCGGAGACGCTGGACCGGTTCATCGCCACGGAACCCCGGCTGAAGGTCCACGAGCTCTACCTGCGCGACATCCAGCGTCGCCGTCCCCACACGCTCGACGACGACCAGGAACGGCTGCTGGCCCAGGCCGGCGTGATGGCCAACGCGCCGTCGAGCGTCTACAGCATCTTCTCGAACGCCGATTTTCCGTATCCGACCGTGACAATGAGCGACGGGCGCGAGGTACGCATCGACGCCTCGGGCTTCGCGCTGCATCGCGCCGCGCCTGACCGCGCGGACCGCGAGAAGGTGATGTCGGCCTTCTTCGGCGCGCTGGGCGACTACCGCGGCACGCTCGGCGCGACGCTCTCGTCCCAGGTCCAGACCGACATCTTCTACGCACGGGCCCGCAACTACGAGAGCGCGCTCGCCGCAGCGCTGAACGGCCCGAACATCCCGACGACGGTCTACTCGCGGCTCGTCGAGGGCGTGAACCGGCATCTGCCGACATTCCACCGCTACCTGCAGCTCCGCAAGCGCATGATGGGCGTGGACGCGCTGCACTACTACGACCTCTATGCGCCGCTCGTCGCCTCGGTGGACCTGGAGTACGACGTCGAGGAGGCCGAGCGCGTCATCCTGGCCGCCCTCGCGCCGCTCGGCGACGAATACGTTTCCGCGCTCCGCACCGCCTTCGGCAACCGGTGGATCGACATGTATCCGACGCCGGGCAAGCGGTCCGGCGCCTACTCGAACGGCGGCGCCTTCGACGTCCACCCGTTCATGCTCATGAACTACAACGGGAAGTACACCGACGTCAGCACGCTGGCCCACGAGCTGGGCCACGCGATGCACAGCTACTTCTCCAACCGGACCCAGCCGTTCGCCACCGCCGGCTACCCCATCTTCGTCGCCGAGGTCGCCTCGACGTTCAACGAGGCGCTGCTCATCGACCACATGCTCGACACGATCGCCGACGACCGCGTGAAGCTGTCGCTGCTCGGCGACTACCTCGAGGGCATCAAGGGCACGGTGTTCCGGCAGACGCAGTTCGCCGAGTTCGAGCTGCGCATCCACGAGATGGCCGAACGCGGCGAGCCGCTCACCGGCGAGGCCCTCGACGACGTCTACTTGAACATCACGAAGAAGTACTACGGGCACGATCAGGGCGTAACGGTCGTCGATCCGTACATCGCGCACGAGTGGGCCTACATCCCCCACTTCTACCGGAACTTCTACGTGTTCCAGTACGCGACGTCGTTCACCGCGTCGGCCGCGCTGTCCGAGAAGGTGATGTCGGACGATCCGGCGGCAACCAGCCGGTACCTGCAGTTCCTGTCGGCCGGCGGGTCGAAGTACCCGATCGACCTGCTCAAGGATGCCGGGGTCGACATGACCACCGACGAGCCGCTCGAGCTGACGATGCAGAAGATGAACCGGGTGATCGACGAGATGGAGCGCCTCCTGGCGTCTATCGAAGCCGGCGCCCGCTGATCCACACCGACTCGATCGTCCGGGCGCCCCTGACGTCGGCGAGCGGATCGCCCGTGAGCACGACGAAGTCGGCCTGTCGGCCCGCCGCGAGGTCGCCGCGGTCGTCCAGGCCGAGGCAGGCGGCCGCCCCGCCGGTTGCGCTCGCGATGACCACCGGCGGCTCGAGACCGGCCGCCTGCATCATCTCCAGCTCCAGGTGCTCGAAGTAGCCCTGGAACCGGGCCGGCGGGCCGGTGTCGGTGCCGAACGCGAGGCCGACGCCGGCGTCGGCCAGCCGGCGCACGTTGGCCGTTGCCACCTCGAGCGCCGCCTTGTAGCGTTGCGCGCTCGTGCTCTCGCGCATCCGTGCCTGCCGGGCAGGATCGCGCAGCGCGTCGAGCACGGCCGGATCGGCGCGGCGCAAGAAGAACGGATCGTCGAAGAACGCCGGCTCCGACTCGTAGACGAACGTCGAGAGCTCGCGCGTCAGCGTAGGCGACACGCACACGCCGCGTTCGCGCAGCAACCCCGTCAACGCCTCGTCCACCGGCTGGTCGCGCACGCTGTGGGCGATGAGACCCACGCCGGCCGCGACCAGCGCCCTGGCGTCCTCGAGATAGAAGACGTGCGCGGCGACCTTCAGCCCGTGCGCCGCCGCCCGGTCGATGACCGCGCGCGCCACCTCGATCGGCATCTTGCGCGTGGACCCGAGGTTGTCGTCCACGCGGATCTTGATGAAGTCCGGACGCATCGCGGCGACTCGATCGACCTCGGCCCGTGCGTCCTCCGCCGTGAACGCCGACACGACCGGACCGGCCACCAGCAGCCGGGCGTGCCCGACCGGACCGGACGAGGCGTCGCGCAGCGCGAAGCCCTCCGGGCCGTCGCCGCCGAGGCTCGCGACCGTGGTCACGCCGTAAGCGGCATACAGCTCGAGCTGGCGAACGAGGTTCTCGGTGGTGTAGTGCTCGGCGCCCGTGTCGAGCCCGAACGTGTCGGCCACGTGGCCGTGCGCGTTGATCAGGCCGGGCATCACCGTGCGACCGGCCAGGTCCACCGTGTCGGCCCCGTCGGGCACATCCACCGTGCCGGCCGGGCCCGCCGCGGCGATGCGCTCGCCGGAGACGACGAGGACGCCGCGCGGGGCGATGACGCGGCCGTCGCCGCCGACCAGCCGCGCGTTCACGAACGCCTGCGCGGGCGCCCGTCCGGCCTGGCCGTCCCGCCGGACGTCGGCCGCAAGGGTCGCCAGCGCCAGACCGAGACCCGCGGCCGCCAGCATCGTGGTTCGCGTGTTCGTCATCTCAGCGTCTCCGCCAGTCCGTCCTCGAGCGGCCGCGCGCGCCAGCCCAGCTCCCGGCGCGCGCGCATGCTGCTGCCGAGATAGGTTACGCCAGCCAGCACGCGAAGGCCCTCGCTCGTGAACTCCGGCGGCAGCGTCACGAGGCGCTCGATTACGCGCATGGGCAGCGCCGCCGCCTTCAGGACCCACGGCGGCAGGAAGATGCGGGGCGCCGGAATTCCGGTCAACCGCGACGCCATGCCGACCGCCTCGGCCAGCGTGTGCGCCGGGCCGCACAGGTGGTAGCTGCGGCCAGGCTGTCCCCGCTCGAGCGCGAGCGCGTGGCCGCTGGCGATGTCGTCGATGTAGCCCCAGCAGTAGGCGGTCCTCGCCGGCAGCGGCGGGAGCTCGCGCTCGAGGAAGCGGCGCCACAGCGTGCCGAGCGCGCTCGTGTCGCCCGGGCCGTAGACGGCGCCCGGCTGCACGATGACGATCGGCAAGCCCTGCCGGGCGAAGTCCTCGGCCACGCGGTGGGCCTCGGCCTTTGTCGCGTCGTACCGCGAGAGGTGACGCCCGGTGAAGCGGTACGTCTCGTCCACCACCCGGCCGCGCGTGTCCGAGTAGATGGCGACGGTGCTCGTGTAAACCCCGCGCCGCACGCCGAGCTCCGCCATCGTCCGGAGCACGTTCCGCGTGCCGCCGACGTTGACTGCCTCGCCGTCGCCGTCGCGCACGCCGACCTTGTACCAGCCGGCGGCATGCATGACGGCGTCGACGCCGGTCATGGGTCCGCGCAGGGTCGCCGGGTCGGTGACGTCACCCTGATGGATCTCGATGCCGGCGTCCGCCAGGGGACGCGCGCGTTCGGGGGCGCGCGCGAGCGCGCGGACGGTATGCCCATCCGCCGCGAGCCGGCGCGCGACGGCACCACCGACGAAGCCGGTGGCGCCGGTCACGAGAATGCGCACCTGCCGGGCCGCGCCGTCAGTCGCGCGGCTGCGGGACGATGCGAAGGTACGGCGTCGGGCTCTTCCAGCCGCCGGGGTACTTCGTCTTCGCGTCGGCGTCGGACACGGCCGGCAGGATGATCACGTCGTCGCCGTCTTTCCAGTTCACGGGCGTCGCCACCTTGTGCTTCGCCGTGAGCTGCATCGAGTCGATGACCCGCAGGATCTCGTCGAAGTTGCGGCCCGTGGACATCGGGTAGACGAGGACCAGCTTGATCTTCTTGTCGGGCCCGATGACAAACACGTTGCGCACCGTCTGGTTGTCCACGGCGGTGCGGCCGTCGCACGAGTCGCCGGCCTCGCCCGACAGCATGCCGTAGAGCTTCGACACTTTCAGGTCCGTGTCGCCGATCATCGGGTAGTTCGGCGCGTAGCCCTGCGAGCTCTTGATGTCGATCGACCACTTGCTGTGGTTTTCGACCGGGTCGACGCTCAGGCCGATGACCTTGACGTTGCGCTTCGCGAAGTCCGGCTGGAGCTTCGCCATGTAGCCGAGCTCGGTCGTGCAGACCGGCGTGAAGTCCTTGGGGTGCGAGAAGAGTACGCCCCACGAGTCGCCGAGCCACTCATGGAACCTGATGGGACCTTCGGTGGTGTTGGCCTCGAAGTCCGGGGCGGTGTCGCCGATTCTCAACATGATGGCATGACCTCCGTTTGGGAAGCTGGACGGGCCGGAGCGGTCGCCAGAAGCCTTCTATTGTAGCAACGTCGGCGGCGTCCGGATCCCGCCATGCGCGTTCACGCCGGATTAACATGGCGGCGTCGGGAGGCCAGTCCCATGCACACCACGGATTCCCCGTCCGCCGATCGCCGCCGGTTCCTCGCCTGCTGCTCCACGCTTGGACTCTCGGCAACGTTGTTTCCAGGCGCCCTGTGGGCCCGCCTGCAGGACGGCGGCCCCATCACGTCTGCGATGGCTCGCGGCGCCGCGGCGGTGGCCGGGCTGACGATGTCGGACGAGGAGCTCGAGACGATCGTCGGCCCGCTCAACCGCGTGCTCACGACCGCCGGCGAGCTGCACGCGTCACCGCCGCCCAACGAGGCGCCCTCCCCGCTCCTGTTCTCCCCGCGCGTGCCGGGCTTCGACGCCGCGCCGCCGGTCCGGCCCTTCCGGCCGGCCGCGCCACCCCCTGTGCGGCGCCCCGCCGCCCTCGAGGAAGCGGCCTTCTGGCCGGTCACGCACCTGGCGGAGCTCGTCCGGCGGCGCGAGGTGACGGCGCTCGAGCTGACCGACATGTACCTGGCGCGCCTCGAACGCCACAATGCCAGACTGAACTGCGTCGTCACGGTGACGCCCGAGCGCGCGAGAGCGCAGGCCCGGACGCTGGACCGCGAGCTGGTCGCGGGCCGGCCGCGCGGCCCGCTTCACGGCGTCCCCTGGGGCGTCAAGGACATCGTCGCCGTGCGCGGGTACCGGACGACCTGGGGGGCGGCGCCGTTCGAGCAGCGGACGATCGACGAGGACGCGACGGTGGTGCAGCGGCTCGACGCCGCGGGCGCCGTCCTCGTCGCGAAGCTCACCACCGGCGAGCTGGCGTTCGGCGACCAGTGGTTCGGCGGCCGCACGAACAACCCGTGGAATCCGGAGCAGGGATCGAGCGGCTCGTCGGCCGGCTCGGGCGCGGCGACGGCCGCCGGGCTGGTCGGCTTCGCGATTGGCTCCGACACGGGTGGCTCGATTCTCTCGCCCTCGGTGCGCTGCGGCGTCGCGGGCCTGCGGCCGACGTTCGGCCGCGTCAGCCGCCACGGCGTGATGGCGGCCGGGTGGACGCTCGACAAGATCGGGCCGATGTGCCGGTTCGTGGAGGACTGCGCCGTCGTGCTCCAGGCGATTGCGGGTCCGGACGGCCGCGACCTGGCCGTGCCCGACCTGCCGCCGCCAGGATGGGATGCCGCCGAGCCGGTCCGAGGCCGCCGCGTCGGCGTCGTGCCGGCGCTGCTCGAGGCGGAGTCGGACGCAGCGTCGCGCGCCAACACGGACCGCGCCCTCGACGCGCTCCGTGACGCGGGGCTCGAGCTGGTCACGATCGACGTGCCCGAGAGCAACCTCACCTACTTCATCGAGTACACGGAGCGCGCGGCGGGATTCGAGCAGCTCGTGCAGCGCGGCGGCGTGAACGCCCTCCGCCTGCGCGGCGTCGCCGCGAACCTGCGCGCGTACCACCTCGTGACGGCCGTGGACTACCTGCAGGCGAATCGCGAGCGGCTCCGCCTGATGGCGGAGTACGCCCGCGCCACGGCCGAGGTGGACGTCGTCATCGCCGGCCGCGTGACGCTCAACGCCGCGACGAGCCTCAACCCGCTCACGAGCATGACGGGACATCCGACCATCGCGGTGCCGACGGGTTTCCGCGAGAACGGCACGCCGACCGGCATCACGATCGCGGGCCGGCTCTACGACGAAGCCGGCCTGCTGGCCGTCGCCCGCGTCGTCGAGGCCGCGACCGGACTCGGCGGCCGGCGGCCGCCGCTCGGCTGATCCGCCGCCGCCCGACGGCCGGGCGGATTCAGCGCGCCCGGATCTCGTCGCGGACGACCTGCCCGTCCTTGAGGACCAGACGGACGTCGCGCAGCGCGCCGATGGCCGCGGCGGGATCGCCGGCGACCACCAGCAGGTCGGCCGCGAGGCCCGGCGCCACCCGGCCGATGCGCGCGGACAGGTTCAGGACCTCGGCGTTCACCGCGGTGGCTGACGCCAGGGTGGCCAGCGGCGACATGCCGTACTCGACCATCAGCTGCAGCTCTCTGACGTTGTCGCCGTGCGTGAACACGCCGACGTCGGAGCCCGCCGCGATGGGGACGCCGGCCGCGAGCGCGGCTCCGAACGTCGCGCGCTTCGCGCGGACCCGCGCGGGTTCGGGATCCGCGCCCGGCCGCCAACCCGCGTACTGTGAGATCGCGTGCCCCGCGGCCAGCGTGGGGCAGAAGGCCACGCCGTGCTCGGCCATGAGCGCGAATACCTCTGCCGTGCCGCCGTCGCCGTGCTCGATCGTGCGGGCGCCGGCCAACGCCGCCCGGCGCATGCCCTCGGCTGTGGACGCGTGCACGGCAACCGGGCGCCCGAGGCTCGCGGCCGTCTCCACCACCAGGCGCAGCTCGTCGAGCGAGAACGTCGGCACCGCCTCGCCGCTCGGACCCGCGCGGTAATCCCCGTACACCTTCACCCAGTCGGCGCCGCGGCCTATCTGCTCACGGACGACGCGCACGAGCTCGTGGCCGTCGGCTTCCTCGGCGCCCTGCGGCACGCGCCAGGCGGGTGCGAACCCCTTCGGCGCGTAGGTGCCGGTGGCGACGATGGCGCGGTTGCTGATCAGCAGTCGCGGGCCGGCGACGACGCCGCTTTCGAGCGCCTCCCGGAGCCCGACGTCCGCGTCGCCCGCGCCCTCCGTCCCCAGGTCCCGGATTGTCGTGAAGCCGGCCTCGAGCGTCGCGCGAAGGTGGTTGACGGCGCGGGCCACGCGGAGCGACTCGGGCTCCCGGAGCACCTGGTCGATCCATGGCGTCTCGTCGTACGGATGCAGGAGCACGTGGGCGTGCAGGTCGATCAGGCCGGGAAGCAGCGTGGTGCCGGGCAGCGAGACGTCCTCGGCGTCGGCGGGAATCGGCACGTCGCCGGCCGGCCCGGCCGAGTCGATGCGCCTCCCGCGCACGACGACGACCCACCCGGCGCGCATCGCCTCGCCGTCGAAGACGCGATCGGGCCGCAGCACCATCACGCGATCCGGCTGCGGTTGCGTCGCCGCGCCGTCGGGCAGGGCTGCCGCTCCGGCGCCGGCCGCAGCCGCCAGCAGGGCCACGACGTCAGGCCATCGCGCCGCGCGGCGTGTTGCGGGGGACCTCATGGGGTGCACGATATATCAGGCCGTCGCGGGCGGCGTCAGATCATGCGCGCCCGAATCTCGGGCGGCGGCACCTCGCACGCGTTCGAGGAACCCGCAAGCCGATGCCGGATGGCGGCGATCACCCGGTAAACTGCGTCCCGGACGAGGGCCGGCACGAGCAGCAAGACCCGCGCGAGCGACCACGGGAAGGTGAGCTTCGCGGCAATGCGCAGCGTCGCGGTGGACCGGAGATAGGCCCGGCCGTCCTCGAGCAGGATGATGCTGCGGGCGGTGTCGCGGGTCAGGCCGTGCGGCGCCAGCAGGGCGGCCGCTCCGGGCGACTGCGACGCGCCGAACCGGAAGTAGCCGGCGGGATCCCGCTTCGCGATGAAAATCACGGCGCGCTCGCAGAACGCGCACGTGCCGTCGAAGAGGATCGTGCCGTGGGGCGCCGGCTCAGCCATCGGCTTTCATCATAGCGGCGATTGCCGGTAGGCTAGGCTCGTCCGCGCTGAAGCAGTGCCGGATGCTGGAGCGCGGCGCCCGGCCGGCAAGGCGCGACGACCGAGAATACCGGGTGTATTCGAGGGAGGCGGCGCGATGCGAAAGGACCACGAGTGAAGGGCATCATCCTGGCCGGCGGGTCCGGGACCCGGCTCTACCCGGTCACGCAGGTCGTCTCGAAGCAGCTCCTGCCGATCTACGACAAGCCGATGATCTACTACCCGCTCAGCACGCTGATGCTGGCGGGCATCCGCGACATTCTGATCATCTCCACGCCGAACGACACGCCGCGGTTCGAGCAGCTCCTGGGCGACGGGGCGCGCTGGGGACTGCGCCTGCAGTACGCCGTGCAGCCCACGCCCGGCGGGCTGGCGCAGGCGTACGTCGTCGGGCGCGACTTCGTCGGCACGTCGCCGTCCGCGCTCATCCTCGGGGACAACATCTTCTACGGACACGACCTGCCCGCGCGGCTCACGCGGGCCGCCGCCCGGACGACGGGCGCCACCGTCTTCGCCTATCCGGTCACGGCCCCCGAGCGCTACGGCGTCGTCGAGTTCGACGCGCAGGGCCGGGCGGTGAGCATCGAGGAAAAGCCGGCGGTGCCGAAGTCGCGGTACGCAGTCACGGGCCTGTACTTCTACGATAGCGAGGCGGCGCGCATCGCGGCATCGCTCACGCCGTCCCCCCGCGGCGAGCTCGAGATCACCGACCTCAACCGGCGCTATCTCGACGCCGGCCAGCTCGAGGTGGACGTGCTCGGCCGCGGCTACGCCTGGCTCGACACGGGCACGCACGAATCGATGATGGAGGCTTCGCAGTTCATCGAGACGATCGAGCGGCGGCAGGGGCTGAAGATCGCGTGTCCGGAGGAGATCGCGTGGCGCGCCGGGTGGATCAGCGTGTCCGATCTCGAGGCGCTGGCCGGGCCGCTGTGCCAGACGCCGTACGGGCAGTATCTGCTGCAACTGGGGGCAAGTAGCGCGGGTTCCGGGGTTCCGGCGTTCCGAGGTTCGGGTTCTTAAGCGTTCTCGTTCTGGTTCGGCAAGGGCGGTTCCGCAGCCCGGTTCGGCCGGCCGGCTCAATCGGGCCAGTTCCGACTTGTAGCGGTCGAGCAGCCCGCTCGCGGCATCAAGGCGCATCGACAAGAACCACAGCCCGAACCACAGATGCCGGAGCCGGAACCAGAACCGGAGCCGGAACCCGAAGGAACCCGAACCCCGGAACCTCGGAACCCCGGAACCCCCGTACACGAAAAAGGCCCGCGAGGAATCCTCGCGGGCCCTGGTGTTGCTGAAAACAAATCCCGGCAGCGACCTACTCTCCCACACAGTTACCCATGCAGTACCATCGGCGGTAGCAGGCTTAACTTCCGTGTTCGGAATGGGAACGGGTGTGACCCTGCTCCTGTGACCACCGGGAAACCGACCGCGCCGCCTCCGGCGGCGCGAACTTAGAAGGTTGAATACAGAAGCCTGAAGTTACCTCACTTCTGTCCTCTCACTTCTGACTTCAAAGTGTGGCGGCGGAACATACGCCCGCCGGCACGGTGCGTGCTGGTCGCGCTGAAGCGCGCCCGACACGCGAGATGGAGATTGACAACTGCCCGCCTTCGCAGGCTGTCAGCGGCGCACCGGCTCCGGCGAGGTCTCGCCGGAGCGCGACGCGCATGCTCGACCGCGTCGAGCGAAGGCGGAAATACCCTGCAAACGGCAGTTTCTCGTCACCACGGTCGTGATGGCGTCGCCGGGTCTTCCGACCCGGCGACAGAGAAAGAATCAATGGTCAAGCCTCA
>Ga0299907_10002400_pt1 | contig 11507 bp, 17 predicted proteins | sample RVTome_16_FD_198680 | JGI IMG/M metagenome (GOLD analysis project Ga0299907, IMG submission 198680) | Soil microbial communities from uranium-contaminated site in the Upper Colorado River Basin, Wyoming, United States - RVT152D67 (version 2) ...
GAACGGGCGACGACACGAAGGCTGTCATCGTCGACCCGGCGGCCCGCTATTTCGGGGCCGTGCTCGGAACGCGCAGCCTGGTCACGCCCGCCTAGGGCTGGACTTTGCGATCATCGGCGGCCCGGACGGTCTCTCTCGAGACTACCGGCGGCGGTCCCACCACCAGAGCGCCAACCAGACGACCGCGGCCGTCAACGATCCGGCGCCGACGGCCGGCCATCCCCCACACGGCACGGTCCACCAGCCGAACATCCCGTAGCAGATCGGCGGCAGAGGCTCGATTCCCCCGCCCCACTGGAAGAGGAGCGCGAACACGACGATCCCAGCGAGCAACGCGAGCGCGACCCTGCGCTTCGCCGGCGACTCCGACACGTCTCGTGGCGACGCGTCCCGTTGGTCCGGACGGATCGCATTCATGGGGCTATTGTCCGACCTCGAACAGCCCGAACCAATAGCCGCGCACGACATCGTAGGTCGCGATGAGCCGATACCCGGCATCCGTCATCTCACGCAGCACCCGGCGCGGCGATGTCGCGTGGCGGCCGCGCCAACGGGCCAGCAACCCCTTGCGCCGCGACTCGAGGATCGCCACCCTCGCGCCCGGGCGGAGGTGCGTACGCGCTTCCGTGAAGTACTTCCCCGGTTCCGGAAGATGGTGGTACGTGGCCGAAACGAAGAGCAGGTCCACCGGCTCCGGGATCTCGAGGCGGTCGGGGCGCACCGGCACCGCGCGGACCGTTGTGATTCCACTCTCGTCTGCGGCACGGATCAGGTCGTCGAGTGTCCTTCGGCTCGCGTCGAGCGCGTAGACGACGCCGTTCGGCTCGACCGCGCGGGCGAGCCGGAGGGTGAAGTGCCCGGCACCCGGCCCCAGGTCGCCCACGATCATGCCGGGCCGTGGATCGACGACCGCGATGACCGCGTCCGGGTCGCGCAGCCGATCCTGGCGCGTCCCGCCGGCGTACAGCCAGCGCTGGAGCGCTCCCCGCCATCGGCTCGTCACGCGGGGACGGACGGGAGGACGACGTTGTCGCGTGGTGAGGCCTGCCCGGAGACTGCGTCGGACGAAGCTCGGGCAAACACGAACGCAGCGAAGTCGAGCGCGGAGTCACCCGGAATGGACACCGTCGTCCGGAGCCCCCGAGTGAGCGCCTGCAGCAGCCTCTCCTGCTGCCCGGACGACCCAAGGGAGATGCGAGGTTTCATCAGTCGATCACTCTAATGCGCCTCCTGGCCCTGGAGCAGGTTCGGAGCTAGCTCTCGTCCCAGCGCACGGCGGGCGGAGAGCTGACCTCGGGGAGCGGAAGTGTCGCGGCCTCCGCATCGACCGCCTGGCGTTCTCCGGGCGAGAGCCGGCGCCACGGCGTGGCCTCCACCACGTTCTTCGATCGTCGCCAGGTGCCCACGATCTCGCCGCGTATCAGCAGGGCGCCGGGCCAGACGCGTGAGGTCCAGAGCTCGGCGCGGTGAGCCGCCTTCGGGACGAGGAGCTCCCGATCATCGCCCCACAGGAGGTAGTAGGGATCGCCGCTGGGCAGGAGCCGGGCGGTGGCTGTCGGTCCGGCCGGCTCGTGGAGCATCGGCTCATCCGTCGCCAGCATCCAACCCTCGCCGAGCGGCGTCCGCACCGGGAGCAGTGCAGGGAGCAACGCCTCGAACGCGGCGACGGCCGCCGGCCCGTCAACGCCGCTCCAGCGCACGAAGGACTCGGCCGTGGACGGCCCCAGGAAGTGCAGGTAGCGGCGGACGAGCTCCTGCAGCGCCTCCGCCGGCGTGAGGTCGGAACGAGGCACGGTCCAGACGGTTGGCTGGCGAGCGCCGGCCCATCGGATCAGGACGGTTCCGGTCAAAGCGGCGTAGCGGAGGCTGTTCGGGTGCACGCCCAGCGCCTCACCGGCAGGATCCATGGGAAGTCGTCGGCCGCCAAGGTGCTCGTGAAGACGTGCGGCGAGGTCTTCCGCGCGCTCGCGGAGGCGGGCCCGCTCCGGCAGCCGGCCCAGGGTGAAGGGCACATGCTCACCCGCCGGGACGAGGTAGGCGGTGTAGCGCGGACCCCAGACCTGGACGAGGGCCGGGTTTTCCCAGGCATCGGGCGTGACCCCTTCGACACGGGCGTGGAGCGAATGGAGGGCGGATCTCGGGACACTGTCCTGCAGGCCGGCGTAAGCGGCACGCCGGAGCGAATCGGGACCGGTTGGAAGGCGGTCGTCGAGCGCCTGCACACGGCGCCGATACACCAGGATCTGGTCGCGCGTGAGCTCGAGGATGCTGCCCGCCATGGGCGTCAGGCGGACTCGGGGGGATCAGGCGGAGTCGCTCCGTCGGGCCAGGAGGCGATGCAGACGCGGTTGCCGGCGCGGTCGGCGAGCGTCCAGGACGCCGGCGCTTCAGCGTCAGCCACAATCCGGCCGCCGGCCGCGAGCGCAGCGGCCAGGCGCCCCTCGGCGTGCTCCCGCGCGACCGAGACGTCGATGTGCATCGCGTGCCGCAGCGGCTTCCCGGGGTCGAGCTCCTGCATCCACACCGTCGATCCGTGGCCGAGCGGGTCGACCGCGTTGTCGTCGGCCATGGGCGCATACCCCAGGACCGCGCGCCAGAAACCGACGTCGACGTTGTCGGGCTTCGCCGCGATCGCCAGCTGCACCTCCTGGACGGCGCTGCGGTCGGCGACCGCGCCGTGATCTCGCGCAACAGCCGATACGGCCCGCGCGAGCTCAGTGTGGCGCTGCTCCAGGCCCCACAGGTCGCGGGAGAGCCGCACGGTGAGGCGGTCCGTGGCAACCGTCAGGAGAGCTGGCGAGCCTTCCAGGCCCGGGGCCCGTGCCAACGCCTCTGCCAGGCGCGCGGCCTCGCCCAGCGACCCGACCCGAAATACTGCCGTGGCGCCCCCGTGCAGCACAACCCAGTCCTCGACGCCATCGGCTGTGAGGAATTCCTTCCATCCCTGTTCGCTCATGCCAACCTCCTCAGGACACGGTAACCGCCACGGCGGGCAGGCCGCACGCTATCGCCCGGTGCGTCCCAGCGCGGCAAGTGCAGCCGCCTCGCGGGTGTAGCGCACGAGCACCCTGGCAGGGATGGCGTCGCCCGGCTCGTACGTGACGAACCGAACCTTCCGCAGGTCGAGGTGAGCGCCCAGCAGCAGGCCGTCGGGATCCGACATCCAGACGCCGTACTCGAACCCGAGATGCACGTGCTCTGGCTCCGGGGCGACGAACGCGAAGTAGCGCGTCCCGCGGCCGACCGGTACGTCGTAGCCGATCAACCGCCAGCCCGTTCGGACGCGCTCGATTGCCTCTGGCACCGCGTCGTGAACCACGCCTCGCAGACGCTCGGCGATTTCACGAGTCCGCGCGGGATAGGCAGCGAGGAACAGCTCCGGCGGAATCTGCTCCGGCGCCGCCACGGACGTGCCCTTGCGCGTCATCGCGGTCAGCCGGTCGCCGCGTACCTGGCGAGGATCAGCTGCGAGCCGTCCATGACGCGGGCGTCGAGCAGCCGCAGGCCGGTCCGCGGCCCGTCGAAGACCGGCACGCCCTCGCCCAGGAACGCCGACCCGATCATGAGGTGCAGCTCGTCCACGAGTCCGGCTTTCAGCAGGTCATTCCACAGGACGTGGCTGCCGAACGTCAGGATCTCGCGGCCGGGGCCATCCTTGAGTCTGGCGACGGCGCCATGCGCATCCGCCCTGCGGATGATTGTGGTGTTGGTCCAAGGGGCGAGGTCCGCATCGGTGAGGGTGTCGGAGACGACAACCTTGTCAATGGCATTGTCCAGCCTCGAGATCTCGCGCTCGACCGGCGGCGCGTCCGGGTTGTCGGCGATTTGCGGCCAATAGCCCTTGAAGCCCTCGAACGATCGCCGGCCGAGCAGGAGCGTGTCCGCAGCGCGCAGCCGTTCGGCGTTGTAGTCGTCGAACGGCGCGTCGAAGGGCATGGCCATGACGTCATCGTTCGGGCCGGAGTAGAAGCCGTCGATGGAGATGATGTTGCAGACGATGAGCTTGCGCATCAGGACAGCCAACCACCTTCAGTCAGTGGCCGCAAGCGGCGTAGCCGCGCCCTCTTCGGCGGGCGGCTCGGACCGGGCAGGCACCTTCCAGAGCGCCACCGCGGCGACAATCGCCGTGGCCGCCGCGCCGATCGCCGCGACCGCGGCGACGAGGTGCAGCGCGTCGACGAACGCGACCTGCGCCGCAGCCACCACGGCCGCCGCGATCTCGCCGGGGAGCGTGTCAGCGATCGCCAGGGCGCCGCCGAGCGTGTCACGGGCGGCATCGGCAACCTCGGGGGGGACTGCTGACGGAAGGGTATTGGCGACCTCGGTCCGGTAGACGGCGGTGCCGATGCTGCCGAGGATCGCGATCCCCAGCGCCCCACCCAGCTCACCGCTCGTCTCGGACATGCCGGTGGCGGCACCGGCCTGCTCCGGCGGCGCGCTTCCGACGATGAGCTCCGTCGCCAGGGTGATCACCGGTGCGAGGCCAATCGAGATCACGACCGAGGCGACGGCGATGAGCAGCAGGTCGCCGATGTCGCCGTCGACCGAGAGACCGATGAGCATCGCCGTGCCGACAGCGGCGACGGCCATGCCCGTGCCCATAACCGACGACGGGCGGAACCGATGGATGATGCGCGGCGCGATGGTGGATCCGACGATGAACCCGGCAGCCGACGGAAGGGACCAGAACGCTGCGACGAGTGGCGTCAGCCCCAGAACGAGCTGGAGGTACTGCGAGATGAAGAGGAAGTAGCCCACCACCACGAAAATGCCGAGCAGGTAGGTGCCGAGCGACGCGCTGAACGCACGGTTCCGGAACAGGCGCACGTCGATGGTGGGCGACTCGATTTGCAGCTGCCGCCAGACGAAGACGGATCCGAGCAGCGCGCCGGCGAGGATCGACAGGACCGGCACGGTCGAGAGGCCATCCTGCGCGATCTGCTTCAGCCCGTACACCACCGCCAGGATGGCGAGCAGCGACATGGCGGCACTGAAGAAGTCGAGCCGGCGCGCGTTCGGGTCCCGGTACTCCGGCAGCGTACGCGGGCCCAGGATCAGCAGCAGCCCCATCACCGGCACGCCGATCAGGAACACCGATCCCCACCAGAAGAACTCGAGGAGCACGCCGCCCAGGACCGGACCGATGGCACCCCCTGCCGAATAGGCGGCGATCCACACGCCGATCGCCGTGGAGCGCTGCTTGGGGTCGAGGAACATCGTAAAGATCAGCGAGAGCGTCGAGGGCGCCACGGTGGCTCCGGCGATGCCCATCACGGCACGGCTGGCGATGAGCATCTCCGCACTCGTCGAGAATGCCGCCAGGATCGACGCCAGGGCGAAGCCGGCGGCGCCGGCCACGAGGAGCTTGCGACGGCCGATGCGATCGCCGAGCGTGCCCATGGTGATCAGCAGGCCGGCCACGAGGAAGCCGTAGATGTCGATGATCCACAGCAGCTGTGCGCTCGAGGGTCGCAGCTCCTCGCTGATCCGCGGGATGGCGAGGTTGAGCACGGTCAGGTCCATCGCGTAGACGAGCGCGGCCAGGGTGAGCACGGCCAGGCCGATCCACTCTCGGCGGGTGGCTCGGGGCGGAATCGCGCGCTCGCCTGTCTGGTCCATGCTCCTGCCGCTCCTCTTCCGGTTCTGTTCTCTTGCCGACCTACAGACTGCCCGAATGGCTGCCGTTCATCGGTCCCCGTCCTGCTCGCACGCGATGAGCGGGAAGTAGCATGGGGCGCGTCACCATGTCCGACGCAGCAACCGTCGACTGGCTCATGGACTCGGACCCCGCCGTCCGCTGGCAGGCGATGCGCGACCTGACCGATGCACCCCCCACCGATGTGGCGGCCGAACGCGCGCGCGTCGCGCGCGAGGGCTGGGGGGCCGAGGTCCTGGCGGCGCAGGAAACCGATGGCAGGTGGGGTGGCGGCACGTTCTTCCCGCGCGGAATCGGGACGTTCGACACCCTGCACCTGCTCTACCAGCTCGGCGTCGATCCGTCGAGCGACGAGGTTCGGCGCGCGATCGCGCCCGTGCACGAAGCCGCTCGTTGGGATTACGACCCCAGCTTCCGCTTCTTCGACGGTGAGGTCGAGCCGTGCATCAACGGACGCGTGCTGGCGCTCGGCGTCTACTTCGGGCAGGACGTCCGCGGGATCGGCGACCGGCTGCTCACCGAGCAGATGGCGGATGGCGGCTGGAACTGCGAGCAGGAAAACGGGTCGACCCGCGGCTCGTTCGACACGACCATCAACGTCCTGGAGGGCCTCGTCGAGTACGAGCGCGCAAACCCCGAGAGCGACGAGGTGGCGACCGCGCGGGTACGCGCCGAGGAGTACCTGCTCGAGCGACGGCTGCTGCGGCGACTGTCGGACGGGGTGATTCCACAGCACCGCTGGCTGTCGGTTGCGTTCCCGGACTCGTGGAGTTACGACGTTGTCCGCGTACTCGACTACTACCGCCGCGCGCGCGCTCAGCCGGACGAGCGAATGGCCGATGCCATTGGCATCGTGGAGTCGAAGCGTGGGACCAATGGCCGCTGGCCGCTCGACACGCTCCACCATGACGAGCTGCCCGTTGACCTGGGCGAGACCGCGGGAGAGCCCAGCCGATGGATCACCCTTCGCGCCCTGCGCATCCTCAAGTGGGCAGGCCGAGCGGCATGACCAATGGCGACGTCGCGATCATCCCCGCCAACGAGGCCGGATGCGGGGACCTGCAAACGATCTTTGGCGAGCGTGGGGCGGCCGCGTACTGCCAGTGCCAGCGGTACAAGCTGGCTCCGAAGGAGGCCTTCTCGAAGTTCCCAGTCAGCGAGCGGATCGCGCGGCTGGGCGAGCAGACGCGATGCGGACGACCCGATGCCGACACCAGCAGTGGACTGGTTGCCTATCTCGCGGGCGTGCCGGTCGGCTGGTGCGCCGTCGAGCCGCGTCCCGCGTACTTCGCCCTCCAGCGCGTCTACCGCGTGCCCTGGGAGGGACGGACCGAGGACCGCGCGGACCAGAGCGTCTGGGCGGTGACCTGCGTCTTCGTCCGTGCCGGATTCCGCGGCCGCGGCATCGCCTACGCACTGGCTCGCGCGGCCGTCGAGCACGCGCGGAACCGCGGCGCACGGGCGCTCGAGGCCTACCCCATGCGCACGGAGATCGGCGAGGTCACCTGGGACGAGATCCACGTCGGAGCCGAAGGCATGTTCGCGTCGGCTGGCATGATCGAGGTGACCCGCCCGGGAAAGCGCCGGGTGGTCATGCGGATCGATTTCGAGGGGGCTTGACGTCGTCGATATACAACCGTATGGTTGTATCAATGCAGATCGTCCTCGACCATGACCGCATCTTCGGCGCGCTGGCCGATGCCACCCGGCGCGACATCGTGCGCCGCGCAATCGACGGCGAGGAGGGCGTCGCCGAGCTGGCCGACCACTACCCCATGAGCTTCGCGGCGGTGCAGAAGCACGTCGCCATCCTCGAGCGGGCGGGCCTGGTCACCAAGCTGCGAATCGGCCGCCGCAAGGTGGTCCGCACCAACCTCGAGGGGCTCCGCACCGCGCGCCGCCTGCTCGACCAGTACGAGGAGCTGTGGGGCGAGCGCATCCAGCGCATGACCCGGCTGCTCAGTGAAACGAAGGAGACAGACCGATGACCGTCACCGCCGTCCGCAAGGACCCCGCCACCCGCACCATGACCCTGGACGCCGAGTTCGACGCATCGGCCGAGCGAGTGTGGGAGCTGTGGTCCAATCCGCGCCAGCTCGAGCGCTGGTGGGGACCACCCACCTACCCTGCCACCTTCACGGCGCACGACCTGCGGCCCGGCGGGCGCGTGGAGTATCACATGACCGGACCGGAGGGCGACCAGCCCAAGGGCTACTGGGAGGTCGACGAGGTCGAGCCACCGCATCGGCTCGTCTTCCGCGACGGCTTTGCGAACGAGGACGGGACGCCCAACACCGAATTCCCGATGACGACCGCGCAGGTGACGATCCAGGCGATGGGCGGCGGGAAGACGCGGATGTCGATCCGGAGCGAGTTCCCGAGTGTCGAGGCCATGGAGCAGCTCGCGTCCATGGGCATGGAGGAGGGCCTGAAGCAGGCCGTCGGCCAGATCGACGCGATCCTGGCGGACGAATAGGCATAGGACGCTTCGGGCGCGGGGCGGCGTGCCCATCGGATGCCCAGGCCCATAGTCAAACCCAGAGGAGAGCATCGTGACCATGACCGAGGCGACGACGCGCACGCTGGACGTGCCCGGCGCGAAGCTGACCTACGACGTACGGCCCGGCACCGGGGCCGGCGAGCCGGCGCTGTTCCTGATCGGCTCGCCCATGGGCGCAGCCGGATTCGGCACGCTCTCGAAGCACTTCGGCGACCGGACGATCATCACCTACGACCCCCGCGGCTCGGAGCGCAGCACCAAGCCCGACATGACCTCGCCCTCCACGCCGGACGAGCACGCCGATGACCTCCATCGGATCATTCAGCAGATCGGCCATGGGCCGGTCGACCTGTTCGCCAGCAGCGGTGGGGCGACGAACGCGCTGGCGCTGGTGGCCAGGCATCCCGGGGACGTTCGCACCCTCGTGGCGCACGAGCCGCCCGTCGCCGCCGTGCTGCCGGATCGCGAGAACGCACAGGCCGCCGCACGGGCGGTTCATGAGACGTATCGGCGCAACGGGTTCGGGGCCGGCATGGCGCATTTCATCGCACTGGTGAGCCACCAGGGCGAGTTCCCCGACGACTGGGCGGCACGGCCGGCCCCTGACCCGGCGATGTTCGGGATGCCGGCCGAGGACGACGGATCACGCACCGATCCGTTGATGGGCCAGAACATGATCTCGGGCTCGACCTTCGAGCCTGACTTCGAGGCGCTGCGGCAGGCGTCAACCCGGGTCGTGATCGCCGCCGGGGCGGAGTCGGAGGGAATTCTGCCGAGCCGCGCCGCGTTCGTGGTCGCAGACCGCCTCGGCACCGAGGTCGCCATCTTCCCCAGCGGGCACGGCGGCTTCATGGGCGGCGAGTACGGCCAGCCGCCGGGCGATCCTGAGGGGTTCGCCGCAAAGCTGCGCGAAGTCCTCTCGTCGGTGGTCAGCTAGGCATGGGCAAGGTCAGCGCGGGCGCGACGATGTCGCTCGATGGATTCATCGCCGGCCCGCAGGACTCGGGATTCGACCTGCTCTTCAAGTGGTACGGCGCCGGTGACGTGGACGTCCCGATGCCGGATTCGACGGCGGGTGTGCCGGCGCCGCGCGTCGCACCGGCGAGCGCCGAGCTGCTGCGGCAGGAGCAGGCGGGGTGGGGCGCGCTCGTCGTCGGTCGCCACCTGTACGACCTGGTTGATGGGTGGGGCGGGCGGCATCCGCTAAACGTGACGACCGTGGTCCTGACCCATCGGCCGCCCGAGGATCGGCCCGTGGAGGACGAGAACTTCGTGTTCGTGACCGATGGGATCGAAGCCGCCATCGCGAAGGCGAAGGAGATCGCCGGAGATCGCAACGTCGCCGTCAACGGCGGGCAGGTGGCGAGGCAGGCGCTCGAGGCCGGCTTGCTGGACGAGATCGGCGTCGACCTCGTGCCGGTCATCCTGGGACGGGGCACCCCGCTATTCGCCGATCTCGGGTCGCCCCCGGTGGAGTTCGAGGGACCGATCCTGGTCGTCCAGGGCACCGGCGTGACCCACCTCCGCTACCGCGTCATCCGGTAGCCGCGGGAGGCCCCACAGCATGAGGTAGAGGACTCGGGGGCGGCCCGTTGCATCCAACTCGCCGAAGGTCAGCGTCGGGTTGTCAGGATCGGAAGCGTCGACGATGAATGTTCGCCCGTCGAGTGGAAGCGCTTCGGTCACCTGCCCAGTGGCCGGCCCCGGGGACGACCTCGAACTGAGCGATGCCTTCTGCATAGGCCGATCCTACGGCCAGCCGGCGCGCGGCGCCGGTGCATCGGCCACCAGCACCTGGCCGGTCCGGTCGGCGATCGCCGCCTCGATCTCCTCGAAGCCCCGCCACTCGGCGGCGAGGATGAACAGCGTTCGGCCGTCCGGGCCGCCGAGCATGCAGGCGAACGGGCTCCGGTCGAGGTCGATCCGCTCGAGCACCTCGCCGCCCTCCCGGACCCGCACACAGGCCGTCTCCATGGCGCCCGACTGGGCCCAGACCGCGCCATCGGCGTCGAGGCAGATGCCGTCTGCGCCGATGCCGTCGGCCCACGTTCGGCGGTTCGACAGGCTCCCGTCGAGACCGATATCGAACGCGGTGAGCTTCTCGGCGATCGACTCGGCCACGATCAGCGTCCGGCTGTCGGGTGTCACGACCATGCCGTTGGGGAAGGCGATGCCGTCCGCCACCTGGTGGACACCCCCGTCGGGCGTGACGAGGGCGATGACCCCCACCGGCGGGCCGCCGCTGAAGTCGAACTCGCACCGGCCGTTCACGTAGATGTTGCCCCGCCCGTCCACGACCAGCTCGTTCCAGTCGCCGGCAAGATCGCTCAGCTCGGCATGCTTGACCTGCGTCCCGTCCGGCTCGTGGCGGAACAGCCCGGCGCCGGTCGTCAGGAGACGTCCGTCTGGCAGCCAGCCGATCGACCAGCCGAGGCCGCCCGGGCCGCGCGAAACGACCTCGCGTTGGCCGTCGAGGTCGACGGCGATGATCTCATCGGTCCCCCAATGGGCGAACCACAGCCGGCCGTCATGCCAGCGCGGGGATTCGACGTAGGCAAGTCCATCCAGGATGACGCGAGACTCAGACATCGGTCGCCTCCAGAAAGGCCTTGAGGTTCGCGAGCCGGTCTCTCCACGCGGCCTTCGCCGCGTCGGCGGCATCGGGGTCGGGCAGGCGCTCGTGGACCACGAAGGCCGTGGCCTTCATCGGTCCCTTCGAATCGAAGGTCACGCTCACCCGCGTGTGGCCGTCCGCCCAGTCGAAACGCGCGACCTTGCCAGGTTGCGCATTCCGCAGCGACATGGACCCGCCGACGAGCCACTCGCCGCGCGATCGGTCGGAGATGAAGGCGTCGAACAGGTCATCCAGCGGGACTCCGACGGTCCTCGACACGTAGATCGTGAAGCCATCCGACTGCTGGTGCTTGAGCCGCAGTCCGCGCGTGCGCTCGTACCCGGTGGCGATCGCCTGGGCGTACCAGCTCGGGACGCGGTGCTCGGCCATCAGGAAGTCGACGGTCTCGCCGCGCTTCCGGCGGCGGGCTCCCCATGTGTCCAGGAGCGAGAGCCAGGCCTCCCAGCCCTGGCCGGTCGCCTGGGTGACCTTCTCGTCTGACGCGAGCTGAGTCGCCGATTCCAGGCGGATGGGAGCCGAGGCCAGGCGGTCGCGCGTACGGATGAGGTGGCTGCGCGCTGCCGCGTAGCTCTCGCCCGTCTTCGACATGCGCTCGCGAACGCGGCGCTTGAACAGCTTCTGGGTCGTCATTGCACGCTCCTTCGTCGGGCGGCGGACGAAAGACTCACGCTCTCTCGGGCGCCACCCTGAAGGGGTGCTGCCATCTCTCCCGGGGA
>Ga0299907_10002401_pt1 | contig 11505 bp, 13 predicted proteins | sample RVTome_16_FD_198680 | JGI IMG/M metagenome (GOLD analysis project Ga0299907, IMG submission 198680) | Soil microbial communities from uranium-contaminated site in the Upper Colorado River Basin, Wyoming, United States - RVT152D67 (version 2) ...
ACCGCCGACGAGGAGCAGTTCTGGCCATGGTCGGCATGGAGGATGAGCAGCATGTTCAGGGCTTGGGCGATGAGCCGGTCGGCGAGATATTCCTCGGCCGGGACCGAGAACATCATCCGCAGGAAGTTGGAGGCATAGTCCAGGCTGTTGTCCGGGTAGATGTAGGGCTGGTAGACCCGGTACTTGTAGGACCAGGCGACCATGGTCGGTGTCTTGGCGATGAGACGGCGTGACCCTAGATCGACCGATTCGTTGTCGAGTGGGTCGAGGGCGTCCGGGTAGTAGGTGGCAAGGGCGGACGTCGCCGAAGCCAGGATCTGCATGGGGTGCGCGGTGTGAGGAAAAGCTTCGAAGAGGTGCTTTACGTCCTCGCGGAGCAGGGTGTGTCTGGTGATGCTCTCCTCGTACTCCTCGAGCTCCGCCTTGGTGGGCAGTTCCCCGTACTGGAGCAGGTAGACGACTTCCAGGAAGGATGACTTCTCGGCGAGCTGCTCGATCGGGTAGCCGCGGTAGCGGAGGATGCCCTCCTCGCCGTCGATGTAGGTGATGGCGGATCGCCCCTCTGCGGTGTTGGCGAACCCCCTGTCCAGGGTGACCAGACCGGTGCTCGTCCGCAACGAGGAGATGTCCACGGCGGCGTCGCCCTCCGTGCCCTCCGCGACCGGAAGGGTCAGCTCATGATCCTCGTAGAGGAACCGGGCGTCTGCCATCTCTCTCCTTTTCAATCCTCCGCTTTTTGCGAGGCGGCAATTATCTGCTGCGCCTCGTGATGCGGGACCTCTTCGTAGTGGTCGAACTCCACTTCGAATGTTCCTCTGCCCGACGTCAATGATCGCAGCTCCGCGGGGTACTGCTGCATCTCGGCCATCGGAACCAGCGCCGAGACCTCACGGAGATTCCCGTTCCCCTCCATGCCCAGCACCCGGCCGCGTTTGGAGTTTATGTCACCCATGACGTCGCCCAGGTAGTCCTCGGGCACGATGACCTTCGCCTTCATGATCGGCTCCAGCAGCACCGGCCTGAGATTTGGCGCCGCCGCCCGAAACGCCTGGATGCCTGCCATGCGGAATGACATCTCGTCTGAGTCCACGGAGTGGTACTTCCCGTCGTAGAGCTCGGCGGACATGTCCACCACCGGGTAACCGGCGAGCATCCCCCGTGCCACCGCTTCCTGGACCCCCTTATCGACAGCCGGGATGAAGCCGCGGGGGATCGCACCGCCCTTGATGGAGTCGATGAACTCGTATCCGCTCCCCCTCGGGAGCGGTGCGAACCGAACCGAGGCAACCCCGAATTGGCCCCGACCGCCCGTCTGCTTCTTGTGCTTTCCTTCGCCCGCCGCGCTGGCAGTAATCGTCTCCCGGTACGGGATCTTGGGGAGAGTGGCGTCGACCTCGACGCCGAACATCCGACGAATCCGTGCCAGCGTGACGTCGAGATGAGTGTCCCCGAGCCCGGCGAGAATCGTCTGCCCGGTCTCGGCCCGGCGCTCGACCTTGATGGTCGGGTCGCTCTCCTCGATGCGATGAAGTGCGGTGGAGAGCTTCTCCTCGTCATGATGCGAGTGGGGGCTGATCGCCACCTCGGCGGCGGGACGTGGATAGACGACCGGCTGGATGACGGTGGCCATGTCAGAGCTGCGCAGGGTGTCCCCGGGGTGGAGATCCTCGACCTTGGCCACTGCCCCGATCCCACCGGCCGGAAGGTCGCCGACGTCCTCGTGCTCCTTGCCCTGAAGCTTGAACAGGTTGTGCAGCCGGACCTTGCCTCCCCGCGCCAACTCCAGCTCCTGGTCGGCCTTGACGGTCCCGGTGAAAGTCCGGAACAACGAGATGCGGCCCACGAAAGGGTCGGACACGGTCTTGAACACATATGCGAGGACGGGCCCGTCGGTGGTCGGTTCTACTGTCTCGCCTTGGGCGAGAGGAGGAAGGGCACGCTCCAGCGGGTTGGGCCCGTAGTCGACGAAGAAGTCCAGAAGCAGGTCGATGCCGATCAACTTGTCGGCCGATGCCACAAGGACCGGGCTGATCTCCCCGGACATGATTCCCTTGTGGACCACGCCGACGATCTGCTCCCGGGTCGGCTCCTTACCTTCGAAGTAGGCCTCCATCATCTCGTCGTCGGTCTCGACCACGGTCTCCACGAGTCCGATGTGAGCGCTGTGGACGAGCTTCTCGACCTCGGAGGGCAGGTCGACCTGCTTGCCCGTGGTCGACCCGTCCTCGTACTCGTAGGCCCGTTCCGTCGCCACTCGCACCAGGCCCCGGAGCGAGCTCTCCGTCCCGATGGGGACCTGTATGGGCGCAATCGACTTGCCGAAGGAGTCACGCAGCTCATCGAGGACACGCGAGTAAGACGCCCGCTCCCGGTCTAGCTTGTTGATGACGATCGCCCGCGGTATCCCCTCCTCCTCGGCGGCACGCCACAACTGCTCGGTCTGCACCTCGACGCCGTCCACCGCCGAGACCACGAACAGAGCGAGGTCGGCGGCGCGGAGCCCGGATCGGGCGTCGCCGACGAAGTCGCTGGCACCGGGGGTGTCGATGAGATTGACACGGGTGCCTTTCCACTCCACTGTCGCCACGGCGAGGCTCAGGGAGATGCCCCGCTCGATCTCCTCCGGCTCGTAGTCGAACACAGTCGTGCCCTGCTCGATCGACCCCTTGCGATTGATGGCCCCTCCCACGAAGAGCAAGGCTTCCGCAAGGCTGGTCTTGCCGCTCCCCCCATGACCGACCAGGGCAACGTTGCGGACTTTCTCCGGAATCACATGACCTCCTTGCGCAAATGCTGATCCTAATGATGCCTGGTGGCAGGGCTCCCAGGGCGGGTGCTACTTTGCCCACCGTGATCGACATGCGGGTCAGGCCCCGGGTGACCCGGTTCCTCGAGCCAATCGGGAGAGGCCTCGCCGCGCTCGGGGTGACGCCCGCTGCGATGACCTTTCTGGGTCTCGCCGTTGTGGTCACCGGATCGGTGGTCATCGCCAACGACCGTCTTGCCTTCGGTGCGGGGATCTTGCTTGGCGGATCGTTGCTCGATGGCCTCGACGGGGCGGTGGCCCGGGCCTCCGGCCAGGTGAGCGCGCGAGGCGCCTTCCTGGATGCCGCGTTCGACCGGCTCGGCGAGATCGCCGGATTTGCCGGACTCGCCGTCGCCATGGTGGGAGAAGTGCGAATCCTGCTCCTGATCATTCTGTCCCTGGGAGGGGCGATCCTGGTGCCCTACATGCGGGCGAGGGCCGAAGCCGAGGGGTTCGACGGGAGAGGGGGGCTCATGGGCCGGGCGGAGCGTGTGATTCTCTTCTCCGCCGGCCTCATCTTCGGTGTGGTGGAACCGATGCTCTGGGTGTTCGTGGTAACGGTGTGGGTCACCGCCGTCAGTCGGTTCTGGAGGACCTACCGATATCTGGCGTGAGGCACCTGCTCGCATACCTGGCGCTAAGAGTTGGTCTCGGCATTCTCGGTCTTCTCTCGGCGAGCACGGCCCGACGTCTGGGGCGATGGTGCGGGAAGCTCTGGTATCTGATGGATGGGGGGCGCCGGCGGATGGCCCGCCGCCACATGGCACGTGTGCTCGGCGCCGATGCCGATGCGGACGCGGCTGCCGCCAAGGTCATGGAGTCCTACGGGAGATATTTCGCGGAGGCATTGTGGGTCGACGCCAGAAGGGTTCCAGAAATACTCGAGTCAACGGAAGTCGACGGTCTCGATCACATGCTGAAGGCAAGAGACGCCGGGGGCGGGATGATCTTGGCCCTTCCCCACATGGGCAATTGGGAGGTTGCCGCCCCCATCGCAGTCACCAGGCACATCCCGATCGTGGCTGTGGCGGAGCGCCTCGCCAACCAGCGGATAACCGACTGGTTCACCGAGATGAGGGCGGAGTTCGGCATCGAAATCGTGCTCGCCACCGGTCGGGCGGAGGTGATGCGTCGCCTCGAATCGGCTCTCTATGACAACAAGGCGGTTGCACTCCTCTCCGATCGCGACCTCAAGGGGCGGGGCGTGGAGGTGGAGTTCTTCGGGGAGAACACCACGCTTCCGCCTGGACCTGCGACCCTGGCACTCCGTACCGGTGCTCCACTGTTACCCGTGGCCACTTACTTCGCGGACGACGGCTATCGGGCGGTGGTCAAACCGGTACTCCCGGTTCCAGTAGAGGGCAGCCGCTCGGAGCGTGTGGCGGAGCTCACCCAGTCGCTTGCCGCCGAGCTGGAGACCCTGATCATGGAGGCGCCAACTCAGTGGCACCTGGTACAGCCCAACTGGCCCTCCGATCGGGACTGACATGAGGATCGGTCTGGTCTGCCCCTACGACCTCTCCACGCCCGGAGGGGTGCAGCAGGTCACCAGTGAACTCGCTGAACGCCTCCGCCTTCTAGGCGACCATGTTGTCTATGTGGCTGCCGGGAGATACGCCTACCGGGGTGGCCCCGGATACGACAAGGACACCATCGCGACGGGCCGGCCAACGAGAATCCGGGCCAACGAGTCGATGGTTCCTCTCACCCTGGCACCCACCGCCTGGTGGAGAGTTCGCCGTGCACTCAGAGATGTCGATGTCATCCATGTCCACGAGCCGTTGATCCCACTCGTGGGCTGGGCGGCCTTGACCGTGGGTCGGCCAACCGTCGCCACTTTCCATGCTGACACTCCAGGCTGGGTCGAGATCCTGTACCGCTGGGCTCCCCTCATTGACCGCCGAATGCGGCAGGCCGTCCTCACCGCGGTTAGCGAGTCGGCCTCCAGAGCCATACCGGGTGAATGGGGTGAGGTGCATTTGGTGCCCAATGCTCTCGATGTCTCCACCTACGACTTACCCGTGGGTCGTATCGACAGGCGGATTGCGTTCCTGGGCCGGGATGACCCCCGAAAGGGACTGGACGTCCTCCTCGACGCCTGGCCTGCGATCAGGACCAAGGTCCCTCAGGCCGAGCTATTGGTGATGGGCGCAGACCGCAGCCTCGAACTCCAAGGCGTGGAATTTGTCGGTCGCGTGTCAGCTGGCGAGAAGAAGAGATTGCTCGCGGCCAGCGGGATCTTCGTGGCGCCAAATCTGAGCGGAGAGAGCTTCGGCATGGTGGTACTCGAGGGTATGGCGGCAGGGTGTGCTGTGGTGGCCAGCGATCTTGAGGCATTCGTCGCGGTGGTGAAGGACGCCGGTCTCACCTTTCCCGTGGGCGACTCGTCTGCTCTCGCCGACGAGGTTGTGGGGCTGTTGTTGGACCCGGCCAAGGCCCGACGGCTGGGCGATCGGGCACGCGTTCGTTCCAAGGCATTCGACTGGACCGAAGTGGTGACCGAATACCGGGCTCTCTACGAGACTGCCCTCTCTTAGGGTCAGATGGCTCCGAACGGTAGAATCAGGCCCTTCAAACAGGAGAAAGATTTCGTGGAGACAGGTACTGATCGGGTGAAGCGAGGCCTCGCTGAGATGCTCAAGGGCGGGGTCATCATGGATGTCGTCAGTGCTGAGCAGGCCAAGATCGCCGAGGAAGCCGGAGCAGTGGCGGTCATGGCCCTGGAGAGGGTGCCGTCGGACATTCGCAAGCACGGGGGAGTGGCCCGCATGGCCGACCCAACCAAGATCGAGGAGATCCAGGCCGCGGTCAGCATCCCCGTCATGGCGAAGTGCCGGATCGGGCATTTCGCCGAGGCCCTGGTGCTCCAGTCGCTCGGCGTCGACTACATCGACGAATCAGAGGTGCTCACTCCCGCCGACGAGGAGCACCATGTCGACAAGTGGGCGTTCACCACTCCCTTCGTTTGTGGGGCCCGCAACCTGGGAGAGGCGCTCCGTCGCATAGGCGAAGGTGCCGCGATGATTCGGACCAAGGGAGAGGCCGGGACGGGCAACGTCGTCGAGGCGGTCCGTCACATGCGGACCGTGACGAACCAGATCCGCTCCCTACAGACGATGGGAGCCGAGCAGTTGATGACCGCCGCCCGCGACCTCGCCGCACCCTATGACCTGGTCAAGGAGGTGTCGGAGAGCGGGGTCCTCCCCGTGGTCAACTTCGCAGCTGGCGGGATCGCCACCCCTGCGGACGCCGCCCTCATGATGGGTCTCGGCGTGGATGGTGTCTTCGTCGGCTCGGGGATCTTCAAGAGCTCCGATCCCGAGGGTTACGCCAGGGCCATCGTGGAGGCCACCACGTTCTGGAACGAGCCCGAGGTCGTGGCCAAGGTCTCACGCGGCTTGGGAGAGGCTATGCCGGGACTGGAGATCGGCACCCTCGAGGAAGTGGAGCGCCTCGCCACTCGAGGCTGGTGAGCGTGAGCCGGGTCGGCGTACTCGCCCTGCAGGGCGACGTTCGCGAGCATCTCCGGTTACTCGACGAGCTCGGTGCCGAAACGGCCACGATCAAGCACCCGGAGCAGCTCACTGAGGTCGACGCCCTGGTCATCCCCGGTGGAGAATCGACCACGATCGGGAAGCTGGCCACCAGGTTCGGTCTCATCGACCCGCTGCGGGAGGCCATCGGGGAGGGGATGCCGGTGTACGGGACGTGCGCCGGGATGATCCTTCTCGCGTCTTCGGTGACCGAGGGTGATCAGCCCCTGATCGGGGCGCTCGACGTCCTGGTACGCAGGAACGCCTTCGGCCGTCAGAACGAGTCTTTCGAGGCCGAGCTCGACATCGAGGGTCTGGACGAGCCGTTCAACGCCGTGTTCATCAGAGCCCCGTGGATCGAGAAGGTGGGGTCCGATGTGGAGATTCTCGCCGAGATCGACGAACATCCGGTGATGGTGCGCCAGGGAACTCTCCTGGCCACCTCGTTCCATCCGGAGCTCACTGGTGATGGTCGGATTCATCGCATGCTGCTCGAGCTGACCTGAGGTCTGACATGGCGGGACATTCCAAATGGGCCAATATCAAACACCGGAAGAGCCGTCAGGACGCAGCTCGCGGCAAGTTGTTCGGCAAGCTGGCCAAGGAAATCGAGGTGGCGGCGCGCGGGGGTGGGGGCAACCCCGACTTCAACCCAACCCTGGCCACCGCCATCGACAAGGCGAAGTCGGCCTCCATGCCCAACGACAACATCGAAAGGGCGATCAAGCGAGGCACCGGAGAGGTCGAGGGGGCGGTCTACGAGGAGATCTGGTACGAGGGGTATGGGCCGGGGGGAGTGGCGCTCTACGTCCAGATCCTCACCGACAACCGGAACCGAGCCGCTTCCGACGTGAGGTCGGCATTCACCCGTCACAACAGCAACCTCGGTGAGCCGGGATCGGTCGCCTATCTGTTCAACCAGAAAGGCCTGATCCTTGCCAAGGGGACTGAGGACGAGGTGATGCTGGCGGCGCTGGAAGCCGGCGCCGAGGACGTGCGCGACACCGGAGACGACATATATGAGGTCGTCACCGAGCCCTCCGATCTGCGGCCCATACGCGAGTCGCTCAAGGGGTCGGGGATCGAGGTGGAGTCGGCCGACATCGTCCAGCTTCCGATGACGACCGTGCCAGTCGAGGAGAGCGAGGCCAAGAGGCTGCTCAGATTGATAGACGCCCTCGACGACCTCGACGACGTCCAGACGGTGTACTCCAATTACGACATCGACGACACCGTGATGGAGAGAGTCCTCGCCGAGGCTTGAGCCGGGCTACTCGTTCAGAGATCGAGGAGTTTTTCACCGCCGAGCTTCCCTTCTTCACCTCCCTCGGGTTCCGGATCGAGTCCGTTGACGACGGCTCGGGACAGGCTCGCTTCGTCTACGACGAGAAGTGGACCCGGCCCTACGGAGTGATCAACGGCGGCACCCTTATGGCGCTCGCCGACGTTGCCACCTATATCGCGCTTTTTGGGCGACTCGGGGTAGTCCCCCTCGCTGTCACCAACGAGCTCAAGATGAACTTCCTTCGTCCGGCCATCGGCGGCGACGTCATCGCCTCGGCAAAGCTGCTCAAGGTGGGACGACGCGTCGTCTACGCCGCGGTCGACGTTTTTATGGCCGACAACCCTGACCGGCTCATCGCCCACGCCACCACCAGCTACATCCTTCCGGACGACGGGATAGGTTGAGCATCGAGGAAAGGAGCTGGCATGCCGAGAGTCACCTCAAGCACCGACATCGACGCTCCGCCCGAGGTGATATGGAACTTGCTGTGCGACCCTTACCGCTATCCGGAGATCGCCGACCCCACCGACCGGATGATCCAGGTCCCCGACGAGGAGATGGGCGTGGGTTACACCTACAAGGAGTTCGGGGGAGTACCGCCCTTCAAGGCCGAGAGCGAGTGGACCGTCACCGTCTTCGAGCCAATGCATCGCCAGGTGCACGTCGGCGACGACGGCACTATGAGATTGTTTCTGGACAACATCCTGGAGCCGACCGAGTCCGGCACCCGGTTCATCCAGATCCTCGACTTGACGCCTCGCTGGTACATCGCCCCTCTCAATGCGCTGCTGTGGCCGCTACTGATGAGACGTCGAGCTCAGAAGACGATGGATAGGACGGGGGATAACACGAAGCGGATCGCCGAGGCCGGCTGACCGCAGATACGGTTCGGCCCGCCCCGTAAGTGCCGTTAGGTGCGGCTTGAGCCGAGGCTAGATTCGGCGGGATGGAAGACTCGTTTGTGCCGTCGAGCTTCGAAGTTCCGCGTGCGTACGCCTGGTCTGAGTTTCACCTGGAACCGTTGGGCGAGCAACACAACGACCGTGACCACGCTGCATGGATGTCGAGCATCGACCACATCCGATCTACTCCCGGCTTCAGTCCACAAGAAGAGCCGAACTGGCCAGTAGCCATGACGCTGGAAGAAAACCAGGAGGATCTGGTGCGACACGCCAAGGACTTCCAGGAGCGCAGGGGCTTCACGTACTCGATCCTCGAGGGTGACGATGTGATCGGTTGCATCTACATCTATCCAGATCGCCGCACAGGCCACGACGCGTTGGTCAGCTCATGGGTGCGCGAGAGTCGTGCTGAATTAGATACGACGGTTCGGCAGGCATTGGCCATGTGGATCGATGAGGCATGGCCGTTCTCGAACCCGTTCTATGCAGGGAGAGCCTAAGGCGCCCATATCCGGCGGTTCTGAACCGCACGCCGAGGTGCCGATCTCGGGCGGTTCTCAGATATATGCTTTTCACTCGACATCAATTGATACGAGTGCGTAATCCGAGGTTCAGCGTCTGAGCAGTTCGGCCCTTCTCTGTAGCCACCTAGTTCAATAGCTCTGCCATGGACGGACTAGTCAAGCCAGCTAGCAGCACCACGGCTGACAAGTTCTAAAGACAGCCGACTCGATGAGGATGGCTGGACCCTCATTTCCAACCCGGCACCCGCCCAGCTTGCTCGATCCACTTTTGCATCTCGGGCCCCTGCGCCTCCTCCAAGGCCACCTTGACGTAGCGGGTTCGTTCGGTGGTTCCAAGCGGCGGCGGGGGGTCGAAGTCCGCGCCGCCGAAGAAGACGACATTCACCGAGACGTCGTAGGCGACCATCTCGATGATCCACCCGAGTTTCGGCAACCCGTAGTACGCCTTCTTCCACTTGACGGCGTATTGAAGCCCAGGGATTGTCTCGCAGATCAATTTGTCCAGCCGCTTAACGATGGGATGCAGATCCGGCATCACGCCTCGGATCCAATCATCGATGTCGGCATGGCTATCAGATGGCACAGGCGGCTTTCTGGCCGCATTTGGCTTGCGTAGTTTCGCCATCGCACGTCCTCCTCCGTGGCCTAATCGCCGAGGTTACGGCCCCCTCAATACCATCTCACGTGCTTTTTTCCTCCGCCGGTGTGTAGCGGCCAGGGACAGGTGCGGACGATGTTGCGCCTGGCCGGCGCGTGGTGCTTTGCCATTCTGAACTGGTGGTTTTGGGGGTGGGATGACCCGGGGGTCACCCCGGTGTTCGGATGGGTGGGGGTCGGGCGGGGGTATCGGGGGCTCGGAATCTTATCCGCCCGTGTTCGCTCCGGTAGATGTTGAAGCCTTTCTGGTGGACCACTACCTGGTGGTGGAACCAGCAGAGGACGATGAGGTCTTCGGGGTTGGTCTCGCCTCCTTGCGCCCAGGTGTTGACATGGTGGATTTGGAGCCGGTAGCGGCTGGTGCACCCGTCGGCTTGACACATCATCTGGCTCTCGTAGAGCAATGCTCGTTTCAGAGCCGGCGGTGCGGTGCGCTGGGATCTTCCGTAGCGCATCGGGGTCCCGTTCTCGGCCCGAGCGGTGACCTCCACAGTCGCGTCGCAAAGGACCGCCTCCAGGGCTTGGCGCCCCACCCGTGGACCAGCTTCGAGGACCACTCCGGTTTCACCGTTGGTCTCGACGGCTTGTTTAGTGTCGACGAACACGGTGACCTGTGTGGGTGGTGGATCGTCGGAGACACAGAGTTGGACCAAAGCGTTGGCCTTCCGCCACGAAGAGTCACCTCTCGATCCGTCGGGCAGGGCAGGTAGCTGGTCGGCAGCTTCGGTGAGCACCTTGTCCACCAGGGCCCCGGAATGACCGTCGAGACCGAACCAGCCCCGCCACCAAGACTCGTCCAGGGAAGGCTGCATCACCAAGAACTGGTCGTCAGCCGACCGGACCTCGTCCTCGGCGGTGATCCGGACCCGCTTGGCGGCCTCGGTGAGCACCCCGGAAACATCCAGGTGCTGCAACAACCCCACGTCCTCGGGAATCCGGGACAAAGCCTCCACCCGATCGAAAGAGACCTCACCTGAGGCGAGCGCCTCTCTCAGCTCGGGCCGGGATCCGGTGCGACGCATGGTCCGCACCAACAATCTCGCGGTGTCTTGACTCATGTCCAACCGGGCCGCGGCCCACTCCGCCAGACTCTTGCAACCATCCCCGGTGGCCACCTGACGACGATCCAGCTCCTCGAGCATCTCGAGGTCCTGGGCTTGGAGACGATCCTGGGCACGGCGGCTCTCAACGAGCACCCGCTCCAACTGGTCGGTCGAAACCCTCTCCCACTCCATAACCCGAACATACGTTCTGGGTGGGACAAAAACCAGACCCTCGAGCCCAAATCGCGAAAAGTTTCGCTAATCGGCTGTGGGAGGCGCGGCCTTGGGCGAGCGGGTGGCGGCGATCGTCAGGACCAGGGTGAGCAGCGCGGCGACCCAGAGTCCTATTTCTTCTTGCACCCATCCCGCCGCTTCGCCGACCAATGATCCTGATGCGTCCTCGACGAAGAGGAAGATGACTCCACCGATCAACACCACCAGGATCGCAGCCACGACTCTCTGCCATAGCGGGCGGGCGCGAGCGAGGTGTGCGCCCAGCGCGGCGAACGCGACGACCAGCGAGATCAACCCGAGTACGAACAACGGTCCCTCGAGGGCGCTCTGATCGAGTCCGCCCGCACTCCAGATCGCGACTGCCTTGGCGCCCCAAAACACCGCAGTGGCTACCGCGGCGACCAAAGCGATGCGGCCCGCGCTCATTTGGGGGATCCTATCGCCCGTCTCGGCGCGAGGCCTCCAGGAACTCGAGACGATTGCCGAATGGGTCGGAGACGTAGATGCGCTCGAAGGCGGGG
>Ga0299907_10002402_pt1 | contig 11503 bp, 11 predicted proteins | sample RVTome_16_FD_198680 | JGI IMG/M metagenome (GOLD analysis project Ga0299907, IMG submission 198680) | Soil microbial communities from uranium-contaminated site in the Upper Colorado River Basin, Wyoming, United States - RVT152D67 (version 2) ...
TGCGCATGCGCAACGCCGAGCTCGCTCTCCACTTCGACGAGCTCGCCGACCTGTACGAGCTCGACGGGGCGATCGTCCACCGCGTCCTCGCCTACCGGAACGCCGCCAAGGCGATCCGAGAGGCCGGTGCGTCCGTCGCCGAGATGACGCTCGCGGGCACGGTCACCGAGCTGCCCGGTGTCGGGAAGACGATCGAGGAGAAGCTGAACGCCCTGCTCGACACGGGCTCGATCCCGTCGGCGGAGAAGCTGAAGGCGAAGTACCCGCCCGGGCTCGTCGAGATCACCCGCCTGCCCGGCCTGGGGCCCAAGCGCGCGCGCAAGCTCTTCGACGAGATGGGAATCGCGTCGCTCGACGAGCTGAAGAAGGCGGCCGAGGAGCAGCGACTGCGCACGATCCGCGGGTTCGGCCCGAAGGCGGAGGAGGGCATCTTGCTGGCCCTCGCCGCCGGCGAGGATGGCCGCCAGAAGCCGAAGCTGCTCCTGTCGAAGACGCTCCAGATCGCCGAGGCGCTGCGCGACGCGTTGCGCGAGCAGCCGGCGGCCGAGCGCGTCGAGATCGCGGGCAGCGCCCGGCGGTGGACGGACACGTGCAAGGACATCGATCTCGTTGCAACCGCGTCGGACGCGCGGGCGCTCGCGGGTGTGTTCCGCTCGCTGCCGCTGATCGCCGAGGCGAGCTCTCCGGGGGAGGCGGGCGCCCGGGCGGTCACACACAACGGGATCAGCGTCGATCTCCGGATCGTGCCGCCGGAGAACTTCGGCAACCTGCTCCAGCACCTGACCGGCTCGAAGCAGCACAACGAGGCGCTCCGCACGGCCGCCGTGAAGCGCGGGTTCCACGTGTCGGAGTACGGGGTGACGGACGACGCGACGGAGACGACACATTCGTGCGCGACCGAAGAGGAGGTCTACGCGCTGCTCGGCATGGACTGGATCCCGCCGGAGCTGCGCGAGAACCGGGGTGAGCTCGAGGCGGCGCGCAAGCGACAGCTGCCGCACCTTGTCGAGCTCGACGAGATCCGCGGCGAGCTGCACTGCCACACAAAAGCCTCGGACGGCCGCAACACGATCGAGGAGATGGCCGAGGCTGCGCGCGAGCGGGGCTACTCGTACATCGCAATCACGGACCACTCCGCCTCGCACGGATTCGGCAACGACGTGCAGCCCGACGAGCTGCGCGCGCAGATCGAGCACATTCGCGGCCTCGAGCTCGACGGGATCACGGTGCTCGCGGGCTCAGAGGTGAACATCCACACGGACGGCTCGCTCGACTATGACGACGACTTGCTCGAGCAGCTCGACTGGATCGTGGCGAGCATGCATACGTCGTTTCGCATCTCCGAGAAGGAGATGACGGCGCGCATGATCGCGGCGATGGAGCACCCGCTCGTCGACGCGATCGGCCATCCGACGGGACGGCTGATCGACCGCCGCGAGCCCTACGGGCTCGACATCGAGCAGGTCGTCGAAGCCGCGATCCGCACGGGCACGTTGCTCGAGATCAACGCGAACCCCGACCGGCGCGACCTGAACGAGTGGAACGCCCGGCTCGCGGCCGAGCGCGGGGCGATGCTCGTGATCGACTCCGACGCGCATGGCGTGAACACGCTCTCGAACATCCGCTACGGCGTGGCTACCGCGCGGCGTGCGTGGGTCGGTCCCGATCGCGTGGCGAACACGCGCGAGTGGCCCGAGCTCGATCGTCTGCGGAAGCGCGCCCGTGGCTGACGGGCTCGACGCGGCGGAAGCCGGGCGTGCGGATCAGGCGCGTCGGCTTGAACGGCGACGTGTGCTCGACGTAGAAACGGACGCCGTCGCGGCCCTCGATCGCGTCGACCGCGGCTGACTGCTTGCGCCAGGCCAGTGCCGCCGCGATCACGTACCCGGCGGCGATCCCCGGCACCTGCGGGACCAGGAACGCGACCGCGCCGGACCCGACCGTGAAGAGCGCGAGTGCCCACAGCCGGTTGAAGAGGATCGCGCCCGGCTCGAGCTCGGGCAGCGCGGACTGGGTGCGCGCCCCGGCCAGCGCCCGGCCGATCCCCTGCGTCACCTCGGGGCGGCGGCCGAGCCAGAGCCCTCCCACGGCCGCGACACCCCACCAGGCGAGCGCGACATAGAGGAGCGTGCGGTCGTCCTTGGCGGCGGCGCCGGCGATCGCCACCGCCGCCAGCGCCGTCGCGGCACCGGCGAAGAGCAGGACGCAGGTGCGGAGGAAGTCGGGGAACCTCATTGTCCGGCCAGGGTCTCTAGAACAGCCACGAACCCGTCCGTGCCGTCGACGACGTGATCCGCCTGCTGGGCGATCCCTGACGGGCCCTCGGCCGAGCGGACGCCGACCTTGACGGCGGCGTCGAGCGCGCCCTCGGCCACGAGCTCGTCGAGTGCCGCGAACGCGTCCAGGTCGGTCGCGTCGTCACCGCCGAAGAGCGCGGTTCTCACGCCGCTCCGCTCGACCAGCTCGCGCACGGCCTGTCCCTTGTCGACGGGCACGGGCGGGCGGATCTCGAGCACCTTTCGCCCCCAGTGGAAGTCGAGCCCGTCCGCCTCCGCCTCGCGCGCGATCCCCTCGAGGCGCGTGCGCGCGGCGTCCTCGTCCGGCACGCCACGCCAGTGGAAGGCGACGATCGGGCCCTTGCGCTCGATCCGGACGCGCAGCCGTCTCAGGTCGGGATCGTCGCGCTCCATGGCGAAGTCCGTGACGCGCTCGGTCCAGCTCTCGAAGGCGGGCGAGATGCGCGCACGGGTGGCGCCCGGGTCGAGCATCTCCGCGCCGTGCGAGCCGGCGTAGGCGATCCCACCCACGCCGACGAGCCGGCGGGCGTCGGCGGCCGAGCGGCCCGAAATGCACGCGACGAGCCCGTAGCGGCGCGCCGCGCGACCGAGGAGCCGCGACGCCTTGTCGGGCACGTGCGCCTCTTCGGCGCGCGTCACGATCGGGGCGAGGGTGCCGTCGATGTCGCAGAGGATCCCCGCGCGCGGCGGGTCAGTCGTGACCGGTCGCAGGGCGGCGGCGAGCGTCTCGGCCGTGGGAGCGGGCACGGTTCGTAGTATGCCCGCATGACGGGGTCAGACCCCTTGAGTGAGCCCCGGCTGGGGGGTCTGACCCCGTTAGCGCGGCTGGCCGCGATCGGCACGCTCGCGGGGGTGTTCAGCGCGCTCTTCGGCGTCGGCGGCGGCACGGTCATCGTCCCGCTCCTGGTCCTGTGGCTGGGTTACGGGGACCGCGAGGCGACGGGCACGTCGCTTGCGGCGATCGTGCTGATCGCGCTGCTCGGCGCCGCGGGGCACGGCGCCTTCGGCAACGTCGAGCTTGCCAAGGGCCTGCTGATCGCGCCTCCGGCCGTCGCCGGCGTGATCGCCGGGACCGCGCTCCAGCAGCGCGTTCCCGAGCGCGCCGTGAGCGCCGTGTTCGCGCTGCTGCTCGCCGCCTCGGCGACCGTCCTCGTCTTCTGATGGACGTCGCGGGGCTGCTTGCGGTCGCGTTCGCCGCCGGCATGCTGGGCGGGATCGTCGGTGTCGGCGGCGGCATCCTGTTCGTGCCCGCGCTGGTCGTGTTCATGGACCTCACCCAGCTCGAGGCCGAGGCGACCTCGCTCGTCGCCGTGGTCGCGGTCGGGGCGGTCGGGGCGTGGCGGCAGCACGGCTACGGAAACCTGCGGCCGCGCGACGCGCTGGCGGTCGGGCTGCTCTCGCCGGTCGGCGTCGCGATCGGCGTCGTCGCGGCGAACGAGATGCCCGAGCGCACGCTCGAGCTGCTGTTCGCGGCGCTGAGCCTTTACTTCGCGGCCGGGCTCGCTAGGAGGGCACTTCGAGGCCCCGAGCAGCCATCCCCCGCTCGACCTCCGCTATGACGGTCTCGATCACCTTGACGCGCGCGTAGCGCTTCGAGTCGGCCTCCACGACGTGCCAGGGCGCGTGCTGGTGGTCGGTGTGCTCGAGCATGTCCTCGACCGCCTGCTCGTAGGCCGGGCGCTTCTCGCGGTTGCGCACGTCCTCGGCGGTCAGCTTCCAGCTCTTCAGCGGGTCCTTCTCGCGCGCGCGGAACCGCTCGAGCTGCTCCTCGTCGGAGATGTGCATCCAGAACTTGACCAGCAGCATCCCCTCGAGCACGAGCGTCCGCTCGAATCCGACGATCTCCGTGAAGGCGCGCGACCACTGCTCGACGGTTGCAAAACCCTCGACGCGCTCGACGAGCACGCGCCCGTACCAGGAGCGGTCGAGCACGGCCATGCCGCCCCAGCCCGGCAGCGCCGGGCCGAAGCGCCAGAGGAAGTGGTGCCGTTTTTCGTCGTGCGTCGGGGCGGCGAACTGCGCGACGCGGACGTGACGCGGGTCGAGGCTGGCCACGAGCCGCTTGATCGCGCCGCCCTTCCCGGACGCGTCCCAACCCTCGAACACGACACACAGTGGTGGGCCGAGCCTGCCGTCCTCGCTGGTCAGGCCTGCCATGTCGAGCCGCAGCTCGAGCAGTCGCCTCTGGGCAGCCTCGAGGCGGTCGGCGTATTCCTGCTTCGACAGCTTGAGCGACATGTCGAGCGCGCCGAGCGCCGCCATCAGCCCCGCCCGACCCAGTCGAACTGGTCCTGCGTCCCGGTGAGCCGGAACAGGTCGCGGATGTGCGGCGGGCCCTGGATGAGCGCCAGTCGCCTGCCCGCCTGCGAGGCCCGCAGCCGGTGCGCGAGCAGGATCCCGAGGCCGATCGAGTCCATGAACGTGACGCGGCGCAGATCGACCACGAGGAGCTCCGGCTTCTCGCGCTCGACGAGCTCGAGCCGCAGCTTCAGCGGGCCGGCGGTGCTCAGGTCGAGCTCTCCGACGAGCTCGAGGCAGGGCACGCCATCCTGATCGCTGCGCTCTACCCGGAGGAGCGGCTCGGCCGGAGGTTCTGCTGCCTCCATGGAGCCAGCCTAGACCGCACACGATGCACGAGGCGCGGTGTCCACCACACGGCGAGCCCGGCGGCAAGCCCCACCGCAAGATTCAGCCAGAAGCCCAGGGCGGCGACCAGCAGCGCGAGCAGCACGTCGCGGGCGCCCTCGAGGTCGCGCGCGAGCCCGATGTGAAGCAGACCGGCAGCCGAGAGCAGCGCGGCGAGGATCGGGAGCGGAAATGCCGTCAGGACCGCGGCGAGCCCGCTGCCCGCCGCGACGGCAAGCACCAGCAGTGCGCCGCCGATCGCCAACGGGGCACCTCCGGTGCGCGCGCCGAACGCGTGATGGGCCGTCAGCCCGCCGGCGCCGTGGCAGACGGGCATGCCGCTCATCGCGCCGGCGATCACGTTCGCCGAGCCAAGCGACGTGGCCAGCCGCCCCGGCCGGATGCCTGCGGCGCGGTCGCCGAAGTAGGTGCGCGCCGCGTCGGCGGTGGCGAGGCACGAGTTCGCGAACGACAGCGGCAGCTGCGGGACGACGAGCACGGTGAGCGCGGTCAGCAGCACGTCGGCATCGAGGCCGGGCAGCGTCAGCGCCGACGGCCCGAGCGCGAGCTGGTCCCCCGCCTGCACGAGCATCAGGATCGCGCCCACGCCGACCAGGGCCAGCGAGATGGCGACCCTGCGCAGCGCGATCAGGAGGACGAGCGCGGTGAGCGCGAGGCCGGTAGCCGCCGCCGTGCTCAGCCCGGCGTCGTCGAACGACGACGCCGGATCCGAGACGAGGTCCCATGCGATCTTCAGGAACAACAGGCCGACCGTGATCTGCACGCCGCGGATCAGCGGCTTTGGGAACGCCTTCGCCGCCAGGTCGATCAGCCCGGTCCGGCCGAGCACGAGGAAGACCACGCCCATCAGCAGGGCGCCGGCGGCGATCTCGTCCGAGCCGAGGTCCTTGGCGATCGCGATCGCGCCGAAGGCTTTGAGCGGCTGGACCGGGATCGGCAGCGCGTACGCGAGCGCCACCGCGACGTAGAGCAGGCCCGCGGGGAGCAGCACGGCCGTCGCCGACAGCCCGTTCGCGACGATCAGCGCGACCGCGATCGGCAGCAGCACCCCGATGTCGGCCACCGCGCCCGCGAGCTCACGCGTGCCGAAGCGGATGCCGTTTCCGTGACCTGTCGCCATCACGGCACTTCCATAGCATCACCGCGCCCTTGCCGCTCCCCCCGCTGATCTGTCCCGCCTGCAGGGCGCCGCTCGAGCCCGCGGACGACTCGGTCACGTGCGCGGCGTGCGGCAAGCGCTTCACGCGCGACGCTTACTGGGATTTCGCGCCGGACCTCGAGTTCGCCGACGTCGAGACACCCTGCCACGTCGAGGAGCGGGGCGAGCCGCCTGCGCGCGGAGCGGTTCTACCTGCCGCTCCTGCGTGAGCTGGCGAAGGAGGTGGGCAAGCCGCTGACCGAGATCTGCGTCCTCGACGACGGGTGTGGGTTCGGGGCCGGGGTCGAGTACCTGCGCTCCCAGGGGCTCGACGCCGTCGGCGTAGACGTCGGCTGGCGGTCACGCGACTGGGCGCAGCGCGAGCCCTCCTGGCCGTACTTGCGCGCCGACGGTCGCGCGCTCCCGTTCGCGAACGGCAGCTTCGACGCCGTGGTCTCCTTCGGCGTGATCGAACACGTGGGCATCGCCGGCGAGAGCGGCGTCTCCGAGGAGGTCGCGCCGGACTACGAGGAACGCCGCGCCCGCTACGTGAGCGAGGCGCTGCGCGTCCTCCGAAGCCCGGGCGTCGCCGTGCTGTCGCAGCCGAACGGCAGCTGTCCCGTCGACTTCTGGCACTACGCGGGACGGGTGCCGGCGCGCTGGCACAGCCCGCGGCAGCCGTTCCTGCCCCGGTTCCGCGAGCTCGCGCGCTGGGCCGAGGAAGCGGACCGTGGCGTGCGCGTGGACGCGGTCTCGCCCCATAGCCTGCTCGCCTTCGAGCGCATACGAGCGTGGCGGTACGGGCGGCTGTTCTCGGGGGTCATGCGCACATGGTTCGCCTTGCTGCGGCTGCCGCCGTTGCGGTTCTTGGCGCGTAGTCCGCTGAATCCGTTCCTCGTCGTGCTGCTGCGGAGGCCGCCCATCCGCTGACGGTCGTAGGTTGGGACCGTGCGCCTGCTCGTCGCCCGCTGCGAGGTCGTCTACACCGGTCGCCTCAGCGCGCGCCTGCCCGAAGCCCTTCGGCTCCTGATGATCAAGTCGGACGGATCCGTGATGGTCCACGCCGATACGGGCGGCTACAAGCCGCAGAACTGGATGACGCCGCCGACCGTGATCGAGGAGGAGCCGGGCAGGATCGTCGTGCGCAAGCGCGGGGCCGACGACCAGCTCGACATCCGCGTGGTCGAGGTCCTCTCCGACGTCACACACGATATGGGCGAGGCGGCGGCGCTCGAGAAGGACGGCGTCGAGGCGCATCTTCAGGAGCTTCTCGGCGAGCGGCCCGAGTGGTGCGGCGAGGGCTTCCGGCTCGTCCGGCGCGAGTGGCCCACCGACATCGGCCCGGTCGACCTGATGTGCCGCGACTCAGACGACGGCTGGGTCGCGGTCGAGATCAAGCGGATCGGCACGATCGACGCCGTCGAGCAGCTCAGCCGCTACCTCGAGCGGATCAGGGTCGACCCCTCGCGCGCGGATTGCCGCGGCGTGCTGGCGGCCGAGCAGATCAAGCCGCAGGCGCGCGTGCTCGCTGACGCACGAGGAATCGAGTGTGTGGTGGTCTCGCTCGCGACACTCCGCGGCGCGCGCGAGCCGGCGCTCACCCTCTTCGCCTGACGCCGTTGCGGCAGCGGTCGAGTCGGCGGACCTCGACGACCGGCCCGGTGCGCTCGTATTTCTTCGACCAGTACAGGTGCGTTTGGTCGAAGTCGAACCGCTCGGGATCGCCGGGGTCGTCGTACGGATCCGCCCGGAACAGCACCTTCGACTCGCTTTCGAGCCGGTCGTAGTAGGCGACCGCCTCGTCGAGGCCGGCGATCTCGGCGCGCTCGCGGAGCCAGCTCATCGTCACGGCAAGGCAGAACCCCTTGGCGCGGTACTCGTCGAGCCGGCCGGGCTCGAGGTCCTCGAGGAAGCGCGTCGTACGCACCGGCTCGGGCGGGTAGGCGCTGAAGTCCTTGGGCGGCGCCCCGAACCCTGCGGTGAACTCAGGCTCGCCCTGGCGGCGCGTGATGCCCAGCAGTGGGACGTCGTACTCGTCGCGGATCGCGACCGCGTCGACGACGATGCGTGTGCCGGACGGCAGGTTCGCCAGCATGTAGTTGCGCGCGAGCTCGCGCGTATCGTCCTTGCGCAGGACGCTCCCCGTGTGGATGTTCGTGAGGATCGGCTGAGCCATGGCCGCCGCGATGAGCAATGCGAGCGCGCCGGCGCGGACGACCGGCCGCGCCGACACCGCGCGCGCAATACCGCCGATCGCGACCCCGGCGAAGAGCGCGAGCAGCGGGTAGGTGGGCAGGAGCCAGCGAGCGAAGTAGCGCTCGGCGTCCGAGCCCAGGTACGCAAACAGGATCAGCGGGAAGAGCGCGAGCAGCAGCGCCCGCATGCGGTCGCGCCTGAACTGCCACACGAGCCCGACGGCCGCTGCCGCGAGCGCGCCCCACCCGAGTCCCCACGTCAGGCTCGACACGTAGAAGCCGTACGGGTTCTCCCGCTCCTGCCCCGGCTTCTCCTCACCGGCGGCGAAGCGCTGCGACCGCAGCTCATCGATCGCCTCGTCGATGTCGAGCAGGAAGTAGGGGTTCGTCACGGCGAACACCGCGACAGCGAGGCCGCCCAGGATCGCGAGGTCGGTCGCGATCTCGGTCACCCCCCGTCTGTCCCGCCGCGCTCGCAGGGCGACCGCGACGAGGATCGGGACGAGGACGAGGCCGGCGGTGTACTTGAACCCGACCGTGAAGCCGAGACCGAGCCCGGCGAGCACGTAGTAGCGGCGCGCGCCGTCCTCGTGGATCTTCACGGCGGCGTAGACCGCCGCGGCCATCGGCAGCAGCACGCCGACGTCCGTGACCGCGTAGCGGGAATACGCGACCGGCAGGACGGCGAACGCGAGCACCGCCGCGGCGACCAGGCCCTCGAACGTGCCCCACAGCCGGTGTCCCACCGCGTAAACCGCCGCGACCCCGAGCAGCGCGAGGGCTACCGCGACCAGGCGTGCGGTCTCGTAGATGTCCGACGGGTCGACGAGGTACTGGTTCGCGATGTCGTCGAACCCGCGGAGCCACAGCGCGAGGTGGACGAGGTACGTGTAGTCGGACGGGTTCTGGAAGTAGTGCGGGTTGAGGCTCCCGTCGAACATCTCGACGGCGTAGCGCGTGAAGTGCTGCGACTCGTCCGAGTGGTAGATGAACGGCAGCCCGTGCTGAAGCCCGTACAGCCGCACGGCGAGCCCGCCGCCGAGGATCGCCGCGAGCGCCACGCGGCCGGGCGTCAGGTGCTTTCGCACGTGCGCCGTCAGGCTATTTCGCGCGCCAGCGACAGTGACGGCTTGCCAGCCGCCGCCCGGTCACGGTTCCACACCGACCGGCAGGGGATCTTGTCCCGGTCGCAGCGATGCGCGTACTTCTGCGCGACCTCACTGAGCTCTTGGAGGAGCCCGTCCTCGAGCGTGATCGGATCGAGACCGAGCTCGAGTAGCTGGTTGTTCTCGGCGAAGAGGTCATTCGCGCTCGCCTCGTTGCGCGGGTTCTCGAGATGGTCGATCTGCGCGCCGGTCAGGCGCGACACGAGCTTCGCAAGGTCGAGCACGCGGTGCGTCTCCGTCATCTGGTTGAAGATGCGCACACGCTGGCGCGCGGCGGGCGGATTCTCAACCGCGAGCGCGATGCAGCGGACCGTGTCCTGGATGTTGATGAAGGCGCGCGTCTGCCCGCCGGTGCCGTGGACGGTCAGCGGGTAGCCGATCGCGGCCTGCATCACGAAGCGGTTGAGCACGGTCCCGTAGTCGCCGTCGTAGTCGAAGCGATTGATCAGCCGCTCGTCGCGGCGGGTCTCGTCGGTGTCGGTGCCCCAGACGATTCCCTGGTGCAGGTCGGTCACCCGGATCCCGTCGTTCTTGTTGTAGAAGGCGAACAGGAGCTGGTCCTGGGTCTTCGTCATGTGGTAGACGCTGCCCGGGTTGGCGGGATAGAGGATCTCCTGCTCGACGTCGGTGCCGTCCTCGGCCTCGATCTTCACCCGCAGGTAGCCCTCCGGGATCTTGATTCCGGCCGCGCCGTAGCCGTACACGCCCATCGTCCCGAGGTGCACCACGTGGGTGTCGAGCTCGGAGTCGACGATCGCCGCCAGCACGTTGTGGGTGGCGTTCATGTTGTTGTCCACCGTGTAGCGCTTGTGCCACGAGCTCTTCATCGAGTACGGCGCGGCGCGCTGCTCGGCGAAGTGGACGATCGCCTCGGGCTCGAACGACTCGAGCAGGTCGAGCAGCTCGCGGTACTCGTGCGCGACGTCGAGCCGCTCGAAGCCGATCTCGCGGCCCGTGAGCTCGCGCCACGCCTCCAGCCGCGTGCCGAGCGGGGCGATCGGCGTGAGCGATTCGGCCTCGAGCTCGACGTCGGCGTTGCGGCGGGCGAAGTTGTCGACGATGAAGACGTCGTGCCCGCGCTCGGAGAGATGGAGGGCCGAAGGCCACCCGCAGAAACCGTCGCCGCCCAGTACCAGTACTCGCAAAGGAACCTCCAGTGCCCCCTATTCGCGCGCTTGCGGCTGCTCCGCCCGCCGAGTGAGCGCGACCAGGCCGAGCGCGCCGGCAGGGGGCAAGAGCACGAGCAAGGGTAGCTGGTACCGCCACGTGAACTGGCTGACCGCGACGCTCGGCAGGTAGACGGCGAGCGCGGTGGCCGTGAACAGGAACGTGGCGGTGCGCAGCCCGGAGCCGCGCGCACGGCCCACACCCACGGCGGCGAGGATCCCGGCCAGCAGGGCGAGCGCGAGCAGCGGCCCGGGTGTGTAGACGAAGCGCTGATACGTGCGCAGGAACGGGGCCAGGGTCGAGTCGGCGACGCCGCGCTCGTAGCCGTCGGCGTGCAGGATCCCGCTCGTCTCCGGCTCGCGGAAGACGGGAAAGTGCTCCTGGAACTGCCACCGCGAAACCGGCAGGTCGCGTGAGCGACGGGTCTTCGTCGGTGAGAAGCCGAACAGGAAGTCCTCGGCCACGACCTCCGCGTAATCGAGCGGCTGGTGCCGGATGATCCGGCGCGCGAAGTCCCCGCCGACCTCGGCGCGGCGCTCGCCGGGCTCGAGCTCGACCTCGTAGAGGGGTGAGATCGCGTTGTCCCACATGTACTGGTCGATCGTGGGGCGCTCCGAGGGCGGCGTCTCCTCGCAGAGGACCTGTTCGCGCTCGGGGACGTCGAGTCCGTCGCAGTCGGCGAACTGGGCGACGCGCGCGTACAGGAACTGGCCGCCGTAGCCGTTCAGCGCGTAGTAGCCGTTTTCCGACTCGTACCACGCGGCGTACGCGACCACCGGCACGACGAAGGCCGCGGCGAGCGCCACCGCACGCGTCCAGTGCGCACGAAGGAAGAGCAGCGCGAGCAGGGCCGGGACGAGCACGAGGATCGCGTTCGCGCGCGTAAGCAGGGCG
>Ga0299907_10002403_pt1 | contig 11503 bp, 11 predicted proteins | sample RVTome_16_FD_198680 | JGI IMG/M metagenome (GOLD analysis project Ga0299907, IMG submission 198680) | Soil microbial communities from uranium-contaminated site in the Upper Colorado River Basin, Wyoming, United States - RVT152D67 (version 2) ...
GGCGATGCGGAAGATCGCCGGGACGCTGCGGATCACGATGGCGCAGTACCGGGCGCTCGAGGCGTTCGCCCAATTCGGGTCCGAGCTCGACAAGGAGTCGCAGAGGCAGCTCGCCCGCGGCGCTCGCGTCGTCGAGATCCTGAAGCAGCCGCAGTACCAGCCCGTGCCGGTCGAGCGCCAGGTGATCGCGATCTGGATCGGCACCGGCGGCCACCTCGACGCCTACCCGGTCGAGGACGCGAAGCGGTTCGTCGACGAGTTCACCACGTACCTGGCCGCGCGGACCGACGTGCTCGACTCGATCCGGGACAGGGGCGAGCTCTCGGACGAGGCCGAGGCCGCGCTGAAGGAGACGATCGGGGAGTTCACCGAGACGTTCGCCCCGAGCGAGGCCGCGGCGGGCAGCGAGGCCGCGGCCGGCCAGGGCGGCCCGCGCGACGCCGTCCGCGAGGACGTCGGATGGGACCGGCTGTCCTCGGCCGACGACGACGAAGACGGGGCCGGGGGGCAGGGCGGATCGCTCGCCGAGGGTTCGGAGCCGGGCGGCTCCTCGCCGAAGACGCCGGACGCCTGACGCATGGGCGCCCAGCTCCGCGTCGTCCGGCGGCGGATCCGCTCGGTCCAGTCGACGGCCAAGATCACGCGGGCGATGGAGCTCATCGCCGCCTCGAGGATCGCGAAGGCCCAGCAGCGCGTGATGGAGGCTCGTCCCTACGCGGACCTGCTGACCGCGGCGATGGAGGACGTGGCCCGGCAGACCGGCCAGGTCGCGCACCCGCTGCTCGAGGAGCGCGAGGCGCCCGAGCGGGCGGGTGTGCTCGTCATGACGAGCGACCGGGGCCTCGCGGGCTCCTACAACGCGAACCTGCTCAAGCGCACGGAGGACCTGCTGCGCCGGGTCCGCGGCCGCGGGGTCGAGGCGGTCCTGTACCTCATCGGGAAGAAGGCGATCGGGTACTTCCGGTTCCGCGGCGTGACCCCGGAGGTCTCGTGGTTCGGGTTCTCCGAGGTGCCCCGGTACGACGCCGCCGAGGAGGTCGGCAGGCGGATGATCGAGGACTTCGGGTCCGGGCGGATCGACGAGCTGCACACCGTCTACACGGACTTCCGCTCGTCCTTCACGTTCCGCGCCACCGACAAGCGGTTCCTGCCGATCGCGCGCGAGGAGGTGGGCGGCGGGGCCGAGGGACAGCCGGCGCCCGAGTACATCTTCGAGCCGGAGCCGGCCGAGATCCTGGACGACCTGCTGCCCCAGTACCTCGTGACGAAGGTGTACTTCGCGCTGCTCGAGTCGGCCGCCTCGGAGAACGCGGCCCGTCAACGCGCGATGGCGGCCGCCACCGACAACGCGGACGAGCTCATCAAGGTACTCACCCGGCAGGCCAACCGGGCCCGCCAGGACGAGATCACGACCGAGATCATGGAGATCGTGGGCGGGGCGGAGGCCCTGGCCCAGGCTTCGTCGGGGGGTTCGGGGGGCTGAGGAAGCGAGCGCGAAGGCGCGAGCGCTAGCCCCCCGGGAAAGGTTGAACCATGGCTGAGGAGAAGCTGGAGAACGGACGAGTCGCCCGGGTGATCGGCCCGGTGGTGGACGCGGAATTCCCGCCCGGCACGCTGCCCGAGATCCACACCGCGCTGCGGATCGATGTCGAGCTCGAGGGCGAGACGCGCCCGATCACGTGCGAGGTCGCCCAGCACATCGGCGACGGGATGGTGCGCGCCATCGCGCTGAAGCCGACCGACGGCATGGTGCGCGGCGCCCCGGTGCACAACCTCGGCACGCCGATCACCGTTCCCGTCGGCGAGGGCGTGCTCGGCCACGTGTACAACGTGCTCGGCGAGCCGCTCGACACGACGCCGGACCAGATCGTGGCCGCCGACCGGTGGCCGATCCACCGCGAGGCGCCGCCGTTCGAGGAGCTCGAGCCGAAGCAGCAGATGCTCGAGACCGGCATCAAGGTCATCGACCTGCTCGAGCCCTACGTGCAGGGCGGCAAGATCGGGATGTTCGGGGGCGCGGGCGTGGGCAAGACCGTGATCATCCAGGAGATGATCCGCCGCCAGGCGCAGCAGCACGGCGGCGTGTCGGTGTTCGCCGGTGTGGGCGAGCGCACCCGCGAGGGCAACGACCTGTTCCTGGAGATGACCGAGTCCGGCGTGATCAAGAACACGGCGCTCGTGTTCGGGCAGATGGACGAGCCGCCGGGCGTCCGGCTCCGCGTGGCGCTGTCGGCGCTCACGATGGCCGAGTACTTCCGCGACGTCGAGCGCAAGGACGTCCTGTTGTTCGTCGACAACATCTTCCGCTTCACCCAGGCGGGCTCCGAGGTCTCGACGCTGCTCGGGCGGATGCCCTCCGCGGTGGGGTATCAGCCCACGCTCGCCGACGAGATGGGCGAACTGCAGGAGCGGATCACCTCGACGAAGGGCCGTTCGATCACGTCGCTGCAGGCGATCTACGTGCCGGCCGACGACATCACCGACCCGGCGCCCCACACGGCGTTCGCGCATCTCGACGCGACGACGGTCCTCTCGAGGGACATCGCCTCGCTCGGGATCTACCCGGCCGTCGACCCGCTGGACTCGACGAGCCGGATCCTGGACCCGCGGTACGTCGGGCAGGACCACTACGACACGACCCGTCGCGTGCAGGAGATCCTGCAGCGCTACAAGGACCTGCAGGACATCATCGCGATCCTCGGCGTCGACGAGCTCTCGGAGGAGGACAGGGTGATCGTCGCGCGCGCGCGGCGCATCCAGCTGTTCCTCTCGCAGCCCTTCTTCGTGGCCGAGCAGTTCACCGGCATCCCGGGCAAGTACGTGCCGATCGACGAGACGATCGCCTCCTTCAAGGCCCTGTGCGACGGCGAGTACGACCACCTGCCGGAACAGGCGTTCCTCCTCGTCGGCGGGGTCGAGGAGGCCGTCGAGGCCGCGAAGAAGATGGAGCAGGCGGCCTAGATGGCGCTCGACGTCCATCTCGTCACGCCCGAACGCGAGGTCTGGGCCGGCACGGCGCAGATGGTGATCGCGCGGGGGACGGCGGGCGAGGTCGGCATCCTGACCGGTCACGCGCCGCTGCTGATCCGGCTCGCGATCGGCCCGCTGCGTATCCAGGACGAGGACGGGGCGTGGCGGGTCGCGGTCGTCGACGGCGGGTTCCTCCACGTGACGAGCGCCGAAGGGGCGTCGCGCGTCGACGTGCTCGCCACGCATGCGGAGATGGCGGACGAGATCGACGCCGACTCCGCGCAGGCACGCGCGGACGAGCTCCAGGCACGCCTCCGCGACGAGGACGACGCGGGGCTGCGCACGGAGCTCTCGAAAGCGCTCGCGCGGGCGGACGTGGGCGGTTAGGGTCGCCCTTCCGGGGATCGCGAGGGACGCGTGGTGGATCGATTGCTCGTCACCGGAGGGTCACCGCTCGACGGGACCGTCGAGATCGCGGGCGCGAAGAACTCGGCGCTCAAGCTCATGGCGGCCGCGCTGCTCGCGGACGGTCGGACGACGCTCCGCAACGTCCCGCGGATCCAGGACTGCGTCACGATGGTCGAGGTCCTCGAGCACCTCGGCGTCGTCTGCACGTGGGAGGACGGCGGGCTCGTGCTCGAGACCGCCGGTGTGCGTCCGGTCGAGACGCCGTACGAGCTCGTGAGCCGGATGCGCGCCTCGATCCTCGTCCTCGGTCCGTTGCTCGCGACGTTCGGAACGGCGAGGGTCGCGATGCCGGGCGGGTGCAACATCGGGTCGCGCGCGATCGACCTGCACATCCGCGGCCTCGAGAAGATGGGGGCGCGGTTCCGCTCCGAGCACGGGTTCCTGATCGGCGAGACCTCGGGGCTCCGCGGCGCGGTCGTGAACCTCGACTTCCCGAGCGTCGGCGCGACCGAGAACGTCCTGATGGCCGCCGTCGTCGCGCGAGGCACGACCGTGATCGAGAACGCGGCGCGCGAGCCCGAGCTGGCGGACCTCGCGGACCTGCTGTCCGAGATGGGTGCCCGCATCGAGGGCGTCGGCACGCCGACGATCGAGATCGAGGGCGTGGAGGGCTTCGGGCCCGTCGACCACACCGTGATCCCGGACCGGGTCGAGGCCGGCACGTTCGCGATCGCCGCGTGCGCCGCCGGCGGGCGCGTCGTGCTCGACGGCGCGCGCAGCGACCACCTCGACCTCGTGCTCTCGAAGCTCGCGGACGCGGGGGCGAACGTGCTCGCGACCGAGGGCGGTGTCGCGGTTTCGATGGGTTCTCGTCCCCGCTGTGTCGATCTCGTGACGCTCCCGTACCCCGGGTTCCCGACCGACCTCCAGCCTCAGATGATGGCGCTCCTCGCGGCCGCGGAGGGGACGAGCATCGTGACCGAGAACGTGTTCGAGAGCCGATTCATGTTCGTGGACGAGCTGAACCGGATGGGGGCGGACATCCGCACCGAGGGCCACCACGCGGTCCTTCGTGGCGTCGGGCGCCTGTCGGCCGCGCCGGTCCGTGCGCTCGACATCCGCGCCGGCGCCGCGATGGTCGTCGCGGCGCTCTCCGCCGACGGCGTGACCGAGATCGAGGACATGTACCACGTCGATCGCGGCTACCAGGACTTCGAGGCGAAGCTGATCTCGCTGGGCGCTGTCGTGCGTCGCGAGCGCGAGCTGTCCCCGGCCCTCTCGTGACCCGCGCGCGTTGGGGCGCGCTCGCGGTGCTGGTCGTGGCCGCGACGCTCGGATGCACGTCGGCTCTCGCGCAGGAGGACGATCTGCGATCCGCGCTCGTCGTCCTCGTCCCCGGCGCGTCGTTCGAGGAACTCATGGCCATCCCGGATGTCTCCGCCCTCGCCCGGGCTGGCGGTGGCGGTTTGCTCGTGAACCCTGATGACGTTGTGGAGTTGGAGGACCCGTTCGTGCCGGGCGTGACACGCACGATCTCCGACCCGGGCGATCTGGCGGACCCCGGCGACCTCCTGACGCTCGCCGAGCGGCACCTGCCGTTCGTCCAGAGGGATGCCGACCTCATGGTGATCGTGCTCGGCGCCGACCCCGAGCCCCCGGCGGACGCCGGAGGGATCGTGGTCGCCGAGGGGCCTCCCGAGGAGTTGTTCCCAGACGGCGGCATTCAGGGCTCCCTCACGAGCGACTCCACTCGGCGCGACGGCGTCGTGAACGGTGGCGACGTGCGGGCCACCCTCGTCGACTACCTGGGGCGGGCACCACTCGTTTCGGGAGAGGTCCTGGCGGGCGAGCCGATCGAGATCATCGAGGGCCCGCCGCCGTTCGAGCTGCACGAGCGCTACCTGGCGCAACGGCGGATGTACGTCCCGGTGGGAACGGCCGGGGCGATCTACTTCGTGCTCGGGGGCGTCGGCGCGATCGCGGTCCTCGCGCTCGGCGACCGCGTGCCGAACCGGATCCGACGGATCCTCGGCTGGTGGAGCCTCTCCGTGCCGATGCTGGCGGTCGGGATGCTCGCGGTCGGCCATCTGCCCGAGCTCTCGTACGCGACCGCGGTCCCGATGATCGCGATCGTGACCGTGTTCGGCACGATGGCGTTCTCGCCGCTCGAGCGCCGCGACGTCGCGCTCGTGCCGGTGGGGATCGGGCTGGCGGCGCTCGCGTACTTCTTGCTCGAGGCGATCCTCGGATGGTCGGGGATGCTCACGCCGCTGCTCGGCGGGTCCCAGCTCGACGGCGGCCGCTTCTACGGCCTGCCGAACGTCGCGATCGGCGTGCTGATCGGGAGCGGCCTCTGGGTCGCGCATCGCCTCCGGACGGCGCACGGGTTCGTGTTGCTGTGTGGGCTCGGGCTGTTCGCCGGCGTTCCGTACCTGGGAACGAACCTGGGCGGCGGCGTGTCGCTGTTCGCAGCGGCCGGCCTCTGGCTCGCCGTGCGCGAACGCCACCGGCTCGGCGTATGGAAGGGTCTCGGGGCGTTCGTCGGGGTGGCCCTACTCGGCACCGCGGTGATCCTGCTCGCGCACGCGATCTCGCCGCTCGAGACACACGTGTCGCGGTTCGAGGAGGACGCGAGCGGCCTGGCCGGCGTGGTCGAACGCGTCGAGGACCGACTGCAGGTCGGGTTCGACCTCATCGCCCGGAACCCGTTCGCGCTGATCCCGGTGGTCGGTCTCCCGATCGCGATCGCGTCGGTCCTGCGCCCGCCGGCGCAGCTCCGGCCGAGCCTCGAACGCGACCCGGCCTGGCGCGACGCGATCCTCGTGACGCTGCTCGCCGGCGTGGTCGCCTACGTCGCGAACGACTCGGGGCCGGCGGCGGCGGGGTTCGCCTTCGGCATGGGCCTCGGCGGGCTGCTGGGGGTGTCGCTGCTGCTCGGAGCCGAGAAGATGGTGAACCGATGAGCAGCGAGCCGACCGTCCCGCCGCGACCGGATCACCTCCACCCGGTCCCCGCGGCGCCCCTGCAGCCCGAGGCGGAGACGCCAGGCCGCGAGGGCGCGACGTGGAGCTGGCTCGAGGCCCTGGGCGTGTACGTGGTCGCGTTCCTGATCGCCGGCATGCTCACCGTCCCGGTGCTGAACCTGTTCGAGGACGAGGTCGATCTCGCGAACATGACCGCGACCGTGATCGCGGCCCTCATGATCGTCGGCATCCTGATCGGGTGGCTCTCGGTCTATCACCGCGGCTGGGTTCGGGTGATGCGCCTGCCCGAGCGGCGGCGGTGGGGTTCGGAGATCCTCGCGGGCGTCCTGTACGGGATGGGCCTGTACGTGGTCGCGGTCGTGTTCGTGGGCGGGATCCTGCTGGTCCTGCTGAACGCGCTGAGCGGCGAGCAGGTCCGGGCGCCCGAGCAGGTCCCGCAGGGCCTGCCCCCAGCCGGCCTCGTCCTCACGACCCTGTACGCGATCGTGATCGCGCCGTTCGGCGAGGAGCTGTTCTTTCGCGGCATCCTGTTCCGGACGCTTCGCGACCGCCACGGGCTCCGCATCGGGCTACTCGGCTCCGCGGTCGCGTTCGGACTGATCCACTTCATCCCGGGCGACGCGGTCGACGCGGCGTTGCTGATGCTCGTGATGGCGTTCACGGGCGCGGCGCTCGCGTACCTGTACGAGCGGCGTGGGACGATCGTTGCGCCGATCGCGGCCCACGTGACGTTCAACGTGATCGGGCTCGCGCTGATCCTAGGGCTGCAGCAGTAGGGCGGTGGGGAGGGAGGACGGGGTGGCGGTGTTCCCGAGCGACGAGTGGCTGATCGAGTTCCGAGCGCTCGTCAACGGCTCCGACGAGTACCGGGACGCCTCGAAGACGTGGGAGGGCGACATCGCCTTCGTCATGGAGGCCGAGCCGGACCGCGGGGTTCCCGACGACCTGGTCGCCCGGCTCGACCTGTGGCACGGCGAGTGCCGGGACGCGCGGATGATCACCGAGGGCGAGGCCGAGCGGACCGCGTACGGGATCCGGGCGCCGTACTCGCGCTGGCGCGAGGTCCTCGACGGTGAGCTCGACCCGGTTAAGGGCATGGTCCAGGGCAAGCTGAAGCTCCGGGGCGACCTCGCCGAGATCATCCGGCACGTCCGCGCGGCCCAGGAGCTCGTCCGGCTGACCACGCTCGTTCCGACAGAGTTCCTGGGCGAGGGGTAGCGCCTCCGTGCGCGCGGTCGTCTACCGGGACGTGGGGAAGGTCGAGGTCGCGGAGGTCTCCGACGCCGAGCTCGTCGACCCCACCGACGCGATCGTGCGCGTGACGACCACCTCGATCTGCGGCTCGGACCTGCACCTGTACCACGGCAAGGCCCCGCTCGAGCCCGGCGACGGGATCGGGCACGAGGCGGTCGGCGTGGTGGAGGCGGTCGGCCCGGCGGTGGAACGGTTCTCGCCCGGCGACCGGGTCGTGGTGTCGTTCACGATCGCCTGCGGACGTTGCTGGTTCTGCCGCGCGGGGCAGACGCAGCTCTGCGACGACTACGCATACTTCGGGTACGGGATCTTCGGCGGGAGCCTCGGCGGCGCGCAGGCCGAGCGCCTCCGCGTGCCGCTCGCCGACGTCAACATGCTCCCGGTGCCCGGCGACGTGGACGACGAGCGAGCGATGTTCGTCGGGGATGCGCTCACGACCGGCGTGTACGCGGCCGGCCTGGCCGAGATCGGGGATGGCGACACGGTCGCCGTGGTCGGCGCGGGACCTGTGGGCTTCTTCTGCATGCAGGCGGCGCTCGCCGCCGGCGCCCGCGAGGTCCTCGCGATCGAGCCCGACACGGGGCGCCTCGGGCTCGCCGAGCGCGCCGGGGCGGTCGTGATCGACCCCGCCGCGCGCAACGCGCAGACCGCGGTGGCCGAGCGGACTGAGGGCCGCGGCGCCGACGTCGTGATCGAGGCCGTCGGCTCCGTCGCCGCGTTCGAACGCTCGCTCGACGTCGCGCGCCGCGGCGGCAGGGTCGTCGTCATGGGCGTGTTCACGAGCGAGGTCGTGCCGGCGCAGTTCGGCGTCTGGTGGATCCGCGCGCTCCAGATCCGCCTCGCCGGCACCACGCCGATCCACACCTACTGGGAGCGGGCGATGGCGGAGGTGCGGGCGGGACACATCGACCCGCTGCCGATCGTTTCGCACCGCATGCCCCTCGAGGACGCGCCGCACGCGTACGAGCTGTTCGATTCGAAGCAGGCGACGAAGATCCTGCTGACGCCGTGACGCGACCACCGTCAGCCGCGACGGTCTCGTTCGCGGATGCCGACCCGAACGGGCTGGCGGACCTCGTCGGGCGGCTCATCGCCGCGAACCTCGAACGCGACCCCGGCCGCCAACGGGTGCTGCGCCCCGCGATCGTCGAGCTCTCGGCGTCGGACGCCGACATCCAGGCGACGATCCACCTGTCGCCGGCGGGGGTGTCGGTCTCGAACGGACCGGCGGCCTCGAGGCCGCATCTGCGGATCCGGGCGGACGCGTACGACCTGATCCAGCTGGCCGCCGCTCCGCTTCGCCTCGGACTGCCCGACGTCCTCGACGCGCGTGGTCGGGCGGTGCTCCGCCAGATCGCCGTGCGCCACGTCCAGGTCTCGGGGATGCTCGCGCATCCGATCCGCCTGACGAGGTTCACGCGCCTGCTCTCCGTGGGGGCGGTGCCGTGAGTGTCGAGGCCGGCTCCCTCCTGCCTCCGCCGCCGCTCCGCGAGCGTCGCTGGATCCCCGCGATCGCGCTCGTCGCGCTGATCGTCGGTGTCGTCTCCGGCGGGCACGCGCTGTCGGGCGCGCTGGCTGAGACCCACGCTGGCGCGATCGCGGTGGGCGACTCGGTCGAGATCGACCCGCTTCCTGGGTGGGAGCTCGCCGGACGCTTCGAGGACCCGACCGGCATCCGCCTCACGAGCGGGAGCGCCAGCCTCGACGTGGCCACGCTCCCCTTCGGCGGCGCCGACGTCGACCTGCTGCGCGAGTACGTCGACGGGGTGCTCGCAGCGCAGGCCGAACAGCTCCGCCTCTCCCAGCAGGTCGGGCCCGTGCGGCTGGACTCGGGCCTCACGGGTTCGAGGATCGCCTACGTCGGTGTGTTCGGCGACGTGCAGACGCCGGTCGAGGGCGAGATCACGGCCGTGGTGTCGCCCACGGGGACGGGCGTCGTGTTCGACGCCTGGGCGCCGAGCGGCCAGCTCCGGATGGCGCTCGACGACCTGCACGCGATGATCGAGAGAGCAGCGCTAGCATGAGCACACCTCCCGAGGTCGTCCGCATGCCGCGCACCGGGTGGGGGCGCCACAGGTCGCTGTTCCAGTGGAGCCAGCCGGCCTTCTGGGTCTACGCGACCGTCGTCGTGGTCACCGCGCTCTACGCGTTCGCCCAGCAACAGATCATCCAGGAGCTCTCGCCGACAGGATGGGCGCTCTCGTGGGCGCTGCTCGTCGTGTACGGGCTGCCGTTGTTCCTCGCGATCTACCTGCTCGACCTGTACGAGCGCGAGCCGATCTCGCTCGTCCTCGGCGCCCTCGTGTGGGGCGCGGTGGCGACCACCGCGCTCTCGGCGATCGCGAACGACGGATGGGGGCTGGTGGTCGCGCGGCTCGGTGGACCGGTGTTCGCCGCCGAGTGGACAGCCGCCCTCACGGCCCCGCTCGTCGAGGAGACGCTGAAGGCCGTCGGCGTCGTGCTGATCTACCTGATCGCCCGCGACGAGATGGACGACATGCTCGACGGGTTCGTCTACGGCGCCATGGTCGGGCTCGGGTTCGCGATCGTCGAGGACGTCTTCTACTTCATCGCGATCTTCGGCGGCTCGGCGGGTGGTGTGCTCGCGGGCTTCTACGTCCGCGTCGTCTCGAGTGGCTTCTACGGTCACGTCCTGTACACGGGCCTCGCCGGCATGGGGATCGCGTACTTCGTCTCGCGACGGGGCGAAGCGTCGCTCGCGAGGCGAACGCTTGTTGCCGCGGGTCTGTTCGCTGCCGCCGTGGTCGGTCACTTCCTGTGGAACTCCCCCCTGCTCGACTTCTTCCCCTCGTCGGTGGACGACATCGGCGACTGGCTCCGGATCCCGCTCGCCGCGGCGATCAAGGGGCTTCCGCTGCTGGTGTTCGTGCTCGTCCTAGTGCGGCTGGCGCGCCGACGCGAGCGGATGTGGCTCGAAGCCGCGCTCCGATCGGAGGTCGACTCCCCGGCGCTCACGGCGACCGAGCTGCGGGTGCTGCTCGATCCGGAGGCGAAGCGGCGGTCGCGCCGGGACATGCGGGAGCGCGCGGGTCCCGCGGCCGAGCGGTTGCTGAAGCGGCTCCAGCGTGAGCAGGTGAACCTCGCGATGGTGCGCACGCGTTCGACGACCGACGACGTGCCGGAGCTCGTTCGCCAACGGCAGCTCTGCAAGTCCCTCCGCGACGCGCTGCTCGCGATGCCGGGCGCCGAGCTCGCGACCGCGAGCGCGCGCGACTGAGCCCGGACCGGATCGCGTCGGATGGAGCCTGGGGGAGCGTGCCGCCGTGGCCCGACCGGGCACGATCGTGCTCGGTGTCTCGAAGGAGCGCCGCGGCCGAGCCCGCCGGATACGCTGCGAGGCGTGGAACTCGTCGACGGGGTGCTGGCCGGCGACCGACGCTCGGTCGCGCGTGCGATCTCGATGGTCGAGGACGGCGCGCCCGAGCTTCCCGAGCTGTCCGCGGGGTTGTTCGCCCACACCGGTCGCGCGTACACGATCGGGCTCACGGGCTCGCCCGGCGTCGGCAAGTCGACGATCGCCGGCGAGCTCGTGCGGGTGGCGCGCGAGGGCGGGCGTTCGGTCGCGGTCCTCGCGATCGATCCGACCTCGCCGCTCTCGGGCGGCGCGCTGCTCGGCGATCGTCTCCGGATGCAGACCCACGCCACCGACCCGGGCGTGTTCATCCGGTCGATGGCCACGCGGGGGCACCTTGGGGGCATGGCGCTCGCTGCGCCGGAGGCGATCCGGATCCTCGACGCGGCCGGGAACGACCTCGTCGTCGTGGAGACCGTCGGAGTGGGGCAGGCCGAGGTGGATGTCGCCGCCGCGACCGACACGACCCTCGTGGTCGTCTCGCCCGGGTGGGGGGACGCGGTCCAGGTGGCCA